>Ga0182746_1000939_pt1 | contig 31151 bp, 28 predicted proteins | sample eDN3rd30CBELigOP_FD_128881 | JGI IMG/M metagenome (GOLD analysis project Ga0182746, IMG submission 128881) | Enriched Organic Plus compost microbial communities from Emeryville, California, USA - eDNA 3rd pass 30_C BE-Lig OP (version 2) (version 2) ...
ATCGCCAACTGGAAAATACCCGGCAAGATGGTGAAAGGGATGGGCGGTGCGATGGACCTGGTAGCGAGCGCGAGAAATATCATTGTGTCCATGATGCATACAAACCCGAAAGGGGAATCGAAGATATTACTGGAATGTACTTTACCGCTTACCGGAGTGAAATGCGTTAAGAAGATCGTGTCGGACCTGGCTGTGCTTGAAGTTACAGAAGAAGGGTTCCTGCTGCTGGAGCGGGCACCTGGCGTGAGTGTGGAAGAAATAAAGCAAAAGACTGCAGGCCGCCTGGTGATAAAAGGGGAAGTGCCGGAAATGCAGTTGGCCTGACCTAATCGATCAGGTTATTTTTTACCGCAAAGAAAACAAGACCGGCAGTGTTCTTGCTGCCAAATCTTTCCATCAACCGGTCTTTAATGGCTTCAACAGTGCGGGGGCTGATCTCCATTTTTTGCGCGATCTCCTGCGCAGTGAATTCCATGCAGATAAAACGGAGCACATCCCGTTCTTTATCACTAAGCGTGATCTCATTATTGAGAGAAGGGACCACTTTCTGGCGGGAATGTGATTTTTTAAGCAAAATACGGTTCACAAAATTATTCAGGTAATATCCTTTTTCGAACACTTCCATGATGGCGCGGCGGATCTCCTGTGGTTCAGCATTCTTCAGCATATAGCCATTGGCGCCGTTTTCCATAAGGTGATAAACAAAGCGCTCATCTTCGTACATGCTTAATACCAGCACTTTGATACCGGGATATTGTTTGCTGATGATCTTAGTGGTCTCGATACCATCTTTGCCGGGCATGCGCAGGTCCATCAGCACAACATCCGGTTCGGACTGAGCTATGCCGTTGAGTAATTCATCTCCATTCTCTGCTTCCTGTACAAACTTGATATTGGTGAAAGGCCTTAGGGAAAGGATCACCCCTTTTCGGAAGATTTTATGATCGTCTGCAATAGCGACTTTGATGATTCCCATAAGTATCAGATAAAGGATAAAATTAGCAAATAAACGGCACTTATTGATAGGGTTCGTCCTTAGGCAGTTCTATGGTAACCTTATAATAAGTTTGCGAAATATCTTTCTCAAAGTAGATGCTGCCCTGCACTACGCGCAAGCGGCTGCTGATATTTTTCAGGCCCAGCCCGATATTACTTTTATTCAGTTTATCAAAATCCGTTTGTATAATGCCGCGGCCGTCATGGTGGATACGGAGATAGAATTTATCACCGTGCACATTCTGAGTGAGATGGATAAAGCTGGAGCTACTGTGTTTGAGAATATTATTGACAAGTTCCTGCACGATCCTGAACACGATCAGTTCCTTTTCCGGTTTCAGCCGGTCCTTATAGTCATGAAAGCGGCTGCTGGCATTCATGCTGCCGGAACCGCTGATCTTTTGGAACAGATCGTTAACGGCCGATTCAAGCCCGAAGTTCTTAAGGGTGGGAGGCATGAGGCTGTGGCTGATATTCCGCACGAGTTGGATCGTATCATCAATGATCTGCCTGGCCTGAAAGATGGATTGAAGCTGGGTCGCTTTATCCTGGTTAACCAGGTTCTCGTTAAGGTAGAGACGGGCTGTAGCCAGGAGTGGGCCTGCATCATCATGAAGGTCGGCTGCCAGCCGCTGGCGCTCTTCTTCCTGTAGTTTAATAGAGGCATTGAGCAGGATCTTCTGTTGTTCTTCTTCCATTTTCTGCAGAGTGCGCTGGTAGCGGGATACTTTGCGCTGGTGGAAAATAATGAAGAGTACAAGTCCAACGGTTAGTACCAGCATGCCCATTGTGCCAATAAAGAGCACAGAGGATACTCCTGAGGTTGGGTTGGTGGCTTGCAAGAAGAACATAAAATTGAAAATAGGGAATTAATTCATGTCAATATCTAGATATGGCATTTGAATCTGTGGGATTAATTCTTTTTTTTTGACGGCTGAAATTTTAAATAGGGCGACTAGAAACAAAATATTTTTCACTAATTCAGCAATATAGGTGTAATGGTAATAATTGTCGAATTCAGCCAGAGACATTTCTGTTACAAGAATATTGAAAAAGAATGACCCGCCTAAGTAAATTAATAGCCCTATTGAGATCCAGAAAAGGTAGTTGTTAAAAATACTTTCTGAGTCATCTATTTTGGATTGTTCGTATAGGAAAGAAAAGATGTAAATAAATATTAATATAGTCTCAATTCCAACAGGAATAGTATCAAGAATTAGGTGTGAATCAATTCTAGCTGGTTTAATAATGAAAAGACTAATTAGAAAAGTAATAAAGGCGGCAGAAAGTCCTATTAAAAGCTTACGTCTTTTCTTGCTAGCTGAAAGAAAGAATATTGTAGTAAAAACGAGATATTCAAATGGGGTAAATAGATTCTGCAGTACCAAAAGCGCATTATAGGATTTTGCCTCTAGTAAATAATCAAATACGCAAAGGTAAAAACACACGACTGTCCCGTAAATACAGAGGATTGTTGGAAGCCCCTTTTTTTCCCTTGAGAAGAAATAGAAAATAGGGAAAGTCAAGTAAGAAAAGGCGTTTATATAGTAAAAAAGTTTCTCTATTGTTTGGATTTTGGCCAAAAATAGAAAAACTTTTAAACGATTAAAACTTTTACCGACCTATTCTTCCCAAATAAGTCCAGAAAGATCTTCAATCCTAATCACAGCTCTTGAAACAGTGAACTTTTTCATAACAGTAAACGCTTTTTAAAGGTGCTTGAATCGATTCCGAGTGTAAAATTTGGACTGAATGGCGGGTATTTCTACAGACTTATTCTTACTATAAAACCCCTATAAACGAATGAAATGCAGTATGGTAAAGGGTTTTGTGGAATATTACTTAGAAAATAACCGCCACAAATAAGGTGATTTTACTAAGTAAAAATAGTATTTTTACCATTAAAAAAATAGTGATTTTTCTCGAAAATTTTCGATACTTGAAGATTTATTAACTCATGTGGATAAAAAAGGGCGGCTCTTGTGTGGATTTTCGGCTACAGAATAGGCCAGGGAGGTCAGAAAAAAGGAAGTTGATTGACATTGGATTTCGCTTAGGGTTCTTCAATGGATAAAGGAAATCATGTTATGGACGGTTTAACCCGTGGTTAGCGGATCAGGATATTGGATGGATCTGAGGGGCTAATCCTCGTCAATCAACTTAAAACAAAAATATATCCACACTCCTGTGTGCACAAGAGCATTATTGCTGTGTTTAATTTTCTCAGTTTTTACGTGAATAATCGTAGGAATTCGATTTTACTGGTGTTATTCTTACGATCCTGTAATCACTTCAGTAAAGACTTCTTTGAGTACCCTATATAATGAAGGAGAATGATAGTGAGTGTCAATTTTTTGAAACTGAAAAGAATAGAGAAGGTAAAAAAAACTACATTTGGCATCGGAAAAATACATCCACCCTGTCTGCAAAGTTGTTTTGTGTGTTTGTTGATGACAGGCTGCCATACAGTTGATTGCATAAACCAAAGCTTACTATGACAACTCAGCAGATTAAAGTGGCCATTGCTGATGACCACAAAATTTTCCGGGACGGCATACGTATGTCGCTCAAAGACAAGGAATACCTGAAAATACTTTGGGAGGCGGAAGATGGGAAAGACCTGATGCACAAGCTTCAGCTCAAACTTCCTGATATCATTCTTATGGATATAAGGATGCCGGAGGTGGACGGTATCAACGCGATCAGCATGATCCGAAAGGAGTATGAGAACGTCAAGATCATCGTCCTTACTATGTACGACGACCAGGAGATGATCACCAAAATGATGGAAATGGGCGCTAATGCGTACCTGACCAAAACCACTGATCCTGAAGAGATCTACCAGGCCATACTGACCTGTATGAATGATGATTTCTATTTCAATGAATTGGTGAATAAGGCCGTGCTGCTGAAATTGCAGCATAAAAAAACGGTCCGCCAGTTTTATCCTAACCCCGTCAAACTTTCCGAGAAAGAAATCAGAATATTAAAGCTGATCTCTGAAGACAAAACCACTGAAGAAATATCCAAGGAAGTTTTTCTTAGCCCCAGGACCATCGAAACGATCCGGCAGAACATGAAACAAAAAGTGGGTGCCAAGACAATTGCCGGGCTTGTAATGTATGCGATGAGAAACAAACTGCTCGAATAGTTTTCAAGAATGGCATGAGTAATATTAATGATCTCTTTTTTGATGGCCATTATAAAGATATCTGGCGTGCTATTATTCCTGCCCAACTGACGGACAGAGAGGTCAGGTTTATGCTGGAATATTTTGACCTGAAGCCGGGTGATGAGGTGCTGGATATGATGTGTGGCTATGGAAGACATTCACTTGCCCTGGCTGAAAAAGGCATCCGGGTTACAGCAGTGGATAACCTGCCGGAATACATTGCTGAAATCCGGGACAAAGCATTGATCGCCAATCTCCCCATATCTCCTTTGTTAGCTAATATTATCGATTACCGACCTGCAGGGCGGTATAAGCTGGCCATCTGTATGGGCAATAGCCTCAATTTTTTTGATGCAGGCAATACGGTCAGGTTGCTTCAGTATTGGGCGCAGGCATTGGAACCAGGCTCGCATTTGCTGATCAATAGCTGGTCACTGGCTGAAATAGTGATCCCTCAATTTGTGGAGAGATCGGAAGCTGCACAAGGTGATTTAAAGATCATTTCCCACTCAAAATATTTGTTTTATCCTACTCGTGTGGAAACTGAGACCCAAATGATAGATGCCGCGGGAGCAGTGGAAATCAAAACTGCGGTTGACTATATTTTTTCAGTGAATGAGATGGAACTGTTATTGAAAGAGGCGGGTTTTCTTCTTCGAGAAATATATAGCATCCCGGGGAGGAAAAAATTTGCACTTGGTGAACCGCGGGCTTATATTATCGCCAGCAGGCAATAATCGTTAATCTCTATTCTAAAAGGTTACAATGCCATGGCGGATTGCTACCATTGCCAGGCCTACCCGGCTTCTTACATCCAGTTTAAGGAATAATTGATCCCGTAACGTGTCTATTGAGCGGGGATTCAATCCCATTTTTTGTGCTATTTCTTTATAAGTGAGATCAGAGCAGACCATTTTCATAAACTGGATATCCTGTGCTGAAAGCAGTGACCTTTGCAAGGGTATATAGCCGTTCTCATTGCTTCGAAAAAGGTTGATCAGTTTACCGGTTGTATGGTTTGAATAATAAAAACCCGATTGCATCACCGAGCGAATGGCAAATTTGAGTTCAGACGGGTGAATATCTTTTTTCAGGAAACCTTTAACACCGGTTTGCAATAGACGGATCAGGGATAGCTCAGAATCATACATGGTTAGCATCAGGATGGGTATCCGGGGAAATTCACGATGAAGGAACTCGGACGTTTCAAATCCATCCATTTCGGGCATATTGAGGTCCATGATTATCACATCAGGAATTATTCCGCCCAGTATTGCGTTTTTAATTTCCTTGCCATTGGCTGATTCGTTGATAACCCGGCAATCTTCGAAACTGTTAATTAAGACTGCGAGTGCATTGCGAAGCAATACATGATCGTCTACCAGGGCCACTTTTACTATTTTTTCTTTTTTTTCCATACTTATATTGGAATGATGAATTGTAATAGTGTTCCATTCTCCGGGTTGCTGGATATTTCCATTGTAGCTCTTATCATCCGGCTTCTCCCTTCCATGTTTTTTATTCCTGCTTTTCCTTTACTGGAGAAGCTATCTGAGTCTGTCAAAGGAAAACCTTTGCCATCATCCTGTATGTAGATATGAAGATCCTCGGTAGAGTATTCTAATATCAGTGAAGCGTTTTTGGCTTCAGAATGTTTCAGGATGTTATTAAATGCTTCCTGTATTATTCTGAAGATGATAAGTTCTTTTTGGGAATCCATATATACAGGCTCTCCTTCAATTTTAAATGAAATGGAAATAGTACTTGAGTCTTTAATTCTGGTTATCTCATTTTCGAGTGCCATAATAAGCCCGTAGCTGTTAATGATGTCCGCATTCAGGCTTTTGGAAATGTCTTTTAACTGAGTTATGGATTCGCCTAGTAATTCTACTGAGGAACTGATCTGAGAAGCAGCTTTGTCCCTTTCCGCTAAGTTTAGAATGTTTAAACGAAGTTTAATTAGGGATAAAGTCAATCCTATATTATCGTGTATTTCCTGGGATATGTGCCGGAACATATTCTCTTGAATTTCTAATTGAGTAACAATAAGGTTTTTCTCATGTTTTAACTTAAGCTCGCTAATGGATTTGTGATGCAGAAGCTGTTTTTGTTGGTATACATAGAGAAAAAATATCATTAAGCCTCCTAATAATAATATTAAGAAGGTTGTAATACTTAGAAAGATGATTATATGGACTCCTTCTTGCATGAGTATGCCTTAATTATCATTATAAAAAGCAGGATATAAAAAATATAGAATACGGAATATAACTCAGTCATTAAACTTGAATGACTTTTTCTTAGATAATTCTCTAATAGCGAATATGGCAATGTGCAAGTAGCGAAAAATGACCACCCTGTGACTATCCAAAAGGCAGGTTCTTTTTTCAGATTCAATACTGGGGGTTTCTTGAACAACTCATAAAAATAAGCAAAGCAAGGAAGAAGAAGAATTAACGACTCTATTGTATATACACGAGATTGAGTAGTTTCTGAGATGCTCCGTGGAAAGTATTTGTCGTGATAAGATTCAATAAAATAATATGGTATAAACATAACTGTGAGAAAAATTAATATTCTCCTTATAATCCTATTTTCAACTATGGAAAGAAAAAAGTGAAGAAATATACTTAACTCGATCAAGATAAAAAGATAGTCAATGTAATTAATAAAATTAAATGTAGTTACAGAATAAGAATATAGCTTAGGCGAATAAATAACTATATAGCCTGAAATAAAAACAGTTAATAGGCATACAGTATATATAGGGAAAAACCGAAGAGTGTTATGCCTTTTTCTATTTTTTAGTGAGATGATTAGTGTTAATATAAGAACACCAACCAACACCGCCTCCGTAAAAAAACAATCCTTCCAATGTTGATATATCTCTTTCATAATATATCTAAAGTAACATCCATTTACCTCTTTGAAAGGAGAAAAAAACAAAATGTAAGCGTTTTTTTCCGAGATCAAAACGGAGCAATTTTCTTATACAAACCGATATCCAGCGATAATAATCAAAAACGCTTGCAAACGCGCATCCTTTTTAATATACATCATTATCGATCTGACACTTTAGGTATATTTTACCTTAAAGTAATCAGAAAAAGACATTTGCATTTTGTTTTATTCCCTTTACCACTTCCTGTTTCACTTCTAGCTTCATTTCCGGAAAATATTTATAAAATGGCCTGGTCCGGGTATGATCCTAATGGCTATACCTGTAAATAACGAAACGATGAAACCCGCTTGGAAGGAGATACTTACTTTTTTGAATACCGCTCTTATAGCTGGCCTTCTCTTTTACAGTCATCATCCTGATTCTAATGGAGCAATTATTTGCTCTCTTGCGATCTTTATAGCGACCCTCCTACTATACTTCTTTTTATATTTCTTCCGGAAAAGGAGATAAAGAATCCTGATTAGGGAATAAAAGACCTGAAACAAAAAATATTCAATTGCACATCATAACCCGAAACCCTTCTCCCTCTATCAAAAGGGGTATGATATACATTCGAGGCCTCCTTGATATAATAAGAAAAGCCCTGCTCACTTAACCACATAAATATATTACTGAGCTCCGCAGATTGATCAAAATTCCCATGGTATTCCAGGAACATGTTTTTCACCAGCGGCAATTTCTCCCTGATATCTTTCAGCACCGCATACTCCGCACCTTCAATATCTATCTTCAGAAAATCCACCGGCCCGGTCAGCAAATCTTTTAACCGGGTAGCTTTTACTAATTTGGTTTTTGCGCCAACCCCTTCCTCAATCCGGCTCGACATGGAACCTGTATCTGCAAAATGCAATTCCGTATTTTCCACCCAAATGGCTTCTTTTCTTACACTGACATCTTTATAACCGAAGGAACGCACATTTTCTTCCAGCAACCTGAAATTGGTGTCATCCGGTTCAAACCCGATGATCCGTGCATCCGGATAGCACTGCTTCATATAAATAATACTTAACCCGATATTAGCCCCGCAATCGATCACCAACGGTTGAGGCTGCAGCGGCTGCCTGTATATTTCATCCACGAATATCTCCCGGATGCCGTGTAAAAACTCCAATGGTGTGGTAAAATGAACGGTGTGCCCAAACAGTTTCGTAGTGCGGGATTTACCCGATAACTGAAATTTTATCTGCTGCAACCTCGGCCAGCTCAGGCCGGCTTTGGTATAATTGCGTTTAAACATGTGTGGCAGGCGAAGATTAGCCTTTAGTTTTGGTGATACGGCTTTACAGTCAAACATTTCACCTGCAAAGCCGTTTAACTGGCAAATTAAGCTAAATATTAATAACATATCCCGGATAAGAAGTGCTGGTTTGGAAGTCCTTATTAAGCTATAACCCGCATTGCGAATATTCATTCCGACTGATTATCTTATACAACAACCATCCACCATTTTAACCGACAGCAATAATTTCAACTTCTGTGATCAGCTATTGATCTTCTCAGAAAGAAAAAATTGTTAATGCGACTGTTTATACATGTTTATCTCCAACTGAGAATCCTTCACTCTTCAACACAATCGTTTGCTATAAACAACTGTTCGTGTCGCTGCCTGCATAAACACGCAAATATTTTAGTTGAATACATTTAGTTAACTCTAGCGTAATTACCTATTAACATTCTCTTAAGATGTGTTGTTGACTTTTGCCGCAAATTGAAAGTATGAAACTAAAAACGCTACTGCTTATTTTACTTTCCCTTTGTTCGTATTTGTCTTATGCACAATTGACCGTGAGCGGTTCAGTAAAAGATGAAAAATCTGAACCGATGGTCGGTGTTACGGTTTCACTGGAAAACAAAACCGGGTCATTTAAAAGATCTACACAATCTGCTACGGATGGTTCTTTCAGTATCAGTGGTGTGCCCGCCGGCACTAATTACAAGCTGGCTTTTTCTTTTGTTGGTTATGCATCGCAGGTGATAGACACGCTGATACTTGCACAAGGCATGCCGCTCAGCTTTAATATCAGCATGCAGCCCACTGCGCTTCTCAGTGATGAAGTGGTGGTGGTGGCGTATTCGACACAGAAAAAGGTAAACCTTACCGGTGCTGTTGACCAGGTATCGGGCAAAGTGTTTGATAACCGCTCCATTCCTAACGTAGCGCAGGGCCTTCAGGGTTTTATTCCCAACCTTAATATTACAATGGGCGACGGAAAGCCGACTCAATCGCCTACATTCAATATCAGGGGTAATACTTCCATTGGTCAGGGTGGTAATGCACTGGTGTTGATTGATGGGGTGGAAGGCAATCCTGCATTGCTTAACCCTAACGATATCGCCAATGTAACCGTGCTGAAAGATGCATCTTCCGCTGCTATCTATGGAGCCCGCGGTGCATTTGGTGTAGTGTTGATCACGACCAAATCAGCAGAGAAAGGAAAAACAAATATTACTTATTCCACCAACTTCTCTCTTAAATCGCCTGTGGTAAGGCCTGAATATGTAACCAATGGTTATGAATTCGGTAAGATATTCAATGATGCATGGAGCGCCTGGAATGATTATTCCCAATTCCCGCAAAACGTGAACAAAACCGTGAAATTCTCCCAGGAATACCTGGCTGAACTGGAGCGACGCAACAACGACCCCTCTTTACCAAAAGTGGAAGTGGACGCCAACGGTGAATATGTTTACTATGCCAATACCGACTGGTATGCCTTATTATATAAGAAGAACACTTTCGCAATGGACCATAACGTGTCTGTCAGCGGTAGCAGTGAAAAAGCCAGCTACCTGATCTCTGCACGTTATTATGGCCAGGATGGTTTGTTCCGTTACAATACCGACGACTATAAAATGTATAACATCCGTGCCAAAGGAAGCATACAGGCTTTGCCCTGGCTGCGTATTGAGAACAATACCGATTTCTCCAACATGCTTTACCATAACCCGCTTAACGTTGGCGAAGGTGGCGGTATCTGGAGAAATATTGCCGATGAAGGACATGAGATGTCCCCGCTTTTCAATCCTGATGGCACCCTGTCTTATTCTGCTGCCTATACGGTCGGTGATTTTGTGTATGGCCGCAATGGCATTAATTTCGATCGCCGCATCCTGCGCAACCGTACTTCAGTTACCACCGAATTCTTCAACAATAAACTCCGCCTGAAAGGTGACTTCACTTTCCAGGAATATGACAATAATTCAAAACAGATCCGTGTGCCTGTTCCCTATAGCCGGAAACCAGGGGTGATCGAATATGTGGGGACTTCTACCAACGATCTGAACGATACGTATGCGGAGACTCAGTACCTTGCTACCAACCTGTATGCTGAGTACGAGAACACACTGGCGGCAAAGCATTATTTCAAAGTGCTGGGTGGGTTTAACTATGAACAATCCACCTACAAAGGATTAAGCACCCAACGCAATGGTTTGATCTATGATGATGCACAAAGCATCAATCTTGCATTGGGTACTGCCATTACTACTGCCGGTCCTTATGAACAGTGGAACATTAAAGGTGGTTTCTTCCGCGTGAACTACAGCTTTGATGAAAGATACCTGTTGGAAGTGAATGGCCGCTACGATGGTTCATCCAAATTCCCTGACAACAAGCGCTATGCTTTCTTCCCTTCTTTTTCTGCAGGATGGAGGATTTCCAAAGAGCCTTTCTGGAATGTTTCTAAAAACAGCATTTCTGATCTGAAGGTCAGGGCTTCTTATGGTTCATTAGGTAATGGTAGCATTGCCTCTTATGCCTTTATTGAACAGTTTGGTATCAGCCAGTCTGGCCGCGTATTGGGTGGCATCAGACCGCAAACTACCGGTCAGCCCAATGTATTGCCTGATAATCTTACCTGGGAAAAAGCCACTACCACTGATATAGGTATTGATATTAGTTTTCTGAGAAACCGCTTGCAGGTTACTGCCGACTGGTATGTACGCAATACAAAAGATATGTTCACTAATGGCCCGACCCTGCCTGCTGTGTTCGGTACAAGCGTTCCCAAAGGCAACTATGCTGATCTGCGTACCAAAGGTTGGGAAACTGTAGTAAGCTGGAGAGACAATGGTAAGATCGCCGGTAAACATTTTGGTTATGGCATCCGTCTTTCTGTTGGCGACTACCAGGCAGAGATCACCCGCTATAACAATCCCAATAAGTTGCTGAGCGATTATTATGTTGGACAGAAGCTTGGTGAAATATGGGGTTATGTGACCGATGGTTTCTTCACTGCTGACAATATCGGCGAAGCAAGCAAACAAACTTTGATCAAGAGTTCTAATGGTGGCAACACCCTGATAGGCGATATCAAATTCCTTGACCTGAATAAAGACAATGTGATCAATACCGGTGCTAACTCTGTAACAGATCCGGGCGACCGCAGGATCATTGGTAACTCTACTCCGCGTTACAGCTTTGGTGCATTGTTTGATTTCGACTGGAACAATTTCTTTGTAAGCGTATTCTTCCAGGGCGTAGGCAAACAGGATTGGTGGCCCGGTGCAGAAGCAGATGCTTTCTGGGGACCTTATAACCGTCCTTATAACCGTGTGCCTGCTGAAATGGTGGATGAAATATGGTCTGAACAAAATCCCAACACTTATTTCCCCCGCTTAAGAGGTTATATCGCACAAGGTACCGGCCGCTCACTCAATGTTGCACAAACAAAATACCTGCAGAATGTAGCGTATATCCGGTTAAAAAATCTTCAGGTGGGTTACAACCTTCCGCAGAAATGGATCAGCCACATTAAAATGAGCCAGGCAAGATTGTATGTGACTGCAGAAAATATCTGGACATATTCACCCATGTACAAGATCACACATAACCTGGACGTGGAAAATATCCAGGGCTCTGACCGTGTGCTGACAGATGGCGGAAACGGTAATGGTAACAACTACCCGATCCTGAAAGGCTGGACAGTGGGTTTAAATATTTCCTTTTAATCATCCCTAATTCATTATAACATGAAACGAAGCATGATAAATTTCTCAAACGGAGTAATAATATGCGGAGTTCCATCCGACCAAACTAAAAAAATAAAAATTATACGGATGAAACAATTGTTTTTATCTATAAGCGCTTTGATGATACTGGCCGTAGGCTGTAAAAAGCTTGATCAGGAACCGCAGGGCACCGCTTCCAGGAATGCCGTATTTGGCAGTGAAAAAGGTTTGCAGTTGTATGTAGCTTCATTTTACAACAATCTGCCTAATGGCGGAGATGTGGTAAGATCAGATAATATGGCTGACTATGCTGCCCGCACCGATGTTCCCAGTTTTCTTACTGCTACCGGTTACACTGCCCAGCAAGGTTCTGGCTGGAGCTGGACCGCTTTGCGGAATATCAATTACTTTATCGAGAACAATACTGATCCGGTTGTTGCGGAGCCTGTCCGCAGGAATTACACGGCTATCGCCAGGTTTTTCCGTGCCCTGTTTTATTATGATAAAGTGCAGCGTTTTGGCAATGTGCCCTGGTATGGCAAAACGATCGGTGTATCGGATTCCGTACAACTGAAAAAGCCCCGCGACCCCCGCACACTGGTAATGGACTCTGTACTGGCTGATATCAATTTCGCCTGTGAAAATATCACCAACACAGATGCTACCCGCAGCATGATCACAAAATTCGTAGCCCTTGCCTATAAATCGCGGATCTGTTTATTTGAAGGCACTTTCCGTAAATACCATAGCGGAAGCGGTGGTCTGGCTGAAGGCCTCGGTAATACTGCCGCTACATGGTTGCAGGATGCTGCGGATGCAGCACAGAAGGTGATGACAGAAGGTGGCTTTAAGCTGAATACAGCAGGAGGTACCGATCTTTCTTACCGCCAGTTGTTCATCAACAAACAGCCTGTAACCACTGAGATCATTCTTTCCAATGTTGCTGATGCTACACTGAATGTGTTGAATGATGCGAACTGGTACTGGACATCCGCTACCTACGGATCACGCCTGAGCTTTACCCGCACTTTTGTGAACACCTATCTGAAAATTGATGGTACACCGTTTACCAACGATGCGAACTATGCTTCCAAAACTTTTGTGGAAGAAGTGCAGGGCCGTGATAAACGTCTGCAACAAACCATCCGCATGGGTAACTACACAAGGGTGAATGGTGGTGCCCTGGAACCTGCTCCTCCTGTATTTTCCTATACTTATACAGGCTATCAGCCGATCAAATGGACACTTGATGATGTGTATTATGATGGTGGTACGCGCAATGATAACTCTATCAGCCTGATAAGATATGCCGAAGTGTTGTTGAACTACGCGGAAGCAAAAGCTGAACTGGGAACTTTCACGGATGATGACTGGGCAAAAACGATCGGAGCTTTGCGTTCAAGAGCAGGTATCACCGGTGGCTTAACCACTAAACCGACACAGGTTGATCCCTATCTTCAAACCAATTATTTCCCTGATATCACTGATGCCAGTCTGCTGGAGATACGCCGCGAAAGAGCAATAGAATTATGCTGGGAAGGTTTGCGTTTTCCTGATCTTGTCCGCTGGAAAAGGGGGGAGCTGCTCACCATGCCCTGGAATGGATTTAATGTGCCTGCACTCAATACACCGATGGACCTGAATGGTGATGGCAAGAATGATGTACTGTTCTATTCCGGCTCAGCGCCTTCGCCCATAAGCGGGGTGACGTTTGTGAACGTATCACCCAACCTGGCCAATGGTTCTGTTAACCCGCAACGTCTTGCCAATGGCACCAGCGGTGAAATAACCTGGCTGAATAATGTGACACGTAAATGGGAGGATAAGAAGTATCTTTATCCTATCCCTACCAATGATTTATTGATTAACCCCATACTGGGTCAAAACCCCGGTTGGTAAAATAATAAGAACCAAATGAACCGTTTTTTTCTTGTACTATTCGCAAGCCTTGCAGTTACGCTTAATTGCTATTCACAAACCCTTACAGTAGGTACATTCAACCTGCGTTATGATAATCCGAGGGATAGCGGAAACCTTTGGAAAGACAGGGCGCCTGTTGCTGCCGCACTGATCCGCTTTCATGATTTTGATATCGTGGGAACCCAGGAAGGATTGAAAAACCAGTTGGAAGACCTGCAAAAAAACCTGCCCGATTTCAGTTATTATGGTATCGGCCGGGATGATGGTCAGGCAAAAGGAGAGCACTCTGCGATCTTTTACAGAAAGTCGTTATTCAATGTACTTGACAGTGGTAGTTTCTGGTTGTCAACTACGCCTGATAAACCAGGTCCCGGTTGGGATGCAAGGTTGAACCGGATCTGTTCCTGGCTTAAGCTGCAAACAAAAAAAGGTAAAAAGACCTTTTATGTATTCAATGTGCATTACGACCACCAGGGAGTGGAAGCGCGCAAAGAAAGCAGCAAGCTGATCCTGCAAAAGATACAGCAGATAGCAGGCAGGCAGCCTGTGGTGTTTACAGGAGATTTCAATGGTGATCATCAGAGTGAATGGTATCTGAGCATTAAGAACAGTGGTATTGTTAAAGATGCGTATACGCTGGCTACAGATCCTTATGTAAATAATGGAAGCTTTAACAGCTTCAGAACGAATAACCCTTCAAACGATATCATCGATCATATTTTTGTGACGGACCAGTTTGCCGTAAAAAAATATGGAGTATTGACAGATACATATCATGGAAGGTTTCCTTCTGATCATTATCCGGTGTTGGTGAAAGTAGAATTCAAATAAGGCTGAACAATAAGCGTAAAGCGCAGCATTTATTAAAATGCTGCGCTTTTTTATTTGAATACAGTATTATATTCGCTTATATGCGACTCAGGTTTCTTGCCCTCTTTGTTATTAGTAGTTTTTTTTCACTTTCTGCTTTTGCGCAGGCAGAGCAGCTATTCGATTCACTTGGTCGGCATTTTGCCAAACGTGATAGTCTCTTTTCATCTACTCAGGTCTATTTGCATACAGATAAGACCATTTATACAGGCAATGAAAATATCTGGTTTACTGCTTACCTGCTCCGGTCGAGCCAGCCTCTTGACCGGTATCATACCTTGCATGTTTTTCTAAGCCATCGTGTTACTCAAGAGGTAGTGGCTTCCCGGCAGTTTGTAATGGACCATGGACTGGCAGCGGGATATATTTTTGTCGCGGATAGTTTCCCCCCGGGAGATTATAATCTAATAGCGTACACAAATGCTATAAGTAACGAACCCTATCCCCGGGTATTCCAGCAGCAGTTGTCTATCCGGTATGGGGCAGGTAATCCTTTTACTGTTGAGCTGGAAGGTGGTACTGTTTCAAAAGACTCTATAGGCTTTCTTGCCCATGTCACCAATAAAGAAATGCTGAATGCGACAGGTGCTTCGTTTAATTATGCAGTGTTTGCAGATGATAAACTAATGAAGAAAGGCCGTGCTGTGGTAAGCCCTTTTGGCGAAGTGCCGCTGGTGATACCACAGGATTCTGCTGCCCGAAAACTGGAATTGCAGGTGGCCGTGCAAAAAGAAAAAGCTGCTTTTGCTACAAGGGTACCTTTGTCTTTTCTCGAAAAACAATTGTCTTTCCGCTGGTACCCTGAGAGCGGGGACTGGGTAAACGGCTTGCCAACCCGCACCGCTTTTGAAGTGACCGACCGCTCAGGAAAGCCGGCTGCCATCAAAGGACAATTGCTAGAAAATAATCGCCCGGTTGCCAGTCTCCGCACTTCTTCTGCCGGTTCAGGCGTAATAGAATTTACTCCGGTTGCGGGTAAAGAATATTCGATCGTGCTGGACGATAAAGAAAAAAAGATCGTAGCAGCGCGGCTTCCGGTTGTAAGAATGAAGGGAGCGGTTATGCGGGTACAGGAAGCAGTGGTTCGTGATACCCTGATAATGAAATTGGACTGTGCCGGGGCGGGCAGTAAATTCTACCTGCTTATTCATAATTACCGGTCGGTGTATGATCTCTGGCAGTTGAAAGTCGTTAACCCGGAGATCACGCTTCGTATCCCAATGACAAACCTGGAAACAGGTCTTGCCACACTAACTTTATTTGATTCCAGTTTTCAACCTTTGGCAGAAAGGAGTTTTTTACGCGGTTATGATTCCCTGGCATCGATCAGGATCATACCTGATTCTACCCAATACCATCGCCGTTCGAAAATAAACCTGAGAATTAAGCTAAGTGATGCGGCCGGCAATCCGCTTGCTTCCACTTTTTCTATGGCAATGGCACTCAGCCGGCGAATTGATACCACCCGCTTCCAGGATATCGTACCTTATTTTTTGTTCAGGGATTATGTAGATATGGGGCTGATACCTCCTGTGCCTTCCAACAATATTGGTACAAGAGCTGACCTGGAAATGCTGCTGCTGATGCGTTGCTGGACAAGGTATCATGAACCGGTTGCAGATACTACTGTCAGCGCATGGGCCAGGGGCCGGGAATTGAGACCTTCGGGAAAAGTGAAGACCAGTAACCGCAAATCATTGAAGAAGCCGGTAGAATTATCTGTGCTCAACAATGGTATACAAACAGTGATCACCGATTCTGCCGGCCGGTTCACATTAGCCCCTGATATAACAGCACTGATGCCTGATGAGCAGCTATCCCTGCTGATAAATGAAAAACACAAGGAAGATTTTGCGATTGATCTCTATCAGGGAGCAGACTCGCTGAACAAACAACTGGCTACTCTATTTTATCCCGAGACTGAAGGCATCAAAGCCATTATGCCCTGGGAAGAAGAAACACTGAGTAAGGTGAAAACACTCTCAGCCGTGATAGTCAAGTCAAAGATCAATGAGGCCATGAGAACAGAGCCCTATGAGAGCCTTACCTGCCATGATTATGTATGCATGTATAATATTCTAAACTGTCCCAATCATAAATCCGGTACCGCAGCCGTGGAAGGCGGCATTTACAACTATCTGGGCAAGCAGGTCGTTTATCATTGCCCTGGCCGCAATATCGGCGGCACGCCGGTGGAATTAATGTATAGGTTGAAAGGGCGCTATTATTCCAAAGATTTTTATGTGGCTGACTATGCATCATTCAATCCGCCCGAATCGGAAATGTTCAGCACCGTCTACTGGTCGCAGCAATTACTCACCGATGAAAAAGGCGAAGCCAGCGTCTCTTTTTATACCAATGACCTTACCGGCACCTTTTCCTGCATCATTGAAGGCGTTACCTCCCACGGCGTTACCAGCGGCCGCCAACTGATCCGCGTAATAGAATAGAAGACCTACTCATTCGCACCATTCGTGTCTATTAATACGATTCGCATCTACTCGCACCCATTCGCGTCATTCGTGTTAAAAAAGAAAGCCCCTCCTTCCGGAAGAGCCCCTTACGTTACTGTTATGAAAGAAAAAGAGTTGAGTAGTAGAATTAAGTTTAATGTCAATGGTTTTGATCAAAGCCGATTTTCATCACAGGTGGACTTAAAAACGGATCATATCAAAAAAAATAGAAAGTTGATGGCCGGGAGAGTGTCGTCTGATTTTATCACAGGAATTGGAAATAACTTTTCTGGACGGTTTGGACATTGGATAGAGAGGGATAAACGAGTCATCCTTGGCTATCAACTTTCTGAAACAAAAATATATCCACATTACTATGTGCACAATAGCAGTATTTCCCTATTTGAATAATACAGTATTTACGTACATAATCGTAAAATATCTCATATCATCGTTAGTAAATTATCTATGTTCCGATAGTAGGATTTCATCCATTGCTCCGTAGCGGTACTTTCCACAAATACGAAATCAAGTATTTCTACTATGGTATATGTAAGCGGAATTTTCCATCTTGCACCGGAATAAATACATAGTCCGACTTTTTAATACCAATATCAAACCCATGAAAAATCACGAGACTAACTCAGTTATTAAAGTAGCGATTGCCGATGACCATGCTTTGTTTCGCACAGGGGTAAAAACCTCTCTTTCCAGCCGCAAGGACATTCAGATGGTGGCTGAAGCAGAAAACGGTATGCAACTGCTTAATCTGCTGCGTCATATCCAGCCTGATGTTGTTTTGCTCGACATCCAGATGCCGATCATGGACGGCCTCACCACTCTTCCTGAGATCAAGAAGCTTTATCCCAATGTAAAAGTCATTATGCTTTCCATGCACAATGATCACTCAGTGATTTCCCGCATGATGGAGATAGGAGCAAACTCTTACCTGACCAAAGAATCAGGTTCAGAGATGATCTATGATGCCATTAAAACAGTATATGAGCAGGATTTCTTTTTCAATGATCTTACCAATAAGGCCTTGCTCAGCGGTCTCCGTACCAAGCGCACTGCCGAATCTTCCATGCCGCAGGATGTGCAACTGACTGATAAAGAAATTACTATCCTGAAACTGATGTGCGATGAAAAAAGCACTAAAGAGATTGCAGATATCGTAGACCTCAGTCCCCGCACTGTAGAAGCGATCCGCGATAAGCTTAAAACCAAAACAGGTACCAAATCCATGGCCGGACTGGTGATGTATGCGGTGAAAGCCGGACTGGTAGAACAAAACTGATCAACCTAATTGCTTATTTATCCGGACGATGTTCCGGTAAAAACCCCGGACCCGATCCGGGGTTTTATTTTATTTTCACGGTTCTCATAACCGATACTATGTATATCTGCTTTGATGGAAAATTGCTCCTGGCCGGTCAGCCTGCTTTGGCGGCCGATAACAAAAGCTATCGCTATGGCGATGGCCTTTTCGAGACCATGAAGATGGTCAATGGCCGGATCCCGCTTTTTCCCCGGCATATCCAGCGGCTTTTCCAGGGGCTCGAGCGACTGCAGTTTCCCATTCCACCCTTATTTACCCCTGAAAAAATTCAACACGAGATTATTTCCCTCTGTGAAAAAAATAAGTGCAGTGAACTGGGGAGGATCCGCCTTTCAGTATCCCGGGGGGAAGGCGGGATCTATGAACAGGAGAATGACCGGTTGCATTATCTTATAGAATGTTCACCTGCAAATTCCTCCGTTAATGACTGGAATGAAAAAGGACTGGTGACCGGTATTTACCCCCATGCACGCAAAAGCACCGACGCATTTTCCGGTCTTAAATCAGCCAATTACCTACCATATACCATGGCTGCCCGCTATGCCATGCAGCAGCAATGGAATGATTGCCTTGTTTTAAACACAGCAGGTTTTCTGGCCGATGCCACTATCGCCAATATCTTTATTGTAAAAAATAATCAACTGTTGACGCCTGCCACCAACCAGGGCGGGGTAGATGGTGTAATGAGAAAATACTTGCTGGAAACCCTGAGCAAAGCTGGCTATACGGCAAAAGAAACTGTTCTAAGCATAGAGGAGGCTATGGCCGCCGATGAACTTTTTCTCACCAATGCACTGTATGGGATCCGCTGGGTGGATTGTTTGGGTGAGAAAAAATATACACAACGATTGTCGCTGCAGATTTACCGGGAACTGGTACAAACGATCTGGCATTGAGCTATCCTTTTATCAGGACAGGAACAGGTCGGCATCTTCTTCCATCCTGCCCGGATTGATCCTGTTATACACATCTGCCAGTGTACTGATCGCTTTTTTTCCTTCTTCACCCAAAGCCAGTGAATAATTGTTTACATAAAGATCGATATGCTGCCGCATTACAGCTTCGCTCATTTCCTGCGCGTGTGATTTTACATAATCCGTTATTTCAGGATAATTCGCAAAAGCATAGTCAAGGCTTTTGCGGATCAATTCATCCACTTTTATTGCTACAGATCTTTTTATCGACTGGCTGATGGCGATGCCTCCCAAAGGAATGGGTGCATTCATTTTTTCTTCCCAGTATTCACCCAGGTCTTTTACCTTATGCAATCCCTTGTCCTGGTAAGTAAATCTGTTTTCATGAATGATCACACCCAATGCTGTTTCCTTTTTGATCACGGCATCTTCAATGGAAGAAAAGACCATGAATTTTTTATTTGTAGCTGAAGGGTAAGCAAAACTGAACAGGAGATTAGCGGTAGTGTTTATTCCCGGCAAAGCCACTGATGCGTCGCCGATGCCGGACTCGTAAACGGATGGATCAGCCTGGGTGATCAGCAAAGGGCCTACGCCTTTGCCCAGTGCACTGCCGGCGTTGAGCAATACATAATTATTGAGCGACTGAAAAAAAGCAGGAAAGCTCAGTTTGGTAATATCCAGTTTCCCTTCCAGTGCCCATTGGTTTAGGGTTTCCACATCTTCCAGCACAGCTTCAAATTCCAATCCCTCTGTATCAATTTTTTTGTTGACCAGCGCATCAAAAATAAACGTGTCGTTGGGGCAGGGAGAAAAACCAAGGCTCAGCTTCATGTAAAAAGTATATAAAATATTTTCGGATCAGAGTCAGGAATTTGCCCGGCCCTTTAGCCGGCAAATATCCGGATAAAACCGGGTTACAGAGAGTTTAACAAACGGATTAACTCATTGTTAAGATTGGTAACAGATTCTTTTATTTTCCAGTTCTTTTTATTCCGCTCACCCACATAATTGGAGATACTGCGCAACTGAAGAAAAGGGACCTTCTCCATCAGGCAAACATAATGAAGGGCTGCCCCTTCCATGGATTCCACCACAGGGTTATATTTCGCTTCGTATAAACGGATAGTCTGGGGCGAACTGGTGATCTGGTTCACTGATATGGCTGCCACTTTTTTAAGACTGTTCCGTTTCAGCAAATGAAGACCGGGATTCACAAGCCAGCCTTTTTTATAAGGGAATTGGCCAGGTTTTGCAAAGCCCATATCAAATACATTATGGAATTGTTTTTTTTCCAGCACACCAAGATCAGCGATCGTGTCTTTTTTTATGGAAACAACGGTGCCAAGCGGCAGGGCTCTATCAAAACATCCACCGATACCAGCCTGTATCACCAGGTCAGGCTTTTTTACCTGCAGTTGTTTTTGAAGGTTATAAGTAGCCGCAGTTAATCCCACCCCGGTTATTAAAACATCAATATGTATATCAACATAAAATGGCACATCACTGTTGCGGTAATGTTCCAGGAAAGGAGCAATTTCAAAAGGAGTGGCGGCGGCCAGTAAACAATTCATGATGGGAACAAAGATATGAAATGCTAAACGCCCCTTCCTGTCTTACCGGTAAGAGGTACTTACAGGGTTTTTTAATAATTTCCTCACCGGTAAAAAATTTTACTTCCTGTTTTATCTTACCGGTAAGGCGGGAAGGGGGCGTTTTGGGCAGGGTCTGTCTTATTTGTTAGATGAGGTCAATCTGCGTAGTTTTGCAGGCTAATTAATAAAGCGAGTATGGTGTACCTGACCAGGGTTGAGCATTTCAATGCAGCGCATAAGCTCTATAACCCCTCCTGGAGTGTTGAAAAGAACGAAGAAGTGTTTGGCAAATGTGCCAATGAGAACTGGCATGGCCATAATTATGAACTCTATGTTACAGTGAAAGGCGCACCTGATCCTGACACAGGTTTTGTATTTGATGTAAAACGTTTGAGCAATATCATCCGCGAGCATGTGATCGAAAAAGTAGACCACCGCAATCTCAATGTTGATGTGGAGTTCATGAAAGGCCAGTTATGCAGCACGGAGAACCTGGCCATCGCTATCTGGAAGGAACTGAAAGCCCACCTGCCCAAAGCCGTGCAATTGCATTGCATCAAACTGTATGAAACACCCCGCATTTATGTGGAATATTTCGGGGAATAAGCCAACAATGCAACACGGATATTGTTGATATTTCTTTTATTGTTTGTAATTTGAATATATGAACAAAGTAGCCGTTTTCAGGAAGGAACATTTCAATGCAGCCCACCGGTTGTATAATGCCGCCTGGGACCAGGCTACCAATGAACGTGTTTTTGGCAAATGCGCTCTCCCGAATTATCACGGACATAATTATGAGATCGATGTAAAAGTGGTTGGCGAGCCGGATGAGCGGACCGGTTTTGTAATGGATATGAAAGAGCTTAGTGATCTTGTGCAGCGGGAAGTGCTTGAGCGGTTCGACCATCGTAATCTGAACCTGGATACTGCCGAGTTCAAAGAATTGAACCCAACTGCAGAAAATATCGCTATCGTTATCTACAATCTATTAAGGCCGCATATTGCAAAAGAGCTGGACCTGCAAATACGTTTGTATGAAACGCCGAGAAACTTTGTTGAATACCCGGCCTGACCGGTCTTTATATCAGGAACAGAATTGATACAGATATGGCATACAAAAAAAATGAGCACTATGATGAGGCCGTTACAAATGGCTTAGTAGATAATTACCGCCAGGTGCTTCGCCTTATTGGTGAAAACCCTGAGAGGGAAGGGTTGCAAAAAACCCCGGAACGCCTGGCCAAAGCGATGCAGTACCTTACACAAGGCTACCAGACCGATGCACGGGCCATACTTGATTCAGCCAAATTTCATGAGCCCGTCAGTGAAATGATCGTGGTCAAGGATATCGAACTGTACAGCATGTGTGAACATCACATGCTTCCTTTTTTTGGTAAAGCCCATATCGCCTATATACCCAATGGTTGGATCACCGGGCTTTCCAAACTGGCCAGAGTGGTGGACGTGTATGCCCGCCGCCTCCAGGTGCAGGAAAGGCTGACGGTGGAGATCATGAATGCCATCAAGGAATCACTGAACCCGCTGGGTGTGGCAGTTGTCATTGAAGCCCAGCATCTTTGCATGATGATGAGGGGCGTGCAAAAGCAGAATTCGGAGACCACCACCTCCGCTTTTGATGGCGAATTCCATAAAAATTCCACCCGGAGCGAATTTTTAAAGCTGATCAGTTCCAACCTGAATCACCGCTGATAATTTTAGATATTGTGCTACAAAGATTTTTTTTCTTAAAACCTTTGTGGCATTTTTGTTTGTATAACTACCACGTACATGAAGCATGCCTATGTTTTTCCCGGCCAGGGTTCACAGTTTCCGGGAATGGGAAAAGAACATTACAACAACAGTGCATTTGCCAAGAAATTATTTGAACAATCAAACGAAGTATTAGGTTTCCGGATATCCGACGTCATGTTCGGAGGCAGTGAAGAGGACCTGAAGCAAACCAATGTGACGCAGCCTGCCGTTTTCCTGCATTCCATCATTGCTTTCCGCAGCATAGATGGGGCCAGGCCCGAAATGGTAGCCGGTCATTCGCTGGGCGAATTTTCTGCCCTGGTAGCCAATGGCACTTTAAGTTTTGACAGTGCCCTGCAACTGGTGGCCATCCGCGCCAAAGCCATGCAGCAGGCCTGTGAGATCAATCCTTCCACCATGGCAGCAGTGCTTGGGCTGGCAGATGAAAAAGTGGAAGCTGTCTGTAAAGAAGTGCAGGATGAGACCGGTGAGATCGTAGTGCCGGCAAATTATAACTGTCCCGGTCAGCTCGTAATCAGCGGCAGCCTCAAAGGAATTGATATTGCCTGTGAAAGAATGAAAGCTGCAGGTGCCAAACGCGCACTCGTATTGCCTGTTGGCGGTGCTTTCCACTCACCATTAATGGAGCCTGCAAAGAATGAATTGAAAGCTGCGATTGAATCCACCGATTTTCATACACCCACTTGTGCCGTTTATCAGAACGTAGTGGCCAAAGCTGTTTTTGATAAAGAAGAGATCAAGCAAAACCTGATCGATCAGTTGACCGGTCCTGTCCGCTGGACGCAAAGCGTACAGGCCATGATAGCCGACGGCGCTTCTAATTTCACAGAAGCAGGACCTGGTAAAGTATTGCAGGGATTGATATTAAAGATCAATAAAGAAGTGCAGGTGCAGGGTGTGAGTTAAGTTGATACACTTACTATGTCTGCATTTTTTATCATTCTTATTATTTTATTCATCTGTGGTTGGCTCACTTACCGCAATGCAAAAGCTAACCGGCGTAAACGGCTGGAAGAATTAAAGACCCAATGGGGAAAACCTAAAAAAGAACATTTTCCTTTTCACCTTATTGAGCAATATTCAAATGTTACGGATAATCATACCGTTCATGAACTATCGGCACAAACAATGGCCGATATCGATTTCCATGAAGTTTTTTCTTTTGTTGACCGCACGGTGAGCAAACCGGGCCAGCAATTCCTGTTCTATCATTTCAGCGAAACAGTGAAAGAGGGAGAATTATATTTTGATCATCAATTAAAGAAAGGCCCGTTAACCACCCGCAATGCCATCAGGATACTGGAGATGGCTGGTTATCCTGAGGAGATCATCCGGAAAACAAAGGGTTATACAGCGTAGGAACGATTGTTTAAAGGGGCTGATCTATTGAACAATTGATCCAGCCTCCATCCAATCTTGCTTTATACTTCTTATAAAAATTAATGGCCGGCTCATTCCAATCCAGCACCTGCCATACCATTCCGCTGAATCCTTTTTCTTTGACCTCTTCAATAAGCCGGTCGAATAATATTTTACCCAATCCTTTTCCACGCATTTTTTCTGTAACGATCAGGTCTTCGAGGTAAAGGCGCTGACCCTTCCAGGTGGAATAACGGATATAGTACAGGGCAAATCCTTCCACTTTGCCTTCCACTTCAGCTACAAAAGCCCACCACACGGGATCTGCACCAAAACCGCTTTGTTCAAAATGATCAAAGCTGACCGTTACTTCTTCCGGCGCTTTTTCATAGTCGGCCAGTTCCTGTACCAGTTCCATGAGGCGGGGACAATCTTCTTTCACTGCCCTCCTTATCGTTACCTGCATATTATCTGTTTTCGAGTGATTGGTCGAGATCGTTGATGATGTCCTGTACGTTCTCTATTCCTACATTCATTCTGATCAGCCCATCAGTGATGCCATATTTTTCCCTTGACTCTTTGGGTACGCTGTAATGCGTCATGGATGCGGGATGGGATAATAAAGTGTCGCAGGTGCCGAGTGATACTGTTCTTACACACATCTTCAGTTTGTTCATGAAGTCAATTCCTCCCTGCATGCCGCCTTTCAGTTCAAAGCTTAGCATGGCGCCGGGATGGCGCATTTGTTTTAATGCAGTGTAATGATCGGGGTGGGAGGCGAGGCCTGTATAATTCACTTTTGCAACTGCAGGATGCTGTTCCAGGAAATTTGCGACTTCCACAGCATTATGACAATGCCTTTCCATTCTTACTTCCAGCGTTTTCATACCATTGATAAGCAGGAACGCATCAAAGGAATTGGAATTACCGCCCAGCAGCCGGTGTACCTTGGTGACACTGGTCTTCATTTTCTCAATATCCTTTCCCAGCAGGATGCCGCCAATGGCTGTGCCATGCCCGTTCAGGAACTTGGTAGTGGAATGTGCTACATAATCCACTCCATACTTAAAAGGCTGTTGCAGGTAAGGAGTGGCAAAAGTATTATCACAGGCAACTGTCAATCCGTATTTGCGGGCCAGTTTGGTCAGCTCTTCGATGTCAACACACTGGATGGTTGGATTGGCCGGTGTTTCGATGTAAAGCATTTTGATCGACTTATCCTGCTTCATCACTTCTTCGGCTTTATTGAGATCGCGCAGATCGGCAATAACAGCGCCGATACCTAATGGAGGCAGCACACGATGGATCAGCTCTTCAGTGCCGCCATATAAAGAGAAATGGGAAAGTATTTTATCACCGCTTTTTAATTCAGACAACATCAGTGTGGAAATAGCAGACATGCCGGATGCATGCAATATGCCTTTTACTTCCAGGGAAAGACCAAAGGTTTCGAGTGCAGCGATCTTTTGTTCTGCTTCATTCAGGGTAGGATTGCCCCATCGGCTGTAGATATAGCCATCTTCCTTGCCACTGAATCGTCGCATGCCTTGCTCTGCTGTATCATACACATAAGTACTGCTGGCATAGATGGGCACGAGGTGCGCGTAAGATGGATCTTTTTCATGTCCGCCGTGGATGGCTAATGAACTGAAACCGGAGAGGGGAGAATTGTTATCCATGATAGTCAATTAAACTGATGGGCTTTTTTGAGGCTTCAAAAGTAGAGGAATAAACTGGGATAGAGAAGGGTTATAACTGTACAGCCCTGTTTATCTCCTTTTTCAGCCATAAATAAACCGGCAGTATATTGATATCATTGATCTTGCTGGTATTGATAGCATCGAGCTTTTGTTCCAGCTTTTTACTTTCACGAGCGGGCAGTTGACGGAAATTGCTGTATTTGTCGATGAGTTGGAAAAAGGTCTCCAGCAGTTCTATCACGGTCAGTTGTTCCTGTCCGTATTCTTCTGCGAGTTTGGTGTGCAGCAGATTGTATGTTTCTTTATAAGCCCATTCCAATTCGCCGGTAAGATAAAAATAAATGCTGCTGATGATCCGGAAATAGACCCGGTGTTGCAATGGAATGGTGGTATAATTTGCCGGCAGGCCCTGCCTGATCTCAGCCGTTTTGCGCAAACCGATATAAGCAGTGAGCTTATAGATGTTGTACCAGTATTGAGCATAACCGGTATCGCTTACTTCTTTCTGCAGTTGCTGCAATACATGAATGGTCTTTTCATATTCTCCTATATTCAGCAGATTGATGAGATAGTTGGCATATAATTTTTCTTTGGAAGCAAGCGTCGCCATTTCTTTTGAATAATCATTGATGGCTTTGTTTAAATAGATGTCGGCCTGTTCAAAATCGCCCAGTTGTTGCAGGGTGCGGCCGATGCCCAGCAGCACATTTACCAGCAGCTCTGTAATATGCTTGTCTCTTGGGGCATGTGTTTGCAATGCCTGGTAGGCTTTCAGAAAATGGGCCAGGCGGTTGCGCCCTTCTGTATAAAAAGCAAGGCTGCGGTGATGATAATAAAGACTGAGCGCATGTTCAAATGAAGAAAGTTCAAAACTAACCGTACCAGGTGTATCAGGAATTGAAACCGGTGACTGCCCCAGCAGCCGCAGGTAATAAGATTCCAGTGCCTGGTAAAATTCACCCATCCGCCATTGTGCAGTCAGTTGCTTGCACAGGGTGTTTCTGGTCATGGCCGCCATCTTTTTAAAGAAAGCAGCTTTTTCTTCATAATCCCTCACGGCACTGAACTGATGCTGGTAAGCCAGGTCAAGATACCAGTTCTGTATTTCCAACGCTTCACCAAAACGGAAAGCTTCTTCTGCTGTGGTAGCTGCTTTTTCAAAGCCGTCATAAAAAAGATCGTACAGCTTGAAATGTTTATAAGCCTGCAGTGTCATTTGCTGGCGGAACACTTCATCTTCATCCAGCAAGGTTTCCAGGCTTTTTTGCAGCAGGAACCTGTCAAGCTTTTGCCGGAGCAGGCGGAGTTCATTGCGAAGCAGGTAGTCCTTGTCCGGCTCATAGTTTTTGCCGTAAAGTTTTTTATAGAGTTGTTCTTTGGGAATGTCTTTAGGAGGAAAGCTCCTGATGATGTTAAACAGTTTCAGGGAAGCAGAGCGCTTATCCTGCATCAATATCTTTTTCAGTGCCTGGGTTTGTCTCCCATTCAACTGATGACATATCTGGATCGCCGGGTTTCTATGCATTAGCCGGTATTGATTACCACAAATTACTAAATGTAAACACTTAAAAAAACATCACAACCCGGGAATATTGTTTTGTGGTTAAGATTGATAATCAATGTATATAGGGGAATATGTTGTTTAAACTGCTGTCACACTGTGCTGAATCCTCGATTTTTTAACTGTGTGAAAAACCAGAGATTCGCTCACAGATTAAAACGGAGTCTACCTGTTACTGCATCCCCATCCTCTTCTATGCTGTAATCCGAAGGGCCCTGCCCGAGAAAACTATTACCATTAAACCCACTTGTAGATGACAGAGGATGAATAACAGGTTGCCCTTCAAAACACAGCTTATAGAAAGTCATCTTAAAATAAAGAGCCACCTGTTACCAGGTGGCTCTTTTATTATCCTTTAATGAAAGCATTGTTTAGTATCCCCATTTCACGAGCGTGGCTCCCCAGGTGAACCCGCCTCCGAATGCTGCCAGCAACAGTGTATCGCCTTTTTTCAGTCTGCTTTCCCAATCCCACAGGCAAAGCGGGATAGTGCCTGCAGTGGTATTGCCGTATTTCTGAATATTGATCATCACTTTTTCTTTGGGCAGGCCTACACGGTTGGCAGTGGCATCAATGATGCGCAGGTTGGCCTGGTGGGGAACAAGCCAGGTGATATCGTCGCCGGTGAGTTTATTTCTTTCCAGCAATTCTGCGCTTATATCGGCCATTCCTTTTACGGCAAATTTATAGACGGCCTGTCCTTCCTGATAAATGTAGTGCTCACCCTTGTCCACCGTCTCATGGGAGGCAGGCCTCAATGAACCACCGGCTTTCATGTGAAGATAATGGCAACCGCTGCCATCGCTTCTCAGCAAGCTGTCCTGTATGCCATACCCGTCCTGGTTGGGTTCAAGTAATACGCCGCCTGCACCATCGCCGAAAATGATACAGGTGGTGCGGTCGGTATAGTCAACAATGGCGCTCATTTTATCAGCGCCAGCAACGATCACTTTTTTATAACGGCCGGATTCGATCAGTGAAGTGCCCACGGTCAGCGCGTACAGGAAACCGGAGCAGGCGGCGGACACGTCAAAACCGAATGCGTTCTTAGCGCCTGCTTTATCGCAGGCGATATTGGCAGTGGCGGGAAATATCATGTCTGGTGTAACGGTGGCTACGATCACGCAATCGATCTCCATGGGGTCGATGCCTCTTTTTCGGCATATTTCCTGTATCACCGGGGCCACCATATCGGAAGTGGCTTTTCCTTCCCCTTTTAATATTCTTCTTTCTTCGATGCCGGTCCTTGTTCGAATCCATTCGTCTGTAGTATCGACCATTTTCTCTAAATCAAAATTGGTCAACTTGTCTGCAGGCACGTATCCTCCTACGGCTGTAATAGCTGCTGTTGTTTTATTGCTCATCTTGGAGTATTTATTAAAAAAGTAGCCAAAGTTAAGGGAAAGCTGGTGTCCGTTGAACGTTGTCCGTTGTCGGTTGACCGAATGGCCGATGGCTGAATGACCAGTAGTTCCTTCTCCATTGTCACCCCGGCCCTGGTTCAGGAAAATAACTGGTATGGTACACTAAGAGCCGGGGTCTCCCCCATCTGTAATATTTTCTAAACAATAAGGCTTACTGGTTTGAAGTCACTACAGCGCTGGGGAGACCCCGGATCTTATATTCCTTAAACCAGTAGGTTCACTAAACCTGGTCCGGGGTGACAATGGAGAAGGAACTACCGGTTCCGACCTGTGTGTGAACGGCTCTTGATCACTCGGCCATCGGCCATTCGGTCAACGTTCAACGAACATCTGTCAACGAACAACGAATACACTATTTTCGCGCCATGATTGCATATCTCAAAGGTGATTTTGTTCTTAAAACCCCTGCTTCCGTGCAGGTAGACGTTAATGGGGTAGGTTATGAAGTGCTGATCAGCCTGAATACCTATTCCCGGCTGCAGGACCTTGAAAAAGGACTGTTGCATACCGTACTTATTATCCGGGAAGATGCGCATCTTCTCTATGGTTTTTTTGAACCTGCCGAAAAAGAAATGTTCCTGCAACTGATCGGTGTTTCCGGTATCGGGGCTTCCACAGCCCGGATGATGCTTTCCTGCCTTAAACCGGAGGAGCTTGCCAAAGCCATTGTTCAGTCAGATATCCGCACCCTTGAAAGCATCAAAGGGATCGGCCGGAAAAGTGCCGAAAGGCTGGTTTTGGAGCTGAAGGACAAGCTCTCCAAACACCCCCTTGAATCAAATATTTCCCCTATGAAAAACAATACTTTGCAACAGGATGCGTTAAATGCTCTGATAGCTTTAGGAATCAACCGGACGGTAGCTGAACAAGCCATTAAAAAGACCCTTGCTTCAGAGCCTGGCCTGCTTGTGGAAGAGCTCATCAAAAAATCCCTCCGTATCCTCTGATTGCCAAATATTTCTGGAACTAATTGATTGTTGAGAATTTGAACTTCTGGACTGCGCATATTTTCCGTACGTTGGTCTTTACCGCCATCTTACTGGCCTCTTATGGGCAGGCGAATGCGCGTTTCTTTTCACCGGCTTTTCAGGATACTACTGCCCGCAGGGACACAACCCGGCCCGATTCACTCCGCTATCCTATCCGCGACCGGTACGGCGACCCTTACTCCAATCCCAATCGCAATCCCTTCGACCTGAAGGATACTGCTTTCCTGAAACGCGAAGTACAATACGATCCCATTACAGGAGAATATTATATCATCGAAACTATTGGAGGTAAAAATTATCGTACTCCGGTCTCATTTAAGCGGGATGAATTCCTGCAACTCCAGGGACGTAAAGACGAAGAAGAATATTTTCGAAAAAGAGCGGACATGCTTTCGGAACTCAACCGCAAGCTGTTCAAGCCACAGTTCCAGACTTCCAAAAACTGGTTCAACCGGATCGTAGGCGCTGGCAAAGTAGAGATCAAACCTTCCGGTTATGTAGGATTGCTGATGGGCTACCAGGGACAGAACATCAAAAACCCGACCCTGCCGGAAAGAGCCCGCACAAATGGCGGATTGGACTTCAACATGAACGCGCAGTTGCAGGTAGATGCAAAAATCGGAGATAAGCTGAGACTACCGATCAATTATAACACCCTCGCCAATTTTGATTTTGAAAACCAGCTTAACCTTAACTACCAGGGAAAGGATGACGAGATCATCAAACAATTCCAGTTGGGAAATGTAAGTTTCACTTCAAAAGGCACACTGATACCCGGTGCCCAATCTTTGTTTGGTGTGAAAACGCAGGCACAGTTTGGCAAGCTGTTCGTTACCGGCGTGCTGGCCAATCAAAGGGCACAACGGCAAAGTATCAATTCGCAGGGTGGGGCATCAGCACAGGATTTTTCACTGAAAGCAGATGATTACGAAGAGAACCGTCACTTTTTGCTGGCGCAGTATTTCCGGAATAACTATAACAACGCGATGAGCCAGTTGCCCATCGTTAATTCCAATGTGCAGATATTAAGAATGGAAGTGTGGGTAACCAACCGCACCGGTGCAACTACAGATACCAGGGATATCGTGGCATTGATGGACCTTGGCGAAGGCAATCCCTATATCGGCCCGCCGGGCGATCCCAATGCTTTACCTGACAACAACGTGAACGG
>Ga0182746_1000944_pt1 | contig 30951 bp, 20 predicted proteins | sample eDN3rd30CBELigOP_FD_128881 | JGI IMG/M metagenome (GOLD analysis project Ga0182746, IMG submission 128881) | Enriched Organic Plus compost microbial communities from Emeryville, California, USA - eDNA 3rd pass 30_C BE-Lig OP (version 2) (version 2) ...
CCTGCCGCCATTGACATTGGCCGTGCCGGTGAAGCTGCTGGTGCCGGTCAGGTTCAGCGAACCGGTGCCGTCCTTGTTGAAGGTGCCGCTGCCGGCGATCGACCCGGCGAATTCGGTATTCACATCCTGGTTGACCGTCAGCACGCCCGTGGTGCCGAGCAGCACGGTGCCGCCTGCACCCGACAGGCTGTTCACTTCCTGGTTGCGGTCGCTCAGGTCGAAATCACCGCCGTCAATGACAAGATCGGTTTCGGGATCGAGAGCCGCGGCAAGCCGGATGCTGCCGGCTTCCAACACCGTCTGGCCGGTATAGCTGTAATCGCCGGACAGCAGCAGCAGCCCATCGCCCTGCTTGACCAGCGAACCATCGCCCGACAGCGCACCGGTGTAATCATAATCATCGGAACGATTGAAGACCAGCGTGCCGTTGTTCACCGTCGATCCGGTCAGGTCGCCGCTGGTGCCGCCGTCGCCCACCTGCAGCGTGCCATCGGTATCGATGGTCACATTGCTGGCATAGGAGCCGGTGAGCAGCAGCGTACCCGCGTCGATTGTCGTCGTACCGGCATAGCCGCTGTTGTCGCCCGACAGGGTCAGCGTGGCGGTTCCGGTTTTGGTCAGCGTGCCGTCGCCGGTCAGCGTGCCATCAACCGCGGTGTCTGCAACGGTATTGAAGATATTGTCGCCGGACAGGCTGAGCTGCATGACATCGGCATCGCCGGTGGAAGACCAGGTGGCGTTCGTCATTTCCATGGCGTCGATGCCGCGCACGGTACCGCGCAGTTCCGAGCCATCGAGCATCAGCTGGGTGGAACCGCCATCCTTGACGCCGGTGTCGATGATGTCGCCGGTCACTACCGAGCCATCGGTGAATGCGGCATAAACCATCCGCCCCCCACCATCGCCGCTGCGGCTGATGTCAACCGCAGTGCCATTGCCGGAGGTGAGGGTGGAACCGACCAGTGCGATTATGGCGTCACCCTGATCGACATTGACCAGCGCGCCAGTGCCGGCACTGGTCACGGTGCTGTTCTCCAGGCCAATGGCGCCACCATCGGCAAAGGCCATGCCAGCCGCATCCGCCGCGCTGGTGGTAACAGTGACCCCGGTCGCTTCGATGATCGAGGTGGGCAGCGGCGCTTCGGTATCGGGGAAATTGCCGCCCAATACTGCAAGACCATGCGCGCCCGCACCGCTGGTGGTGATGCTGCCGCCATTCATGATCAGATAGCCGCCCTGTTCGGCATAGGCGCCAAAGGCATTGTCGCCGGTGGTGGTCACCGTGACATTGGTGGCATTCAGCGTGCCGGTGCCCGTCATTCCGTCGTCGCCATTCTGCGCGTGCAGGCCGATACCGCCGTTGCCGGCCGTCGTCACCGTGCCGCCATCGATGGTGATGGTGCCGCCGACATCGGCATAGACGCCATTGGCGCCGTCGCCATCAGTGCTGATGGTGACATTGGTGGCGGAAATGCTGGCTACGGTATCGGCGGTGGTGCCGCTTTCACGCTTGGCGAACAGGCCGTGGGATAGCAGACCATCGGTGGTGATGCTGCTGTCGCTGATCGTGATGCTGCTTGCGCTGCTGTCGTCCGCGCCGGCATAGGCACCCCGGCTGCGGTCGCCGGACATGGTGATGCTGGCGTCGCTCGCAGTGATGGTGCCGCCGGTCACTGCCAGCAGGCCATTGACGCGCCCGCCCGTGCCGGTGAGATCACCACCGTTGACCGTGACTGTGCCGCCGGCATTTGCCTGTGCGACGCCCATTTCAATGGTGTTGGCACTATCGGCCGTCGAAGAAAGTGCGGTGCCATTCGATGTGATCGTGCCGCCGTCCGTGGCGAACAGGGCGCGATCATTGGCAGTGACCGAACCGTTGGTCAGCGTGACGCTGCCGCCGGTGGTTCCGGCATCATTATTGGCAAGAACGCCGATGGCGCCATTGCCGGTGGTGGTGATCGACGTGCCATCCAGCGTGATTTGGGAATCGCTTTCTGCAAAAGCGCCAAAGCTCAGGTCACCATGGGTGACGACAGTGGCCGTGCCGTCGATATCGCCATTGCCATAGGCGTGAAGACCATAGGCTTCATCACCATTGGTGGTGATGGTGCCGCCGGTCAGCGTGACATGGCCGCCGTCGCCTTCCGGCGTATCGGTGTCACCGGCCTGCACGCCATGGCCGTGATAGCCATTGGTGGTGATATCCGCGCTGGTCGTCAGCTGCGATCCTTCACCCGCAATGGCGCCATAGGCGCGTTCGCCATTGGTGGTGATAGTGCCGCCATCGATATCGATCGTGCCACCGTTGCGTGCATAGGCACCGAACGTCCAGTTGCCCTGGGTATCGATCGAGACATTGGTTGCGGTGATCGAAGCAGGATTGGAAACATCCGCAAGAAGCAGAGGTGCGGAATTGAGCGTCTGATCAGCGTAAAGCCCGTATGACAGCGAGCCTGAGGTGGAAATGCTGGTGTTCGTCACATCGACATGTCCACCCTGTCCGGCGACCACCGCCGATGATGAATTGCCGCTGGTGTCGACCGTGCCGCCATTGAGGGCGATGGCGCCGCCAAGATTGGCATAGGCGCCATAGGAATTGTTGCCGGTTACAGCGACATTGGTGTCATTGGTGGTGATCGTGCTACCGGCGCCTTCCGCATAAAGCCCATGGGCGGCACTGCCAGACGTGTTCACCGTGCCATTGTTGAGCGTGACGCTGCCGCCTTCCGTAGACGACACGCCATGGGCACCGTCGGCGGTGGTGGCAACCTGTGCACCGTCTTCGAAGGCCAATGTGGATGCCGCGCTGTTTTCAACCACGACGGTGCCGTTGATCGTGCTATCCGCCGCGACGGTTGCGGTGCCGGTGCTGCCCGCCAGTAGTAGAATGTCGCCGGAAGAGCCGTTGATCATGTCGCCATCGTTGACGACGGTGCCGGCGTGAAGCTGCGACCAATAGGTGTCAAAGCTGGTCACGCCATTGTTGCGGCCGTTCAGATACATGGCCCACAGCTGATCGGCGGTATTGCCGTCCGCGCCGGTGGGTGCGGTCCAAGTATAGATTTTTTCGCCGTTCAGATAATATTCGATGCTGTTCGATTCCGGTAGCACCCGCATGTCGAACGTGTTCCAGCTGCTGTAGTTCAGCAGGCTGCTGGTATTGTCGAGCGAGATCCAACCGGTGTCGTCATTGGCCGTGGTGTCCCACACTTCCAGATGGCCGACGCCGCCTTCATTGGTGAAGCTGATGATCGGATAGACGGACTGGCTGTCGACATAGGAGCCGCCGCTGACCGTGTCTTCGGGAAGGACGGAACCCCAGAGCCCGGTGCGGACATAGTCCTCCGACGTGCCGCTGGTCCACGTCGGGTCTATCCAGATGTCGCCGCGCATGAAGGAGTCGCCCGCCGGCACATCCACACGCTGCTGATAGCCTTGCCAATTATAGAAGCTGGCCGGGTTAGCAGGCGGGGTGATGCTCAGTTGCAGTACATTGTCTCGGCCCTGCCAGCTGGTGCTGGTGAATGTCGCCACATCCGCGCGGTCAACCTGCCAGTCGGCCGGGTCCATGCTGATCGATCCTGTCGGCACTTCGGCGATCTGCGCCTGCGCCAATCCCGTCAGCATCATGGCAAGCGCCATGGAACTTCCTGCTGTTGCAAGGCTTTTCTTGATAGACATCGTCAATCCCCTGTCGGTGTTCTGGTGATGCGGAATGGCCGTCCGGCCTATTGATGAAGGCAGGCGCAGCTGTGGAAACGGCCCGACCAGCCGTGGCGAAGGTCAGGCATCGGGAGAGTGAAGAGGTGAGGAAGACTGGGCGGCGCGGCGCGCTGCATCCAGTTTCCAGAGGCGGAGGCGCGCAAGACAGTCGTGGCAGGCCGGACATTGCCAGCTACCGGGCTGATCATCATTTGCCTCCCCAGCGTCATTGACGAAGATGCTCGCTATGAGCACCTCATAACGTTCACCAGCCATTCAGGTTCCCCGCACGTCCGTCTCCAGCCAAGAAGCGGATGAACGGAAAACGATCATTGCTGATGTGTAATATACTTATTAACGTATATTATCGTCGTGTATATACGAAAAAGAACAATTTTCTGTCGTGCCAGCTGAGAGATAGGCCAGATCATAGGCCTGCCTTTTCCGGCTGATGCGTTGGCCATTTCGGGCGGTCCTGTCAGCTGCCGGTCAGAGGCTCGCAGGGCGGAAAAGATTTTTTCGCCGGTGGCGGAATAATCGACGTGCCAGCGCGTAATCCGGTCATGGGCGTGTTCAATGCGCACAAGGTGGTCGGCCATCTGCCGGCATTGATGCGTTACGCACGCTCGCTGACGCGCGATGCGACGGCGGCGGAGGATCTTGTCCACGACACGCTTGTCGCGGCCTATGCCAGCAGCGCCAGCTTCGACCGGCGACAGTCGCTTCGCGTGTGGCTGTTCGCGATATTGCGCAACCATTTCATCAGTGATCGCAGGAAGATTGCGGTGAGGCAGCGCAATCAGGACGATCTTGAAACATTGGCGCCTACGCTGGCGGAACCGCCACAGGAACAGGCGCTGCACCTCCACCAGATCGCGCAGGCTTTTGCAGCTCTGCCGGTAGAACAGCGCGAGGCGCTGCACATCGTCGTGGTGGAGGGGCTTTCCTATCATGACGCCGCCGCCGCGCTGGGCATCCCGGTGGGAACTTTGATGTCCCGCATTGCCCGCGCCCGTGCCCGCCTGCGGCAGGGCAATGGTGATGAAGCTCATGCAGATGAACGCGATGGCGGTGGAGACCGGGCCGCTGAAGAGGCGGGCGATGTGGAGAGGAGCCGGGAGCAGGTGCGCCTGCGCCTTGTGAGGGACTGATCAGGGGGGCGGAGAGCAAGACATGGCGGAAAAGCAGATGATCACCGAGGCGGAACTCAACGCTTATGTCGATGAACAGCTGGACGAGTTCAGCCGGCTGGAGGTGGCGGATTATCTGGCCCGCAACCCCGAAGTGGCGGCGCGGGTGCTTGCCGATATCCGCACGCGCGACGCCTTGCGGCTGATGGCGGGACGGCAGCAGCGGCCGGCCGGGCGGCAACTTGTCGATGCCGCGCAGCGGGTGGATCGGGCCTTGTCGATGCGCGACATGCGCTCACGGCTGGGCAGGGTGGCCGCCGCGCTTGCGCTGCTGGCCGTCGGCATGTCGGTCGGGGTCTCGGTCGATCATCATTCGCTGCGTTTCGCACAGCCGGCAAGGGCAGCCATGCCCACCTATCTGGAAGAAGCGTTGATGTCGCACCGAACCGCATTGGTTCGGCGGCACATGCGTTCCCAGCCGGAAATCAACAGGTTCGATCCGCAGGACGTGCGCTCGGCAACCAATATCGACGTGCCGGAACTGCCGTCCGGCTGGCGTATCCTGGATGTGCAGCTTTTCCCGTCCGATTATGGGCCAAGCCTGCAGATGTTCATCGACGCAGGAAAGGGCACGCCCGTTTCCCTCTTTGCCGCGCGGGCCGACATCGACCTGTCAACCCGGCCCATGGTCAGCCGCTACGGCGCGGACGGCGTCGCCTATTGGGCGCGCGATGGCGTGGTCTATGTCCTCACCGGCGCCATTCCTTCGGATTTCCTGCGCGACGCCGCGACCGATCTTTCGGACAACAAGAGCGCCTGATGTTCATCGATCTTCTCGACATCGGCGTCGCCATAGAGCGGCGCACCGAAATCTGCATCATCGGCGCGGGTGCCGCCGGCATCACGCTGGCGCGCCGCCTGCTTGCCGCCGGGCATGAAGTGGTGCTGCTGGAAAGCGGCGGCACAGATTATGAGGCAGGCATCGCCGATCTGAACCACGGCGCCAATGTGGGCATGGATTATTATCCCCTGGCCGATGCGCGGCTGCGCTTTTTCGGCGGTACCACTGCCATTTGGGGCGGGCGTTGCGCAGAGCTGGACCCCATTGACCTCGAAAGGCGTCCCTGGGTACCGGATTCGGGCTGGCCGATCGGCTGGCAGGAGCTTTCTGCCTATTACGATCAGGCGCGTCCCCTGTTCGACCTGCCCGAATGGCGGCCGCACATGGAAGACCTCGCGCAGAACGGGCTGGCTGTGCCAGCCTTTGATGAAACGCGGATCAGGACGCCGTTCTGGTCGTTCGATGCGCGTTTCAACCGCTTCACTTTCGATTCCTGTGCGGATTTGCGTGACCATCCGCGCTGTACCATCATCACCCACGCGACGGTGACGGGCATTGAGGCGACGGACAACGGCCGCGCCGTGCGTGAAGTGACTGCACGATCATTTGGCGCCGGACGGTTGACGATCAGCGCCGATGCAGTGGTGCTTGCATCGGGTGGAATGGAAAACGCCCGGCTGCTGCTGGCCTCGCGTTCGGTGATGCCCAATGGCCTTGGCAATGATCATGACAATGTCGGCCGTTATTTCATGGAACATCCCCATGCGCGGGGCGGGCGGATCGTCAGTGGCGCCGCGTGGCAGCTGCTCAAGCTGTTCGGCCGCCGCCATCGGGTGGAAGGCAGGGACGTCGCCGCGCTGATCGCCCCCAGCGTGGAGGAGCAGCAGCGCCGCCGCATCCTCAACACTTCGCTCACCATCGTCGGACGGCAACCGGAAGATGCGCGTCAGTTCCTGGGCATGAAGGTCTATGGCGGGCTGAAACACGGCGTGCCGCCTACCCGGCTGGGGCGCATGATGTGGATGGGCACCAAGAAGCTGGCGGCATTTGCACAGCGCCATATCGATCCGCTACGCCCCTGGCTGCTGCACAGGATGGGCCGGCTGGACGTGACGCTGCTGGTGCGCGCGGAACAGGCCCCCAATCGCGACAGCCGCATCGTGCTGGATCGGGAAAGCGATGCAATGGGCATGCCGCGCATCCGGCTGGACTGGCGCATGTCCGACCTCGACAAGCACAGCGTTGCCGAACTGGCGACATTGCTTGGCGAGGAGCTGGGGCGGCTCGGCCTCGGCCGGGTGGAGCCTGCGTCCTGGCTGTCACGCACGGACGAGCTGTGGCGCACCGATCCGCTGGTGTCGTCGCATCCGATCGGCGGCTATCATCATATCGGCACCACGCGCATGGCGGACGATCCGCGCAAGGGAGTGACGACGCGCCATGGTCAGGTGCATGGCATCGACAATCTGTATGTCGTCGGTTCATCCACCTTCCCCACAAGCGGTTGGGCAAACCCGACATTGACCATCGTCGCGCTTGCCCTGCGCACGGCCGATCATCTTTCGGCCAGCCTGTGGAAACGACGTCTGATGGCGGAACGGCCGCATATTCGCATGGCGGTGGGGCAATAACGGTACCAATGGCAGCAGCCACCCGCCAGCACATCGGGCGGCTATTGCGTGAGGGAACCTCCACTTTCCTCAAATAGGCCTGCCGCTTCGGTCAAGTCCGGCAATGTTCCACCGCTTATCCCTGTGGGCGAAAACAGGGAGCGAGAGGGTGACGGCAGGCGAACCGCTGACGATCGGCAATGTAAGGCTGCTGCGTTTTGGCGCAGGCGCGCTCCGCATGTGCGGGGATGATCTGGCGGGAGACGGGGTCCGCCGGGTCTTCATCGTCACCACGCCACCGACGCGGGGACTGTGCCAGCCGCTGGTCGAGAGATTGGCGAGCCATGCTGTTTCGACCTGCATCTGGGATGATCTTGCCGGGGAGCCGACGACCAGCGATCTCGCTTCGGCGCTTGGCGCCGCTCATCAATTCGGTGCGGATTCGGTTGTCGGTCTTGGTGGCGGCAGTGCCATGGACGTGGCAAAGCTTGTCGCGGCACTGTTCGACGGGCGCCAGCAGATCGATGATGCCATCGGTGTCGATCGTCTCTCAGGCCGTGCCCTGCCTCTGGCCTGCGTGCCCACCACTGCCGGTACGGGTAGCGAAGTCACCCCCATTGCGGTTGTCGGGGTTGAAAACGAAGATCTGAAGAAGGGCGTGGTCAGCCGTCACCTGGTGCCGGATGCCGCCTATCTCGATCCCTTGCTGACCATGTCCATGCCACCGGCCGTTACTGCCGCCACAGGTCTTGATGCATTGACCCATTGCATAGAGGCTTATGCCAATCGCTTTGCACATCCGCTGGTGGATGTGCAGGCGCTGGCCGGCATTCGCCTGATCGCCGCCAATCTGGAACGGGCTGTCCATCATGGCGACGATCTGGAAGCGCGTGAGGCGATGTTGAGAGCCAGCTATTATGGCGGCCTTTGCCTAGGGCCGGTGAATACCGCCGCCGTTCACGCACTTGCCTATCCACTGGGTGGGGAGTTCGGCATTGCTCATGGCGTGGCCAACGCATTGCTGCTGCCGCACGTCTTGCGCTTCAACCTTGATGCGGCACCGCGGCGCTATGCTGAAATCGCGCATGCATTGGGCATATCGCCCAGCGGTGACGATATGCGCGACGCGATGGCGGGGATCGATCGTATCGTCGCGCTGTCGCAGGCGTGCGGCGTTCATCTGTCGCTGGCCAGCCATGGCATTGGCGCCGAAGCCATCCCGCGCATGGCAGCAGCGGCGATGACGGTCACCCGCCTGCTGGAGCGCAATCCGCGTGAACTGTGCGAGGCGGATTGTGCCAGCATCTATCAGGCGGCGCTGTAACGCCATGCATCGCCTTTTATGCCGTTTCGCTGAAATAATATGCCCCTGGCACCTGAACCAAGGGGAGGAGCATGATGGATAAGCCTGCATTTCTGGTCGTTGGCGGCAGTCGCGGCATTGGTGAGGCAGTGGCGCTGCGTGCGGCCGCTGCTGGTCATCCCGTCGTTCTGACCTATTCCGAACATCCGGCACGGGCTGACAAGGCGGTGGAGCGTATCGAAGCGGCCGGCGGGCAGGCAATGGCCATGCGCTGCGATGCCGCTCGCGAGGAGGACGTGGACCGGCTGTTCAGCCAAGTCGCCGAACAGGGTGGCCTGGCGGCAATGGTGTTCTGCACGGGCATTACTGGTCCCGCATCCCCCCTTGCAGAGGTTGAAACCGCCACGCTTGCGCGTGTGGTGGAGGTCAATCTGCTTGGCGCCATGCTGTGTGCTCGCGGTGCAGTGCGGGTGATGGCGAAAAGCCGGGGCGGCGATGGCGGTGCCATCGTGTTCATATCGTCGCGCGCATCGCTTTACGGGTCGGCCGGCGAGTTCATCTGGTACGCCGCAAGCAAGGGCGGCGTGGATTCATTCGCCATCGGCCTGGCGAAGGAAGTGGCTGGCGATGGCATTCGGGTGAATGTGGTTTCGCCCGGCCCGATCGATACTGAAATGCACCGTCCCGGCCGTCTGGAAGAAGGTGCGAAACGTGCACCGATGCAGCGCGCCGGCACGCCGGACGAAGTCGCTGCTGCGGTGATGTTCCTCACATCCGATGAGGCCTCCTACATGGCAGGCGCCAATCTCAGCGTGGCGGGAGGGCTGTAGGCCATGGCAAAGGTCGCTTTCAACGAAGATGCACGGGCCGTAATGCTGGCTTCGCAAGTGGCGAGGGTGGAAGCGGTGCGTGCGATCAAGCGCCTGCAACATGCCCATTCGCATTATGTCACTGCGGCCCAATGGGATGCAGCGGCGGCTTTGTTTTCACAGCGCGGCGAGCTGGCGCGCGGCGATGACGTGGTGGTGGGGCGCCAGGCCATTGCCGATTATCTGCGGGCCACGATCGGTGATGCAGCACATGGTCGGCTGTTCGCCGAACTTGTAATGACGCCAGTGGTGACATTGTCCCCGGATGGCGAAACCGGGCGCGGCCGGTGGCATGAAATGACGATCGATGCCGTGGCCGGCCTTCATGCCGGGTGGACGGGCGGCATTCAGGAAAATGAATATGTGCGGGAAGATGGTGTCTGGCGCATCGCACGCCTGCATTATCATCCGCAATATGCCGGGCCATATGCAGAAGGCTGGCACGGCCTGACAGAAAATCCACAACTCATCCCCTATCATTATGACGTGGCGCAGACGGGCACCCCTGTATCCACTCTGGCGCAAGATGAAGTGGTGGCTGGCACCGCCTGCGACACGGCAGAACTGGCAGCCCGTCTTGCCCGCCTTGAAGATGAAACGGCGATTCAGAACCTGCAGAATGCCTGGGGCTATTATGTCGACCGGCGGCAGTGGGACGATATTGCCGATCTCTATGCGCCTGACGGACTTATCGCCTTGGCGAATGACGAGCGGGTCAGGGGACGGTCGGCAATCCGATCGGCACTGGAAGAGATGGGGCCTGCCGGCCTTTCTCCCGGTGAACTGAACGATCATCTGCTGTTCGCCCCGGTGGTTGCGATCCATGCCGATGGATCAACCGCATCGGCACGCGGACTGGTGCTTGGAACGATTGGCGTTCATCAGCAAGATGCACAGTGGACGCTGGGCATTTATGACAATGATTATGTGAAACGCGACGGCATATGGATGATTGCCGCCAGCCGTTACTATCCGCGCGCCGCAACGGACTATTATCGTGGCTGGGCCGAAAGCCAGATAGCTGCCCATGCCGGCTGGACGCTTGCGACAAATATGCCGGAACAAAGGTTTCCGGCCTGTGACCAGCCGGCGATCCGTTTCCCTCATCCCGTTGCCGGCACGCACCCGGCACCGGCGACGGCATCTGCCCGGCAAAACGACCTGGATGAAATGGCGCAAAGCGTCACCCGGGCTGCCGCGGTGGACGCGGTCGAAAACATTGCCTGTGCCTATGGCTATTACATCGACGAGTTTCGCTGGCACGAGGTGGGTGAACTGTTCTCCACCCATGGCTGGAAGGAATTGTCCTACATCGGTATCTACAAGGGGCGCGAACGCGTATTGGGTTCGCTGATCGCCCGCTATGGCGACAAGGGACGCGTATCGTCCTTCCTTGCGATCCACCAGAAGATACAGCCGGTTGTCACCATCGCCGCCGATGGTCTTTCGGCACGCATCCATCTGCGGCTGTTTCAGGTGGGATCATTGCCCAGCGGACCAGGCCCGTTCATCGGCGGCGTTTATGAAGACGAGGCTGTGCTGGAGGACGGCATCTGGAAGATTTCCGGCATGGACCTCGATTACATCTGGTTCGCCGGCTATGCCGAAGGCTGGGGCAAGGCCGATCCGCAGGTGTCGCGGCAGTTCGCGCCAAAGCCCGGCTCCATGGATCATTATCCGCCGGACGGCCCGCTGCGTGGCCCGGCGTTCGCACCCTTTCCGGCGCATGAGCCGCTTCCAATCCATTTCTGCAATCCGGTGAGCGGCCGAAAGCCGCCGCCGCGGATTGACCAATCAGCTTGAGAGGCCTGCAATGCCAAGCGACAATTCAACCTATGCGGCAAGCGACCCCCGCGCCGCGCTCAGCACTGCCCGCGCGGGCAATAACGGCCAGGCGGGGGAGGGTGGCTTTGCGCCCTCCTCCTATGCGCTTTTCGGTGAACAGCCGCCGCAGGTCGACGACGAAAACGGCCGCACATGGATTGCGCGGGCGCAGAATTTCATCGTCGCCTATACAGAGGCGAAGCCAGGTGCCCGTCTGGAACGAAGGGGCCAGGTGGATGAATATGTTCTCCTGATCGAAGCGCGAGAACCAAAAGCCGTCATCACCGCCAATGGCGAGCGGCAGGAAGTGCCCGGCGCGCATATCGCCATGATACCGCCCGGCGACAGTGTTATCGAACTGCCGCAGGGTGGCCCGGTGGTTCGTGTATTCTCTGCCATGTCGGCCGATCTGGCGGCAATGGCCGGCAATGCGGCGCAGTTCGGCGAAACCGGGCCGTTCATTCCGCCGTTCAAGCCATGGCCGGAACCCAGCGACGGCTGGCGCATCCGCAGCTACAGCCTGGACGTGCCGCCGCGTGAAGGTCGTTTCGGGCGGATCTGGCGTTGCACGACGTTGATGATCAACGTGTTCGAACCGGCTGGCCCGCGCGATCCGGCAAAGCTGTCCCCGCATCACCATGACGATTTCGAACAGGGATCGCTGGCGCTTGGCGGTTCGTATATGCACCACCTGCGCTGGCCTTGGACGACAAATGCCAATCATTGGCGCGATGACGAACACGCACTGTGCCCGGCCCCATCGCTGGCGATCATTCCGCCAAGATCGATCCACACTTCCGCGTCGGTCGCGCCGGGCGAAACCAATCTTCTTGTCGATATATTCGGCCCGCCTCGAAGGGATTTCTCCGAAATGCCCGGCTGGGTGCTGAATGCCGATGATTATCCGATGCCAGACGCCTGACGGGAATTATGGTGATTTCAGTTGCTTCTGCTGCCGATGCGCCGATCGTCGATTGTCACGCGCATATTTTTGGCGAAAACCTGCCGCTCAGCGCCACTGCATGGACCAATCCCGGCTATGCCTTCACTGCGCAGCAATATCTCGATGTGCTGGATGCACATGATGTCCTGTTTGGCGTGGTCGCCGGGCTCAGCGTCACCGGATTCTACAATGACTATATGATTACCGAGCTGCGGCAGCACAAAAGATTGCGCGGCACCGCAATCGTGCCGCCCGAAACGGACCGCTATCTTCTGGAAGCGATGAAGCGTGACGGCATTGTCGGCGTGCGGCTGCAACTCGCCCGTATGCCGGAATTGCCGGACTTCACGGACGAGGCCTATCGCCTGCTGTTCCGCCGGGTCGCCGATCTTGATTGGCATGTCCATATCGCAGTGGAAGGATGGCGGCTGGAAGGCGTGCTTGCCCAGGTGGAAGCAACAGGGGTGAAGATCGTGCTCGATCATTTCGCCCACCCCGATCCCAGCCGGGCGGAAAACTGCCCGGGCCTTACCGCAGCACTACGTTCGGTGCAGAAGGGCAATACCTGGATTAAAATGTCGGGCGACTATCGGCTGCACGACCTGAGTTATGAGGGCCGGGCGCTGGAACCAAGCGGGCAGGCACTTGGCGATCGCGTGGCGGCGGTTCTGCTGAGCGAAGTCGGGACCGCGCGGCTGCTCTGGGGTAGCGATTGCCCCTTTGTCGGTCATGAAGATCGTACCGATTTCGCTCAGGCGCTGCAGGCCTTCAAGCGCTGGGTGCCGGATCGTGAGCAGCGGGAACAGATTTCCCGCACCGCCCTGAAATTTTATTTTTCCTGAGGATGTGATGGGCAAGGCAGCTTCCTTTCGACGACGCCTGGCGGAAGGAAAGCCGCTGATTGGCACTTTTTTGAAATCACCGACGCCGCACGCCACGGAAATATTGGGCGACATCGGCTTTGATTTCGTGGTCGTGGACGCCGAACATGCGCCATTCGACCGTGGTGACATAGACGTTATCGCACTGGCTGGCCGGGCAGCGGATGTTGCAGTTCTGGTGCGCGTGCAGAAGGCTGATTCATCGGAAATATTGTCTGCGCTGGATTGCGGTGCTGTCGGGGTGCTCGTCCCCCACATCACCGACGCCGGCACCGCAAAGGCGGTCGTCGCTGCAGCCTTTTATGAAAATGGCAGCCGCGGCTTTTCCAATTCGCCACGTGCGGGCGGCTATGGCCGTCTCGACTTTCGTGAGCACATCGCCGCCGCTGACAAGCAGGTGGCCGTGCTTGCGATGATCGAGGATCCGCAGGCACTCGAAAATCTGGATCAGATCCTGGCTGTCGAAGGATTGTCGGGCATTTTCATCGGTCGTGGAGACCTGAGCGCGCACCTGGGTGCCGCGTCGCCTGACATGCCGGAAATCCGCGACATCGTGTCACGGATCGCGGTTGCGGCCAGGGCGCGCGGTATTCCGATGTTGGCGCATGTCGGCGCGATTTCCGCGCCCGACGCCCAGTGGCTGAGAGAGCAGGGCGTGACAGCTTTCGTCGTGTCGTCCGATCAGGGGCTGATGCGTCAGGCCGCGCTTGCCAATCTTGCAAATCTGGTGAAGGCTGATAGCTGCAATGGACCCGCATAATGATGCAAACGAAGCGGGCATCGGGAGAGGCTCATGGAGACCGTTAGCACCGCTGGGTTGCCCAGTTTTCGGCGGGCGGAAGCATGGAATGAACTATATTGCTCCCGCATCAATCATGTAGATTTCGTTCCGGCGGACCGCAGCCATTTCCGTGCCGAACTGACGATGACCAAGCTGGGCCCGCTGGGGCTCGCCCGCATGTCGGCCGATTGCAGCAGCATCGAGCGGACCCGGCGCCATATCTCTCCCAGCGCGCAGCGGCTCTACACCTTTGTGCTTCAGGCACAGGGGCAGGGCGTGCTGAGCCATTGCGGGCACGAAGCCCAGTTGGACGAGGGCGATTTCGTGCTGTGCGACAGCTCTGCGCCGCACTGCTTCCGTGTCAACGATGCATCGGAAGTGCTGATGCTGCGTGTGCCTGCCGATACCCTGCGGATGCATCTGCCATCCCCGGATATGTTTTCAGGCATGCTGCTGAAGGGCAGCATCGGCGTGGCGGGCACCGCCGCGGCCATGATCCGCAGCCTCAGCACCCAAGTCACCGGCGGGTCGATCGCATCGCCCTATGATCAGCGCGTCGCCCGGCATCTGCTGGAGATGATGGCGACATCCTATGCCATGGCCTTTGACGACCAGCTTCAGTCGTCGTCCGTCGTACGCGGCCGTCAGGCCTGCATCGTTCGCCATATCGAGGAAAATCTGCGTGACCCGGAACTGAGCCCCGCATCGATTGCCATCGCATTGCGGATGTCACCGCGTTATCTGCGCCTTGTCTTTGCCACGGCCAACGAAACTGTGTCGGCCTATATATTGCGCCGCCGGCTGGAAGAATGCGCCCGTCAGATTCAGGAGCCGAGCTGGAACGGCCATACGTTGACGGAAATCGCTTTTTCCTGGGGATTCAACAGCGCTGCCCATTTCACGCGCAGTTTCCGTGAACGCTATGGCGTGACGCCAAGGGAATATCGCCGCTGCGCCCTGTCTCATTGATTTGCCATTGGCACCCGCCCGGCAGGCGGGCTAGCCGGTTTCTGCCGTCTGGCGCAACTGTCCCTGCCCCAGTGGGCAAGTCGTCGCGCCCGCCAAAGGTCTAGAGCAAAACCCCTGCACAGCCTTCACCGGCCGCTCTCAAGGGGATGCCTGTTCATGACGAACACCGAAATCATGGCGCTGAATGCCGAACTGGCGCTTCAGCTGGCCGAATACTGGCATGATATCGATACCAATCAGGGCAGGGGCGCCGGCGCCTTCTACACCGAAGATGCGGTTTTCCACGGCCAGTTCGCATCTTATCAGGGCAGGGCAAAGATCGAACAATTCTATGCCTGGCGTGCGGCGCAGGGACCACGGCTTGCAGTGCACAGTTTCACCAACTTTCGTGCATGGTTCACGGGTCCCGATGAGGCGGAGGCGACCAACTATCTGTTCCTTTACGCCGCCAATGGCGAAAAGGTGCTGCGAAGCCACCCGCCTGTAACCATCTCTCTTGCGACAGACCGCTATCGCCGTGTCGAAGGGCGCTGGTTGTGTACTTATCGGCGTTTCGAACACTGGTTCGAAAGCGACACGCCCATTACAAACCCGAACCTTGACGATCAGGCCTGAGGCCATGGCAGTGGAAAAGCTGGCGCGTGGCCTGCTCAGGCGGGCGGATCTGATCCGCAATACCAATTATATCGACGGCAAATGGCGCGAGGCGTCATCTGGCGAAACGATTGAGGTTGATGATCCATTTACGGGAAAGATCATCGGCCATGTACCCTCGCTCGACCAAGTAGAAGCGCAACAGGCGATCGATGCGGCGGAAAGGGCTTTTGTCGACTGGGCGCAGCGTCGCCCCCATGAAAGAAGCCGCTTGCTGCGGCGCTGGCACAAGTTGGTGGAAGATCATGCCGAAGATCTTGCCCGGCTGATCACGCTGGAGAACGGCAAGCCGCTTGTCGAAGCGCGTGCAGAGGTCGCTTATGGCGCGGGCTTTCTCTCCTTCTATGCGGATGAAGCCGGGCGCATCCTTGGGGAAACCATCGCACCGCCAGTGCCCGGCCGCCGCCTGATCGTCGACAGGGAGCCGGTTGGTGTCTGCGGCATCATCACGCCGTGGAACTTCCCGCTTGCAATGCTCACTCGCAAGCTGGCGCCGGCACTTGCTGCAGGTTGCACCACGGTTGCAAAACCCGCCAGCCAGACGCCGCTTGCCGCGCTGGCTCTTGCCGTCCTTGCGGAGGAAGCGGGAATACCCGCGGGTGTGGTGAACATCATCACCGGTCGTGCCGGCATGATCGGCGATCTGCTCACCTCGTCCCGCGTCGTGCGCAAGATCAGCTTTACCGGCTCCACCGAGATCGGCGCACGGTTGATGGCTGCAAGCGCTGCCGGGATCAAGCGGCTTTCGCTTGAACTCGGCGGTAATGCGCCCCTTCTTATCTTCGATGATGCCGACCTTGAAACTGCGGTTGAAACCGCGATGGTCGCCAAATTCCGGAATAGCGGCCAAAGCTGCATCGCTGCCAACCGCATCTATGCTCAGCGCGGTATCCACGACGCCTTCATGTCCGCCTTTGCCGAGCGCGTTGCACGGCTGACAGTGGGCGACGGCTTTGCGGAAGGGACGGACATCGGTCCGCTGATCGACGTCGCGGCTGTCGCCAAGATGGACGAACATCTGCACGATGCAGTGACGGGCGGCGCGGAGATCATCTGTGGCGGCGCTTCCGACGGTGGACGCATGGCAAAGCCGACATTGCTTCGGCATGTTGCGCGCGATGCTGCGCTTGCTCGTGAAGAAACATTCGGACCACTGGCCGGCGTCATCCCCTTCGATACGGCTGAACAGGCTATCGCAATGGCCAATGACACACCCTTTGGGCTCGCGGCCTATCTCTGTTCCACAAGCCCAAGGACGATCGCACGCATCAGCCGTGCGCTGGAAAGCGGCATGGTCGGCATCAACACGGGGCTGATCTCCACACCGGTGGCACCGTTTGGCGGAGTGAAGATGTCAGGGCTTGGTCGCGAAGGTTCCAGCCATGGTCTGATGGAATATCTCAATCTCAAATATCTCTGCGAAGCAGGGCTTTAGGGAACAGATCATGCGCAAGGCCAACAAGGTCATCATCACCTGTGCGCCCACGGGATCGATCCATACGCCATCCATGTCGCCCTATCTGCCGGTCACGCCGGACGATATAGCCACTGCTGCTATCGATGCGGCAGAGGCTGGCGCATCCATCCTTCACCTTCACGCGCGCGATCCCCGGGATGGGCGGCCCAGTCCGTCGGCAAGGGATTTCATGGCGTTCCTGCCGAAGATCAGGGCTGCAACGGATGCGGTGATCAACATTTCCACCGGTGGCAGCGCCACAATGTCACTCGACGATCGGCTGGAAGGCGCCAGGGCTGCCCGGCCGGAGCTTTGCTCACTCAACATGGGGCCGCTGATCTTCGATTTCAGTGCGGCAGGCGCGCGCGTGACCGAATGGCGTCATGATTGGGAACGCGATTATGTCGAGTCATCGCGTGGGCGGATCATGTACAATGACAATGCCTATATCGAACGCATCATGGTGGAGGTCGGGCAGGCATTCGGCACGCGGTTCGAATATGAATGCTATGACATAGGCCATCTTTATACGCTTGCGCATTTCGCAGATCGCGGGCTGATCAAGCCGCCATTCCTGATCCAGGGGGTGTTCGGCATTCTGGGTGGCATTGGCCCGGATCCGCGCAATCTCGCGCATATGGTGACCATTGCCGACAGCCTTTTTGGTGATGATTATCTGTTTTCCGCCTTTGCGGCGGGACGCCATCAATTGCCTTTCTGTACGCAAAGCATGTTGCTGGGCGGGCATGTGCGGGTTGGCCTGGAAGACAGCCTGTTCATTGCGCGCGGAGAACTGGCGCATAGCAACGCCGAACAGGTTCGCAAGATGCGCAATATCCTGGAAGAGATGGGCAAGTCCGTCGCCACGCCTGACGAAGCCCGTGAAATGCTCGATCTGAAAGGTGCCGATCTGGTCGCATTCTGATGCCGCCTTGTACCGATCCGGCGTGACGTACCAGCTATCGCTGCCGTTTCAGGCAAGTTTCCACCCCGGCCGAGGGGTAGGCGACATGTGAACAGGATCAAATTATCGGCAATGGGGAGGGAATATGATCCGCAAGCTTTCAATGGCGACAGTGTCGCTCATCAGCCTGGCAGTGACCGACGCGGCGTTCGCACAGGACGCGACCCCGGCGGCGCCGGCGGCGTTGGCTGGCAGCGCCGATCCGGGCCAGCGCGGCATCAGCGATATTGTGGTTACCGCCACACGGCAGGCGACCAATCTTCAATCCACGCCAATCACCATCACTGCGGTGACGGGGGACACGCTGCAGGCCCGCGGGCTCACCAGCACGGCCGACCTGGGCTCGATGATTCCCAATGCGTCCTTCCGCCGCTCTCAAGGTGTTTACGGCCCGGGCGTTTCGGCATTCATTCGTGGCGTCGGCCAGCTCGATACCAGCCTGGCACAGGAACCGGCGGTCGCCTTCTACGTCGACGATGTCTATTATCCACTGCTGTTCGGTTCGATGTTCGACTTGCTCGATCTCGACCATGTGGAGGTTCTGCGCGGCCCTCAGGGCACATTGTTCGGCCGTAATGCGCTGGCGGGCGCCATCAACCTTGTCAGCAAGAAGCCCAGCCTGACCGAGACGTCGGGCTATGTGGAGGCAACGGTAGGCCGTTATGACCGCCGCGACCTTCGCCTGGGCCTCAACCTGCCGTTGACCGACACCATGGCCCTTTCGCTTTCGGGCCTGTCGAAAAAACGCACGGGCTATCAAAAGGTGCTGGATTTCCGTTGCGAAATGGAACGGCGGGGAACGCCGGAACTTGCCGGCCTGTTCCCTTATTCCAGTCCGGACCTCATCAACGGTTCGCAGATTCGCCCGCCCAGCAATTGCACCATCGGCCATCAGGGTGGCGAGGACACGCGCGCCATGCGCGGGCAGCTTTACTGGGAACCGGCAAGCAATATGTCACTGACCGTGACGGCCGATTATCTGGACGATCAATCCGACCTTCCGGCCGATACGCTGATCAGCGTCAATTCGACGACCGCGAACAACAATGCCAATACGCGCGCGCTTTACGATCGCTGGACGGCGCCTGGAGGCCCGGTCTTCGCGTTCGACAACCGCTTCGTCACCGGCAATCCATATACCACCTATGCAACCTATTCCGATCCGGTGCCAGCGGGTGCCACGGTGCCGGGCAACAGCTTCTACAACGGCTCTCCTTTCCGGGGCGGTATCAGCAATCCCACCAACAGTCCGTTCCGCAGCTGGGGTATTTCGGCCAAGCTGATCTATGGTTTGACCGACGATATCGACATGACGCTTATCGGCGGCTACCGGAAGATCAGTGCTACTTACTCCTATGATGTCGATGGCGGGCCTGTTGCGCTTGAAAACAACCGGAACGACGTGCGCCAGCATAATTTCTCTGGTGAAGCACGGTTGAGCGGCAAGCATAAGTGGGTCGACTGGGTTGCCGGCTTTTTCTATTATACCGGTGATGGCACACAGCGGTTTGCCGGCACGTCCAATTACAACAACACGCTGCGTTACCAGAGCAATAACTATACGCCGGACAGCAAGGCTGTTTATGCCAATGCCACCGTCAGGCCGTTCGACAAGCTGGGCGTGACATTGGGCGGTCGTTATTCGGACGACAAGAAGCCTGTCGATTTCTACAGCGTTCTTGATGGCACCAATGCCGGTTCCACCCAGTTCGTGGTGTCGCCGACCGGCAGCACGATTTTCAATCTCAATCTCGCCGACAAGCGTTTCGACTGGAAACTGGGCGTCAATTATGAACTTGCCGACCGAACGATGGTATTCGCATCAGCGGCAACGGGTTCACGGCTTCCGGGCTTCAATGCACGGCCTTTCCAGGCGAGCCAGGTTGGACAGTTTCCGGGGGAGGAGACGCTCAGCTATGAACTGGGTATCAAGACGGATCTGTTCGACCGCCGCCTTCGGTTGAATGCCACTGCATTCTACACCGACTATAAGACCCGCATCCAAACCATTTCCGGCGCGGAATATCTGCTGGACGCGAATGGCAATCGCATTCCCGGCGGTCAGGTGGAGGTAAGCCAGGGTCAGGCTGGTGTCACCGCCTGTCAGACCGCGCCTGCCGGCACGCAGGGTTATGTGTGCACTTCGCGCACTTTCTATGTGAATATCCCCGGCAAGGTGAAGGGCATAGAAGCGGAGATCGAGGCAAATCCGATCGACGGGCTGAGCATCAACGGATCGCTGGGCTACACCAACTTCAGCTCACCCGATCTGTCTGCTCGTCCCGACACGGCCAACAAGAAGCTGCTCCAGATCCCCGACTGGACGGCAAGTGCCGGTATCCAGTACGAGATTCTGGCCAATCGGCTGGGCGGCAAGATCACCCCGCGTCTCGACTGGTATTATATGGGGCCGATCGTCTACAGCGTGACCCGCAAGGAAACCAACCAGCCCGGATATTCGACTTTCAACGCCCGTATTTCCTATACGCACGAAGAAAGCGACGTGACGGTGGCGCTGGCGGTTACGAATTTGTTCAACAAATTCTACTGGCGTAACTTCTTCGTCTATCAGGACATCGGCTTCCCTAACGTCAACGGTCAGCCAGCACCGCCGCGTGAATGGTCACTCACGCTTACCAAGCGGTTCTGACGGGGGACGGGCCTGTAAAGCAGCACAGATCAATGAATGGTTGCCGTACAGGCCATTTGACCTTGGAGAGGGATGATGAAGCAACCAGCCTCTGCTCCACAACAACCGAACTTTGCAGACGGATGAAGCAAGCTGTTCAATGGTGCCATCCGCCGCATGTTGAGATGGCGCATCGCCTGACACCTGACCGTTTGGAGAAAAGAAGATGACCCAGGCTGATTCCATTGCCATTCATGGCAACAAGTTCACCTTTGAAATCGCTCCTGTCCTTCTTGCGGCAGAAAGCTTCTATCCAGGTGAGGCAACGGTAAAGCTGGGTGGCATCGCCAACCTGTTCGAGCTGGAAGGCATTCCCGGTTTTGCCGAGCCGGGGGTGGCGGATGTGGCAACCCATGCCGAAACGCAGGGCCTGCGCTATTCCGTGGGCAGCCCTGATCTGCGCATCATCCTCACCGTGGCGCGTGGGCTTTACCGGCTCGCGGCGCGCCGTTCGGCAGGTATTGAAAGCGTTGCCGATCTCAAGGGCAAGCGGATTGCCACCATCTCCAACACCTCTTCCGGTTATTTCCTGCACCGGCTGCTGCAATCCGCGGGCCTTGGCAGCGATGATGTGGAAATTGTGCGCATCCTGCCGCTCAGCGATATGGGCAAGGCGCTTGCCGCCGGCGAGGTGGATGCCGTCACCATCTGGGAGCCTTATATGGAAGATGCCGTTGCCGCACTTGGCGACGACGTTATCGAATTCAGCGGCAAGGGCATCTATCACGAGATGTTCAATCTCAACACAAGTGCCGCGAATCTTTCAGATCCTGAAAAACGCGCCAAGATCGTCACCTTCGTTCGGGCGATCATCGACGCATCGGCGGCGATCCGGCACGATCCGTCACTGGCTTGGCCGCTGATCCATAAATCGGGCGGGCATCCGATGGATGTGATAGAGCGCGCATGGCCCCATCATGATTATCCGGCCTTGCTGGACCCGCAATTGCTGGACGTAATGGCGCTGGAGGAAAAATGGCTGGCTGCAATGGACGGGCGCACTGCGAGGTCGCGTGAGCAGCTTTCCCAGCTTATCGATCCATCGGTTCTGGAAGAGGCGCTGGCCAAATCCTGACCTGTACCATTCGCATCTGGTGTTGCGGTTTTCATGATTGCGACACCGGAAAGCAAAGCAGCCTGCGCATGTGCCAGCACAGGCTGTTAACCTGTCTGATACTGAATGATGGTTTTGGGTTTCCGACGGCTACCCCGCGAGGGTGCGGGCAATGCGCCTTGAGGGCAGTCGCGGCCCCCGATAATAACGACGACGGTACTTCTCGAAGTGCGGTGCTTCTGCTTTGTGTTTCCTTGAGGAGCGCTGGCACAGCGCTGCCGTTCCTATAACAGAACCGCTTCCGTTCGTCGGTCCTCAACATTTCCATGGGCTGCTTGTCTCAGCAGCATTTGTGGCGAGTCCTGAAAGCCGGTTGGGCAGATGGAACGCCAATCCTTCCAAAAAACGCTGGGTTTCACGCGGTCGCACCGCTCTTCATGTGCTGGCCCTGTGCGTCCGTCTGCCAGCTGTCTCTGCCGAATTTCGGTGAATGCGCACCGATCGGCTGCGCGAATGGCTGTATTCACACACAGTTCCGGCTGACTAGCCTGCAACCACAATGAAGGTGGGCGATCGCGGATCGGCACATCCTGAACTTGGAGAGGGAGGATTGTGCGTGCGCTTTTCCAAGCTCCAGTCATCAGCCTCGTTCGCCAAAAACCGGCGTCTGCCTATGCCGATAGGATCGTCGGACTGAAGTGCCTGGATGCGATGCGGCAGCACGCTCGCGGACCGAATTTACTGCCTTCCACAATAGCTATCACTGCCGTTTCAAACAAGGCCTGACCAAATTGCTCAACTAAATCAGATAAACGGAGGGGATTTAAATGTTCAGGAAATTGATGGTGGTTTCCGTATCGATGGCGAGCCTGGCCGTGGCGCAAAGCGCTGCGGCACAGTCCGGCGCAGCCCCGGAAGCCCCTCAGAACCACAAGCGTCCCGCCGCCAATGCGCAGGTCGCCACCGCTGATGCCGAAATCGGAAGCTCTGGTGGGATCGCAGACATCATCGTCACTGCGACGCGCCAGGCGACAGCTCTTCAGCGCACGCCGATCGCGGTCACCGCAGTGACGACTGGGCAGCTGGAGGCACGCGGCCTCACCAATTCCGCCGACCTCGGTGCCGTGGTACCGAATGCAGCATTTCGAAGGACGGGGGGCGTCTATGGTCCCGGCTTGTCGGCGTTCATCCGCGGCATTGGTCAATATGATACCGGCTTCGCGAGCGAACCTGGCGTCGCCTTCTATATCGACGATGTTTATTACCCGCTTGTCTACGGGTCGCTGCTCGATCTGCTCGATCTTGACCATGTTGAAGTGCTGCGCGGCCCGCAGGGCACGTTGTTCGGACGCAATGCGCTTGCCGGTGCCATCAATATCGTCAGCAGGAAGCCCAGCCTGACGGATGCATCGAGCTATGCCGAGGTGACGGTCGGCAGCTATAATCGCCGCGATTTCCGCGCTGGTTTCAACATGCCGCTCAGCGATACGGTGGCGATTGCAGTCTCCGGCCTGTCCCAGAAGCGTCGTGGCTACGAAAAGCAGCTCGATTTCCGTTGCCAGATGATCAAGAACGGCACGCCTGAGCTTGCCGGCAGCTTCCCCTTTTCGAATGGGCTTCTGGTTCCCGACACCCAGTTTTCGAATCCGGCCAATTCAAGCTGCGTGATCGGCCATCTTGGCGGCCAGGATGTTCGCGCGGTTCGCGGACAGGCGCTCTGGGAGCCCGTATCGAACCTCCAGATCACGTTGACGGGCGATTATACGAAGGATGAATCGGATCAGGCAGCCGACAGGATATTGACGATCGATGCCGCCAGGGCGGCGAACAATGCGAACGCCAGAACGCTCTTCGATCACTATACCGTGCCGGGCGGTCCGACCTTCGCTTATGACAGTCGGTTCGTGATCCCCAATGATCGCTATGCGACCTACGCAACCTACACCGATCCAATCGCTTCCGGAACGGCGATTCCCGGCAACAGCTTCTATAATGGTTCTCCCTTCCGAGGTGGCCAGAGCTATGCGGCGAAGAGCCCTTTCAGCAACTGGGGCATTTCGGGCAAGGCCGTCTATGGCATCGACGATGATATCGACCTCACCCTTGTCGGCGGATACCGCGAGTTCAAGGCCGTCTATCCCTATGACGTCGACGGCACGCCGCTCGGCCTCGAGAACGATGCCTCCGCCGCCAGCACCAGCAGCTATACCGGTGAGTTGCGCATCTCTGGCAAGAAGGGCTGGATCGACTGGGTTACCGGCCTCTTCTATTACAGGGGTACGGAACGTCTGGAGGTCGCCGTGTCGACACCGTGGGGCGGTGTGCAGCTCTTCCAGCACAACCGGTTCAAGCCCGAGAGCAAGGCGGCCTATGCCAATGTCACGGTTCGTCCCCTCTCCGGACTTAGCCTCACGGCGGGCGCCCGCTACTCCGATGACAGGAAGCCGGTATCCTTCATGGCCGTGCTGGATGGAACCAACGCAAATTCAACAAGCCTGACGATCGCATCGGCAGGTAACACGATCTTCGATCTTGGCATCGGTGACAAACACGCCGACTGGAAGCTGGGCGCGAACTATCAGATCACCGATCACACGCTGGTCTATGCATCGGCTTCCACTGGCTCACGTCTGCCGGGCTTCAACACGCGCCCGCTGCAGGCAAACCAGGCCGTGCAATATCCCGGGGACAAGACCCAGGCTTATGAACTGGGGATCAAGACCGATCTGTTCGATCGCCGCCTGCGCTTCAACGGTGCCTTCTTTTATACCGACTATAAGCAAAGGACGATCTCCATCAATGGGCAGGAGTATCAGCTGGACGCGAACGGCAACCGGATTCCGGGGGGCTTCGTCGTGGTCGATTCTCCCAGTGCGCCCGGCGTTACGGTCTGCCAGTCAGCTCCATCGGGAACACAGGGTTATGCCTGTGTGGGCCGGACCTTCTTCGTCAATGCGCCCGGCAAGGTGAAGGGTGTCGAAGGCGAGATCGAGTTCAATCCGATCGATGAACTCATGATCAACGGCTCGTTCGGCTATTCCAAGTTCACGGCGCCCGATCTTGAGGCGCGGCCGGCAAACGCCAACCACAGGTTGAACAATATCCCGGAATGGACGGCGAATGCGGGCATCCAGTACAAGATTTCGGTGCCGGGCCTGCAAGGCGATATCACACCGCGGCTGGACTGGTTCTATCAGGGCAGCATCGTCTACAGTCCAACGCTGACCGCCTATAATCAGCCAGGTTATTCGCTGTTCAATGGACGGATTACCTACACGAACGATGAGCATCAGTTCAATGTTGCCATCGGCGTAACCAATATATTCAACAAATTCTATTATCGTAATTTCTTCATCTACCAGGATCTTGGTTATCCGTCGATCAATGGCCAGCCGGCTCCGCCGCGCGAATGGCTCCTCACCGTCGGCAAGAAATTCTGAGCTGCCGGCGGGGAAGCCTCTTCCGGCGTCCGGTAAGGATGTTTCAATGACAGATGCGACACATGCAGAAGCCGTGACAATCGGTCAGCCAACAAGGCTGACCGAACCCCGGCCGAGCACGGCAGCCTCCTATTATACGATATTCGTGTTCGGCATCGTCGTGATGTTCACGATCGTCGATCGGCAGGTGCTGGCCTTGCTGATCGAGCCGATCAAGGCGGACTATGCCATCTCGGATACAAGGGCAGCGCTGCTGCTTGGCGCTGCCTTCTCGCTCACCTACGCGATTGCCGGCCTGCCTCTGGCGCGAATCTCCGATACCGCCAATCGGCGTAACCTGATCTGCTGGTGCATCGCGTCGTGGAGCGTTGCGACCATGTGCTGCGGTCTGGCGGGCAATTATATCCAGCTTTTCCTGGCCCGGCTGGGCATCGGCATCGGCGAGGCGGGTTATGCGCCTGCGATGTGGTCGATGGTGAACGATATCTTCCCGCGCGAGAAAGTGGCCTTTGCCAATGGCACGATCGCCATAGGCGGAAGCCTGGGCGGCGGGTTTGCCCTGCTCGTCGGTGGCAGCGTGTTCGCGCTGGTCAGTCAGTGGCCGCCAATCCCGCTACCCCTGATCGGCGTGCTCCGCGCCTGGCAGTGGGTGTTCATCATCGTTGCCGCGCCCGGATTCCTCTGGGCACTGATGGTCCTCACGCTCAGGGAGCCGCTGCGCCGCGGCCGGATCGCGACCAGCAGGAAGGCCATACCCATGATCGAAGTCGTCAGGTTCATGGCAGGCGACTGGCGCACCTTCCTGGCGATCATTGGCGGCATGGCCATAAGATCACTCATGACCGTCGGAAACGCCCAATGGGTACCGGCGCTGTTCCATCGCGAATTTCACTGGGATCTGAGCAGGATTGGCCTCACTCAGGGTCTTGTCCTGCTGGTGCTTCAGCCGATCGGCCTCGTCCTTGGCGGCAAGCTTTCCGAATGGATGCACCAGCGGGGCAGCGATGATGCCGACATGCGCATCGTCTTCTATTCCACCTGTGCGACGATTCCTCTCTCGATCCTTCTGCCGCTTGCCGGTGATCCGATCACCATGCTCGTGCTGTTGGGGCTCAATACCATCATCGGTTCGCTCGGCTATGGTCCGGGAACGGCGGCATTCCAGCTCATCACACCCAATCAGATGCGCGCGCAGGTCAGTGCCATCTACATGTTCTGCTACAATGTAATCGGGCTTGCCTTTGGTCCGCTCGTCATTGCCCTTTTCACGGACTATCTGTTCAACGATCCGCAAGACCTCAAATATTCGATGGTTCTTTGCTCGGTCGCCCTCAGTCCCCTGGTGCTTTTCCTGACCTGGCAGGGGCTGAAACCCTATGCGCGTTCCTATGCCCGCAGCGTGAGTGAGTATGTCGACTGACAGCTGCGGGCCCGTCGCGCCCTGCTTTCCGGATAATATGTGCACGATATTGGAGAGAATTTCATGAAGATCATCGATGCCCAGATCCACGATCCCAACATCGACGGGATCACCGGCACGATTCCACCTGACCTGATCTTGAGCCGTGAGGTGCAAACCTTCCTGAAGGTGGAACTGGCGAGGGAGGCCATCGATTGCGTCGGCGTCGACAAGGCCGTCGTCTTCGCACATCAGGAATTCAACGCCGAAGCCGTCAAACGCTATCCGGATCGCTTTGGCGCGGTGCTGATATTCGATCACATGGCCGACGATCTCGAAGAGCAGATCGCCACGTTCCGCGCTACGCCCGGAATGCTGGGCTGCCGTGTCCTGCTTACCAATTTCACCCAGATCTATCGCGATCCCACGGCAGAGATGAAACTCAAGCCGGAGTTCGAGGCAGGGGCTTTCGACCGCTATTTCGCCTATGCGGAGAAATATGACCTGCCGATGTTCATCGGCGGCCATGACTTTGGATATATCGCGGGGGCAATCTCCGAACGCTATCCCGACCTGACGCTGATCATCGACCATTTCGGCATCACCCAGTCAATGGCAACGCCGATACAGGGCGATCAATGGAAATCATTGCCGAAAACGCTTGAGGCGGCACGCTATCCAAATGTCTATATCAAATGCTGCGGGGCGCCGGTGATCTCGCGCGAGGGCTATCCGTACAAGGACATATGGCCTTATTTCCATCAGGTGCTGAAGGCGTTCGGGCCGGAACGGTGCATGTGGGCAAGCGACTATACCCGGATGCGCTGGGGCACATCGACTCCACCGGGCAAGAACGGCCGGCCGATGCGCAAGGACTGGAAGTCCTATGCCGACACGCTCCACTTCCTTTTGTATTCTGACGAAATCTCTCAGTCCGACAAGGAACAACTCCTGGGCGGGGCAGTCCGTCGGGCGCTCAGGTGGGGCGACGATCCGGTAGTCGCGGCTTAGGCTGCCGCGGAGACAGCCGGATCGATCGCCTGATCCGGTATCGGAAGAAGAAAGAGGGGCGGCGCCAGCGCGACCGCTCCTTTTCCATGTCGTCTGTCCTACTGATCTACGAATAGGGGCCTGATCTGATAGCAGATTGATTCGTCAGGGCAGTAGTTTGGCGGAACCCGCCCGCTGACCGGGTTGATATAGTGAAACCACATCGGCTTGATGCCCGGCCATTCGATGAACTCCGGCCCCGGTGCGAAGCCAAACCCACGCACGCCGAGATCGACGGTATGCACATCCGGCGGAAAAGCATCACGAAGCTTGTCCATGATCGTCGGCTTGCGATCGGGCGCGAACTGGTTCGGGTTCGGCTCCGGCACATCGGCCCAGCCGCCCTTATAGCCGTTCGAGCCGAAATAGAGTTCGTTGATCGCCTGATGCTGGAACTTCCAGACGCCGTCTTCCAGCACCATCCTGTCATTGGGATACATGCCGCCTTGAAACCAGCCTGGCTTGTCTCTCATGCTGTTGAACGAGAAAAGTCGTGTGCGCAGGCTGGCTGAGCGTCCATCGTACGCAACGTCGATCACCGGCTGTGTGCGAAGGTGGACCTGGATATGAATGCGCGGCGGTGTGGGCCGGCCAAAGCCGGTAAGATCCGCCTGTCTGATCCGTTCAGGCCCAATGTAGAAGCCGACCTGATATTTTTCCCGACGTCCCGTGCGGGCAAAGAGAGCGGCCGAATTATCCCAGTCGAAATCATCTAGAAAGTCACCGAACGCGCTCGATACATTTTCGGTCGCGTCATAGGCTTCTTCAACTGCAAGGCGGCGTTCCAGCTCTTCGATTGCGATATTGCCAGACCCTTGGCCCGGCGGCGCTCTCGTTGCATCCAGGGCCGTGGGATTGGTGCCAATCGCCTGGATACCGGCGGGCAAACCGATCGGGCGGCCAGTGGCAGGATTCGGAAAGTCGAACGCGGGGATCAACGCTTCGGTCAGTGCGGGAAGATTGGAGGGCTGGTTTGGCTCATAGCCACTCCTGGGTTCAGGCTCGGGCAGGCGGCTCTTTCCCCAACCCTGATAATAGTCGGAACGCAGCTTGGGAAACAGGCGCATCGCCGCAATACGCCAGACGCCGTCCTGCTTCACATAATGGTTGGAAAAGGTGGCATGCGTCCACAGCGCCCACGCCTTGTTTCGGCCGAGCATACCCAGGTCCAGCCCGCGCGCCCATGCCTCACGGCCATCAGGCGAGACGGTGATCAGCGTGTGGAGCTGCAGATGCTCATTGACTTCGCCGTGTCGGAGGCCGGATGCGCCATCGCGCTGGAGCAGCCGGCGAATGCCTTGCTCACCTTGCCAGATGCCAATGCCAGCGATCTCGACGGTGCCGTCTGTAATGAACAGATCGGTGACATCGGTCCACATCTTCTGATCGATGTAATAACCATAAGCATTCTGAAGATTGCGGACGAGATCTTCGTCGCGCATTCGGGCCAGCCGTTGCTCGATAGCCGGAACGTCCAGCTGTATCCTGCCCGGCGCATTGTCGAGCATCGGGATCGGCGTGCCCGCCTCTTCAGGGGTGAAATGGTAGGGAACGACCGCAAGATGGGGTTCAAGATTGCGCCAGCCGCTTTCATAAGACCCGGCATACATGGGGTAATGGTGCAGGCAGGAGATTTTCCATACGCCATCTTCGATGCAATATGTGTTTTCCTGAATGCCGCCTGCCCAATGCGCATCGCCGGCGCCTTTGCCCAGCATCGACAGTTCATGCCAGCGCCCCATAGCGCTTTGCCCATCCGTCGACAGGTTGATTACCGGGGTAAGGGCGAGAAAGGTGTGAAGCGCCCCCGGGGCAAGCCCATCGCGACCGCCACCGAAGGTCATCCGCAACCAGTCCGAAATCGCCGCAGTGCCCTGCACCCGTACGTCGCCATATTGAAGCACGCCGCCGTGCGTGAACAAGGCGGCCATCTCGTCCCACAAACCGAACTCGGCGAATTGCGCATAGGCGATCTGCAGCCGCTTGATCGCGCGGATCGATTCAAGTGCCGCAAGCCGTTGCTGCAGCCGCTCCAGCCTTGTCGGATCGGCGTCGGGACCTGTCGCCTGGGCAGTTAGGGGAGATTTTGCCGCGCCTTCTGAAGCCGCTGCGGATGTCGGTGAGTGCGATCGATGCATCCCTTGTCCTTCCTGGTTGGTCGCGTCGCTCCCGCAAGGCCGGCGACATGTGTTGCTGGCCGATCGTTCGACCGACCATTGAGGGTGGCTTCAGCCGCGATGACGGGTCAGAAAATCAAGGAGGGCGGCGTTGAACTGGTCGGGCCGTTCCCAGTAACCGGAATGTCCGCATTCGGTCATCACGGCCAGTTCGCTTCCGTTGACGAGCCGGCAGAAGGCGCGGGCGACAGGCGGCGGTGAAAAAAGATCGGCATCGCCAGACAACACCAGCGTCGGCAGGTGCAGCGCGTTCAGTGCATCGGATGTGATTGCTGCGCCGACCGGCTGGTTGACCGGCGGCCTGCTTTCACGCGACTGCGCATGAAGCGCCTCCCATTGCTCCACCCCTCGGGGATTGAGCGATCGATAGGAGGGGCCAAGCTCGCGGAAACTCGCCGGCATTTCGCTAAAGCCATCGACCCTGACCGTGGCGAGGAGCTGGGCAAATTCGTCTTCACGCGGCAGTACCATAGAGCAGGCGACAGTCAGCGTCCGCAGTCGCTCCGGCCATGTGATCGCAAAGGCAACGGCGATGAAGGCGCCGGCGGCACTGCCCAATATGTGGAAGCGGTCAAGCCCAAGCCGATCAGCCAGAGCGCGCAGATCCTCCGCGCTTTTCCCCGGCGTCTCCAGCGGCCCGGTACCTGACCCGCGATAGCCACGACGGGAATAGGTGATGACGCGATAGCCGGCCCTGGCCAGCACTGGTTGCTGATAGCCCCAGATATGGCCGCTGCCGGTGAAGGGATGCACAAGCAGTATCGGTTCGCCGGAACCGCCGGTGTCCGAATACCAGAGATCGACGTCGGGAAGCTGGATAACCCCCTCCGTCAAGGGCACGGCGGCCGGCATCGGCAGTGGGCGCATCGGTGAATGATCGCCCAGCGGACGGGCAACTTCGGGAATTGGGCCGCCATCGGAATCCGGCACAGATGCCTCCTTGAAAATAGCGCGTTCGCAACGGAATAGATCGGGCCGTCAGATATCGGGCTGAAGGGCCAGGTTGCGCGGACGAGACAATGCCGGCCGCTGCCCGGCATCAGGCGATGGACGATGCTGCTGATTCCTGCCGTGCATCGGTGGGCGGGGTCGCATCCTGCCACCGGAGTGCGCGTCGGACGGCGCCGCCGAACAGCTGTTCCTTGTCGGACTGTGAGATTTCATTGCTGTAGAGCAGGAAATGGAGGGTGTCGGCATAGGACTTCCAGTCCTTGC
>Ga0182746_1000949_pt1 | contig 30877 bp, 27 predicted proteins | sample eDN3rd30CBELigOP_FD_128881 | JGI IMG/M metagenome (GOLD analysis project Ga0182746, IMG submission 128881) | Enriched Organic Plus compost microbial communities from Emeryville, California, USA - eDNA 3rd pass 30_C BE-Lig OP (version 2) (version 2) ...
TCCACCGCCATGTCGATGGCGCCGGAGCGGGTCTGGATCTCCCAGCCGCCGAGGTCCTGCTTGCCCAGGGTCTCCACCGTCTGGCCAAGGCGCGCCACCAGCGGCGGGCCGGCGACGAACATGGCCGAAGTCTTCGACATCACCGAGAAGTGCGTGGAAGCGAGGCGCGCCGCGCCGAGGCCGGCGACCGAGCCAAGGCCCAGGCCGATCACCGGCACCTCGGCCAGATTGCTGGTCATCAGGTCGAAGCTCTCGCCGCCGCCGATGCCGCCCGGCAGATTGGCGCGGCCCTTGGTCTCGATGGTTTTCACCGAGCCGCCGCCGCCGGAGCCCTCGATCATGCGGATGATCGGCATGCGGTATGCGGCGGCCATCTGCTCGGCCATCTGCGGCTTGGCGGCGATGGAGGCGTCAGCGGAGCCGCCACGCACGGTGAAGTCGTCGCCAACCACCACCACCGGGCGGCCATCGATCCGCGCCCGGCCGAAAACGCAGTTGGAAGGCGTGAACGCCTTCAGATTGTTCTGTTCATCATATTCGGCCATGCCGGCGACGGCGCCGGTTTCATGGAACGTGCCGGCGTCGACCAGACGCTCCACGCGCTCGCGCACGGTGAAGCGACCGCCGTCGTGCTGGCGCTTCACCTTGTCAGCGCCGCCCATCTCATGCGCCAGGGCCTCGCGCCGCCGCAACTCATCGATTTCCGCCTGCCAAACCATCGAACGCTCCTCCGTGCCGGCGACGGCGGGCGTTTCACCGGCAGGCAAAACCGGAACCGGCCCGTGATGTCACGGCCGCTGAGTCCCTGGTCCCTCCCCGCCGGGCGGGCGCGCCGCTCCGGACTTCACGGGCCAGCGCGGCCCGTTTCTGTTATGCGAAATCGTTATACAAAATTTCATTTTGCTTGCCAGCCATGCAGAGGCGCGCCATCGTTCACCCGAAGCGCCCGACGCAGGCGCGTGGGATGCAGATCGGCAACCGGACAAGCAGCAACCTATTGACGTAATTTAGCTAACCACGCGCGCGCGCCGCAAGGGCCAGCGCCAAAAGAATCCGGGCGATGGCGTTCATCCACAGCCGCCCGCGCCGGTTCTGGAGACGTTGCCAAACCAGCCGGCGGGTCGACGCCGGAAAATCAATGACACGGGGCGGCGCGGACCAGCCCCGGCAAGCATATGCAGGAGGAAGCCACATGCCGCTCAACGGCTTGCGCGTGGTCGAGGCGGGCTGTCTGCCCGCCGCTGGTTATACGGCGCAATTGCTGGCCGGGTTCGGGGCCGAGGTGGTGAAGATCGAGCCGCCAGGGGGCGATCCCCTGCGCCGCCAGGCCCCGTTCGCCGGCGACGGGCCGCAGACGCAACAGCCAGCGGCGACCAGCGCGGCTTACGCCTTTCTGGCGGCCGGCAAGCGCAGCGTCGTGCTGGGAGGCGACGAAGCCGCCCAGGCTGGGGCGCTGGAGCGGCTGATCGCCGGCGCCGACGTGCTGATCGCCTCCGATGGGCCGCCCTTCGACCATCTGGACATCGCCGCCATCGCCGCGCGGCGGCCCGGGTTGATCATCTGCGATGCCTCCTGGTTCGGCCGCAGCGGGCCCTATGCCGGCTGGCGGGGCGCTGACGCCGTCTGCCGGGCGCTGGCGGGCCTGGTTGAAAATGTTGGTCCGGCGGAGGGTCCGCCGCTGGCCGCGCCGGAGTTTCAGGCGCTCATCACCGCCGGCGTCTCGGGCTTCATCGGGGTCATGGGCGCCCTGTATGGGCGGGCGCGCCATGGCGGCGGCCGGGCGCTCGAACTCAGCGTATTCGAATCCTGCATCGCCCATTCGGAATACCAATGCGCCGACGGCTGGCTGCGCGGGGCCGGGTTTCCGCGCGGCGGCGTCAACCGTTTCGCGCCGACCTACCCGCTGGGCGTCTACCGCGCCGCCGACGGCTGGATCGGCCTGACGGTGGTGACGCCGGCGCAGTGGCGTGAATTCTGCAATCTGCTTGGACTGGAGCACTACGCCGCCCGCGCCGACATGGCGACCGGCGAGATGCGCCTGGTCTTCGCGAACGAACTGGACGCGATTTTCAACGAACGCCTGTCGCAGCGGCCGATGGCGGAATGGTTCGCCGAGGCGCTGCGCCGTCGCCTGCCGATGGTTCCCGTCTGGGACATGGGGGAGATTGTCAACAATCCGCAGTTCCGGGCGCGCGGCGCCATCGTCGACATCACCGTCGACAGCCGCACGGCGGCGGCGCCGGGCTGTCCGCTGGCGCTCACCGCCACGCCGCCCCGGCGCGGCGGCGTGGTCGAGGCGACGGGCGCCTCCGCCCTGCCCGCCTGGCCAGCGAAGCCCGCGGGCCAGGCCGCCACGGGTCTGCCGCTGGCGGGCGTCACCGTTGTTGATCTTTCGATGGGCTGGGCCGGGCCCCTGTGCGGCCGGTTCCTCGCGGACCTCGGCGCGGACGTCATCAAGGTCGAGGCCTGTCGCTATCCGGACTGGTGGCGCGGCGTCGACGCAACGGAAGAGGTGTTTCGCGAGCGGCTTTACGAAAAGGCCGGCCGCTTCTGCGCGCTGAACCGCAACAAGCGCGGCGTCACCCTCGACCTCACCCACCCGGACGGCGTCGCCGCGCTGAAGCGGCTGGTCGCAAGGGCCGACGCGCTGATCGAAAACTACGCGGCCGACGTGTTGCCGAAGCTCGGCCTCGACTACGCCGTCCTGCGCCAGGTCAATCCACGCCTGGTGATGACCTCCATGTGCGCCTTCGGCTCGTCCGGGCCCTGGAAACAGGCGCGCGCCTATGGCTCCACCCTGGAGCAGGCGTCTGGCCTGCCCGGCACGGTGGGCCGGCCGGAAGACCCGCCGACCATGGGCCACATCGCCTATGGCGACGCCACCGGCGGCCTCAACGGCGCCGCAGCCACCCTCGTCGCCCTGCTGCACCAGTTGCGCACGGGCGAGGGCCAGCACATCGACCTGTCGCAGGTGGAATGCCTGATGCCGATGACGGCGCCGGCGATGATCGCCGCCTCGCTCGGCGCGGCGCCGCCGCGAACCGGCAGCCGCCACCCGGCGTTCGCGCCGCACAACTGCTATGCCTGCGCGCCGGACCCGGCGCCGGCGTCCTGGCAGGTTCAGGGCGCGCCGATGCCGGCGCCGAGCAATCCGCCGCCCGGGGCGCGGGCGGAAGGCTGGGTGGTGATCGCCGTGACCGACGACGCCATGTGGCCGGCGCTGGCCCATGCCATCGGCCGCGCCGACCTGGCCGACGATCCGGCGCTGGCGACCGCCGCCGGCCGCAAGGCGCGCGAGGATGACATTGACGCCGCCATCAACGCCTGGTGCTCCGGGCGCACCGCCACCCAGGCCATGACCACATTGCAGCAGGCCGGCGTGGCGGCGGGCCGCGCCAGGCCGGCGCTCGACCTCTATAACGATCCGCATCTGGCGGCGCGCAACTACTGGCGCATTGTCCGCCGGGCGTGGATCGGCGACTTTCCCCACGCCGCCACGCCGTTCCGCGACGTCGGCGCCGGGGAGGCGCCGCCGGTGCGCTTTCCCGCGCCGACCCTGGGTGAGCACAGCGTCGCCGTGCTGAGCGAGATGATGGGCCTGTCCGACGCGGACATCACCGCTTTGTTCGCCAGCGACGTCACCGGCACGGAGGCGCTGCCGCCGCGCCCACGCAGCATGGCGGCGGAGTGAAACCGGACGGGTAAGGGCATCCCGGAGCCCTGCCGGTTGCGGGGCTCGCCTGACGGCGGCGCCGGCGCTACACAGGACGCAGCAACAGGGGAGGAATGAAACGATGACCGTCAACCGGCAATGGGTGCTGCGGCGCAGGCCCGACGAGGCGATTTCGGAAGGCGATCTGGACCTGGTTGAACGGCCATTGCCCATGCTCACCGACGGCGAGGTGCTGTGCCGCAACATCTATCTGTCGCTTGATCCGACCCACCGCATCTGGATGAGCGACCGGGAGCAGTATCTGCCGCCGGTGGATCTCGGCCAGCCCATGCGCGGCGGCGTCATCAGCGAGGTGGTCGACAGCCGCTCCACCGCCTTTCGCCCCGGCGACATCGTCAAACCGGCGTCCGGCGCCTGGGAGGACTACACCATTGCCCCGGAAAAGCTGCTGCGGCCATTGCAGGACCTCGGCGGCGCGCCGCTCACCGCCTGGATGAGCGTGCTCGGCTCCACCGGCCTCACCGCTTTTTTCGGCCTGATGGACATTGGCCAGCCGAAGCCCGGTGAAACGGTGGTGGTGTCCGCCGCCGCCGGGGCCGTGGGCTCGATCGTGGCGCAGCTGGCGAAAATGCAGGGCTGCCGCGTTGTCGGCATCGCTGGCGGCCCCGACAAATGCGCCTGGCTGCGCGACGACCTGAAGCTGGACGGGGTCATCGACTACCGCAACGAGGACGTGGGCGCGGCGCTCGACCGGCTGTGCCCGGATGGCGTCGACGTCAATTTCGAGAACGTCGGCGGGCCGATCATGGACGCGGTGTTCAGCCGGATGAACGATTTCGGCCGCATGCCGCTGTGCGGCATGATCTCCACCTACAACAACGACGGACCCACGCCCGGCCCCACCGATTTCAGCCGCATCCTGATGCGTCGCCTCACGGTGAAGGGCTTCATCGTCATCGACTATTTCCCGCGCGCCGCCGAGGCGCTGGAGGTGCTGACGCCGCTGGTGCGCGACGGCAGGCTGAAATGGAAGACCCATGTGGTGCAGGGCCTGGAAAACGCCGCCAGCAGCCTTGGCCTGCTGTTTAGCGGCGGCAACGACGGCAAGCTGCTGGTGCAGGTGGGACCGGAGCCGTGAGGCCGATGGCCGGTGAGCCGGCCTCCCTGGGCCAGGCGGGAAGATTTTGACGAAGCACTGGCGGCGCACTGGCGCGCCCGGCAAGGGCGTGCGTCAAGCCGGGTTGAACGGCGCGAGAGCGCGGATGCGCCAGTGTCCGTGATCTGGCGCAGGCGCCGCCGGAAGGGGCGCCGGAAAACGCGGCGTGAAGCCGCGATGGACAGACATCCATACAGGACAGGGGACGCGACAGGTGGATCTGCAACTTAAGGACAAGGTGATTTTTGTCGCCGGGGCCAGCCGGGGCATCGGGCGCGGCATCGTCGAGACGCTGCTGGCGGAAGGCGCCAAGGTCGCCATGACGGCGCGCGGCGCCGAAGCGCTGGAGACGGCGCGGGCCGAACTGGCGGAACAGTATGGCGCCGACCGGCTGTGGACCTTTGCCGGCGACATGCGCCAGAGCGCGGTGATCGACGACGCGCTGGCGCGGACGGAGGCTGAATTCGGCCCGGTGTGGGGGGCAGTGGCCAATGTGGGCCTGCACCCCTGCCCGCCCGGCTTCGAGGTCGATGATGAAACCTGGGACGCCGGCTTCATGCAGAATCTCGACTCGGCGTTTCGCCTGGCGCGCGGGGCGCTGCGGCTGATGACGCCGCGCAAGGACGGCGCCCTGCTGATGATCAGCTCCATCGCCGGTCTTGGGGCGCTGGGCACAACGTTGACCTATGGCACGGCCAAGGCGGCGATGAACCACATGACCAAGGAGCTGGCCCGCATTGCCGGCGCCAGCAATGTGCGGATCAACGCCATCGCGCCCGGCAACATCATTTTCCCCGGCGGCGACTGGGAAGCCCGCGCCAATGGCGAGCGCGCCGAGGCCTGGAACAAGTGGATCCGCCGGGAGGTGCCGCTACGCCGCTTCGGTCATCCCGAGGAGATCGGCGCCATGGCGGCGTGGCTGCTGAGCCCGCGCGCCAGCTTCGTCACCGGCGCCATCGTGCCCGTGGACGGCGGCCAGACGCGCTGAAACCAGAGAGGCGCCATCTCCGCGCCAAGCCCGCGCCTGTCGCGGGCATCCACGGCGGGCGGCGCCAGACCGAAGATGCGACGCTTGTTGTGGAAGGCCGGGGAGAGCCTGGCCATGACGGGAACGGCGCTACGGCAGAGTTGCCCGATGTCCGGGCGGCGTCCGTTTCGGCGGCGCGCCGGCTCCCCGCACCCCGCCAGCATCACGGCCAGCCCGCCCGTTACACCTTGACCGGGCCCCTGACCAAGGCGCCGGCCAGCGCCCTGCCTTCTGGCGCTACATGCCGACGCCGCCGTCGGCTTCGATGATCTGGCCGGTGATGTAGTCGGACTCCGGCAGGCAGAACAGCAGCACCGCGCCGGCGGCGTCCTCGGGCGTTCCGCCCCGGCGCAGCGGCGTTTGCGCATACAGGTTATCGAGAATTTCCCGGGTCAGGCCGACCCGGTGGCGGCGGCCGCCAACCTCGATACTGGTTTCACCGGTGATGACCTGGGTCAGGCGGGTCTCAATCAACCCGAAAGCCACGGCGTTGACCGTGACGCCCAGCGGCCCCCACTCGCGCGCCAGGCTCTTGGTGAGGCCAACCAGTCCGGCCTTGGCCGCGGAATAGCCGATCTGCTTCCAGGCCCCGTGCGTGCCGGAAACCGAGGAGATGTTGACCATCTTGCGGGCCTGGCGCCGCGCGCCCTCCTGCTGATCCGCCGCCTCTGCCCGCGCCCGTTCGACCAGCCACGGGTTCCAGGCGCGGGCAATGCGGAACGCCGCCTTCAGATGCACGTCCTGCATGGCGTCCCACTGCTCATCGGTGGTGGCGCCGACGCCGGCGTTCCAGATGTAACCAGCGTTGTTGACGATGATGTCGGCGCCACCGAAGCCATTGACGCCCGTGGCGATGAAATCTTCCGCGAAGCCGGGCCGGGTTACGTCGCCGGCGAAGGCCAGCGCCCGTCCGCCCCGGGCGACGATGGCGGCGACGGTTTCCTCCGCCGGCGCGGCGTCAAGGTCGTTGACGACGACGGCGGCGCCTTCGGCTGCCAGTTTCTGCGCCAGCGCCGCGCCGGCCCCGCGACCCGCTCCTGTGACCAGGGCGACCTTACCTTCAAGTCGTTTCATGCATGCATCCCGTTATGGCTGACGCAGCCTGGCCAATCTGGACGCGCGACGCGCCCCGATTTGCCAGGCTCACCGGCGGGTTTCCCCGACAAAGCGCGCGCCAGCCTGCGTCAGGAAAATCCCTCAAGGCAGAGATCCCAAAACAAAAATCCCCCGGCAAAAATCCCCCGGCAAAATCCCGGCTCCGTCTGGGGGATTTTGCGCCAGGCGGTCCTGCGCCCTGAACGGCGCGGAGCAGGGATCAGTCGATGAAATCCCAGCTTTCGCCGTTGAACCTCTGCAGCTTCATGTAGGTGATGACGGCGTAATTTTCCGGCGTCGTATTGATGCGCCCTTCAGGAAGCAGGAACGGATTGCGGTAATCCTTCATGTTGGCGGCCTGCTTCATGATGTTTTCGCGCGTCAGGTCATCGCCTGCCTTCTCCAGCACGTGTTGCAGGGTCATGGCGTAAGCGACGCCGGCCATGTACAGCGTGTCGGTGAGATCAGCGTTCGGCAGATTTTCCTTCCCCCACGCCTTGTACCATTTGATGGTTTCATCATCGGCCCACTTCGGATCGGTGGGATCCTTGATGAAGCCGGCGGTCATCACCCCTTTGGAGTTCTGAAGCCCGGCGGGCTTCAACGTGGCGCCGACAGAGGCCGAACCCAGATGCAGGAAGGTGGCCGGCTTCCAGTTCAGATCGGCCAGCTTCGAAATCGCCTGGGCCGCCTGCTTGGAATAGGCGAACAGGAACAGCGTATCGACGCCGGCGTTCTTCAGAATCACCAGCTGGCTGTCGATGGTGGGATCGGTGGCCTGGAAGCTCTGGGCGCTGACGATCAGCTTGTCCGCCTTGTCGCCAAGCCCCTGGCGCAGACCGTTGAGCAGATCCTTGCCGAAGTCGTCGTGCTGGTAGAGGACGCCGATTTTGGCGTTTGGCGCGGTTTTCAGCAGATGTTTGGCGTAAAACGCCGCCTCGTTGTTCAGGGCCGGCTGCCAGCCCATCGTATAAGGGAAGTGTTTGGGATCGTTGAAGGCGGAGGAGCCGGCGGCGATGAACAGCAGCGGCACTTTTTTGGCGTTGAGATAGGGCCGGATCGCCATGTTGATCGGCGTGCCAAGGTTGCCGAAAATCAGCGCGACATTGTCGTTTTCGACAAGGGCCCGGACATTCTCCACCGCCTTGGAGGGCTGGTAGGCGTCATCGCGGCTGATGAAATTGATCTTGCGGCCGTTCACGCCGCCCTTCTTCTCATTCAGCCATTTGAAATAGGCCGCCTCGGCCTGGCCCAGCCGGCCGTAGGCCGACGCCGGCCCACTGTGGGCGATGGTCTGGCCGACCTTGATTTCCGTATCGGAGGTTCCGGGGCCATATTTGGCCCCGGCCAAAGCAGCGCCGGCGGCAAGCGTCGCGCCGGCGAGCGCGGCGACGGCGCAAAGCCATGCGCGCCCGCGTCCTGTGTGAACTGACATGCGTTTGCTCCCTGATGACGGCGCGCCCTTTGCCGGGCCCGCCCTGTTTTGCCATCAATGAGAAAGCAGGCGCGCATCAGTTGTCAATCCACGAAGTCCCAGCTTTTTCCATTAAATTTCTGCAACTTCATGAAGGTGACAACGGCGTAATTGTCCGGCGAGGTATTGATATAGCTGCCCGGCAACAGCAGCTCGGGGCGGAACTGCTTGAGGTTGGCCACCTGCTTCATGATGTTCTCACGCGTCAGGTCGTCGCCGGCCTGCTTCAGCACCTGCTCGAGGGTTTGCGCGGTGGCGTAGCCCATGGCGTAAAGCGCGTCATTGGTGTCGGCGCCTGGCATGTTCTCCTTCATCCACGCCAGCCATTCCTTCACCGCCGGATCGTCCTTCCACTGTGGATCGCTGGGGTCCTTGGCGAAACCGGCGGTCATCACGCCCACCGATTTGTCGAGGCCGGCCGGCTTCAGGGTGGCGCCGATGGAGGCGGAGCCCAGATGCAGGAAGGTATGGGGCTTCCAGTTCAGGTCCGCCGCCTTGCTGATGGCCTGGGCCGCCTGCTTGGCGTAGGTGAACAGGAACAGGGCGTCGGCGCCGGAATTCTTCAGGATCACCATCTGGCTGTCGACGGTCGGGTCCGTCGGCTGGAACATCTGGGCGCTGACGATCATCTTGTCGGCCCTGTCGCCGAGCCCGTCCTTCAGCCCCGCCAGCATGTCCTTGCCAAAGTCGTCGTTCTGATACAGCACGCCGATCTTCGCGTTCGGATTCAGCTTGAGCAGCTGTTTGGCGTAGAACTTCGCCTCGTCGTGCAGGTTCGGCTGCCAGCCGGTGGTCCAGTGATACTTTTTCGGGTCGTTGAAGGCGGACGAACCGGCGGCGTTGAACAGGTGCGGCACCTTTTTGGCGTTGAGATAGGGCCGGATCGCCATGTTCACCGGCGTTCCCAGCACGCCGAAGATCAGCGCCACCTCATCGCCTTCCACAAGGCTGCGCACGTTCTCGACGGCTTTTGGCGGCTGGTAGCCGTCATCGCGGCTGATGAAGGTGATCTTGCGGCCGTTAATGCCGCCCTTCTTCTCATTCAGCCATTTGAAATAGGCTGCCTCGACCTTGCCGAGATTGCCATAGGCCGACGCCGGGCCGCTGTAGGCGATGGTCTGGCCGACCTTGATTTCCTTGTCAGAAGTTCCGGGACCATATTTGCCTTCGGCCTGCGCGGCGGTTGCGCCCAACACCAGCGCCGCGCCAGCCAACAGGGCGCGGACGCGCAAAAACGTCTTCATAGCTTCCTCCCGGCGGGCCGGCAGCGGCCCGCACCATTATTGGTCGGGTTAACCTGGCCAGTTTGCTGCGCGGGTCAAGCGAAAGCAGCGCCCTGACAGGCGTCGTCCCGTGGATGTCCGCCAGTCAGGGCGTCTTGCCGCCTTCCAAACCCGCCGCACGCCGGTAGGCGGCGTAGCCTGGCTGGTCGACCGACAGCTTCTCCAGGGTGGTGGCGTAGAGATGGTCGATGACGGCCGGATCGTCCGCGTTCACGGCGCCGGAGGCGATGCCCGCCGCCAGCGCGCCATTCAGGGCGGCCAGATCGCCGTCCTGTCCCAGCAGCGCCACAAGCCGGCCGCGCTCGGCGGCGTCGCCCCGCCCGGCCTGCGCCAGTTGCCGCAACGCCAGATCAATGGCGTTGGCGGCGACGCGGACGTGGAAAACCTTGTCGGCCGGGGCCACCGGCATCAGCTCGTTGCGCAGCCAGGCGGCGACGGCGGTCAGCAGTTCCTGGGGTGTGGGTTCGTCCTGCATGGCGTCTCCAGAAGCGTCAGGCCCGCGGGGCGATCAGGTTGAGAAGATCGATCTCGGTTTCAGAGGCGCGACGGGCGATCATCGCCCGTTCGACGCCGGCGTCGAGACCGGAGCGGAAGGTGTCAATCATGCCGGTGCAGGCGATGCCCCAGCGCAGGGAGCCGAGCGCCTCCCAGAACCGCACCTGCTGCGGGTCGACCTTGCGGCCGCCGGCTTTTTCATAGCCGGCGAACAGTTGCTCGCGGCTGCCAAAGCCGCCGGCCGGCTGGTCCAGCGCGCCAAAGCGCCAGGAATTGACGCAGATCCACGCCAGATCCTCCATCGGATCGCCGAGATGGGCGATTTCCCAATCGAGCACGGCGCGGACGCCATCGGGGCCGATGATCAGGTTGCCGTTACGGAAATCGCCATGCACCAGCACCGGCTGCGCCGGATCGGGCGGGCAGCGCTCCGCCAGCCAGCGAAACGCCAGCTCGAATACCGGCTTGTGCAGGTTCATGCCGCGCCAGCGCCGCAGCAGATCATCCAGCTGCTGGCGCGCCGGCGACAGCCGCAGCGGCGGCAGGGCCGCGACGTCGACCTTTGCGATGCGGGCAAGAATGCCGCCGCACTGCTCCGCCAGAAAGGTGCGGGCCTGAGCGAATTCCGCGTCGCGCAGGATCTTGCGGGCAATGGTTTCGCCCTCGACCCGGCGGGTGATGAAGCCGCGCCCGACGCCATCCTCCGGCATCAGCACGCGCACAACCTCCGGCACGGGCACGCCACGGGCGCCGGCGGCGCGGATCACCGCCGCCTCGGTTTCCAGGCCAGCGGCGCCATCGGCCTGGCGCCAGCCGCCGGGGGCGCGGCGCAGGATCAGCCCGACATCCACGGCGGAGCCGACGGCGCGGAACGCCCAGGTCTCCTGGCTGGCGCCGCCAGAAAGCCGCGTCATGTCGACAACGGCCGTGGCTCCTGGCGCCAGTTGGCCAGCGATGCGGGAAAGCTCCTGGGTGAGCAACGCCTGATCGTCGAGAGTCGTGCGCGCGGCGATTGCGTCCGTTGTTGGCTTCATGGCTCCCCCTGCTCCCACCATGGGTACTGCGACGGCATGTCCTGCGAAACCTTGCCCGGGAAGGCCGGCTTGCGCTTGTCCAGAAACGCCTGCACGCCCTCGCGCACATCGGCATGGGCGCCGCGCTCCATGGACATGGGGCCATCGATGGAAAGCAGATGGAACGGGTCTGGCTGGGCGGCGTAGCGCCACAGCAACTGGCGGGTCAGCGCCACGGAAACCGGCGAGGATTCCGCCGTCATTTCAATGGCGATGGCCTTGGCCCGGGCCAGCAGATCCTCCGGCGCCGTCACCTCCGCGACCAGGCCGCCGCGCAGCGCCTCTTCCGCGCCGAAGGTGGCGCCGGTGATCGACCAGCGCAACGCCTGGGGCAGGCCAACGATCTGCGGCAGGAACCAGGCGCTGCCCGCCTCCGGCACCAGGCCGCGCCGGGCGAAAATGAAACCGATTTTGGCGTTGGACGAACAGATGCGCACGTCCATCGGCAGGGTCATGGTGGCGCCGACGCCAACGCAGCCGCCGTTGATCGCCGCGATCGACGGCTTGCGGCAGTTGAAGATGGCGTGCACGAAACTGACGCCGGACGCGCGGCCGCCATTGGCGAGACGCTGGCCGAAATTGCCGGCCCCGTGCGGATCGGTCGTGTCAAAGCTTTTGGCTCCGGCCGATACGTCGGCCCCGGCGCAGAAGGCGCGGCCGGCGCCGGTCATCACCACGGCGCGCACGCTGTCGTCGGCGTCGGCGCGCTGGAAAGCGTCGGCGATCTCCATCCCCATCACGCCGGTAAAAGCATTCAGCTTGTCCGGCCGGTTGAGGGTGATGACCATCACCGGCCCGTCCTGTTCACAAAGGATCTGCTGATAGTCCATGGCGCCCTTCCCTGCTGGCGCGTCCTGTTTGCGCCGTTCTGCTGTTCTTGCCGGGTTTTCCCGGTTTTCTGCTTCAGATGCTGCGCCCGACGCCGGACCAGAACGGCTCGCGCAGCTTGCGCTTGAATATCTTGCCGGTGTCCTCGCGCGGCAGCGCATCGGAAAACTCGATATGGCGCGGGATCTTGTAGCTGGCGAGGCGCTGGCCAAGGTCAGCGCGCACCATCTCCGCGTCGAGATCGGCGCCCGGCTGCGGCTGGATGAAGGCGCAGACCTGTTCGCCATATTCGGCGTCGGGAATGCCGAACACCGCGCAGTCGGCGACGCCGGGGACGCGCATCAGCTCCGCCTCGATCTCGGCTGGATAAATGTTCGTGCCGCCGAAGATGATCATGTCGCTGGCGCGCCCCGACAGGTACAGGAAGCCGTCGGCGTCGAAATAGCCGACGTCGCCGGTGGCGACGAGGCCGCCGCGATCCGCCTTGCGCCGTTTGGCGTCGTCGCCGTGATAGGTGAAATCCGGATAGGTCGGCCGCAGGCAGACCACCTCGCCGGCTTCGCCCTGCGGCAGCAGATTGCCGTTCTCATCCATGATGACGACCGTGGTGCCAGGCACGGCGCGGCCGACGGTTCCTGGATGATCCAGCCATTCCTGGCCAGTGCAATAGGTCACGGCGCCGACTTCGGTGGAGCCGTAGTGCTCGGAGATCACCGGCCCCCACCAGTCGAGCATGGCGCGCTTGACGTGCGGCGGACAGGGCGCGCCCACGTGCATGACATGAACGACGGAGGACAAATCGTAACGGTTGCGCACGTCTTCCGGCAACGCCAGCATGCGCACGAACATGGTCGGCACGGCCAGCACGTGGCTGATGCGGTGACGTTCGATCAGGGCCAGCATGCGCTCCGGGTCGAAGCGCGGCTCGACGACAAGATTGCCGCCCATGTTGAAGAAGGCGAACATCCAGCCGTTGGGGCTGGAGTGATAGGCCGGCCCCGGAATCAGCAGGGTCGCCTCGTGCAGCGGCCTGTCCCAATGGGTCAGCCCGCCGATGATGCGCAGCACCTCAAGGCCAGATTCCACCTGCTCCGGCGTCGGCGGACTGCGGCGCACGCCCTTGGGGTTGCCCGTGGTGCCGGAGGTGTAGATCATCGATCCGGGCGCGGTTTCGAACGGCTCCTCCAGCGGCGCGTGGCTCGCCTGCCAGGCGTCCCAGTCCGCAGCGCCGGCGGGAATGGCGGCGGCTTCGGCGCTGACCCGGTAGGGCGCGCGGAGATTATCTGGCGTTGCAGCGACCAGCACATGCACGCCGGCGGGAACCACATCGCGCACGGCGCCGTAGAGATCGGCGTGGATCACCAGCACCCTGGCGCCGGAATCCTGCAGCACATAGCGGGCCTCCTCCGGCGTGTTATGCCAGTTGACCGGCGTGACATGGGCGCCGACGAGACCGGCGCCCACCGTCGCCTCCATGAAGCCGAAGCTGTTGCGCATATAGACGGCGACCACGTCGCCGCGCCCGACGCCGAGCTCGCGAAAGCCCCGCGCGGCGCGGCGGGCGGCGAGATGGATCTGCGCCTTGCCGCGAACCTCATCGCCAATCCGCACCGAACTGTCCGGCGCGGTGTTGGCGAGGCCGGCGGTATCGATGGCTGCCTGTTGCGTGCTCATGGGTGACTCCCCGATGTTTCCGCCTGGAAGCGCGCCGGAACGTGAGGTTCTCCCGCGCGGCAACATGTGAACGAACGCGGGCGCGAAGATCGCGGCCGCTTGCGCCGGCGCTCAGCGCCCGGTGAACACGGGCTCGCGCTTCTCCAGGAAGCTGCGCACGCCCTCCCGGTGATCTTCCGTGGCGAACAGGCGGTAGATGACATCGATGGCCCAGCCGCCCACATCAACCGGATCGCCGCCATGGGCGCGGCGCAGGCCTTCTTTCATGTAACGCAAGGCCAGCGGCGGGTTGGCGGCGATGCGCGCGGCCAGCGCCATGGCGCGCGCCATCAGCTCGCCGTGCGGGGCCACTTCGCTGACGAGACGGATGCGCGCCGCCTCCTCCGCCGTGATCACGTCGCCCGTATACAGCAGACGCGCCGCCATCTCCGGGCCGACGATGGCGGGCAGACGCAGCAGGCCGCCCACATCGCAGATCAGCCCGCGACGGATGAACAGCTCGGCGAATTTCGCTTTCTCTGAGGCGATGCGGATGTCGGCGTAGAGCGCCAGCTCCATGCCCCAGCCGACGGCGGCCCCATTGACGGCGGCGATCACCGGCACGCTGCACTCCAGCGCCGCCATGGCGGCGGGCGTCGGCGGCCGGCGCGCCTGCACGCTGAGCGCCGGGGCGGCCGGCTTCTCGCCGGTCATCATTTCCTTGACGTCCTCGCCGGAGCAGAACGCCGGGTCGGCGCCGGTGACCACGACGCAGCGCACGTCATTGTCGGCGGACGCCGCCAGGAAGGCCGCGCGCACCTCGTCGTAGGCGCGGCGGTTCAGGGCGTTGTGGCGCTCCGGCCGGTTGAGGGTGATGACCGCGACATGGTCTTTCACCTCATAAAGCAGATGCATGAACGCATCGGGCGCGATGGGCGCGCTGGTCATGGCGTTTCTTCCCGGATTGTTATGTTTCTGGTTGTTTTCAGGACACAGGCCGGCCAGCCGGCCAGCGCGCCCTGTGCGCAATCATGGGTCGGGCCTGGCGAAACGGGGCCCGCTGCGCCAGGGCCTGGCTCAATCATACATTTTCACGTCGTGCTTCTGCACGGGACCGATGGGGTCGAAGCCCTCGCCATTGAAGCGCATGAGCTGCATCTGGGTAATGGGAAAGTAATTGGTGGGGCTGGTGTTGACGAGAACGCCATCCAGCAGCAGGCCGAGCCTGACGTCTTTCAGGCTAGTCGCCTGTTTCATGATGTTCTCGCGGGAGAGGTCGTCGCCGGCCATCTCCAGCACCTTGTGCACCAGCTTGATGCACATGTAGCCGTAAGCGTTCTGGTTGTTGGTCGGGTCGCCCTCCGGATACCACTGCTTCATGAAGGCCTGGTATTCCTGCACGCCCGGATCGTCCCGGTAGCGCGGATCACTCGCCTCCTTCAGCGAGGTTGCGGTGATGACGCCTTTGGCGTTGTCGAGGCCGGCGGGTTTGAACACCATGGGGATCGAGGCGCCGGTGGTGTTGACGATCTGCAACTCCGGCTTCCAGCCCAGTTCCGCCGCCTTGCGGATGGCCTGGGCGGCGAAGCGGGGCGTTGAAAAATTGACGAAAATACTGGCGCCCGAAGCCTTCAGCTTCGACATCTGGGAATCGATGGTCGGCTCGGAATTGTCATAGGTGGCGGTGGCGACGACGTATCTGTCGTAGTCCTTGCCCAGCGCCTTGCGGAAGCCCTCGAAGATATCGCGGCCATAGTCATCATTGGGGTAAATGACCGCCACCTTGCCATTGGGAAACTTCTCGCGGATGTAACCGGCGTACATGGCCGCCTCGACGTGATACACCGACGTCGACAGGCCCATGGTCCACGGATAGTTGCGATAGTCGCCGAATTTCGTGGCGCCGGTGGCGGCGAACAGTTGCGGGACCTTTTTGGCGTTCATGTATTTCATGATCGCCGCATTGGGAGGCGTGCCGACCGCCTGGACGATGGCGAGCACGCCGTCCTGCTCCACCAGCTTGCGGGCCTGCTCCACCGCCTTGGGCGGGCTGTAGGCGTCGTCATAGGAAATGAACTCAACCTTGCGGCCATTGACGCCGCCCTTCGCGTTCACCATGCGAAAATAGGCTGCCTCGGTTTTGGCGAAGGCGCTGTAAGCGGAGGCCGGACCGCTGTAGGGGGCGAGGTTGCCGATGCGGATCGGCGGCTTCTCCCCAGCCCGCGCCGGGGCGACTGGCAGCGCCCAGACAGCGCCGGCGGCCAGCCCAAGGGTCAGCAAGACGCGGCGGCGAAGCGGAGCGCCCCCGACCCCCATGCGCTGGCCATGGGCGCGCGGCATGTTCACGTTCATCATGTCCTCCCGGCGGCGCGGCGCGGGTTGCTCCCCGGACGGCGCGCAACCCGGCTGTCTCCACATGGTTGCGTGGACGCCGGTGATTGTTTTTTTGAAACGTGATATAAATTTTTGCCGCCGTCAATCGGCGCATCACACATGATGGATTCCGGCGCGACCTTTGCGGAAACCGGGCGGGCGCGTCATCAGGCGAGAGCGCGAAGGCGCATCGCCGCAGGCGGCCGGATGGGGTTGACCAGCCCCTGGCAACCCAGCTTCATCGGGCGTCGATGCAAAACCACGAGAGACACACGCATGGGGCAGCCAGCGCCGGCCGCGGGGGGACGCCGCGAGGAAGCGAAGGCCGAGCGCCGTCGCCGCATCATCCACGCCGCGCGCGAGCTTATCCGCGAGACCGGCGACGCCGGGCTGTCGATGCGGGCGCTGGCGGCGCGCGCCGGCGTCAGCCTCGCCACGCCCTACAACCTGTTTGGCTCGAAGGGGGCCATCCTGCTGGCGGTGCTGGAGGACATCAAGGGGTTCGGCCGTCGCTTCGCCGGTTACGAAGCCTGTTCACCGCCCGATCGCGTGCTGAAAGCCGCCGCGCTCGCCGTGAGCTATTACGAGCAGGACCCGGATTTCTACCGGGCCCTGTGGGGCAGCATGCTCAGGACCACAGGCGCCGAAGCGCGCAGCATGATTTTCAACCCGAAGCGCGAGGCCTTCTGGATTGGCCTGCTGGACGCCGCCGCCAGCGACGGCTGGCTGCTGCCGGAAATCGACACCGCCGCGCTGATGCGCAATCTCGACTTCACCTTCCGGTCGATCATGTTGCACTGGATCAATGGTGAAATCGGCCTCGACAGCCTGCAACCCGCCGTCGGCTATGGTTATGCCCTGGCCCTGCGCGGCGCCGCGACGGACAAAGGCCAGCAACTGATGCTGGAGCGGGCGCTGGCTTTCCAGGCGGAGCTGGCCGCATCGCCGGCGGCCAGCGACAGGGGCCGCCCGGACTGATCCGGCCCCCGCCGCCGCCAGGCCTGCCTCAGCGTCCGGTGAAAGCCGGGGCGCGTTTCTCGACGAAGTGGGCGACGCCTTCCTTGAAATCCTCGCTGCTGAACGACGCCACCATTTCGCGGTCGGCCACGTCCCATGCTTCATCGAGGTTCTGGAACATGGCGTCGTAGACCTGACGCTTCATCACGCCGATCGAGCGGGGCGAGGCGTTGGTGGTGAGCTCGCGGGCGACGGCGCGCACGGCGTCCAGGAACCCTTCCTGCGGCAGCAGGCGGGCAAAACCGAGACGCTCCAGTTCCTTTGCCTCAACGGTGCGGGCCGACATCAGCAGGTCAAGGGCGTTGGTCAGGCCGACGATGCGCGGCAGCATCCATGAGACGCCGTGTTCGGCAATGAGGCCGCGGCGGGCGAAGGCGGTGGTGAACTTGGCGCCTTCCGCCACATAGCGGAAATCACAGAACGATGCGAAGCATACACCCATGCCGGCGATGGGGCCATTGACGGCGGCGAACACCGGCTTCGGCACGCGCAGCATCCAGGAAAAGCGCCGGTTGAAATTGGCGTCAATGCCGTCGCCGCCGTTGCTGGCGCGCGCGTCATCTTCAGCGGCGCCGCCGCCCTGCTGCTCGCCGGAGCTGATGCCGCTGAGCAGGTTCATGTCCGCGCCGGCGCAGAAGCCGCGCCCGGCCCCGGTGATGACAATGGCCCGCACCGCGTCGTCGGCCGCCGCCTGCTCCATGGCCTGACGCAACTCGCCTTCCATATGGCGCGTCCAGGCGTTCAGCCGGTCCGGCCGGTTCAGCGTCACCGTGGCGACGCGATCCGTCACGTCATAGAGGATTTCGGTCCATGCCATCCGTTTCTCTCCCAGTGTCATGCCGCGGCCTCATGGGCGGGCCGCTGGCGCAGGCCCTGTTTATCCCCCACTGGCGCCCGCCAGCGCAAGCTCCGGCGCCGGAGGGCGGCCATGTCGCGGGCGCGGCCAGGGCGTGTCGCCAACGCCGCGGCCCGATGGCGGCGTCCGCGTGGCGTGCCCCTTCCGGGGCCGCCGGGGTGGGATGGGCCGGGCGACGGCGGCCCCTGGCAGGGGCGACCGCAAAAAGCAAACGCCGGAAGACTTTCCGTCTTCCGGCGTCGCTGTCATCCGATGCTGACCGGGCCAGGCGGTCGCCGCCTGGCCGGTTGCGCCGTCTCCGGTCAGGCCGGATCCGGCAGCTTCTTCCAGATGCGCTTCTTGGCGAAGTAGGTCAGGCCGGCCAGCAGGATCAGGAAGATGATCGCCCTGAAGCCCAGCGCCTTGCGTGCTTCCATCTTCGGCTCGGCCGTCCACATCAGGAAAGCGCCGACGTCCTTGGCGTACTGGTCGACCGTCTCCGGCGCCTGCGGCTTGCCGTCCGGCCCCTTGTAGTCCACCTGGCCGTCGTTGATCGGCTTCGGCATGGCGATGACGTGGCCGGGGAAGTACTTGTTGTAGTACTGGCCGGTCGTCAGCTCCTGATGGAAATCCTTCGGCTTCTCCACATAGCCGGTCAGCAGGGCATGGATGTAATCCGGCCCCTGGTTGGCGAACTGGGTGAAGATGTCGAACAGGAAGGTGGGGAAGCCGCGCTCATAGGTGCGCGCCTTGGCCATCAGCGACAGGTCCGGCGGCGCCTTGCCGCCATTGGCGGCGGCGGCGGCGTTGTCGTTCGGGAACGGGCTCGGCCAGTGGTCAGCCGGGCGGCCGGGACGCTCGAACATCTCGCCGGCGTCGTTGGGGCCGTCCTGCACCTTGTACTCGGCGGCCAAGGCCTTGACCTGGCCTTCCGTGAACAGCGGCCCGCCCGGCTCGGCCAGATTGCGGAACGTGACGTACTTCAGCGAATGGCAGGCGGCGCAGACTTCGCGATACACCTTGAAACCGCGCTGCAGCTGCTGCGGATCAAACTTGCCGAAGGGACCGGAGAACGACCAGTTCACGGACGGCGGCGTCGGGCCGGCCTCTGAGGCCTGCGCCGGCGCCGACAGGGCGCCCAGAACCACCGTGAACACGCCGGCGGTCAGGAGTTTCGTAAGCTTCATTTGACGATTCCCCTTCACGGCTCAGCCATTGACCGACGCATCAGCCGGCGCGGCGCGCTTCGCCTTTTTGGCGAGCACCGCCTCGGCGATCGAGCCGGGCAACTGGCGCGGCGTCTCAAACAGGCCGAGCAGCGGCAGGATGATGAGGAAGTAAGAGAAGTAGAACACGGTCAGGATCTGCGCCGCCAGGGTGTAGCCGCCCTCGGCCGGCTTGGCGCCGAGCCAGCCCAGCACAACGCAGGTAGCGACGAACAGCCAGAAGAACACCCGGAACACCGGACGGTAGTTGCCCGAACGCACCTTCGACGTGTCCAGCCAGGGCAGGAACGCGAGGATCAGCACCGCGGAGAACATCGCCAGCACGCCGCCAAGCTTGGACGGAATGGCGCGCAGGATGGCGTAGAACGGCAGGAAGTACCATTCCGGAACGATGTGGGCTGGCGTGACCGAAGGGTTGGCCTCGATGTAGTTGTCGGCGTGACCCATGAAATTCGGGATGTAGAACAGGAACCAGGCGAACAGGATGAGGAAGAACACCACGCCCACGGCGTCCTTGACGGTCGCATAGGGGGTGAACGGCACGGTGTCCTTGCGGATGTTCTTCACTTCCACGCCGGTCGGATTGTTCTGGCCCACGTGATGCAGCGCCCAGATGTGCAGGCCGACGACGCCCGCCAGCATGAACGGCAGCAGGTAGTGCAGCGCGAAGAAGCGGTTCAGGGTCGGATTGTCCACCGCGAACCCACCCCACAGCAGGGTGACGATCCAGGTGCCGACGCCAGGAATGATCTCGTCAAAGGCCGAGAACAGGTTGGTGATCACGGTGGCGCCCCAGAACGACATCTGGCCCCACGGCAGCACGTAACCCATGAAGGCGGTGGCCATCATCAGCAGGAAGATGACCACGCCAAGGATCCACAGCACTTCGCGCGGCGCCTTGTAGGAGCCGTAATACATGCCGCGGAAGATGTGGACGTAGACCGCGATGAAGAACATCGACGCGCCGTTGGCGTGCATGTAACGCAGCAGCCAGCCGAAATTGACGTCGCGCATGATCGCTTCGACCGATGCGAACGCCAGCTTGGCGTTAGGCACGTAGTGCATGGCCAGCACGACGCCGGTGACGATCTGCACCACCAGCATCATCGTGAGGATGGCGCCGAAGGTCCAGAAATAGTTCAGGTTGCGCGGAACCGGATAGGCGACCGCCGACGAGTGCGTGAGGCTGATAATCGGCAGCCGGGCCTCGAGCCACTTCGTGAAGCCGCTCTTGGGGACGTAAACAGAATGGCCTTCCATAATGGTCGCCTGCTCCAGAAATGGTCGTTGCGCCTCAGCCGATCGTGATCTTCGAATCGGAGACGAATGTGTAGGGCGGAATCGGCAGATTGGTCGGCGCCGGCCCCTGGCGAATGCGGCCGGAGGTGTCGAACACCGAACCGTGGCACGGGCAGAACCAGCCCTCATAGGCGCCCTGGTGGCCCAGCGGCACGCAGCCGAGGTGGGTGCAGTTGCCGTACACCACCAGCCACTGGGCGTGCCCCTCCTTGACGCGCGCCGAGTCCGGCTGCGGATCGCGAAGCGAGGCGACGTCCACCTTGGCGGCGGACTCGATCTCTGCCTTGGTGCGGTGGCGGACGAAGATCAGCTTGCCGCGCCAGAACAGCTTGAGGATCTGGCCTTCCGCCACCGGCGTCAGGTCAACCTCCACCGGCGCGCCGGCGGCGATGGTGGCGGCGTCCGGCTGCATCTGCGCGATGAATGGCCATGCGACGGCGGCGGCGCCGACAGCGCCGACAGCCCCGGTGGCGATCAGGAGGAAGTCACGCCGGGTCGGCTCGGCGGATGGTACGGTCTCGGCCACAATCGGCTCCTACAAAAGTGGACGGCGCCCGGCGACATCGGCGCGTCCCGCTGCACCGGGCGCGGTGCGCCGGACCGGACGGCGCCGATATCACGCGAAACACCCACGCCAGAAATTGCGCGCGACGATGGGAGTCGCCATGCGGCTCTTTGGCATGCTTCAAAAGTGGTGTCCATACCAGCACAGGCAGCCGGCCGCTGCCAAGCGCTGGCGCGGAAGCTGGCCCTGCGCCGTCCGTTGCTCACAGGCGGAGGCAGAAAGATTGCACGTGACCACTTCCTTGATAACGCCGTGTTTCCGCCACACTCGGGGGCGTCGTCAACAAAAAACCACATGCGTCATTCCGCGCCACCTGACGGCGACGAAAAAGCGTGTCCCGACGCCGCCAGGCGCGGGAAAACGTCGGCCCGTGACGCCGGCGACGTGACTTTTTCCTCATTTAAAGTGAATCAGGCATGCACATGTGCGAAGGCCCCGGCTGCCCGGGACGACTACGGGCAGATTGAACGGCGACGGCCCTGGCGCGCCCGGCGCAACGGCCGGCGCCGACAACAACAGCATCGCTTTCGCCGCCCCGCCGCTACATCATGCGCGCCGCGCAACCCGGCCCCCGACTCGTGGCGGGCGGAAGCGATCCCCGCGCCAGCGCGCCGGCCCCAACGATCATTCGAGGAAGGCAGCCATGCGGCTTGCGCTGTTTCAACCGGACATTCCACAGAACACGGGCGCGATCCTGCGCCTCAGCGCCTGCCTCGACATGGCGGTGGATATCATCGAGCCCGCCGGTTTTCCGGTCACCGACCGGCACTTCCGTCGCGCTGGCATGGATTATCTGGATAATGTGCGCATTGATCGCCACGCCTCCTGGCGCGCCTTCCAGGAGGCGCACGCGGCGCGCGGCGGCCGGCTGGTGCTGGCCACCACCAAAGGCTCCGTCGCCCTGCCCGACTTCCATTTCGCGCCAGACGACACGCTGTTGCTGGGACGCGAGAGCGCCGGCGCGCCAGACTACGTCCATGCGGCGGCGGATGCGGCGGTGCACATTCCGCTCGCCAACGGCATGCGCTCGCTCAACGTGGGCATGGCCGCCGCCATTTTCGCCGCCGAGGCGCTGCGCCAGACTGGCGGGTGGCCGCGCGCCGCCGCCGGATAACCCGGCCCCCCTGGTCAATTTCTCCCATGGCGCGACGGCGCTGATCGCGTCAGATAAATACTGGCGTTACGGATACGCCGGATATGGAGAAGCGACGTGACCAATCCCGCAGGCAAGCCGGCCCGGTTGCCCCCTGAGGCGACCCTCGATGGTTACAAGGAGCGCGCCGCCGCCTGGTTCGCCGGGCTTCAGGAACGGATTTTCGCGGCTTTCGAGAAGCTTGAGGACGCGGCGGGCGACATGCCTCCCGAATCCTGGGCGCGGGACATGCCGCCAGAAGTTCGCGACAGGCCAGGGCGTTTCGAGCGCACGCCGTGGACGCGCACCGATCACACCGGCGCGCCTGGCGGCGGGGGAACCATGGGCCTGCTGCGCGGCCGGGTGTTCGAGAAGGCGGGCGTGCATGTCTCCACGGTGCATGGCGAATTCGCACCGGAGTTCCGCGGCCAGATTCCCGGCACGGACACCCATCCCGGCTTCTGGGCCGCCGGCATCTCTCTCATCGCCCATCCCTGGCACCCCCAGGTTCCGACGGTGCACATGAACACGCGCTTCGTGGTCACCGCGAAGCCGTGGTTCGGCGGCGGCGCCGATCTGACGCCGATGCTCGACGCCCGGCGCGGCCAGGACGACCCCGACGCGCAGGCGTTCCACGCGGCCATGCGCGCCGCCTGCGACGGACATCCGCACGCGGACTACCCCCGCTACAGGGACTGGTGCGACGAGTATTTTTTCCTGAAGCACCGCAATGAGATGCGCGGTATCGGCGGCATCTTCTACGACTATGTCTGGAACGACGATTTCGACGCGGACATGGCCTTTACCCGCAGCGTCGGCGAGGCGTTTCTCGACATCTATCCGGCCATCGTTCGCGCCAACATGGGCAAGCCATGGCGTGAGGAAGAGCGGCTGGAGCAGCAGGTGCGGCGCGGCCGCTACGTCGAATTCAACCTTCTCTATGACCGCGGCACGGTGTTCGGGCTGAAGACAGGCGGCAATATCGCCTCGATCCTGTCGTCGATGCCGCCAACGGTGCGCTGGCCGTAAGCCCCTGGCGCAATTCCGTGCATCCCCCCATGGAGTTGCGCCTGCGGATATGGGCGGGCCCGCCCCATGGCAGAGCGGGCGCCTGCCGGGGGGAGAACGCGGGGAAAACGCGTCAGCCTTCCAGCCGCTCCAGGCCCTGCATCGACAGGCGCGCCAGCGCCTGTCGCGCCGGCATGGGCTGCACCCGCTCCCCCTCGCGCACGTCGACCTCCAGGTCCGGCGCCAGCTCCACCAGCGGCGCCAGCGCGAACGCCCGCTCGCCGAGGCGCGGATGCGGCAGGATCAGCTCCGGCGTGTCCAGGGTCACGCCAGCCATGGCGAGCAGGTCAATGTCGATGGGGCGCGGCCCCCAACGCCGGGCGTCCGGCGCCTGACGGTCGCGGCCCAGCCGCCGTTCGACATCAAGGCACAGGCGCAGCAGGGCCAGCGGCTGCAGCGTCGTGGCGATTTCCAGGCAGGCGTTGAGAAACGGCGGCTGGTCGGGGTCGCCCCAGGGCGGCGTGCGCCACAGCGCCGAGCGCCGGCGGATTTCCACACCCTCCGCCGCGTCCAGCAGGGCGATGGCGGCGGCGAATCGCGCCGCCACGTCGCCAAGATTGCCGCCGAGCCCGAGGAAGGCGCGCGTGGGAGCCGCCTCCGGCCGCTTCCCCTGCCCGTCTTCCCGGCTCACTCGCCCCGCTCCATGGCGGCGGCGAGCGCCAGCTCCGGCGCCATCACTCCCTGAACAATGCGCAAGGCGTCGCGGTGGGCGGCGACGTCATGCACGCGGATCACGTCGGCGCCGAAGGCCAGGGCCAGGGTGTGGCCGGCAAGCGAGCCGGCGAGCCGGTCCGCCACCTCGCGGTCGGTCAGCAGGCCGATGGTCGATTTGCGCGAGACGCCGACCAGCACGGGCAGGCCGTAAGCGGCGCGGAGTTCGGGAAGCCGGCGGATGGCGTGCAGATGCTGGGCGCGCGCAGCGCCAAAGCCGAAGCCAATATCCAGCACGATGCGATCGTCGCGCACGCCCGCCCGGGCGGCGATGGCCAGCGAACGGTCGAAGAAGCGCCGGAACAGGTCCATCACGTCGGCGTCCGGTTCGGGCGCTTCGGCGTTGTGCATGATAACGACGCCGGCGTCGTGCTCCGCCGCGACCCGGGCAATGTCGGGATCGCGCTGCAAGCCCCAGATGTCGTTGACGATATTCGCCCCCGCCGCCAGCGAAGCGCTGGCGACCGGCGCCTTCCAGGTGTCGATGGAGATCGCCGCCGGCAGCGCCGCGTCAGCCATCGCGGCGGCGGCGGCGCGGATCGCCGGGACAACCCTGGCAATTTCCTCGTCCGCCGGGGTCGGCGCATGGCCGGGCCGGGTGGATTCGCCGCCGATGTCGATGATGTCCGCGCCATCGCGGGCCATGGCGCAGGCGTGTTCCGCCGCCGCTTGCGGGGCGTTGAAGCGACCGCCGTCGGAAAACGAATCCGGCGTGACGTTGAGCACGCCCATCAACAGCGGCAGCCGGTCGCGCCGCCACGCCGCGTCCGCGCTGGAACCCGGGCGGGCGCGCGCGCGGTCGAGCAGGCGCGCCGCGCCGCCACGCGCTGCGGCTGGCGTTTCTGTCCGGTCCGGGGCGGCGGAAGGATGGTGCTCGGTCATGGCGGTTTCATTGCGCCAATTCGCCCGCCCGTCCAGCCCGCAACGCGGATCGACGGAACAAATCCATCCAGATGGCTCCCATGCTACGCGCCGGAGCGACCGCGCAGACGGTCGCGCCAGCTCCGGCGCCCTGTCATGGCGACGGCGGCCAGCGGATCTTGCCCGGGCGGCTGGATCAGGCGCACGTCGCGGGCGCGGCGGGCGAGGGCCACGGCGACCGGCGTCGCCACGCCTTTTACGGGAAAGCCGCGAAACTGGTGTTTTGACGCGGTCACGTCGATGCCGGCGGCCCGGGCGGTCGCGGCGGAGAACGCCAGTTGCACGTTCTCCTGCTTGGCGATTGATTCGATGCGGCTGGCGACATTGACCGTTGGGCCGATCACCGTGATGGCGGCGCTGTCTCCCCAGCCAATGCGCCCCACCACCAGCGGGCCGGTGTGGACGCCCATCGCCACCTGTAGCGGATCATCGAGCTCCGCCGCCAGTTCGCGATTGAGCTGGTCCAGCGCCAGATCGATGTCCCGCGCCGCCAGCAGGGCCCGCGTCGCTCCGGCGACGGCGTCGCCGCTCTCGGGAAACAGGGCGAGCAGGCCATCGCCCATGTATTTCTCGATGCGCCCCCCGGCCTGCTCGATCGCCACCCCCATCAACTGGAATACCTGGTTCAGGATGAACACCGTGTCGTAAGGCAGTTTGGACTCGCTCAGCCTGGTGAAGCCGCGAATGTCGGCGAACAGCACGGTGAAGCGGCGCTCAACGCCGCCGGCCTCTAGGCTGGCGGCGGTCCGGTCGGCATGCGCCTGCCGCGCCTTGCCCCGCCCGGGCGACAGCAACGGCTGCACCACCACGGCGCCGCGCGGTTGCGCCTGGCAGGCGAGGCGCACGTCGGCGTCGGCGCCGATGGACAGCAGGGTCTTGCGCTCGGCCTCGCCCACCGGCGACATCTCGTCCAGTCCCCGGATCACCCGCACCCGGCAGGTGGAGCAGCGGGCCCGCCCGCCGCAAACCGCCAGATGCGGCACGCCGTTGGCGCGGCCAATCTCGAGAATGGTGCCGCCGCGCGCGCCCTGGACAGTCGGGCCGTCGAGATACTGGATGCTCACCGTGCGCCGGGCGATGCGCGAGGCCGCGAGCCGGCCGGCGGCGAAGGCCAGAACCAGCGCCGCCACGCCATAGAACGCCCGCTGGCCCAGATCGCGCCAGTCGGCCAGGGCCACCTCCCCCGCCGCCGATGGCCAGCGAACGGTCTGCTTCAGCGCTTCCATGGCCGCCGGGTCAGCCAGCTCCACGTCAAGGCGGCGCCCCTCGGCCACGAACCCGGCAAGGGCCAGCGCTGGCGCCAGCACGGCGCCGGACAGCAGCCAGGGCGCCCAGCGGGCGTACCAGCGCGCCTCGCGCAACCACATGTGCAGGCCAAGGCAGCCATGGGTCCAGACCAGCAACAGCAGCAGCGACTGGGGAACCGCCGCGCCCGGCCACAGCCGCGCCAGTTCATAGGCATAGTTGTCATTGACGCCGAGGACCGAGAAGGCGACGCGGGTATTGACGATATGGGGAATGAGCAAAAAGGGGATGGTGAAGCCGGAAAGCAGCTGCGCCCACTCCCATCCGCGCAAGCGGAATGTGCGCTTGCCGCCAACCCGCGCCAGCGCCAGAACCACGTGGGTCGTCAGCGCGAGCCCCAGAATGAGGGAGCCTGGGAGCGAGCGGGTCAGCGCGGTCCGGGCGGCGCGAACCGCCTCCATGGCGTCAAGGCTGACCAGCCCAAGCGCAACATTGAGGAAGTGCGCTCCCGCGAACGCGAACAGGACAAGGCCCGAGGCCAGACGCAGCCGTTGCGCCGGAGACCCCAGCAACAGCCTGTTCATGACGCACCTCCGATTCTGGACACCGGCGCGTCCGCAATCCGGCCTCTGCAAGGGAATATGGGTCCGCCGGCGCAAAAATCGCCGGGGGCGGTCAACCTGACGCATTGCCTCGCGCAGGTTTTGAAACGGGTAAAACCGGGTGAACGCAATTCAAAAAGGCGCGGGCAAGGCGATCGGCGGGAAAGCATCTGACCAGGCCGCCCCAACGCCGTGATGACCAACCGCAGCGGCGCGGCCGCAAAGGGGAAAGGACGCAAAGGGGAAAGGTCACTGGGCAATGCCGCCACGACGGGCGGACGGTTGCGGCGGGCCGCGGCGTGAACGGCGCCGCGCCGGTCTGGCTCAGCCCGGCGGCCCGCGCCTGGCGCGGACCGGGAAGCGCAGCGCCGACGACGCGGGTCCTGGCTCGCGGGCGCTCCAGTGCAGGGCGCCGCCCAGGCTTCGCGCCACGCGGCCGGCCACCCGCTCCGTCATGACGTTGTGGGCGTTCGCCGCACGGGACGGCGCATCGCTCCGCAGCCAGGTCAGCGCCAGCACCGCCTCATCCTCCTCCACGGCGAGGCTGATCCGCAGCGGCTCCCGGGACGACGGCTCTTCCCGCAGGGCAAGGAACAGCAGGTCGGCAAGCACGAGGCACAACCGGACGAAATCTTCGTGATCCAGCTCCATCGGCGCGATGGTGATCTCCCCCTGCAAATCCGGGCGGCGCTCCGCGCGGATGATCTCCGCGCACAGGTCGGTCATGACGCCGGACAGGTCAGCCCCCTCCAGCACCACCCGGTCGCGCATCAGCCGCTCGACCCGGGCGGTCATCAACATGCGATCGTGCGCCACGCCCGCCAGAAGCTCCAGGTCCACGTCGTCCAGCGTCCGCATCAGGCCGGCCGCGAGCCGCGCGTTGCGGCCGAGCCAGCGGCTGAGGGCGCTGGACAGCGCCGCCGCGCGCCGGGCCTGCCGGGCGGCCCACGCCGCGCGCGCCGCCTGCCGGGCGGCCAGCAGATAGACGACAAGGCCCGAAGCAACGTAGCCGCCGATGAACACCAGACCGTTCGGCGAAAGTCCGAGCGTGAAGTTCAGCGGCGGCGCCCGCATGGCCATCACCGCTGCGACGACCGAGACAGCCAGCACGAAAATCCCGGCGATATGGCCCGCGAACGTGGTGGCGATGGCCACGCCAGCGAAAAACATCACCAGCGGCAACCCGACGATCGCTCCGCGCAACCAGAAGGAGAACAATAGCGGCGTCACCGCGCAGGCAATCGCCAGCAACGCCTGGAGGCGCGGATCAGAAAGACGCATCGGACAGTCCGGCGTCGGCTCCGCGCCCCGCGCCTTCGGCCCACGCCATGAGGCGGCGCATCAGACCCAGCGCCTGCTCCTGGTCGAGGGCGATGATGACCGGATCGCAATTGGCGAATTTGGGATCGAAGCGGAGCTGCACCCGGCCATCGCCATGGGGATCGGACACGCCCGCGCCAATCGCCTCGATCGCCATGCGCAAGCCGCTGGATGAGGCCGGTGGCGCGGGCGGGGCGGCGGACAGGGCCGCCCGCGCCAGGCCAGCCAGCGCGTCACGATCCGCGAATACATCCGTCGCGCCGGAACCGGAGGTCATCGCCAGGGCGCCGAACAGGTCGGGCGGCGGCGCGCCAGCGGAGGCGGCGAGCGGCTGGAGCCAGGCCTGGAGGGCGGGATCGAGCGCCTCGCCGCCAGCGTCACGCGACGCTGGCGCGGCTTCATCCAGACCATCCGGCGACGGCGGGAGCGCGGCGTCGGCGCATCCGCCGGGCAGGTCGTTGGGGGTGGGCGCCGGACCTGGGCCAGGCTCCTGAGGGGTGTCCGGGCGGGTGGCCCCAAAGGTTCGCACCGTGGGCGACAGGGTAACGCGCATCGTTCGGCTCCAGGCGCGAAAAGCATACGGACGCCAAAGGCCTGAGCCAACTGCCCCCGCGATGTTTTGAACGGGAGCTCTTCGTCAGATCGCACAGGAGCCGCGTCACTGGCGCCTGACGAAAGGCGGCGCCAACGCCAGTAATCCGCCAATCCCCGCAGGCGCGTCCGCTGGCGGGCAAGCCCGGCCCGTATCCCGCCCTGTTATCCCAGGGGCGGGGCGTCATCACCCCGGACAATATCAAAGGTCAGCAACGGTCCGCTGTGAACAGAACCCGCGAGCCGGTGTCCGGCTTCATGCACCATGTGGGGAATGTCGATCGCCGCCATGGGATCGGTGCAGCGCACGCGCAGGCGCGCGCCCGGCGCCATGCCGGCCAGTTCCCGCCGGGCGTAGAGCACCGGCAGCGGGCATTTCAGTCCACGCAGGTCAAGTTCACGCAAAGTTGCTCCGCCATCGTCCGTGTCACGCATGTGCGACGACGCCATGTCTCCTCTCCATCATCCAGAACTGCGGGCGGCGCCCGCCATGCCGTCAATAAGGGACCGGGCGGCGCGACGTCAAAACCTGACCTGTCCCCAATGGCGGCCGCCCCCAAAATATCCGCCGCCCGGACGCCATCGGACTTGACGCGGCGCCCAGGGATTTGAACTAGTTGTCCCTGTCCGGAAGCGCGCGCCGGTCCGTCTGCCGGAACCCGCGCGGCGCGCTGCCATATCCGCCTGGGGCGCGCCCGTTCTGTCCAGGGCCGCGCATGCGCCCTGTTTCCGATGTCTCGCATTTTCCATGCGCCGCCGGCCGTCGCGCTGCGCCGGAAAATGCCATAACAATCTGATTTCAGGCAACTTCCACGCAAAAGCAGCATCCGTTTTTGCCAACGTTGCGCAGCAGGAAAGTCTCCATGTCCCAGCCGATCAGCGCGGAAGCCGCCGCCCGCCTTGCCGACCTGCGCGGTGAAATCGACCGCATTGACGCGGAGATGCACGCGCTGCTGATCGAGCGTAGCCAGATCATCGATGAGCTGATCACGGTCAAAAGCACCCAAGCGTCGGGCTCAGCCTTCCGCCCTGGCCGCGAAGCCTCGATGATGCAGGCCATCGCCCGCCGCCATACGGGCTCGTTGCCGCTCGACACCGCGGAGGGCATCTGGCGGGTGATCATCGCCACGTTCACCTGGATGCAGGCGCCGTTCAACGTGCACGCGGACATCAGCTCCGGCGACGGCCCGATGCGCGACAGCGCCCGGTTCCATTTTGGCTTCACCGTGCCTTACCTGCCCCATGGCAGCGCCGCCGACGTGATCGCGGCGGTGGGACGCTCCGCTGGCGATGTGGGAATTTTCCGCGCCGACAGCGGCGTCAGCTCCGTCGCCTGGTGGGATGCGCTGACGGACGCCGCGGCGCCTAAAATCATCGCCCGCCTGCCGTTCATCGAGCGGCCGGACCATCCCGCCGGCACGCCGGTGTTCGTGGTGTCCAAGCCGCTGGCCGATGCGGCGGTGCGCGAAACCATCCTCTACGCCGCCCGGGTGGAGCGCTGGCCGGAGAACGCCGCCGCCGCGCTGGCCGGCGTGGGCGCCGAGGTCATCGGCAGCGCCGGCGCGTCCGGGGGGCTGTCGCTGCTGATCGCCGCGCCTGGCGCGCTGACTCCCGACGCAATGGCCGCCGCCCTGCCCCAGGCCGCCGGCCGCGCGGCGCTGGTCGAAGTGGGCAGCCACGCCGACCGCTTCCGCATGACGTGAGCCCGACGCCACGCCGCCGCCCGTGATCCTGGCGCCCAGGCCGGCGCGAAACGGCGAAGGGGCGAAATGGCGCATGGGCGAAACGGCGCCGGGCGGATAGCTGCCTGGACGGCATGGCGCATGGGGCGGCGCGCCGGGCGGACGTACGCCCGGGGGCGATCTTTTCCGAAAAGTGGTTCCCACTTTTCGCCGATCTGCTCTATAGCTGCCGGCGTCCAACTGGAGTTCAAGCTGATGGCCAATTCAGAGGCCCGCCCTGTTCCGCGCCCCGGCGTGCTGTCGATCGCCCCCTATGTCCCGGGCCGCAGCGAAGCCCCCGGCGTCGCGAAAGTCTACAAGCTCTCGTCCAACGAAACGCCGCTGGGTCCCAGCCCCCACGCCATCGCAGCTTACCGGAACGCCGCGGACCATCTGGAAGCCTATCCCGACGGCGCGGCGACGCGCCTGCGCGCCGCCATCGGCGCCCGCTATGGCCTCGACGCCAGCCGCATCATCTGCGGCGCCGGCTCCGA
>Ga0182746_1000950_pt1 | contig 30871 bp, 34 predicted proteins | sample eDN3rd30CBELigOP_FD_128881 | JGI IMG/M metagenome (GOLD analysis project Ga0182746, IMG submission 128881) | Enriched Organic Plus compost microbial communities from Emeryville, California, USA - eDNA 3rd pass 30_C BE-Lig OP (version 2) (version 2) ...
GCCCGCCGCCCCAGAGACCGGAAAGCAGGGCCAGACCCATCAGCAGAACCGCGGCGGCAAGCCCCAGAAAGAACCAGCCCGGCAATGCCAGCTCAAGCGCCACGAAAACCAGCGCGACGATGATCCACAACCAACCGTTCGACCAAACCATCGGCTGTCCCCTTATTTCGCGCCGCGGAACATGCGGAACGCGTCGCCAAGCGCCTCGACCGCCGAGGCCGGCACGATCACGGTCTGACGGCCCTGCCCCTTGCCGACCTCGGCCAGGACATCGACCTGACGCATCGCGACCTGATATTGCGCGGCTTCAAGCCCGCCTTCGCGGATCGCAGTGGCGATGGCGGCGGTGGCATAGGCATCGGCATCGGCAAGCATGCGCTTGGCCTTGGCCTGCTGCTCGGCAGCGTAAAGCTCACCATCGGCGGCCAGCTCGACCGCGCGGCGGCGGCCTTCGGCCTCGGTGACCTGAGCGCGGCGGGCGCGCTCGGCATTAAGCTGTTGCAGCATCGCGGCCCGCGTCGCCTCGTCCAGATTGACGTCCAGGATCTCGGCCCGCGTCACCTCGATGCCCCAGTCATCGACGATATTGGCCAGCGCCTCGCGGATCCGCTCGATCAGCTGGGCGCGGTTCGACTGGACCTGATCCAGTTCCATCGTGCCGATTTCCGAGCGCACGATCCCCGCAACAGTGGTGCTGATCGCCGCGTCCACGTCGCGGATGCGATAGACGGCCTTTTCCGGCTCGATGATGCGGTAAAAGACGCTCGTCTCGACCTGCACCAGCACGTTGTCAGCGGTGATCGCATCCTGACGCGCAGTCGGAAGCTGACGTTCGAGGATCGAGATCCGGTGCGCGACCCGATCAAGGAAGGGCACAATGAAGTTGATCCCCGGCCCCAGCACCGAATGCAGCCGGCCAAAGCGTTCGACCACGTATTTTTCAGATTGCGGAACGATTCGGACAGCGCTGCGGACCGCAAAGAGGATCACCACAGCCAGAATGATCAGGGCGAGGTTCCGGCTGATCAGTTCGGCGATTTCAGGCGGCATGAGGAGGTCCTTTCGTTATCATTCAGCCGCAAAGGCCGAATCGCATTCATCAGGGCGCAGACGCGCCAGCCGCGCGATGACGCGGGCAAAGCGAGCCCGAAACTGGTCGAAATCGGCGCGCGGCTCAATCCGGTGTTCATCCATGTACAGCGAGCGGTCAAGCTCTAGCTGCACCACATGCACATTCTCGCGCGGGCGGCCATAGGTCTGGGTGATATAGGCCCCCGAAAAGGGAGAATTGCGCCGCAGGCGGAAACCTTCGGCCGCCACCGCCTCGGCCACCCCGGCGCTGATGCGGGGCGCAGCCGAAACACCGTTACGATCACCCAGCACCATGTCGGGACGCGGACGGGGCAGATGCGTCAGCGCATCGCGCGGCATCGAATGCATGTCGATCAGAACAGCGCCGCCAAAGCGCGACACCGCCTCCTGGATCAGGGCAGAAAGCGCCTGATGATAGGGACGCCACAACCGGGCGATTCGCTGATCGGCCTCTTCGCGGGGAATCGGGCGGTCGTGAATCGCCCTTCCTTGCGAGACGACACGGGGAATCACCCCCAGCCCGGCCATGATCCGCGGGTTCATCATCCCGGGCGCCCCGCCCGAAACGACGAGCGGGTCGATTTCCTCGGGGCCACGGTTCAGATCGACAACGCAGCGCGGCACCCGTGCCGTCAGTACCACCGCACCATGGTCAAGCGCAGGCGCGATCAGGCGATCGACGAAAGCATCCTCGGACGAGCGCAGCTGCTGCGGGTCCAGCCGTGATTCGGCCAGAAACCAGTCAGGATAGGCCCGGCCCGAATGCGGCGAGGCAAAGATCACCCCACCCAGCCACCGCTGCGGCAGCATCAGATCGAAGGTCGGCTCAGCACTTTTCATTTCTGGCGTTTCCCGGCGGCGCGTCCGGCGCCAGTTCTGGGTGACAGACAGAAATGTTTATAAGCCATGAATGAGAAGCGCCAATAGCTGTCGATTGAGGGCTTGAAAGCCGCACGCGAGGTAGCTATAGACACGCGGACCAAGGCGATATGACAGCGAAAGCTGAAAGAATCACCTGTTCGGGGGGCGGTTAGCTCAGCGGTAGAGCACTACGTTGACATCGTAGTGGCCACTGGTTCGATCCCAGTACCGCCCACCATTCAATTCACGCCCCCGGGGCTTAACCGGGGGTATTTCGTTTCCAAGGCGCGACCTAGCGATGCGCCGCGATAGGAGAAGACCGATGAAGGTTCGCAATTCGCTCCGCTCGCTGAAGAGCCGTCACCGTGATTGCCAGATCGTGCGCCGCAAGGGCCGTATCTATATCATCAACAAGACCAACCCGCGCTTCAAGGCCCGTCAGGGCTGAGAACCGGCGAATCATCCGATTCGTGAACGCCCGTCGGCCCTGCGCCACGGGCGTTTTCCGTATGCGCGGGAAACCCTGTCATGTGGGGCTGACTGCCCCACACCCCGTGGATATTTGAACACGAAAGAAAATCAGAAGCGCGAGAGAATGAGCCCGCCGCCGACCATCAGGGCCGCAAGAAGGCGTGGGATAGACAGGTCGCGCACCGGCAGGCCAAAGGCCCCGATCCGGTCAAGCAGGATGGCCGCGATGATCTGGCCAAGCGCCAGGGCGCAAAGCGCGGTAAGCGTGCCGAGGCGCGGCAGGCTCCAGACCATGGTCCAGACGTAAAAGGCACCAAGCACGCCGCCTGTCCACATCCACCAATCTGCGGAGACTGCGCGCAGGAAGGCGCGGCCCTGTCCCATGGCGAGGGTTCCGAGCGTCAGCAGGACAAAGCCGATACCAAAGGAGATCGCCGCGGCAGCAAGCGGGCTTTGTACCTCACGCCCAAGGGCGGCATTGATCGGGGCCTGCACGGCAATGCAGACCCCGGCCAGCGTGACAAAGATGGCAGTGAGTAGCGGAAACTGCATGGATGCTCCTTTTACCGGAGGGTCAAGCGGATCGCGCGCGGAATGCGCGATCCCGATAGCACCATGGCAGCCCGGCTTCCAGAGCCGCAGCCCGCTGGGGGCTGTGCCTTAGTCGTAGCTGCGGCGATCCTCGATCACCTTGCCGTCGTTTGGCAGCGAACCCGGTGCCACCAGCTCGACCCGACCGCGAAGCTTCAGCGTGTCGAGCACAGTGCCCTCGTATTGCGCGGCGTCTTCGGCCGGGGTTTCCAGCAGAACGGTCATGACATCCATATCCCCGCTACGGTCTGCGACCACGCGGGCGCGCAAGATTTCGGGATGGCGGGCGACCAGTGCCGCGACCTGTTCGGGGCGGACAAACATGCCCTTGATCTTGGTCGTCTGATCGGCCCGGCCCATCCAGCCCTTGATACGCATATTGGTGCGGCCGCAGGGGCTTTCCCCCGGCAGAACCGCCGAGAGATCGCCCGTCGCAAAGCGCACCAGCGGATAATCGGGGTTGAGCGTAGTCACGACGACCTCGCCCACCTCGCCCTCTGGCACGGGATCACCGGTGCCGGGACGGACGATTTCGACGATCACGCGTTCATCGACGATCAACCCCTCCATCGCCGGGGATTCATAGGCGATCAGCCCCAGATCGGCGGTGGCATAGCATTGCGCCGTAGCGATGCCGCGATCAGCGTAAGCCTGGCGCAGACTTGGAAACAGCGCCCCACCCGAGACAACGGCCCTGGTAAAGCGCAGGCGCTCACCCATCTGATCGGCCTTGTCCAGCATCACCTTAAGATAGTCGGGCGTTCCGGCGTAAACCGTGGTGCCGATATCGACAGCGGCGCGGATCTGCAGTTCGGTCTGACCGGTGCCGGCAGGCAGGGTCGCGGCCCCAACCGCGCGCGCAGCGCTTTCAAACATCATTCCCGCCGGTGTCAGATGATAGCCAAAGCAATTGTGCAGGATATCGCCCGGACCAACGCCCGCCGCATGCAGAAAGCGACCCAGCCGCCACCAGTCGCCATCGCGGCGGCCTGGTTCGTAGATCGGGCCGGGACTTTGGAAGATATTCTCAAAGTCATGGGCCGGACGGGTGGTGAAGCCGCCAAACGGTGGCGTCTTTTGCTGCGCCTCGGAAAGGGCGGATTTACGGATCACAGGCAGGCTGGCCAGCGCCTCGCGGCTGGTGATCTGGCCGGGCCCGACATCGGCAAGGATCTCGGCCAGCGCCGGGGCTTGCCGGGCGCGCATCAACGCAGCGGGCAGTTCAGCCGCCAGCCAGGATGCCCGCGCCTCGGCGCTGCGGGTTTCCAGTTCATCATAGAATGTCATGGGGATGCCTTTCTGCGCTCAGGCCAGCCAGCGTTTGCGCCGGCGATAGGATCGCACGTCGCGAAAGCTCTTGCGGCCCTGATCGGACATGCCGAGATAGAATTCCTTGACGTCGGGGTTCTCGCGCAGCGCATCCGCCGGCCCGTCCATCACCACGCGGCCGCTTTCAAGGATATAGCCGTAATGGGCATAGCGCAGCGCGACATTGGTGTTTTGCTCGGCCAGCAGGAAGGTCACGCCCTCCCCTTCGTTCACGGCCTTGACGATCTCAAAGATCTGCTCGACCAGCTGCGGCGCAAGACCCATCGAGGGTTCATCAAGCAAGATCGTCTCGGGTCGTGACATAAGCGCGCGGCCCATGGCGCACATCTGCTGCTCGCCCCCGGACGTATAGCCGGCCTGGCTTTTGCGACGCTCTTTGAGACGTGGGAAATAGGAATAGACCATCTCAAGATCACGGGCGATCTCGGCCCGGCCATCCGTGCGGGTATAGGCGCCGGTGAGCAGGTTTTCTTCGATCGTCAGGTGCTCAAAGCAATGGCGGCCCTCCATCACCTGAATCACGCCCTTCTTGACCAGTGCGGCGGGATCAAGCTCCTGTACCCGCTCGCCGCGGTAGCTGATCGTGCCTTTGGTGACCTCGCCCCGTTCCGAATGCAGAAGGTTCGAGATCGCCTTCAGCGTCGTCGTCTTGCCCGCGCCATTGCCGCCCAAAAGCGCAGTGATGCCGCCCTTGGGCACCGACAGGCTGACGCCCTTGAGCACCAGAATGACGTGATTGTAGATCACCTCGATATTGTTGACCTCCAGCAGGGTTTCGCGGTCAGGTGCGGCGTCGAACATGGGGTTCTCCCTCAAGGCGGGTGAGTGGCCCCGGCGGCGGACCGCCGGGGCAATAGGTCAGCAGCGCGGCGAAATACCGGCTTCCTTGGCATAGGCCTCGCTATCCTCTAGGATCAGCGGGTCCAGAACCTCCTGATCGGGCTGGGTAAAGTCCGAAATCAGCGTCCACTTGCCTGCCGAGGCGTCCCATTGCTGCAGCCGCGCCATCCCGCTGCCGCCATGGTTGTCGCAGGTCATGCGGATCTCGGGGCCAAAGTCGGGCAGGCCCAGTTCGGACAGCCGCTCGGGCGTGATCTCCAGCGCCTCGAAACCATCACGCAGCTGAGCTGCGGTGATATTCGATGTGCCCGACAGCTCTTGCGCCTTGCGGATCGCCTCGGCGATGACGACGGCGGCATACATGCCACGCGAATAAAGCACCGAACCGACGAATTGCCCGCCTTGCGAAGCCTTACCCGGTTCGATGACGAACTTCTTCATGTCCTCATAGATCGGGTAGCCGGTGCCGACACCGTGGAAGGTCAGCGCCTTGTAGCCGTTGGCGCTTGCGCCCACCGGCTTGACGTCCACCTCAGAGCCCGACCACCAGATCCCGATAAAGTTCTCCATCGGGAAGCGGATGTTGGCAGCCTCCTGAATGGCAGTCTGGTTCATCACGCCCCAACCCCACATCAGCACGTAATCGGGCTTGTCACGGCGGATCTGCAACCACTGGCTTTTCTGTTCCTGCCCGGGCGGGTCGACAGGCAGTTCGGTCAGGCTGAAGCCATGTTTCCTGGACAGTTCTTGCAGGGTGCGGATCGGCTCTTTGCCATAGGCCGAGTTGTGATAGATCAGCGCGATCTTTTTGCCTTCCAGGCTGCCGCCGTTCTGGTCTAGCAGGTATTTCACCGCCACGCTCGCCCCGTCCCAATAGTTCGCAGGAGCGTTAAAGACCCATTCGAACACCTTGCCGTTCTTGGCCGAGGTCCGGCCGTAACCCGGGGTGTAAAGCGGAATCTTGTCCGCCGAGACCTTGGGGATCAGCTGATAGGTGATACCAGTCGACAGCGGGTTATAGACCAGCGCACCAGAACCTTTGGTCGCCTCGTAACATTCGACGCCTTCTTCGGTGTTATAGGCGGTCTCGCATTCGGGGGTCTGGACCTTTTCGCCGCCGATGCCGCCGTCACGCTCGTTCAGCAGGGTAAAATAGTCGTTGAACCCATCGGCATATTGCGTGCCGTTCGCACCATAAGGTCCGGTCCGATAGCTGAGGTTCGGCACCACCAGATCGGCCATGGCCGGCGCCGCCGCCATAAGGGCCCCCAGCGCGACAGTTGCAAGCTTCAGTTTCATCTTGGTCTCCTCCCCAAGGGTGTGTTTCGCCGGTTGTCCGGTCGTTAATGCGGGAACGGCCACAGCCGCAGCTTCTCTTTTGCCAGCTGCCACAGCCGGGCCAGGCCATGCGGCTCAACGATCAGAAAGAACACGATCAGCGCGCCAACAATCATCAGCTCAAGATGGGCGGCGAGGTCGGTTGGCCAGCCCAGCTGCACAACCAGCAGGTTCTTAAGAAAGACCGGCAGCAGGACCAGAAAGGCCGCGCCGGCAAAGCTGCCAAAGATACTGCCAAGCCCGCCGATGATGATCATGAACAGGACCAGAAAGCTCTTGTTGATGCCAAAGGCCTCGGTCGCTTCAGCCGCACCCAGATAGACCGCAAAAAGCAGCGCCCCTGCGATGCCGACAAAAAAGCTTGATACGGCAAAGGCCGACAGCTTGGCGGTCAGTGGGTTAACCCCGATGATCTCGGCTGCGATATCCATGTCGCGGATCGCCATCCATTTGCGCCCGACACTGCCCCGGGTCAGGTTCCGGGCCACCCAGGCCAGCACGACAGCGAATACAAGACAGATCAGATACTTAGCCGAAGCCGTAGTCGCAGGCCCGGTCACCGCCCAGCCAAGAATGGTGCGCTCGGGTGCGTTGATCTGGCCCGAGGCCGAATAGTTGTAAAACCACGGCACCTTGTTGAACAACCAGACCAGAAAGAACTGTGCCGCCAATGTCGCCACCGCCAGATAAAAGCCCTTGATCCGCAGGCTCGGCAGACCGAACAGCACCCCGACCACAGCGGTAATCGCCCCGGCCAGCAGAATATGGATGATGATCGGCACCGCTGGCAGGGCAATCATCAGCTTGTAGACGGCATAGGCACCCACAGCCATGAAGCCGCCGGTGCCCAGACTGACCTGCCCGGCATAACCGGTCAGGATGTTCAGCCCGATGGCGGCGATGGCATAGATCAGGAAAGGCACCAGAACCGCATTGGCCCAATAGCTGTCGATGACCAGCGGCACGACCAGAAAGGCCACCGCCAGGATCGCGTAATAGCCCCAGCGGTCCAGCCGGATCGGAAAGGTCTGGCCATCGTCACGATAGCTCGTCTTGAAATCACCCGCCTCACGGTAAAGCATCCGTTCCTCCCAGCGTCACGCCTTGCCAGCAGGGGCCATGCGCCCCCGCAATCCCGCCGGGCGGTGGCTCACGAAGGACAGGCCCGCGCCCTTCTTTCGTGCCCAAATATCCCCGCCGGAGGCATAGAAAGTTTTCATGTTCAGACCCGCTCGATGATGCGCTCGCCAAACAGGCCCTGCGGCCGAAAGACCAGAAAGATCAGCGCCAGCACATAGGCGAACCAGTTCTCGGTCGCGCCGCCGACCATCGGGCCAATGAAATATTCAAACAGCTTTTCGCCCATACCGATGATCAGCCCGCCGACAATGGCCCCGGGGATCGAGGTGAACCCGCCCAGCATCAGCACCGGCAGCGCCTTGAGCGCGATCAGCGACAGCGAAAACTGCACCCCCGATTTCGTGCCCCACATGATACCCGCGACAAGGGCGACGAAACCGGCAATCGACCAGACCATGATCCAGATGAATTGCAGGCTGATGCCGACGGACAGCGCCGCCTGATGGTCGTCGGCGACGGCGCGCATCGCCCGGCCCTGTTTGGTATATTGTGAAAACCCGACCAGCGCCGCGACCAGAACCGCCGCGATCATCGCCGCCCAGATATCCAGGCGGTCTATAAAGAAACCATAGCCCAGCCAGTCGTTGGTCAGCGTCTCGACAGTTTCGGAAATGCCCTGCGGCAGGCCGACGTCCAGCACTTTGACGTCCGCGCCCCACATTACGTCCCCAAGCCCCTCCAGGAACCATGCAAGACCGATGGTTGCCATGAACAGGATGATCGGCTCTTGCCCGACCAGATGTTTCAGCACCAGCTTTTCGATGGCGATGGCAACGCCGACCATGACCAGCGCGGTCAGAAGGATCGCCACGGCCCCCGGCACGGTCCAGCCAAAGCTGGACACATGAATCCCAAAGACCGCCCCCAAAAGATGGGCAAAGGGCACCCTGCCCTCCATGATGCCAACCAGCGTCATGGCGGCGAAAAGCGCCAGCACCCCCTGGGCATAGTTAAAGACGCCAGAAGCCTTGTAGATCAGCACGAATCCCAGGGCGACCAGCGAATACATCACCCCGGCCATCAGGCCGTTCAGCAGGATTTCGCTTGCATAGAGAAATTCCATCGCCGCCCCCTTACTCGTGCGCCACGCCCAGATAGGCGCTGATCACCTCGGGATTGTTGCGCACCTCGTCAGGGGTGCCGTCACCGATCTTGCGCCCGTAATCCATCACCACCACCCGGTCGCTCAGATCCATGACCACACCCATGTCGTGTTCGATAAGAGCGATGGTGGTGCCGAATTCGTCATTCACATCGAGGATAAAGCGGCACATGTCCTCTTTCTCTTCGACATTCATGCCCGCCATCGGCTCATCAAGCAGCAGGATCTTTGGCTCGGCCGCCAGCGCCCGCGCCAGTTCGACCCGCTTTTTCAGACCATATGGCAGCCGGCCCACCGGCGTCTTGCGGATGTTCTGGATTTCCAGAAAGTCGATGATCTTCTCGACCTGCTCACGGTTTTCGACCTCTTCGCGCTCGGCGCGACCCCACCACAGGGCCTGGCTCCAGATCGGTGCCTTCATCATGTTCAGGCGCCCGGTCATGATATTGTCCAGAACGGACATGCCATCGAACAACGCAATATTCTGAAAGGTGCGGGCAATGCCCAGCCGCGCCACCTCATAGGGTCTCATCGGGCCGCGCCGCTCACCGCGAAACCGGATCTCACCCTCTTGCGGGACGTAAAATCCGGAAATCACGTTCAGCATCGAGGATTTGCCCGCACCGTTCGGGCCGATGATGGCGCGGATCTCGCCCTCGCGGATGTTAAAGCTGATGTCCTTGATCGCTGTCACGCCGCCAAAGCGCAGGGTGATGTTTTTCAGATCCATCAGCACATCGCCGATGCGGCGGCCGTCGGGGGTAAGTTCTTCGGTCATTCGGCAGCCACCTTCTGCGATTGGGCGGTCGGGAAGGTCCGCGCGCTCTCGATCTTCAGCGTCGCGCGGATCTCACCCTTGCGGCCGTCCTCATAGGTCACTTCGGTCCGGGTGCTGACCGTGTCGCGCCCGTCATAAAGCGCATCAATCAGATCGGCGTATTTCTCGGCGATGATGTTGCGGCGGACCTTGCGGGTGCGGGTCATCTCGCCATCGTCGGGATCAAGCTCTTTGTGCAGCACCAGAAACCGGCTGATCTGACAGCCCGAAAGCATCGGGTCACGGGCGACCGAGTCATTGACCGCCTCGACATGCTCTTTGATCGTTGCATAGACCTGCGGATGGCCGGCCAGTTCTTGATAGCTGGCATAGGCGATATTATTGCGCTCGGCCCAGTTGCCGACCGCCGTCAGGTCGATGTTGATAAAGGCCGTGCACATGTCGCGGCCAGCGCCAAAGACCACCGCCTCAAGGATGTTGGGATAGAACTTCAGCTTGTTCTCGACATATTTGGGCGCAAACATCCGCCCGTCGGCCATGCGGCCCACATCCTTGGCGCGGTCGATGATGCGCAGGTGCCCGCTGCCTTCCTCAAAGAACCCGGCATCGCCCGTCGCCACCCACCCCTCGGCGTCCTTGGTCGAGGCGGTGCTTTCCGGGTTGTTGTAATATTCGACGAATACCCCGGGTGAGCGATAAAAGACCTCGCCACTGGGGGCGATACGCAGCTCGACCCCCGGCGAAGGCACGCCAACCGTATCCGAACGCACCTGTCCGTCAGGCTGCTGGGTGATAAAGACCGAAGCTTCGGTCTGGCCGTAAAGCTGCTTCAGGTTGATCCCGAGACTGCGGTAAAAATCAAAGATCTCGGGGCCGATCGCCTCGCCCGCGGTATAGCCGACACGAATGCGCGAATAGCCCAGCGTATTCTTGAGCGGGCCATAGATCAGCACATTGCCCAGCGCATGATGCAGCCGGTCCAGCAGCCCGACCGGCTTGCCGTCAAGCAAAGCCGGACCAACGCGGCGGGCAACAGCCATAAAGTGCCGAAACAGCCAGCGCTTCAAACGACCCGCGTCCTCCATGCGGATCATCACACTGGTCAGCTGACCCTCAAAGACCCGGGGCGGAGCAAAGAAATAAGTCGGCCCGATCTCGCGCATGTCGGTCATCATGGTATGCGCACTTTCGGGACAGTTCACCGTAAAGCCCGCCCAATAAGCCTGGCCGACCGAAAAGATGAAATCGCCGACCCAGGCCATGGGCAGATAGGCGAGCACCTCTTCACGCTCGGTCAGATGATCAAAGGCCGCGCTGTTCTTAGCCGTTTCGATGATGTTGCGGTTGGACAGCACCACGCCCTTGGGCTTGCCGGTGGTACCCGAGGTGTAAAGCATGACGCAGGTGTCGTCATAGCCCAACACGGCGGTGCGGCTGTCCAGTTCGGCACCCAGCCGCTGCTCGGCGGCGCGACCCTCGGCCTGCACATCGGCCAGCGCATTCATGTGGGAATGGTCGTATTTCCGCATCCCGCGCTTGTCGGTATAGACGATATGCTCGACCGAGGGGGCGCGCTCGCCCACCTCCAGTACCTTGTCCACCTGTTCCTGATCGCCGCAGACGACAAAGCGCGCGCCGCAATGGTGCAGCACATAGGCCATCTCTTCGGCGACCGCGTCCTGATACAGCGGCACCGGTACCGCGCCGCACATCTGCGCCGCGACCATGGCCCAGTAATGGGCAGGCCGGTTGCGGCCGACGATGGCGACACGGTCGCCCCGGTTCAATCCCAGCACCAGAAAACCCAGCGCCAGAGCACGGATTTCAGTTGCAGCCTCGGCCCAGGTCCAGCTTTGCCAGATCCCGAATTCCTTTTCCCGATAGGCGGGCCGGCCGCCGAAACGCACGGCATTGCGCGCCAGCAACGCCGGAATCGACTGCAAGCCGGCTTGTGCCGCCTCAGCGTTCTGCATGGTTCCTCCCCTTGCCGTCCGGGCTCCTCTTCCCTCTGGCTATTGCAGCTTATTGCGGCAATTCTTGCGTCAGTTTTTCCTGAATCCTACGAATTGTTACAGGTGCCGCGCAATGCCAGCGACTGACATGCCATCCAGCGACCGGCACGCCGAGCTGACCAGATCGGGGCTGAACCTGATCCAGCAGGCGATCTCGATCTTTGATGCGGACCTGCGACTGGCGGTCTGCAACCGGCCCTATCAGCAGATGTTCGGCCTGCCGGATAAGCTGACCCGCACCGGTGCGACTTTTCAGGATACCATCCGCTATCTGGTCGATCGCGGCGAATACGGCCCGCAAGAGGACCCCGAGGCCGCGATCCGAGAACGTGTCGATCAGGCCCTGACCTTTCAGCCGCATTATCTGGAACGCAGACGCGCCGATGGCCGCTGGATTTCGGTCGAGGGGGCACCCTTGTCCCAAGGCGGCTGGATCGCCGTCTATACCGACATCACCCATATCAAGCGGCAAGAGGCGCTGTTGCGCGCCCGTTCGGCCGAACTGTCCGAGCTGGTGCTGGAAAACGCCGAGCGGCTTTCTGCTGCAAACCGGGCGCTGGCCGCAACCAATGCCGCGCTGGAAGAGGCCAAGCGCATCCTGACCGAATCCGAGGCGCGGACCCGCCATGTCACCGCCATGGTCCCGGCCCATATCGCCCATATGGATCGTGAGTTCCGTTATACATTTTCGAACAACCAGATATCGCTGGTGTTTCCGGGGACCGATCCCTCGGTCATCGGCCGACGGTGCGAAGATGTTCTGGGGACGGAGACATTTGTGCGGCTAAGACCCCATCTTGACCGCGCCGTATCGGGCCAGTCGCAGGTGTTCGAGATCACGCACCCGCCTTCGGGCCGGCGTATCCGCATCGCGCTGACGCCCGACCAGAACGGGCGCGGTGTCTATGTCCTTTCGACAGATGTCACCGCCGAGGTTCAGGCGCGCGAGGCGCTGACCCATGCCGCCAAACGCGCTGTGGCGGCCCAGATGACCTCGGGGCTCGCGCATGATTTCGGCAATCTTCTGACCATTATCCTTGGCCTGCAGGGACGGCTTGCCCGCGCCAGCCTGCCACCCGAACAGGCCGAGGATGTACAGGCGACGCTGGCCGCCGCCCGGCGCGGGGTGCGGTTGCTTGACGGTATCTCGGCGCTGACCGGCCGGCGCGAGCATCAGCCGCAACCGGTCGAACTGCGCTCGATGCTGGATGATCTGGCCGCCATGACCCGGCCGACGCTGGGCGCAGGCGTGACGCTGGACACGCATATCGGCGATCTGCCCGCGCGGGTGATGCTTGATCCCGGCGCGTTACAGGATGCGCTGCTGAACCTGATCCTGAACGCGCGTGACGCCATGCAGGGACAGGGCCGGATCGGGATCAAGATCCGCCCCGCCGGAAGGTGGCTGGAAATCATCGTTTCTGACAGCGGCCCCGGTTTCTCGCCCGAGGCGCTGGCCCGCGCGACCGAACCGTTTTTCACCACCAAGGGCAGTCAGGGCACCGGGCTTGGCCTGTCGATGGTCTATGACCAGATCAAGCTGTCGGGCGGGACACTGCGGCTGCTTAATACCGAGGGCGGCGGCGCGCAGGTCATCATCCGCCTGCCGTTGCGCGCTGCACGTCCGCAACTTGTGCTGCTGGTCGAGGATGACGATGCCATCCGCGCCCATATCCGCGAGATGCTGACCACGCAGGGCCATTCGGTGATCGAGGCGGGTTCGCTTGGCGAGGCATGCGGCCTGACCGATCTGCCGGGGCTGACGCTGATCCTGTCGGACCTGCAACTGGGCGACGGATCGGGGGCGGATCTGCGTGGCCGCGGGCTGCCGCTGGTGCTGATGACAGCGCTGCCTCCGGGCGATCCGCGCAGGTCAGGGCTTGACTGTCCGGTCCTGACCAAGCCCTTTGACGAAACCGAACTGGCCGTCGCCATGGCAAGGACCGATGACTGACGCACCTCTGATCGCCATTCTCGACGATGAGCCCGAGATCCGCCGCCTGCTGTCCTCGGCGCTGGAAGAGGCGGGCTTTCGCACCGTCGGCTTTTCCCGCGCGACCGAGTTCGAGGCCGCCTTGCGCCGCATCCAGCCCGATGCCTGTCTGATCGACCTTGGCCTGCCCGACCGCGACGGGCTGGCGCTGGTGCACCGGCTGGCCAGCGAATCCGGCACAGCAATCATCATCATTTCAGGCCGGGCACAGGTACAGGACCGGGTAACCGGGCTGGAGCTGGGGGCCGATGATTACATCATCAAACCTTTTGAACCGGCCGAGGTCGTGGCCCGCATCCGCGCCCGGTTGCGCAAACCCCAGCGCGAAAGCGGCCCGGGTCGCCAGCAGTTGCGCTTTGCCGGCTGGTCGGCGGATTTCGACCGCTACACGCTGACCTCGCCCGAGGGGGCCGAAACCCCGATCAGCCATGCCGAGGCCGAGGTCCTGCGCCTGTTTCTCGACAATCCGCGCCGCCTGATCTCGCGCGCGCAGATGCTTGAGGCGCTGGGCGGCACGGCAGGCGAAAGTTTCGACCGGGCGATGGATGTGCGTATCTCGCGCCTGCGCACAAAGCTGGGCGAGGACCCAAAGAACCCCCGCCTGATCAAGACCATCTATGGCGCAGGCTATATCTTTCTTGCCGAACTGGGCTAGATTGCCCCCACTTTTGCGGAGAATGACATGCCCACCGTCTATGTCCTGAACGGCCCGAACCTGAACCTGCTTGGCCAGCGCCAGCCCGAGTTCTATGGCAGCACCACGCTTGCCGATATCGAGCGTGACTGCCGCGGGCTGGCGGCCGATCTGGGTCTGGACATCGCCTTTCATCAGTCCAACCACGAAGGCGTGCTGATCGACCTGATCCATGAGGCACGGCAAAAGGCCCAGGCGATCGTCATCAACCCGGCCGCCTTTACCCATACTTCGGTTGCGATTCTTGATGCGCTGAACGCTTTCGACGGGCCGGTGATCGAGGTGCATATCTCGAACGTCCACAAGCGTGAAAACTTTCGCCACCATTCCTATGTCAGCCTGCGCGCCGAGGGTGTGATTGCCGGCTGTGGCTTTCATGGCTACCTGCTCGCGCTGCGTCATGTTGCAAGGCTGATCAGCTAGGAGGCGGGACGCCAGATTCCCCGGTTGCGGCGAAACCAGTCGTAACAGGCGGCATCGGCGGCACCCCGACCTTTGCCCTGCCACGAAAACCTTAAAAGCGTGTCGCGGCGGGCAATCCTTCGCTTGCCCCGTATGACGCCCAAGGCGTTGAGCCAGATTCCGACCCCGTTCCGCGCAAAATTGCCCGATGGCCACGGATCATCCACGGTCCACAGCAGTTCGGGAATATCAAAGGCGCAATCAGGCCGGAATCAGCGCGCAACATGGCCCCGCCATAGCCTTTGAACATACCAGCATACCCCGATACCCACCCATGCCGAGGGCTTGTGCAGCCCCTGCGTGGCCAGCCGTAGCAACCGGCACAGGCTGCCATTCTTGCGTGGCACGGCACGGGGCAACGACCCTTCGCGGCGACCGGGAACAAAGGCCCCCGCCCCGGCAATCACGCGATCGGGGTGTTCCCGGCGCGCTGCAAGAAACCGGCTGGTCCACAGCGGGTCGTAGCGCCGGTCATCGTCGCAAAGCAGCAACTCGCAATCCTGCCCCCGAAACTCGTGCACCGCAGGCAGGATCTTGGTCGCAGGGCCATCGTCCTGATCGGTCCTGACCACGGTGATGCCTTGGGGAACCTGCGGCAGGCACCCGTCCCAATCGGGAAAACGGCGATAGCGGCGCGGCACGCAAAGCCGCACCTGATCCGGGGGATACGCTGGTTCAGCACCGATTTCAGCGTCGGCCCGATTCCGGCAAAGCGAGACGGGGTCGAAGTCAGGGTCACGCGCAGGACTGCCTGATTCGGATCGTTCCCGGCCGCGCCCATCTGCCCTGCTGCAAATAGATCAGGGTACAGTCGCGCCGGCTGTGCGGACCTGACCCCATCAACCTGACAGGGGGCTGCCCCCCGCTGTCAAGAATACTTCAGAACAACCCGCGCCGCGCCAGCTCGTCGCCCAGCGCGCCGGCCCCGGTGAACTGGATCGCATCGATTCCCAGCCCTCGCGCCGCTTCGACATTCGGCAGGCTGTCATCAACGAATACGCAATCCTCGGGCCGCAAACCGTTGCGATCCATCACCATGCGATAGATCGCCGGGCCTGGCTTCATCATCCCGACGCGGCCTGACACAAGAATGTCCGCGAAAACCGCGCCCAGCCGAGGATGCAGCTCCAGCGCATGGGGCCATGTCTCGGCCGCCCAGTTGGTCAAAGCATATAGCGGAACGCCGCGCGCAAGCAGGGCCTCGGCGACTTCCCACGTCCCGGGGATAGTCTTTTCGATGGTCAGCGGAAAAGCCGCGAGATAGCCCGCCAGATGCCGCGCCTCGTCGCCATGCTCGGCCCGTGCGGCGGCAAGACCGTCCTCAAAGCTGCGCCCGCCGTCCTGCAACCTGTTCCAGCCGGCAAAATCGATGCGCTGCATCCAGGCCTCGGCCTCGGCCCGGCTGGTAAAGATATCCGCAAAGGCCAGCGCAGGGTCCCAGTCGATCAGCACCCCGCCAAGGTCGAAAATCACGCTTTTCATGGCATCCTTCCGCTTCGGTTGCGCCCAGATCGTCCGGAATGCCCCGCCAAGTAAAGCCCCGAGCCGCCGATTCCCCCGATGCGGCCCGATCTTACCCCACGCGGCAAAAATCTGCGCGACAGCTCTGACAGATCCAATCTGAACTGGACTGTTTTCTTCAGAGTGGATAGGACCCCGCACATGCGTATTTCTGTCGCCGGGCTAGGCTATGTAGGAATGTCGATCGCGGTGCTGCTGGCGCAGCACAACGAAGTCATGGCATTCGATCTGAACGCAGAGCGCGTGGCATTGGTAAATGCCCGCCGCTCACCCATTCAGGACCCCGATCTCGAGGAATGGCTGGCTGGAAAGCAGCTGTCCCTGCAGGCCACGACCGACCAGGCCGAGGCTATGGCGGGGGCGGATTTCGTCATCATCGCCACGCCGACGAATTACGACCCGCGCACGAACCGCTTTGACACCCAAAGCGTCGAGGCTGTGATCGCCCAGGCCCGCGACCACGCCCCGCAGGCAACGATCGTGATCAAATCCACGGTGCCCGTCGGATTCGTGGCACGGATGCGGCAAGAAACAGGCAATGAGAACATCATGTTCTCACCCGAGTTTCTGCGTGAAGGCCGCGCGCTTTACGATAACCTTTACCCGTCGCGCATCGTCGTCGGGGATCATGGCCCCGCTGCGCATAAGCTGGCCGATCTGCTGGCACAGGGCGCGATCCGCAAGGATATGCCGGTGCTTTTCACCGGCCCCGCCGAGGCCGAGGCGATCAAGCTGTTCGCCAACACCTACCTTGCGATGCGCGTGGCCTATTTCAACGAGTTGGACAGCTATGCTCTGGCCCGCGGCCTGAACCCGCGCGAAATCATCGAGGGCGTCGGCCTCGATCCGCGGATCGGCGATCAGTACAACAACCCAAGCTTCGGCTATGGCGGCTACTGCCTGCCCAAGGACAGCAAGCAGCTTCTGGCCAACTATGATCAGGTCCCGCAGAACCTGATTGCGGCGGTGGTGGAAAGCAACCGCACCCGCAAGGACTTCATCGCCGACCAGATCATCGCACGCGAACCCAAGGTTGTCGGCGTCTATCGGCTGGTGATGAAGGCCGGCTCGGACAATTACCGCGACAGCTCGATTCAGGGCATCATGAAGCGGATCAAGGCCAAGGGCATTCCCTGCATCGTCTATGAGCCGGTGCTGACCGAGGATCACTTCTTTCACAGTCCGGTCATCCGTGACCTCGACGCCTTCAAGGCCGAGGCCGATCTGATCATCGCGAACCGCCTTGGCCCCGAATTGGCCGATGTGGCAGACAAGGTCTATACCCGCGACCTCTTTGGCGTGAACTGAACGCAGGCAGGGCCCTGCCCCCAGCTTCCCTGACACCCGGACCCCGCAGCCCTTGCAACCCGGGGCGCGGGGCCCTAGTGTCATGCAAACGACTCATACACTTGGGGGGCCCCGCAACGGGGCTGAGAGGTGCAAGGCACCGACCCATCGAACCTGATCCGGGTCATGCCGGCGTAGGGAAGGGTAGAGTGAAGCGGCAAGACCATCCGCAAAACTGTCCCGACCCCGTCTGCATGCCCGGCTGAACTGAAAGGCGGGCCATGCCGGGATTTCCTTCCCCACCTATCGCGCTGACGATTGCCGGATCGGATAGCGGCGGCGGCGCCGGGATTCAGGCCGATCTGAAAAGTTTTTCAGCACTCGGCGTCTTTGGCGCTTCTGTGATCACAGCCATCACCGCCCAGAACACCCGCACCGTTGCGGCGGTCGAACCCGTCAGCCCGGCGATGATCGCCGCCCAGATCGATACGGTCTTTGGTGATCTTGATGTGCGCGCGGTCAAGATCGGCATGCTGGGCGGCCCGGATGTGATCACGGTGGTGGCCGACCGTCTGACCGCGCTTCTGGCAGCCAATCCGATCCCGGTGGTGCTTGACCCGGTGATGGTGGCAAAGTCGGGCGACCCGCTTTTGCCGGACGAGGCAGTCTCGGCCCTGCGTGAACGGCTTATCCCGCTTGCGACCGTTCTGACGCCGAACCTGCCCGAGGCCGCGCGGCTTCTGGATCGCGCCCCCGCGCAAACCCCGGATGAGATGCGGGCGCAGGGCAAGGCACTTTGCGCCCTTGGCGCCACACATGTGCTGATGAAGGGTGGCCATGCCAGCGGAGAGACCTGCACCGACCTGCTGATCGGAGCCGAACCGCTGACCCTGACCGCACCGCGCCAGCACACAGCGAACACCCATGGCACCGGATGCTCACTGTCCTCGGCCATCGCGGCAGGGCTTGCGCAGGGGATGACGGTGCCGGATGCGGCAGACCGCGCGCATGGCTGGTTGCAGGGTGCAATTGCGGCCGCAGATGAGCTGGCGGTGGGGCTGGGCCATGGGCCCGTGCATCATTTCCACGCGCTATGGAGGCAGGCATGACCGCGATTACCATTCTGGGCGCGGGGGTGATGGGTCTCTCGATTGCGACCGAACTGGCCGCGCGTGGGAAACAGCCGCGTATCATCGACCCTGCCGGCAAGCCCGGCTCACATGCCTGCAGCTGGCGCGCGGGCGGCATGCTTGCCCCCTATTGCGAGGCCGAAAGCGCCGAGCCGGTGGTGCTGCGCCTTGGCCTCGATGCCGCCGATTGGTGGGAAGCAAATGGCGCCGAGGTCACCCGGCGAGGCACGCTTGTCCTCGCCCCCTCACGCGACCGGACCGAACTTGACCGCTTTGCCCGGCTGACCAAGGCGCATCAGCCGGTGACCGGTGACGATATCGCGACGCTGGAACCCGAACTGGCCGGCCGCTTTTCGCGCGGGCTGCATTTCGGCACCGAGGCGCATCTGAACCCCCGCGCCGCCCTGCTGGCTCTGCGCGACCGGCTGGAACAGCGCGGCATCCGTATCGAGACCGAGGGCGCACCGACCGGCATGATCGTCGATGCGCGCGGCCTTGCTGCCAGGGACGAGCTGCCCGATCTGCGCGGCGTGCGCGGCGAAATGCTGGTGCTGCGCTGTCCCGAGGTCACGCTGACCCGCACCGTGCGGCTTTTGCATCCGCGCATCCCGCTTTACGTCGTGCCGCGTGGCGACGGGGTCTATATGATCGGCGCGACCATGCTGGAAACCGGCGGCAAGTATCGCGTCACCGCCCGTTCGGCGGTCGAGATGCTGTCGGCTGCCTATGCCCTGCATCCGGGCTTTGCCGAGGCCGAGATCCTTGAGCTTGGCTCGGACGCGCGCCCCGCCTTTCCCGACAATCTGCCCCGCCTGCGCCGGCGCGGTGGCACGCTTTTCGCCAACGGCCTTTACCGCCACGGCTACCTTCTGGCCCCTGCCGTGGCACGTATGGCCGCCGATTATCTGCTTGAGGGCCGGAAACCGGAGTTCATGGATGAAGATCACCCTTAACGGAGCGCCGCGCGACCTGACCGGCCCGACCGTACAGGACGTGCTGACCGAAATCGGACTTGGTACGGCCAAGGTGGCAACGGCACTGAACGGTGCCTTCCTGCCCGCCGCGGCCCGCCCGGAAACGACGCTCAGCGACGGCGACGCGCTGGAAGTCGTGGCCCCCATGCAAGGAGGCTGAGATGCCGGTCTTTTACGGAACCGAGGTCGCAAGCCCGCTGATGCTGGGCACCGCGCAATACCCCTCGCCCGCGATCATGGCCGAGGCATTCCGTGCCTCGGGCGCTGGCATCGCCACCGTCAGCCTGCGCCGCGAAGGCGGCGGCGGGCAGGACTTCTATCGCCTGATCCGCGATCTGGGCATCCCCGTCCTGCCCAATACCGCCGGCTGCCATTCGGTGCGCGAGGCCGTGACCACCGCCCAGATGGCACGCGAGCTGTTCGAGACGCCCTGGATCAAGCTTGAGGTCATCCGCGACGACGACACACTTTGCCCCGATGTGATCGCGCTGGTCGAGGCGGCACGGGCGCTGTCCGGGGACGGCTTTCAGGTATTCCCCTATTGCACCGAGGATCTGTCGGTCTGCGGACGGCTGCTTGATGCGGGCTGCGAGGTGCTGATGCCCTGGGGCGCGCCCATCGGCTCGGGCCGGGGTCTGAACAATCCCTATGGGCTGCGCAGCCTTAGGGCGCATTTCCCCGGTATCCCGCTGGTGGTCGATGCAGGCATCGGCCTGCCAAGTCACGCCGCGCAGGCGATGGAGCTGGGCTATGACGCGGTGCTGCTGAACACCGCCGTCGCCAAGGCAGGCGATCCGGTCGCGATGGCCCGCGCCATGGCATCGGCGATCGAGGCCGGAAAACTGGCCCATGGCGCAAACCCGATCGAGGCACGCGACATGGCCGCGCCTTCGACCCCTCTGTTTGGAATGGCGGTGCTGGGATGAAACTGCCGCGCTTTTACCCGATCTTTGACAGCGCCGATTGGCTGCGCCGCGCCCTGCCTCTGGGCGTGAAACTGGTTCAGGTCCGCATCAAGGACCAGCCCCCGGCCCAGCTGATGGGCGAACTGGCATTGTGTCGGGAACTTTGCCGCGATCACGGCGCGACGCTGGTCGTCAATGATCACTGGCAGGCCGCCATCGACCTTGGCTGTGATTTCATCCATCTGGGACAAGAGGATCTGGACACCGCCGACCTGCCGGCGATCCGCCGCGCCGGGCTGCGGCTTGGCATCTCGACCCATGACCATGCCGAGTTGGAGCGGGCGCAGGCCCTTAAGCCTGATTACATCGCCCTGGGCCCGGTATGGCCGACCATTCTGAAAAAGATGAAATGGGAACAGCAGGGCCTTGACCGCGTCCGCGAATGGCGCAGGCTGGTGGGCGAGACGCCGTTGGTCGCCATCGGCGGCATGACACCCGGGCGCGCGCTGGAAGCCTTTGCCGCGGGCGCGGATATTGCTTCGGTTGTCACCGACATCACGCTGAATCCCGACCCCGAGGGCCGCATCCGCGAATGGCAGCGGGTGGCGGCATGACCCGCTATGCCCGCCAGATGGTCCTGCCCGAGGTCGGCGCAGCGGGGCAAGAGCGTATCTCTGCCGCCCGCGTGCTGATCGTCGGCGCGGGCGGTCTGGGTGTGCCCGCACTGCAATATCTTGCCGGGGCAGGCATCGGGCAGATCACCCTGATCGACGCTGATACGGTCGAGGAAACGAACCTGCACCGCCAGCCGCTGTACCGGATCGACGACATCGGTCAGCCCAAGGTCCGCGCCGCCGCGCAGGCGCTGGCGCGGCTGAACCCTGCCGTTAAGGTCGAGGCGCTAAAGGACCGGCTGACACCCGTGAATGCGCCTGCGCTGATCGCGGCGGCGGATGTGGTGCTGGATTGCGCCGACAGCTATGCGGCCAGCTACACCTTGTCTGATGGCTGCCTTGCAGCGGGAAAGCCGCTGATCTCGGCCTCGGCGCTGGGGCTTTCGGGCTATGTCGGCGGGTTCTGCGGCGGTGCGCCCAGCCTGCGCGCGCTTTTCCCCGACCCGCCTGACAGCGGCCAGACCTGCGCGACCGCTGGCGTGCTTGGCCCTGTCGTCGGGATGCTGGGCTGTATTCAGGCCCAGATGGCGCTGCGGCTGATCCTTGGCACCACGCCCTCGCCCTTGGGTGAGTTCGTTCGCTTTGAGGCCGGCCGCTTCAGTCAGTTCCGCTTTGACGCCGCGCCCGAAACCACCGGCCCCCGCTTTATCGCACGCGATGAAATCACCCCAGCTGAACTGGTCATCGACCTGCGCCCCGAAGACGAGGCGCCGCGCAAGGCCACCCCGCAGGCGCTGCGCCTGCCCGGATATGGCCCAACCGGTCCCCTGCCCGAGCCCGGTCAGCGTGTGGTGCTGGCCTGCCGTTCGGGTCTGCGTTCCTGGCGCGCCGCCGACGCGCTTTCCCACCGTTGGGATGGCGAAATCGCCCTTCTTGCCCTTGGAGACGAGAATTGATGAAACATTTCATCCTTGCCGCCGCCTTTGCCCTGCTGGCCCAGCCAGTGCTGGCCGAGGATAAGGTCACGCTGATCCTTGACTGGTTCGTGAACCCCGACCATGCGCCGATCATCGTTGCGCAGGAAAAGGGCTTCTTCAAGGACGAGGGGCTTGAGGTCGAGATCGTCGCCCCCGCCGATCCTTCGGATCCGCCCAAACTGGTCGCCGCGGGCAAGGCCGATTACGCCATCAGCTACCAGCCGCAACTGCATCTGCAGGTGCATGAGGGCCTGCCCCTGCGCCGCGTCGGCACGCTGGTCGCAACGCCGCTGAACTGTCTGATGGTCAAGGCCGATGGTCCGGTGCAAGAGATTGCGGATCTCAAGGGCAAAAAGATCGGCTATTCCGTCTCGGGCGTCGAAGAGGCGCTGGTGGGCCAGATCCTTGCCTCGGCCGGGCTGACGATGAACGATATCGAGATGGTCAACGTAAACTGGTCGCTGTCGCCCGCATTGATTGCCGGTCAGGTCGATGCCACCATCGGCGCCTATCGCAATTTTGAGCTGACGCAGATGCGGCTCGAGGGGGCCGAGGGCAAATGTTTCTTTGTCGAGGAACAGGGCGTTCCGACCTATGACGAGCTGATCTTTGTCGCCAACCCCGACAATCTGGATCGCGACCGCACCCTGCGCCTGCTGCGCGCGGTCGAACGCGGCGCACAATATATGGTCAACCACCCCGGCGAAGCATGGGAGCTGTTCTCGGCCACCGCGCCCGACCTCAAGGACGAGCTGAACTCTGAGGCGTGGAAGGAAACGCTGCCGCGCTTTTCGCAAAGCCCCGCCGCACTGGATCAGGGCCGTTATGCCCGGTTCGAGGAATTCCTGCACAAGGCCGGCCTGATCGACAAGGTGCTGCCCGTCTCGGATCTGGCGGTGGATGTGGGGGCCGCGCAATGACCAGCTATGGCCACGCCTTCGCCGCCTGGCGCGCCGCCTGCCAACCGGATTGGGATGCCTATACCCGTCATTCCTTTGTCGAAGGATTGCGCGACGGCACCCTGCCGCAATCGGCTTTTCTGACCTATCTGGTTCAGGACTATCTGTTCTTGCAGAACTTTTCGCGCGCATGGGCGCTGGCCGTGGTCAAGGCTGGTGATCTTACGGAAATGCAGACCTGCTCGACCACGGTTCACACGCTGCTGAACTATGAAATGGACTTGCATGTGCGCACCTGCGCCAGCGCCGGCATGGATCGCGAGGTGCTGAGCAACGCCCAAGAGGCGGTGACCAATATCGCCTATACCCGCTATGTGCTCGAGGCAGGCTATTCGGGCGATTTTCTGGACCTGCTTGCGGCGCTGATGCCTTGCGTGCTGGGCTATGGCGAAATCGGGCTGCGGCTTGCACGCGAGGCAGCACCCGACACGCCCTACCGGAACTGGATCGACACCTATGCGGGCGAGGAATATCAGGCGGCCTGCGCCGAGGCCGGGGCGCTGCTTGACAGCGCGATCCGCAAACGGCTGGGCGACACCCCCGAACAAAGCCCCCGATGGGCCGCGCTCTCTGACCGCTTTGCGACCGCAACCCGGCTTGAGGTCGCGTTCTGGGAACTGGGCAAGCCATGACCGCCGCGGCAGCGCTGGTCCGTGGCCGTGCCTGGGTGGGCGAGGCCCCGTTGTTCGCACCGGTCGACCTGCGGCTTGAAGGTGCGGGCTGGACCTGCCTGCTTGGCCCCTCGGGTGTCGGCAAATCAACCATCCTGCGGCTGATCGCCGGGCTTGAAACCGGAGCACGCTTTGAGGGTGAGGCGACGCGCGACAAGCCCGTGGCGCTGATGGCGCAGGACCCGGGCCTGATCCCCTGGCTTGATGTGACAGGCAATGTCACACTTGGCGCAAGGCTGCGCGGCACGCTGCGACAAGGGGACGAGCCCGCCGCCCGCGCGGCCGCGCTGATCGAGGCCGTGGGGCTTACCGACCGCGCCCATCACCTGCCGGCGAATCTTTCGGGCGGGCAGCGCCAGCGCGTCGCCCTTGCCCGGACTCTGTTCGAGGACCGGCCGCTGGTGCTGCTTGATGAGCCCTTTTCGGCGCTTGACGCGCGGACGCGGGCACAGATGCAGGACCTGGCCGCGCGGCTGCTGGAAGGGCGTACGGTGCTGCTCGTTACCCATGACCCGGCCGAGGCAGCGCGGCTTGGCGACCGGATTCTGCTGCTGCGAGAGACGGGGCTGACCGAATGGCCGGTCCCGACCCTGCGCCCCAAAGGCGCCGCCCGCCCCTATGACGCGCCCGAGGTCCTGCAATTGCAGGCCCGGCTGATGCGGGGGATGATGGCGTGAGAACAGTTATCGCGCTGATCGTCACCGTTCTGGTGCTGTGGCAGGGGGTCATCTGGCTGGCCGGCATGCCGCCCTTTCTGCTGCCCTCGCCCCGCGCGGTGCTCGAGTCGCTGTGGCTGAACCGGGCCGAGATCACCCGTCACGCCGGTTTCACGCTGGCCGAGGTGGTGCTGGGCTTTACCCTTGGCTCGGCCCTGGGGGCGGCGCTGGCGGTGGTGATGGGCTTTTCGCAAAAGCTGACCGGTGTGCTGCGCCCCATCCTGACATTCAGCCAGACCATTCCGGTCTTTGCGCTGGCGCCGATCCTGACGCTGTGGCTGGGCTTTGGCATGTCGCCCAAGGTCGCCATGACGGTGCTGATTGTCTTTTTCCCGGTGGTCAGCGCCTTTCTGGACGGGCTGATGCGGACGCCTCAGGCTGCGCTGGATCTGGCGCAGGTCATGGGCGCCAGCCCCATCCGCATCATGCGCCACCTGCGCATCCCTGCAGCACTGCCAGGCCTTGCGACCGGGCTGCGCCTGGCGGCAGTCTATGCCCCGATCGGGGCGGTGATCGGCGAATGGGTCGGCGGCGCACGCGGCCTTGGGGCGCTGATGATCCACGCCAACGGCCGGATGAAGACCGATCTGGTCTTTGCCGCCCTGTTGGTGCTGTCGGTAATGACCGTAGTCTTTGCCCGGCTGGTGGCACTGGCGCTGCACCGCCTGCTTTCGCGCTATGGGGTCTGAGCGCCTAGTCCAGCGTCCGGCGGAACCGCAACAGCGCCAGCGCCCCCAGCACCATCACCATGACCGAAAGCGCGCCGAATTGCGCCAGCACATCGGGCAGCCCCGCCCCCTTTAGCATGATGCCCCGGACGAGGCGCAGCAGATGGGTGACCGGCAACAGTTCACCCAGCATCTGCGCCCAGCCGGGCATGCCCCGGAACGGGAACATAAACCCCGACAGCAGAATCGAGGGCAGAAAGACGAATATCGCAATCTGCATCGCCTGCATCTGCGTACGTGCGACGGTCGAGATCAGATAACCAAGCAGCACCAGCGCCAGTACAAAGACCATCACCCCGGCAAGCAACAGCGCGGGCGAACCCATGAAGGGCACATCGAACAGCGCCCATGCCGCACCAAGGATCACAAGGACCTGCACCGCCCCCACGCCAAGAAAGGGCGCGATCTTGCCCAGCATGATCTCGGCCGCGGTGGCGGGCATGGCAAGCAGGTTCTCCATCGTGCCGCGCTCGATCTCCCGGGTCAGGGCCATGGCGGTCATCATCACCATGGTCATTTGCAAGATCACACCCAAAAGACCGGGGACGATGTTGTAATGGGTGATGCCCTCGGGGTTATAGCGGCGGTGGACGACGATCTCGGGTCCTGCGGCCTCGGGCACCGCAAGGTCGCGGCGAAAGGCGCTTTCGGCGATACCACCCAAAGCGGCGATTGCGCCGCTGGTGGCCGTCGGGTCCGAACCGTCAGCCTCGACCAGGACCTGCGCCCGTTCGCCACGCAGCAACCGCTGGCCGAAATCAGCAGGTACGGTGACGACAAATGAGACCTTGCCTTGCGCGATCAGCCGCTCGGCCTCAGAGGGCTGCGCATCGGGATGGGTGATGCGATAATAGCCACTGTTTTCAAGCGCGGCGACAAGGCTGCGGCTGAACTGATCCTGAACCGGGGCGATCAGCGCCGTCGGCATGTGGCGCGGATCGCTGTTGATCGCATAGCCAAACAGCAGCAATTGCATGATGGGAACGCCCAGCATCATCGCAAAGGTTACCCGGTCGCGGCGCATCTGGATGAATTCCTTGCGCAGGATCGCCCACAGACGTGTCAGCGAAAGGCTCATTGCATATTGTCCTGCGACTGATCCATCAGGCGGATGAACACATCCTCAAGGCTTGTCTCGACCGGCTGGCCCGAGACCCCTTCGGCCGCCAACGCCGCCTCAAGCCTTGCGCGGTCGGGCCCGGTCACATGCAGCGAGGTGCCAAAGGGTTCGACCTGCCCGACGCCCGGGGCCTTGCGCAACCGCTCGGCCAGCGCACCGGGCCGGGGCGACTGCACGGTCATCGTGATCAGCCCTGCCCCCGCGATGACCTTGGCCACCGTACCCGAAACCACCAGCCTGCCATAGGCGATGTAATTGATGCGGTGACAACGCTCGGCCTCGTCCATGTAATGGGTCGAAACCAGCACCGTCATGCCCGACAGCGCGCGGGCGTGGATTTCGTCCCAGAACTGCCGGCGCGCCTTGGGATCGACACCCGCCGTCGGCTCATCAAGCAGCAAAAGACGCGGCTGATGCATGATGCAGGCGGCAAGCGCCAGCCGCTGTTTCCACCCGCCCGACAGGCTGCCGGCAAGCTGGGCGCGACGCGCGGTCAGGCCCAGATCCTCAAGCGTGTCGCGCACCGCCTGGCGCGGCAGGCCATAAAGCCCGGCGACGAAACCAAGGTTCTCTTCGATCGACAGGTCTTCATAAAAGGAAAACCGCTGCGTCATATAGCCGACCTGTCGGCGGATCGCCCGCTGATCGCGGCGCACGTCAAGGCCCAGCACCGTACCGCTGCCCGCATCGGGGGTCAGAAGGCCGCAGATCATGCGAATGCAGGTCGTCTTGCCCGAGCCGTTCGGGCCCAGAAACCCGGCAATTTCGCCCTCGGCGACCTTCAGGGCGACGTCATCGACCACCTTCCTGCCGCCAAAGGATTTCGTCAGGCCCGAGACATCAATGGCGGTCACCACGGTCATGGCTCAGCCCAGACCTCAACGATCTGGCCGGGCTTCAGCGTATTGCCGGGGTCCGGGACGGCCTCGACCAGATAGACCAGCTTTTGCCGGCTGTCGCGGGCATAGATGACCGGAGGCGTAAACTCGGCCTCATCCGCGATGAATGAAACGGTGGCCGAGACGGACGCGCAACCGTCGCAACCGACCGTCAGCCGCGTCCCCAAAGCCAGCGCCGAAATATCCGCTTCGCTGACGTAAAAGCGCAGCCGCAGCGCCCCGTCCGGCAGAAAAACCAGCACAGGGGCCGAGGGTCCGGCCATTTCACCCGGATGGCGCAGGATATCGGTGACAATGCCCGGGACTGGGGCGGTCAGGCGACGCTGCTGAAGCTGCCATTCCATCGCCTCGCGGTTCGCCCCGGCCTCGGACAGCGTGGCGCGGGCGGCGGCGATGGCATCGGGACGGGCGGGCAAGGCGACCACGGCCAGCCGGGCCTCGGCCTCATGCAGCGCGGCCTGCGCCATATCGGCAGCAGCGCGGGCATCGTCCAGCTGAGCGGGCGAGCTGACGCGCTGTGCAAGCAACCGCTCTTGCCGCACGGCCTCGCGCGCCGTCTGATCGGCATGGGCGCGGGCCGAGGCGACGGCAGCCTCGCTGGCGGCAATCTCGGGCGTGCGGCCACCTTTTTCCAGATCAGCTAATGCGCTGGCCGCGCGGGTATAGGCCGCCTCTGCCCCAGCCAGCGCGAACGCAGCGTCGCGGTTTTCCATCTGGACCAAAAGCTGTCCCGCCTCGACCCGGTCACCGCGCTGGACCTCCAGCATCTCGACCCGGGCTGCTGCTATCGGTGCGATGTGGATATACTCGCCCTCGACATAGCCGGTGCCCAGCGGTGCGGATGACCCACAATAGGGCAGCAACGCAGCAAGAAAGCCCAATGCGCACAGCAGGTCAGCCATCCCCGCCCCCGATCATCCGGTCAAGGTTGATCAGCATGCGGCGCATGATCGCACGGGCCTCGGTGCGGGAATACTGGCTCCACCCCATCCGGCGCTGAACGATGGGCGCGGCGACACGGAAATAGACCGCCTGCCCGAACAGCGAAAATACGGCAAGCTTGACGTCCTCATCCTCGGCATCGGCGCCTGTCGCGGCGGACCACAGCGCGCATAGCCCCCGGTGGCGCGGCTCGACCAGCGTCAGGTAAAGCCGGTCCAGCACCGGGCTGCCCGGCTGGGCCAGTTCGCGCAGCACAAAGGCTACCGCATCGCTGGCACCGGGGCTGACAATCAGAAAGGTCACGATCCGGCGGACCAGACGCCGCAGGATCAGACGCGCCAGACGCGCATCCGGCCGCTCTTGACCTGCGGGCAGAGGGCGGGCGACACGCGCCACCCATTCCGCCACCATATCGGCACAGGCAAGGCGCAACCCCTCTTTGCCGCCGAAATGATAGGCGATCGAGGAAATATTGACCCCCGCCTGCGCAGCGATGGCCCGGGTCGAGGCGGCCTCAAAGCCGTCATGCCCAAACTGCTCCATAGCAGCCCGGATCAGCGCGACGCGGGTCGGATGCGGTTTCATGGCAGTCATACCAGAAATCAATCAATCGATTGATACAGGATTTCCGCCCTTAAGTCGAGACCATCGCGCAAAGCGCCCGCACCCATTGCCTGCAGGAAAGCAAAAGATCACGAAACCCTGTCTGGCCCGCATGGCGGAGGGAGGAGAGGCGGCCAGACAGGGCTCGCGGTCAATGCAGACCGAACTCCGCCATCAGACGGCGGCGCATGGCAACAAAGCCCTGCTCGCTGCGATCCCGTGGTCGCGGCAGGTCCACATCAATCAGACGGGCGGGGTCGCTATTGTCGCGGGACAGGACCAGCACCCGATCGGCAAGAAAGATCGCTTCTTCAAGGTCATGCGTGACAAGAATCATGGTCACGCCCTCTTCACGCCAGATGCGGGCCAGCTCTTCTTGCATGGTCAGCTTGGTCATGGCGTCCAGCGCGCCAAAAGGCTCGTCCAGCAGCAGGATTTCGGGCTGCACGGTCAGGGCACGGGCGATGCCGACGCGTTGCGCCATGCCACCCGAAAGCTGGCGCGGCCACGCCTCGGCAAATTCGGTCAGACCGACAAGGTGAATGTAATGGCGCGCCCGTTCGCGGGCCTGAGCGGCGGGAACGCCCCGCACCTCAAGCCCGAAGGCGACGTTTTCCAGTACCGTGAGCCATGGCAGAAGCCGGGGTTCCTGAAAGATCACGGCCCGTTCCCGCCCGACGCCGGCTACCGGATGGCCGTCGATCAGAACCTCGCCCCGGTCGGGCGATTCAAGTCCGGCGAGTACCCGCAAAAGCGTGGTCTTGCCGCAGCCCGAGGGGCCGACGATGGCGAGGATCTCGCCACCGTTCACGTCCAGATCCAGATTACGCAGCACCGAAAGCGAACTGCGGTTCAGCGCATAGGATTTGGACAGGCCCCTGACCTTGACCTCTCCGCGCAGGATGGAAGGTTGCAGATCCGTCATTTCGCCGCCACCGCTTCGCCGCTGACCAGCAGAATGTCGGCTGCCTTGAGCTTGCCCTTTTCAACCTTGCCTTCGCGTTCAAGCACGTCGATCCAGAACTGGATGTCACGCTCGACCGGCAGGCCGCCTTTGCGCACACCGTAGCCGGCGAAATACTGCGCGACCTCGGGGTTTTCGCCCCGCTCGCTCAGCACCTTGGCGAATACCTTTTTGGCCTCGTCAGGGTTCTCGCGCGCCCAGTCCAGCGCCTTGGCCGCACCATCGACAAAGGCGCGCGCCTCTTGCGGATGGGCATCTACCCAGTCGCGGCGCAGAACGACAAAGCCGCCCGCAATCTCGCCCAGCACGTCGGTATCGTCAAAGATCGCGCGGATACCGCCACCCTGACGGGCCGCGCCCTTAAAGGTGGTCTGCCAATAGCCAAATGCCGACACATCCACCTGTTTTGAACGCAGCACCTGTTCAAGCTGCGGTCCCGGGACGACGACAAGGTTAACCGCATCCTGCGGCAGCCCTTTTTGGTGCAGCGCCTCGCGAACGGTATAATCCAGATGAGCACCCAGAGTGTTCACGGCGACAGTCTTGCCCGCGATATCCTCGATCGACTTGATCGGGCTGTCTTCGAGCACGTAAAAGATCGACTGGACCTCGTCATTGATGCCCTGGGTCGGATAGGCGGCGACAAAGTCATTCCCGCCGATAATCGAGTTCAGCACAGCCGAGGTCGCCGCGCTGCCGATATCGGCACTGCCCCCGGCAAGGGCGATCAGCGATTCAGGCCCGCCCGAGGCATAGCCAAGGTTTTCAAGCTTGATCCCGGTGCCTTCGTAATAGCCCAGTTCTTCGGCCAGTTCATGGGCCGACAGGCCGCCATGGCTGGCCAGATAGCGTAGGGTCACCTCGGCCTCAGCAGCGGTGCCGAACGAAAGGCCAAGCGCGGTCGTCAGCGCAAGGCTGCGCAGGGAAAAGATAGCAGTCATGGGGTGTCTCTTTCTTGAAAGGGGGGTGATCAGCGGACGGGCGCGGCCCAGCGGCACAGGCGGTTTTGCAGCGCAACAAGGATGAAGTTCGCCACAAGCCCCAGACCAGCCAGCAAAAAGATCGACGCGAACATCAGCGGGATCTGGAAATTGTACTGAGCGTTCATCACCTGAAAGCCCAGGCCCTTGTTCGCGCCGATCATTTCAGCCGCGATCA
>Ga0182746_1000956_pt1 | contig 30748 bp, 28 predicted proteins | sample eDN3rd30CBELigOP_FD_128881 | JGI IMG/M metagenome (GOLD analysis project Ga0182746, IMG submission 128881) | Enriched Organic Plus compost microbial communities from Emeryville, California, USA - eDNA 3rd pass 30_C BE-Lig OP (version 2) (version 2) ...
CGTGGGCATGCCGGTGAAGTTCTCGGCCACGCCGCCGGCCTACCGCCGCGCGGCGCCCCGGCTGGGCGAGGACAGCGTGGCCATCCTGCAGGAAATGGGCTACGGCGCGGCCGAGATCGATGCTCTCATCGAGGCGGGAGTCGTGCGCGACGCGCGCCGCAGCGAGGCGGCGCAGGCTTGATCGGGGGACGCGCAGGAACGGCGCAGGATAGATGGCGTGGTCGGGAGGCGCCGGACGGCGGCCCGCCCATTCCCGCGCGTAGCGGAGAAGCCCGGGCAGGGGCGCGCGCGCCGGATCAGGGCCGGCGTATGCCCGCCAGCGCCAGCAGCTGCGCCGTCTCGTACAGCGGCAGCCCCATGACGCCGGTGTAGCTGCCTTCCAGGCGCGCCACGAAGCTGCCGGCCAGCCCTTGTATGCCGTAGGCGCCGGCCTTGCCGTAGGGCTCGCCGCTGTCGCAGTAGCGCAGGATTTCCTCGTCGGACAGCGCGCGCAGCTCCACCGTGCTGGCCGAGACGCGCATGTCGCGGCGCCCGCCGTGCGCGAGCACCACGGCGGTATGGACTTCGTGCCGTGTTCCGGCCAGTCGGCGCAGGATGCGCAGGGCGTCCTCGCGGCCGGCCGGCTTGCCCAGCACGTCATCGCCCTGCATGACGCAGGTGTCGGCCGCCAGCAGCGGCAGGGCCGGCAGGCCCTGGCCGCGCATCCAGGCCACGCCGCGCTCGGCCTTTTCCATCGCGGTGCGCCGCACGTAGTCGGCCGGCGCCTCGCCGGGCAGCCGCGGCTCGTCCTCGCCGGGCGGGGCGGGCACCTGCAGCACCTGGTGGGCCACGCCGATCTGCATCAGCAGCTCGCGCCGGCGCGGGCTGGCCGAGGCCAGGTAGATGCCGGCGCAGGCTTGCGAAGGCATGGCGGGTTCGGAGGACGGTCGCGAGGTCATGGGCATGATGGGCATTGCTGCGGGCCGGCCGGACACCATGGCGCGCGGCGCATCGGGGATTCAGGCCCGGTGATAGGGATGCCCGGTCATGACCGACCAGGCGCGGTAGAGCTGCTCGGCCAGCACCACGCGCACCAGCGGGTGGGGCAGGGTCAGCGAGGACAGGCGCAGGCGCTGCCCGCAGGACTGCTTGAGCGCCGGGTCCAGCCCGTCCGGGCCGCCGACCAGCAGGGCCACGTCGCGGCCCTCGCCGCGCCAGCGTTCCAGCTCGCCCGCCAGCTGCACGGTGCTCAGGTCGCGGCCGCGCTCGTCCAGCGCCACGCGCAGGCAGTTCGCGGGCAGCGCCGCCTCGATGCGGCGCGCCTCGGCCGCCATCATCTGCGCGGGCGTCTTGCCGCTCGCGCGCGGCTCGGGCTTGATCTCGCGCAGCTCCAGCGCGCAGTCCGGCGGCAGCCGCTTGGCGTAGTCGTCCCAGGCCGCCTGGACCCAGCCGGGCATGCGCGTGCCCACGGCGGCCACGAGCAGCTTCAAGCCTCGAATCCGCCGGCGCCGGGCATGGCCGGGCGCGTCGATCCGGGCAGCAGCCGCACCCGCACCGGCTTGCCGCCCCAGACCTCTTCGAGGTTGTAGTACTGGCGGATGGCCGGCTGCATGATGTGCACGACGATGTCGCCCAGGTCCACCAGCACCCATTCGCCGGTGTCCTCGCCCTCGGTGGAGACGACCGGCGCCTTCAGGCTGCGCGCCTTGTCGGCGACGCTGGCGGCCAGCGCGCGGGTCTGGCGGTTGGAGGTGGCCGAGGCGATCACCACGCGGTCGAACAGGCTGGTCAGGTGCGTGGTGTTGAACACCTTGATGTCCTGGGCCTTGACGTCTTCCAGCGCGTCGATGACGGCGCGTTGCAGTTTCTGTATGTCCATGCGGGAAATATTAGCGCGTCGGAAAGCGCGGCGTTGTGTGATTCGTCGTGTGGCTGCCCGGCACGGCGTCCTGGCGGCTGTCCGGCCTGCCGGGCCCCGGCGGCTTGCGGGACGGGGTCTCAGGCCCGCCGGTACAGTTGGTGGCGGGCGATGTAGTCCTGCACGGCCGGCGGCAGCATGTCCCCGACCGGCCGGCCGTCGGCCAGGCGCTCGCGGATGTCCGAGGCAGACACCGGCATCTCGTCGAAGGGGATGTGCAGCAGCGCGCGGCCGTGCTCGCGCAGCGCCTGGGCCAGCGCTTCGGGCGGCCGCAGCGGCGCGCCCGGGCGGCCGGCCACGGCCAGGTCCACCCGGCCGGCGATCTCCTGCCAGGCGTGCCAGGTGCAGAAGTTTGCCAGCTGGTCGGCGCCCAGCAGCCAGACGTAGCGCGGCCCGGCGGGCAGCTCGCGCAGCGTGTCCACGGTATAGGTGCGGCCGGCGCGGCGCAGTTCCAGCGGGTTGACGGCCAGGCCGGGCAGGCCGGCCACCGCCAGCTCCAGCATGGCCAGCCGGTGCTCGGGCGAAGCTGCCAGCGGCTTGCGCTGCCAGGGGGCGGCGGCCGGGATGAGCTGCACCTGGTCCAGCCCCAGCGCGTCGCGCGCCGCGCAGGCCAGCGCCACGTGCGCCGAATGGACGGGGTCGAAGCTGCCGCCCAGCAGGCCGATGCGCGCAGCCGCATCGGCGCCGTGTCCGGCAGCGCGGGCGCCGTCCGGCGCGCCGGACGCATGGCCGCGGGATCCGTTCAAGCCCATTCCCGCGGCGTCAGGTAGTCGTACAGCGCCGCCTCGGGCGTGCCCGGCTCGGGGCGCCAGTCGTAGCGCCATGCCGCCAGCGGCGGCATGGACAGCAGGATGGATTCGCTGCGCCCGCCCGACTGCAGGCCGAACAGCGTGCCGCGGTCGTAGACCAGGTTGAATTCCACGTAGCGGCCGCGCCGGTAGGCCTGGAAGCCGCGCTCGCGCTCGCCGTAGGGCAAGGCGCGGCGGCGCTCGACGATGGGCAGGTAGGCGTCCAGGAAGGCGTCGCCCACCGAGCGGGCGAGCGCGAAGCTGGCCTCGAAGCCGGGCTCGTTCAGGTCGTCGAAGAAGACGCCGCCGATGCCGCGGCTTTCGTTGCGGTGCTTGAGGAAGAAGTATTCGTCGCACCAGCGCTTGTAGCGCGGGTAGTAGTCGCCGCCGTGCGGGTCCAGCGCCTGCCGGCAGACCCGGTGGAAATGCCGGGCGTCTTCCTCGAAGGGGTAGTAGGGCGTCAGGTCCATGCCGCCGCCGAACCAGAAGACGTCCCGCGGCGCGGCGGCCTGCGCCGGCTTGCCGCCATCCGTGCGCGCGCCGCCCGGCGCAGCCCCGGCGGCGGCATCGGCCTGCGCCGGCGCGAAGAAGGCGCGCACGTTCATGTGCACCGTGGGCACGTAGGGGTTGCGCGGGTGCAGCACCAGCGACACGCCCATGGCCTGCCAGGGCCGGCCGGCCAGCTCGGGCCGGTGCGCGCTGGCCGAGGGCGGCAGGGTGCTGCCGTGCACGTGGCTGAACAGCACCGCGGCGCGCTCGAACAGCTTGCCGTTCTCCAGCATGCGCGACAGCCCGCCGCCGCCTTCCGGCCGCTGCCAGGCGTCGCTGGCGAAGGGCGTGCCGTCGGCGGCCTCCAGGCCGGCGACGATGCGCGCCTGCAGGCCGGTGAAGTACTGGCGCGCCGGCTCGACCGGCAGGGCGCCGGCCGCGGGCTGCTCCCCGGCCGCGGGCTGCGCGCCGTCCGTCACGATCCCGCCTTGCCTTGCGGGCGCTTGAGCGCGCGCCAGCCGATGTCGCCGCGGAACTGGCGGCCTTCGAACGAAATGCGCTCGACCGCCTGGTAGGCGCGGTCGCGCGCGATGCGCAGCGAATCGCCCAGCGCGGTCACGCACAGCACGCGGCCGCCGGCGGTGACGACCGCCTGGCCCTCCAGCCGCGTGCCGGCATGGAAGACCATGCAGTCGTCGGCCGGCGCCGGCAGGCCGGAGATCGGGTCGCCCGCGCGCGGCGTGCCCGGGTAGTTGGCCGCGGCCAGCACCACGCCCAGTGCGGCGCGCCGGTCCCAGGCGATCTCGGCCTGGTCCAGCGTGCCGTCGACGGCGTGCTCCAGCACGTCGACCAGGTCGCTCTTGATGCGCATCATGATGGGCTGGGTTTCCGGGTCGCCCATGCGGCAGTTGTATTCCAGCACCTTGATCGGGCGGGCGGGGTCGTCGCCCGGCGCGATCATCAGGCCGGCATACAGGAAGCCGGTGTAGGGCGTGCCGTCGCGCGCCATGCCGTGCACGGTGGGCAGGATCACTTCGCGCATGATGCGGTGGTGCAGCTCGGGCGTGACCACCGGCGCGGGCGAGTAGGCGCCCATGCCGCCGGTGTTGGGGCCGGCGTCGCCGTCCTGCAGGCGCTTGTGGTCCTGGCTGGTGGCCAGGGCCAGCACGTGCGGGCCGTCGCACAGCACGATGAAGCTGGCTTCCTCGCCCTGCAGGCATTCCTCTATGACTACGCGCGCGCCGGCCGCGCCCAGCGAGCCGTCGCCCAGCATGGCGTCGACCGCCTCGTGGGCCTCGGCGGCCGTGGCCGCGACCACCACGCCCTTGCCGGCGGCCAGGCCGTCGGCCTTGACGACGATGGGCGCGCCCTGCTCGTCGATGTAGGCGTGCGCCGCGGCCGGGTCGGTGAAGGTCTGGTAGCGCGCCGTCGGGATCCGGTGGCGCACCATGAAGGCCTTGGCGAAGTCCTTGGAGCTTTCCAGCCGCGCGGCCGCGCGGGTGGCGCCGAAGATCTTCAGGCCGCGTTCGCGGAACAGGTCGACCACGCCGGCGGCCAGGGGCGCCTCGGGGCCGACCACGGTCAGCGCGACATGCTCGCGCGCGGCGAAGTCGGCCAGCTCGGCAGGGTCGGCCAGGGCGACGTTTTCCAGGTTGTCGGCCAGGGCCGTCCCGCCGTTGCCGGGGGCCACGTACACCTTGTGCACGCGCGGCGACTGGGCCAGCCGCCAGGCCAGGGCATGTTCGCGGCCGCCCGAGCCGATTACCAGGAGTTTCATGTCGTCTTGCAGCCAAATTGCCGCGGGGCATGCCCGCGAGAGGGTGTCAGTTGCTCCATCACCCGTTACGCGTCCCGTGATCCATGAACGGGTGCCACTTGATCGGGGACGCCGCGGAGCCGGCTTTGCCGGTCCGCCAGCGTCGCTCCCTTGAGGGGGAAGCGCCGAAGGCGCTTCGGGGGTGGGCCATCAAACCGTTTCGTCCAGAACCGCCGTCGTATAGACTTCCTGCACGTCGTCCAGGGATTCCAGGGCGTCGAGCAGCTTCTGCATCTTCGCGGCATCGTCGCCGGCCAGTTCGGTCTCGTTCTGGGCCTTCATGACGATGTCCTGCATCTCCGGCTGCAGGCCGGCCGCGCGGAAGGCGTCGCTGACCGCCGCGTAGGCCGCCGGCGGGCAGATCACCTCTATCACGCCTTCCTCGTCCGTTTGCACGTCCTCGGCGCCGGCCTCCAGGGCGACTTCCATCACCTTGTCCTCGGACGTGCCGGGCGCGAACACGAACTGCCCGCAGTGCAGGAACATGAAGGCCACCGAGCCTTCCTGGCCGAGGTTGCCGCCGTTCTTGGCGAAGGCGTGGCGCACTTCGGCCACGGTGCGGGTGCGGTTGTCGGTCATGCAGTCGACGATGACCGCCGCGCCGCCGATGCCGTAGCCTTCGTAGCGGACTTCTTCATAGTTGGCGCCGTCGGCCCCGCCCGTGCCGCGCGCGATGGCGCGCTGGACGTTGTCCTTGGGCATGTTGGCGTCGGTGGCCTTGTCCCAGGCCAGGCGCAGCCGGGGGTTGCTTTCCGGGTCGGGGCCGCCGGCGCGCGCCGCCACGGTGATCTCGCGGATGATCTTGGTCCACAGCTTGCCGCGCTTGGCGTCCTGACGCCCTTTGCGGTGCTGGATGTTGGCCCATTTGCTGTGTCCGGCCATGGTTTCCTGGAATGTTGTTACGGCGAAAGAAAGATATTTTAGCCTGCCAGGCACTACACTTGCCCCGTCGCCGACCGGCCTTGTTACACAGGAAGCCCCCGCCATGACCGTCGCCGCCATGCCGATCGCCCGCAGCAAGGAGGCCGAGCTGGCCCTGCTGCCCGCCCTTGCCAACCGCCACGGCTGCATCACCGGCGCCACCGGCACCGGCAAGACCATCACCCTGCAAGTCATGGCCGAAGCCTTCTCGCGCATCGGCACGCCGGTCTTCCTGGCCGACGTCAAGGGCGACCTCACCGGCCTGTCGCAGGCCGGGCAGAGCAGCCCCAAGCTGGCCGAGCGGCTGGCCACCCTGGGCCTGCCCGAGCCCGCCTGGCAGGCCTGCCCGGTGCAGCTCTGGGACGTGTTCGGCCGCGCCGGCCTGCCGGTGCGCGCCACCGTCTCGGACATGGGGCCGCTGCTGCTGGGCCGCATGCTGGACCTGAACGAGACCCAGCAGGGCGTGCTGTCGCTGGTGTTCCGCGTGGCCGACGACGAGGGCCTGCTGCTGCTGGACCTGCGCGACCTGCGCGCCATGCTGCAGCACGTCAGCGAGCGCGCGGCCGAGCTGCGCACGCGCTACGGCAACGTGTCGTCGGCCTCGGTGGGCGCCATCCAGCGCTCCCTGCTGGCGCTGGAGACCGAAGGGGCCGACGCCTTCTTCGGCGAGCCCATGCTGGCCGTGGCCGACCTGATGACGCGCGACGCGCAGGGCCGCGGCATGGTCAACATCCTGGCCGCCGACCGGCTGATGCAGTCGCCGCGCCTGTACGGCGTGTTCCTGCTGTGGCTGCTGGCCGAGCTGTTCGAGAGCCTGCCGGAAGTCGGCGACCCGGAGCAGCCGCGGCTGGTGTTCTTCTTCGACGAGGCGCATCTGCTGTTCAACGACGCGCCGGCGGCGCTGATGGACAAGATCGAGCAGGTGGTGCGGCTGATCCGCTCCAAGGGCGTGGGCGTGTATTTCGTCACCCAGAACCCGGGCGACATCCCCGACACCGTGCTGGGCCAGCTGGGCAACCGCGTGCAGCACGCGCTGCGCGCCTACACGCCGCGCGACCGCAAGGCCGTGCGCACCGCCGCCCAGACCATGCGGCCCAATCCCGGGCTGGATATCGAGGCCGCCATCACCGAGCTGGGCGTGGGCGAGGCGCTGGTCTCGCTGCTGGACGAAAAGGGCCGGCCCGGCCAGACCGAGCGCGCCTGGATCATGGCGCCCGGCAGCCGCATCGGCCCGATCGACGACGACGCGCGCCGCGCGCTGGTTTCCGCCTCGCCGCTGCAGATGAAGTACGCCAATGCGGTGGACCGCGAATCGGCCTACGAGGTCCTGTCGGGCGCGGCGGGGGCGCAGGCCGGCGCGGGCCGGGAGCAGGACGGCGGCGCATCCCGGGCCGGGCCGCGGCCGGATGCGGGCGCGCCGGGCAAGCCGGCCGCCGGCCAGGAAGAGGGCGGCGGCCTGTGGGGCGGGATCAGCGAGGTCCTGTTCGGCAGCACCGGCCCGCGCGGCGGCCGGCGCGAAGGCCTGGTCCAGCAGATGGCCAAGGCCGGCCTGCGCACCGCCACGCGCGAGCTCACGCGCGGCATCCTGGGCTCGCTGACCGGCCGTCGACGCTAGAAGGCCCGGGCCCGAAGCGCTATGCGGCATCCGGCATGGCCGGCGGCAGCGCCGCTAGTGCGCCCCGGCCGCCGCTTCGGCCGCGCCGTCGCCCGAGCCCTGCGCCCGCCTGGGCCGCGACAGCCACACCAGCCCCGTGAGCAGCACGAAGATCGCCGCCGACACGTAGAAGATGTCCAGCGCCGACAGCGTGTAGGCCTGCGTGTCGATCAGGCCGTTGAGCACGTGCAGCGATTCCTCGTGGCCCATGCCCTGCGACTGCAGGGTGGCCAGCGCATGGTCGAAGCCGGGCGCGCCCGGCCGGGCCGTCTCCACCAGCTGGGCGTGGTGCAGGCTGGCCCGGTTGTCCCATGACGTGGTGGCGATCGACGTGCCGAAGGCCCCGGCCGTCAGCCGCGCGAAGTTGAACAGGCCGGCTGCCGCCGGAATGCGCCCGGGCTCCAGCCCCGCCAGCGTGATGGCCGTCAGCGGCACGAAGAAGGCCGCCATGGCCACGCCCTGGATCAGGGTGGGGATCATCAGCGTGGCCATGTCCGCGTCGGTGCTGAAGCCCGAGCGCATGTAGGACACCAGCGCGAACACCACGAAGGCGAAGGTGGTCAGCAGGCGCGGATCCCAGGACGACAGCAGGCGCCCGACCAGCGGCGTGAGCAGGATGGCGAACACGCCCACCGGCGCCAGCACCAGGCCGGCATCCGTGGCGGTGTAGCCCATGTTGGCCTGCAGCCACAGCGGCAGCAGCACCACATTGGCGAAGAAGGCGCCGTAGGCCACCGCCAGCGTGACGGTGCCGACGCTGAAGTTGCGTCCCTTGAACAGGCGCAGGTCGACGATGGGGTGGGCGTCGGTCAGCTCCCAGATCAGGAAGAACACGAAGGTCACGAAGGACGCCACGGCCAGCGCCACGATCACCGGGCTGGCGAACCAGTCCAGCTCCTTGCCCTTGTCCAGCATGATCTGCAGCGCGCCGACCCAGACCACCAGCAGCGCCAGGCCCATCTTGTCTATGGGCAGCTTGCGCGTGACGGATTCGCGGTCGCGGTAGATGCGCCAGCTGATCCAGGCGGCCAGCAGGCCCACCGGGACGTTGATGTAGAAGATCCAGGGCCAGGCGTAGTTGTCGGAGATCCAGCCGCCCAATACCGGCCCGACCACCGGCGCGACCAGCGTGGTCATGGACCAGATGGCCAGCGCCATGCCGGATTTCTCGCGCGGGAAGCTGGCCAGCATCAGCGTCTGCGACAGCGGGATCATGGGACCTGCCACCGCGCCCTGCAGCACGCGGAAGGCGATCAGCGCCTCCAGCGTGGGCGAGAAGCCGCACAGCCAGGACGCCAGCACGAACAGCAGCGTGGAGATGACGAACAGCCGCACCTGGCCGAAGCGCTGGGTCAGCCAGCCGGTCAGCGGCACGGTGATGGCGTTGGCCACCGCGAAGGAGGTGATGACCCAGGTGCCCTGGCTGGAGCTCACGCCCAGGTCGCCGGAAATGGTGGGGATGGAGACGTTGGCGATGGACGTGTCCAGCACGTTCATGAACACCGCGGTCGACAGCGCGATCGAGCCGACGATGCGCGCCGCGCCGGCCAGGGGCGGGTGGTGGGCGGCGGCCGGCGCGCGCGCGCCCTGCGGCCGCCCCGCGCCGGGGCCGTCCGCGGCGCCTGCGCTGGCGCCGTTGGCGCGGTCTTCGCTCATGGCTTGGCCAGGTTGCTCTTGATGATGTCGGCGATCATGGCGTCGGCCTCGCCGCGCTCATGGTCGAACACCGCGGTGGACAGGGCCGGCTCGCTGCGCACCGCGTGCGCGGCCACGGGCTCGCCCTGCTGCTCGGCCACGTCGACCTCGGCCGTCATGGACAGGCCGATGCGCAGCGGGTGCCGCTCGAGCTCTTCCGGGTCCAGGGCGATGCGCACCGGCACGCGCTGGACCACCTTGATCCAGTTGCCGGTGGCGTTCTGCGCCGGCAGCAGGGCGAAGGCGCTGCCGGTGCCCGCGTCCAGGCCGGCCACCTTGCCGTGGTAGACCACCGAGCCGCCGTACAGGTCGGCCGACAGCGTCACCGGCTGGCCGATGCTCATCTTGCGCAGCTGGTTTTCCTTGAAGTTGGCCTCGACCCAGATCTGGTCCAGCGGCACCACGCTCATCAGCGCGTTGCCCTGGGCCACGCGCTGGCCGACCTGCACGCTGCGCCGCGCCACCACGCCGTCGACTGGCGCGGGCAGCACGGTGCGCGCGCGCGCCAGCCAGGCCGCGCGCAGCTCGGCGGCGGCGCGCTGCACGTCGGGATGCTCGGCCACCGAGGTGCCTGCGGTCAGCGCCTCGTTGGTGGCCAGCTTGGCCTGCGCGGCCTCGCGCGCGGCCTTGGCCTGGGCGACCTGCGACTGGGCGCTGCGCAGCGCGGTGCGGGCGTGCAGCAGCTCCTCGCCGCTGACGCCGCCGGTCCTGGCCAGCGTCTGACGGCGCTGCAGGTCGGCCTGGGCGCGCGCCAGCTCGGCCTCGGCGCGCTCCTGGTCGGCGCGGCTGACGTCGATGTCGGCGCGCAGCGCGTCGTTCTGCACGTACAGCGTCTGCACCTGGCGCACCGTCTGCGCCAGGCGCGCGCGCGCCTGCTGCAGGGCGATGTCGGCGTCGGCCGGGTCCAGGCGCACCAGCGCCTGGCCGGTGCGCACGCTCTCGGTGTCGTCGGCCTCGATGGCGATCACCGTGCCGGCGACCTGGGGCGTGATCTGCACCAGGTTGCCATGCACGTAGGCGTCGTCGGTCGATTCGAAATGCGCGCCGTAGATGAACCACCAGGCGCCGTAGGCGATGGCGGCCAGGAGGAAGACCAGCGTGGCCAGCAGCAGCAGCCGTTTGCGGGCGGCCGGGCGGGCGGGGGAATCTGTGCTCATGATCGGATGGGAAGGCTGGAAGGTTGGCGTGTGTCGGGTATGGGTGCGGGGGCGGCGGTCAGCGGCGCGCGTCGTCGGCCGCGGAGGCCGGGCCGGCCGGTTGCTCGGCATCGGCCGTGCTACGGGCGCCGGCGCCGGCCGCAGCGGCCGCGTGCGCGCCGGACGATGCCGGGTCGTAGCCGCCGCCCAGCGCGGTGGCCAGGTCGGCGTCCAGGCGGTAGGCGCGCGCGGCCAGCTCGGTGTCCAGGCGGGCCTGGGTCAGGACGCTGTCCTGCGCCACCAGCACCGTCAGGTAGTTGCCCAGGCCGGCGCGGTAGCGCTGCACGGCCAGGTCGTAGGCGGCGTCGATGGCCTCGCGCGCCTGGCGCTGCTCGACCGCCTCGCGGCCCAGCATGCGGATCGAGGCCAGGGCGTCGGCCACCTGCTGCACGGCGTCCAGCACGGCCTGGTTGTAGTCGGCCACCGCCTGGTCGCGCTCGGCCCGGCGGCCGGCCAGGTTGGCGTTCAGCCGACCGGCGTCGAACAGCGGCAGGCTGACGGCCGGGCCGATGCCGGCGATGCGGCTGCCGCTGTCGATCAGATTGCCGGTGCTTACCGACAGCAGGCCGGCGAAGGCGGAGATGTTGACGTTGGGATAGAACTCGGCCTTGGCCGCGTCGATCTCGCTGCCGGCGGCCTGCACGCGCCAGCGCGCCGTGACGATGTCGGGGCGGCGGCCCAGCAGGTCGAGCGGGATGGCCGCGGGCGGCTCGGTGGCGGGCGAGCCCAGCGGCGCCGGCCGCAGGCCGGCGGTGCGCTGCGGGCCGGCGCCGGCCAGGGCGGCCAGCTGGTTGCGCAACAGCGCGATATTGGTCTCGGTGCGGGTCAGGTCCACGCGCGCCGCGGCCAGCGCCGACTCGGCCTGCTTGACCTCGACCTGGGTGTCCAGGCCGGCGCCGTAGCGCTGGCGGGTGATGCCGACGACTTCCTCGCGCTGGGCGATGGTCCTGGCCAGCACCTCGTGCTGGGCGAAGGCGTCCTGCAGGTTGACGTAGGCGGCGACCACCGCCTTGGCGAGCAGGTTGCGCGCGGTCTGCGCGTCGGCGGCGGCGGCCTGGGCGCGCGACAGCGCGGCCTCCAGGCGGTCGCGGTTCTTGCCCCAGAGGTCGATCTCGTAGCCGAGGTCCAGCGCCAGGCGGTTGTCGGTGCCCACCGAGCCGCCCAGGGGCGGGGGATAGATGTAGTTGCCGCTGTAGTGCTGGCGGGTCAGGCTGTAGTTGGCGTCCACGCGCGGCAGCAGCACGGCGCGGGCGTTGCCGACCGCGGCGTTGGCCTGGTCCAGGCGGGATTGCGCGGCGGTCATGCTGGGGTTGCCGGCCAGGGCCTCGTCCACCAGGGCGTCGAGCTGCGGGTCGCCGTAGCGCCGCCACCATTGCGCGGCCGGCCAGGCGGCGGGGACGTCGGACAGGCCCAGCGCCTGCGGCTCCAGGCCGCTGGCCGGCGGGTGGCCTGCATCCATGGGCGCGCAGGCGCCCACGGCCAGGGCAAGCAGGGGAACCGCAAGGTATTTCATGCTGACATTCTGCTTAAAAGATTGCTCAAACTGTATTTGCCTAAGCAATTAGTTGGTAAAAATGAAGGGCCTGCGGCAGCGCCGCCCTCATGGCGCGAACGAGCCGTTGGCCAGCATGCGCAACAGGAAATGGCGCAGCTGAGCGACCTCCGCCACGTCGAAGCCGCGCAGGTGCTGGTTGAGCATCTGCGCGAGCACGGCGGGCGTCCTGGCGGCAGTTTCCCGGCCGGCGTCGGTGAGCTCCAGCTTGACCACGCGCCGGTCTTCCTGGCTGCGCACGCGGCGCAGCAGGCCCTTGGCCTCCAGGCGGTCCAGCGTGCGCGTCATGGCGCCGGTGTCGACGTCGGCCAGGCGGGCGAGCTCGGCGGCCGTGTCGGCCCGGCCCAGGTAGATCATGACCAGCGGCCGCCATTGCATGGCGGTCAGGTCCAGGGGCGCCATGTCGCGGTCTATCATGCGGTTCATGGACGTGTGGACCTGCTTGACCAGGTAGCCCACGCTGTCCTCCGATACGCAGCGGGCATCCGCGCGATAGGGGCGCTGGGGGGCGGTTTCCGGGGTCGACATGCGGCGATTATACTGCCTAGGCAGTTATTGTCAAGACGGCGTCGCGGCGGCCTTGCGCCGGCCCGACCACAGGATGGCCGCGACGATCAGCGCCGCGCCGGCCAGCATCCGCGGGGTCGGCTGCTGGGCGAACAGCGCCCAGGCGAAGGCGATCGCGTAGACCGGCTCCAGGGCGATCACCAGCCCGGCGGTGCGCGCCTTGAGCACGGCCAGGCTGGAGACGAACAGGTAGTGCGACAGGCCGGTGCAGAACACGCCCAGCAGCGCCAGCCAGAGCCAGTCCAGGGGCGCCGCCGCGGCCAGCTGCGGGCCCGCCCAGGGCGCGACGATCAGCGCCACCGCCAGGTTCTGCCAGCAGGCCACCTGGACCGGGTCCATGCCTGCGGCGGCGCGCCGGTTGACCAGGGCGAGCAGGGCGAAGGACAGGCCCGAGAACACCCCCCAGGCCAGGCCCACCGTGCCCCGGTCGCCCAGGTCGAAGGACGGCGTGACCAGCGCCAGGCCGGCGGTGACCAGCCCCAGCAGCAGCCATTCCCCCGCCCGTATCCGCTCGCGGAAGAACAGGCCCTCGAGCAGGGTGATGAAGGCCGGGAAGCTGGCGAAGCCCAGGGTGGCGACCGCGATCCCGCCCACCTTGACCGAAACGAAGAAGGTCACCCAGTGGCAGGCCAGCAGGGCGCCCGAGCCGGCCAGCATGCCGGCGCGGCGCGCATCGATCCGGGCGGCCAGCGGCCGGCCGCGCAGGCCGGCGAACAGCGCCAGGGCCAGCACGGCGAAGGCGGCGCGGCCCAGCGTGATGGCGGCGGCGCCGGACTGGATCAGTTCGCCGAATACGCCGGTCAGCCCGAACAGCACGGCGGCGGCATGGATGGCCGCAAGGGCCTGGGAGCGGGTCATGGATGGTGCAGGAAGGCGCGCCGCGCCCCGGGATGTCGGAATCGAACTTAAAATCATCGCATGAAATCGCTACCCCTTGCCGGCACGCAGCCTGCCGACACCGCGCGCGCGGCAGGCTTCCTGCTGGCGCTGGCCGGCGCCATCCTGTTCTCGGCCAAGGCCGTGGTGGCCAAGCTCACCTACCGGTACGGCATCGACGCCGTCGCCCTGATCGCCTTCCGCATGCTGTTCGCGCTGCCCTTCTTCGCCGCGGTGGCCTGGTTCCAGGCGCGCCGCGCCGCGAGGCTGTCCCTGCCGGCGCTGTCCTGGCGCGAGCGCCTGCAGGTGGCCGCCCTGGGCCTGACGGGCTACTACCTGTCCAGCTTCCTGGATTTCATCGGCCTGCAGACCATATCGGCCGGGCTCGAGCGGCTGATCCTCTTCCTGTCGCCGTCCATGGTGCTGCTGATCAGCGCGCTCTGGCTGCACCGGCCCATCGTCGGCCGCCAATGGGTGGCGCTGGCGCTGTCCTATATGGGCGTGGTGCTGGTGTTCGCCCACGACGTGTCCTTCGGCGGCTCCGAGGTCGCGGTGGGCGCGGCCTACGTGCTGGCCTCGGCGTTCAGCTACGCGCTCTACCTGATCTTCTCGGGCGAGCTCATCAAGCGCGTGGGCGCCACGCGCCTGGTGGCCTACGCCATGACCGCGGCCAGCCTGGCCTGCCTGGCGCAGTTCTTCGTGGTCCACCCGCCGTCCATGCTGCTGTCCCAGCCGTCCGGCGTCTACGGCCTGTCGGCGATCAACGCCGTGTTCAACACCGTGCTGCCTGTCTTCATGGTGATGTGGGCGGTGGACCGCATCGGCGCGCCGCTGACGGCGCAGCTGGGCATGATAGGGCCGGTCTCCGTACTGTTCCTCGCCTACCTGGCGCTGGGCGAGCCGATCACCGTCTGGCAGCTGGGCGGAACGGCCCTGGTGCTGGCGGGGGTTTTCATCCTGAGCGGCGTGCGCAAGGGGTAGCATTGCCGCGTTCCAAACGACCTTCCCCGGGAGTCCCCATCATGGGCAATATCGTCAAGGCCATACGCATCGAACAACACGGCGGTCCGGAAGTCCTGCAACTGGTGGACGTCGAAGTGGCGCCGCCGGCGGACAACGAAGTCACCATCCGCCAGCACGCCGCGGGGCTGAACTTCATCGACATCTACTACCGCACCGGCCTGTACCCGCACCCGCTGCCGCACGGCCTGGGCTTCGAAGGCGCCGGCGTGGTCGAGGCCGTTGGCAAGGGCGTGCGCCACGTCAAGAAGGGCGACCGCGTGGCCTACGGCCAGAGCCCCCTGGGCGGCTACGCCGAGGCGCGCAACGTGCCGGCCGCCCAGGTGGTCAAGCTGCCCGCCTCGGTCGGCTTCGACGAGGCCGCGGCCATGATGCTCAAGGGCCTGACGGTGCAGTACCTGTTTCGCCAGACCTACCGCCTGCAGGGCGGCGAAACCATCCTCTTCCACGCCGCGGCCGGCGGCGTCGGCCTGATCGCCTGCCAATGGGCGCGCGCCCTGGGCGTGAAGCTGATCGGCACCGTCTCCAGCCAGGAGAAGGCCGACCTCGCTCTGGAGAACGGCGCCTGGAAGACCATAGACTACAGCCGCGAGAACGTGGTCGAGCGCGTGCTGGAGCTGACCGGCGGCAAGAAGGTGCCGGTGGTCTACGACGGCGTGGGCAAGGACACCTGGGAAACCTCGCTGGACTGCCTGCAGCCGCGCGGGCTGATGGTCAGCTACGGCAACGCTTCCGGCCCGGTGACGGGCGTCAACCTGGGCATCCTGTCGCAGAAGGGGTCGCTGTTCGTGACCCGTCCCACGCTGGGCACCCATGTTTCCACGCCTGAAAAATTGAAAGCGGCCGCGGACGAGCTGTTCGGCCTGGTCGGCAAGAAGAAGATACAAGTGCGCATAGACCAGCGCTACCCGCTCGCCCGCGCCGCCGAGGCCCAGGCCGCGCTCGCCGCGCGCAAGACCACCGGCGCCACGGTGTTCACGCTTACCTAGGCACATTTACATAGATGTGCATTTCCTGCCCGGGCGTTACGCCCGGGCGGGGCGTCCTTGCCTACAGTGGATGAGCCCATCCACTTCACGGAGGACGATCCATGACTGTCAAAACCCTGACCCTGGTCCTGTCGCTCGCCAGCGCGGGCGCGCTGGCCGGGTGTTCCTCGCCGTCGGTCATCACGCGCGACGACGGCGGGCAGGAAGTCACGCCCGACGCGCCCGAATACAACCAGGATTCCGGCTTCTACGAATACCAGCGCGACGGCCGCACCACGCGCATCAACAAGGACCGCGTCGACAAGATCGAGGAAGTCGACGACTAGTCCTGCGCTTCCAGGTGGTAGCGCTGCACGCGCTCCACCTCGTTCTTCGAGCCCAGCACCACGCCCACGCGCTGGTGCAGCTGGCCGGGCTGGATGTCCAGGATGCGCCGACTGCCGTCGTGGGCCGCGCCGCCGGCCTGCTCGACGATCAGGCTCATGGGATTGGCCTCGTACATCAGGCGCAGCTTGCCCGGCTTGGACGGCTCGCGCGCGTCCCAGGGGTACATGAAGATGCCGCCGCGGGTCAGGATGCGGTGGACGTCGGCCACCATGGAGGCGATCCAGCGCATGTTGTAGTTCTTGCCCAGCGGGCCGTCCTTGCCGGCCAGGCATTCGTCGATGTAGCGGCGCACCGGCGGCGCCCAGTGGCGCATGTTGGACATGTTGATGGCGAACTCGGCGGTGTCCTCGGGGATGCGCATGTCTTCGTGGGTCAGGATCCACGAGCCCATCTCGCGGTCCAGCGTGAAGCCCACCACGCCGTTGCCCACGGTCAGCACCAGCATGCTCTGCGGCCCGTACACCGCGTAGCCGGCGGCGACCTGCTGGCTGCCCGGCTGCAGGAAGTCCTGCTCGCACACCTGGGCGCCGGCCACGTGGTGGGGGGCGCGCAGCACCGAGAAGATCGTGCCGATCGAGACGTTGACGTCGATGTTGGACGAGCCGTCCAGCGGATCGAAGAGCAGCAGGTACTCGCCCTTGGGGTAGCGGTTGGGGATGAGGTGGATGGTCTCCATTTCCTCGGACGCCATGGCGGCCAGGTGCCCGCCCCACTCGTTGGCTTCGAGCAGGACTTCGTTGGACAGCACGTCCAGCTTCTTCTGCACCTCTCCCTGCACGTTCTCGCTGCCCAGGCTGCCCAGCACGCCGCCCAGCGCGCCCTTGCCGACGGCATGGCCTATCGTCTTGCAGGCGCGCGCGACGATCTCGATCAGCAGCCGGACTTCGGGAGGCAGGGCGGCGCTGCCGCGCTGTTGCTCGACCAGGTATTGGGTAAGGGTTTTGCGTTTCATGGATACCTTGCGGGCAAAGGGAAAAGGGTCAGATGTCCAGCGCCTTGGCGACGATCTCGGCGACGTTGCGCGACAGGCCGGCATGGGCGCGCACGCGCTGCAGGCGGGCTTGCGCGGCCTCGCGCAGCGCGGGCGCGAAGCGCGACCAGCTGTCCAGCGCGCGCGCCAGCCGGGCGGCGACTTCCGGGTTGAGCGCATCCAGCGCCAGCACCTGCTCGGCCCAGAAGTCGTAGCCCGAGCCGTCGGCCGCGTGCAGGCCGCGCGCGTTGTTCAGGCAGAACTGGAAAACCAGCGCGCGCGCCCGGTTGGGGTTGCGCAGGGTGAAGGCCGGGTGCGCCATCAGGCCGCGCACGCGCGCCACGCCGGTGCCGCGCGCGGTGGCCTGCAGGGCGAACCACTTGTCCACCACCAGGGGCTCGTGCTGCCATTGCTCGTAGAAGCCGGCCAGCGCCTGCGCCGCGTCGTCGCCCGAGCCGTCGTTGACCAGGGCAGACAGCGCGCCCAGCCGGTCGGTCATGTTGCCGGCCTCGCGGTACTGGGCCAGGGCCTGCGCCTGCGCGCCGTGCGCGCCGGCGGCCATCAGGTGGGCCAGCGCCAGGTTCTTCAGCGCGCGCCGGCCGGCGGGCTCGGGCGCCGGGCTGTAGTCGCCGGGCGTCCGGTTGGCCTCGTAGGCGGCCTGCCATTCGGCGCCCAGCCGGCGGCCCAGCTCGGCGCGCACGAAATCGCGGGCGGCCGCCAGGGCGGGCGGGTCCATGGGGGCCATGCGCTCGGCCAGGGTCTTTTCCGCCGGCAGGGACAGGGCCCGCGCGCGGTAGGCCGCATCCAGCCCGTCGGCCTCCAGCAGCGCGCGCCAGGCCTGCACGAAGCCCTCGTCGAGCTGCAGCGCCTGGCCGGCGGCGTGGCGCGCGGCGTTGGCCAGTATCTGCCGCGAGGCCAGTTCCTGCCCGGCTTCCCAGCGCGCGAAGGGGTTGGGGTCGTGGGCCGACAGCAGCGCCAGCTCCTCGTCGCTCCAGTCGTATTCCACCACCACGGGGGCGGAGAAATCGCGTAGCAGCGAAGGCACGGGCCGCTCGTCCAGGCCCTCGAACACCCATTGCCCGCTGGCCTCGGTCAGCTCCAGCAGCGCCGTGCCGTCCGCGCCGGCCGGCGCGTCCTTGCAGGCCAGGGGCAGGGGGCGTCCGTCGCGGCCGAGCAGGCCGATGGCGAAGGGGATGTGGAAGGGCTGCTTGGCGAAATCCGCGCCGGCCAGCTTTTCCACCCCCACCGGCTCGCAGCGCTGCGCCAGCGTCACGGTGCAGCGCCGGCCGGCCGGGTCGTAGTCCAGGCGCACCGATACGCGCGGGGTGCCGGCCTGGCGGTACCAGCGGCGGAACACCGCCAGGTCGCGGTCCGGATGGCGGGCGCGCAGGGCCCATTCCATGGCGTCGACGAAGTCGTCGCAGGTCACCGCCTGGCCGTCGTGGCGGCGGAAATACTCGTCCATGCCGGCGCGAAAGCCCTCCTCGCCCAGCAGGGTGTGCTGCATGCGGATGACCTCGGCGCCTTTCTCGTAGACGGTGGCCGTGTAGAAATTGCCGATCTCCTGGTAGCTTTCCGGGCGGATCGGGTGGGCCATGGGGCCGGCGTCCTCGGGGAACTGGGCCGCGCGCAGGGTGGCCACGTCGTCGATGCGCTTGACCGCGCGGGCGCTGGCCGCGGCCCTGCTGTCCAGGCCCGCGGCCATGCAGTCGGCGGTGAATTCCTGGTCGCGGAAGACCGTCAGGCCTTCCTTCAGGCTGAGCTGGAACCAGTCGCGGCAGGTGACGCGGTTGCCGGTCCAGTTGTGGAAGTATTCGTGGCCGATGACGGCCTCGACGGCGGTGTAGTTGGCGTCGGTGGCGGTCTGCGGGTCGGCCAGCACGTAGGCGGCGTTGAAGATGTTCAGGCCCTTGTTCTCCATCGCGCCCATGTTGAAGTCGCGCGCGGCCACGATCATGAAGCGGTCCAGGTCCAGCTCCAGGCCGAAGCGGCGCTCGTCCCAGCGCAGCGCCCGCTCCAGCGAGGCCATGGCCCATTCGGTCTGCGTGTCCGAGCCGGGGTCGCTGTACACCTGCAGCAGCACCTCGCGGCCCGAGGCGGTGCGCACGCGCTGCTCGCGGCAGGCGAAGCTGCCGGCCACCAGGGCGAACAGGTAGCAGGGCTTGGGGAAGGGGTCTTCCCACACCGCGGCGTGGCGGCCGTCGGGCAGTTGCGCGCGTTCGAGCAGGTTGCCGTTGGACAGCAGCACCGGGTAGCGCGCGGCGTCGGCGCGCAGCGTCACGCGGTAGCGCGACATCACGTCGGGCCGGTCGGCGAACCAGCAGATGCGCCGGAATCCCTCGGCCTCGCACTGGGTGAACAGGCTCTCGCCCGAGACGTACAGGCCCATCAGCTTGGAGTTGGCCTGCGGGCTGCAGCGGCTGACCAGCTCCACCACCGCCTCGTCGGGCAGGCCGGGCAGGTCCAGCCGGGCGGGGCCGACGGTATAGCGGTCCGGCCCCCAGGGCTCGCCGTCCACGGCGACCGACAGCAGCTCCAGCTCCTCGCCGTCCAGCTGCAGCGGCGCCTGGGCGTCGCCCTGGCGGCGCACGCGCAGGCGCGCGGTGACCAGGGTGGACTGGGCGTCCAGGTCGAACTCCAGCTCCACTTCCGGGATGGCGTAGGGGTAGGGGCGGTAGTCGCGGCGGTGGATGGTGACGGCGTTGTCGGTGCGCATGGAGGCGGGAAGCGGCGTGGCGGATTCGCGGGAAGGGGTATTGTAGGTTGCGCCGCCGCCGCGCGGCGAGCCGGCAGCCGGCCCGGGACGAACCTTTGGCGCCGCCTGCCGGTCCAACCCCGGTATCATCCGCCGACGTTCATGGAGGCTGCAATGAATCCGGTTTTCTCCCGTGCCCGAATGCTCGCCCTGCGCGCGCTGCTGCTGTCGGCCGCGCTGGCCCTGGCGGGCTGCGCGTCCACCCTGTCCGCGCGGGTCACGTCCTTCCAGCAGTGGCCCGACGGCGTGGCCGGGCAGGCCTACGAATTCGCCCCGCCCGCGGCCGACCAGTCCGGCAGCCTGGAATTCCAGGCCTACCGCGACATGGTGCGCGCGGCCATCGGCGCCACCGGCCTGGTCGAGGCCCGGCCCGGCCTGCCGGCGCGCTTCCGGGTCGAATTCCAGTACGCCGCCAAGCCCACCCAGGTAATGAGCCGGCAGCCGGTCGATCCCTTCTTCTATGGCGGCGGCTTCTACGGGCCGCGCTGGGGCTGGCCGGGCTGGGGCGGCTATTACGGGCCCGACTGGGTGGCGGTGCCGGTCAACGCCGTGCGCAATTCCCTGACGGTGCAGATCCGCGACCTGCAGAACGGCAACGCCGAGGTCTACCGCTCGACCGCCACGGCCACCACCGGCCAGGATGCGCTGGCCGAGGTCATGCCTTACCTGGTGCGCGCGGTATTCGACAATTTCCCCGGCAATAACGGCCAGGTAAGGGAAGTACGGTACAAGCTGGATTGAAAAAGGGCGCCGCAGATGCGCGGCGCCCTGAAAACTGCCGACACGGTACGCGGGTTTACGATTTGTCGATCAGGAAACTCGCGCGGTCGGCGCCGGCCGCCTCGGCGCTGGCCAGCCAGCGCGGCGGCTTGCCGCGGCCGCTCCAGGTTTCGCCGGTGTCGGGGTGGCGGTATTTGGGCGCCACGGTCTTTTTGGCGGCGCCCGGGGCGGCGGCCTTGCGGCCCGCGGCGGGCCGGCGGCCCGGCGTTTTGCTGTAAGCTGTGGCGAGTTCGTCCGGGGTGATGCCGTATTCGCGCATGGTGCGCACAAGCGTGGCCAGGACGGGTTTGCGCCGGCGGGATTCCAGCGCTTCAGCCCGCTTCTTGAGCCGGTTTATTTCCTTTTCGATTTTCGCCTGTTGCGCTGCGTAGCTTTCTCGGGCCATGTATTTGTCCTCATGAATGTTTAGACCAGCCTGTTATGCGGATCAAGGCGCAATTCTATAGGGTCTGGCCGGCGCGCCTAGTTCTTTTAGTTAGACGTTACATATTTTAGATTATGTCGATCGATCAACAGAATGGTATTTCCCCGCTGTCGGTTGCCGCGGTGCAGATGGTCAGCACGCCCGACGTGCAGGAGAACCTCGCCCGGGCCGGCGAATTAATCGACCGGGCGGCCGGCGGCGGCGCGCGCTTAATCGCCCTGCCGGAATATTTCTGTTTCATGGGCCGCACCGAGCAGGAAAGGCTGGCGGTGGCCGAGGACGAAGGCGCCGGGCCGATCCAGGATTTCCTGGCCGAGCGCGCCGCGCGCCACGGGATATGGCTGGCCGGCGGCACGCTGCCGCTGCGCTGCCCCGATCCCGGCCGGGTTTTCAATACCCAGATGGTATATGCGCCGGACGGCCGGCGCGCCGCGCGCTACGACAAAATCCATTTGTTCAGTTTCACCCGCGGCGACGAAAGCTACGACGAATCGGTCGCCATACACCCCGGCAGCGCGGTGCGCACTTTCGATACGCCGGCCGGGCCCGTGGGCCTGTCGGTCTGCTACGACCTGAGATTCCCCGAGCTTTACCGCGCCTTCGGCCCGGTCAGCCTGATACTGGTGCCGGCGGCCTTCACCTACACCACCGGCCGGGCGCACTGGGAAGTGCTGCTGCGCGCCCGCGCCATCGAAAACCAGTGCTACGTGCTGGCCTGCGCCCAGGGAGGCAAGCATCCCAACGGCCGGCGCACCTGGGGCCACAGCATGCTGATCGACCCCTGGGGCGAAGTGCTGGACGTGCTGCCCGAAGACCCGGGCGTGGTCGCCGGCACCATCGATCCCGAGCGGCTCGCCGACGTGCGCGCCGCCCTGCCGGCGCTGCGCCACCGCGTGCTGTAATACGTAATACCGACATACCGAAATGAAACCGACGGATCCCGCCATCGCCTCGCTCGCCACCGCCAAGACGCTGCTGCTCGACCCCTGGGGTTTGAGCGAAGCCGACATGGCGCGCGCCATCGGCGAAATATTCACCCACAAGGTCGATTATGCCGACCTGTATTTCCAGTACACGCGCAGCGAGAGCTGGAGCCTGGAAGAAGGCATCGTCAAGACCGGCAGTTTTTCCATCGGCCAGGGCGTGGGCGTGCGCGCGGTCAGCGGCGAGAAAACCGCCTTCGCCTATTCCGATACCCTGTCGCCGGACGCGCTCTTGTCCTCGGCGCGGGCGGTGCGCGGCATCGCCCGCCAGGGCGCGGGGCGCGCGCGCGTGCGCGCGGGCGACGAGCGGCCCGGCCTGGGGCTGTACGACGGCACCGACCCGCTGGGCACCCTGACCGCGCCGGAAAAGGTCGCGCTGCTCGAGCGCGTCGAGCGCATGGCGCGCGCCCGCGACCCGCACGTCATCCAGGTCATGGCCGGCCTGGGCGCCGAATACGACGTGGTGCTGGTGGCCGGCAGCGACGGCCGGCTGGCGGCCGACGTGCGGCCGCTGGTGCGGCTGTCGCTGACCGTGATCGCCGAGCGCGGCGGCCGGCGCGAAGTCGGCCACGGCGGCGGCGGCGGGCGCACCGGCCTGGCGTATTTCACCGACGACGTCCTGGCCGGCTACGTCGAGCGCGCCGTGCACGAAGCCCTGGTCAACCTGGAGGCGCGCCCCGCGCCGGCCGGCGAAATGACCGTGGTGCTCGGCCCGGGCTGGCCCGGCATCCTGCTGCACGAGGCGGTCGGCCATGGGCTGGAGGGCGATTTCAACCGCAAGGGCTCCAGCGTGTTTTCCGGGCGCATCGGCGAGCGCGTGGCCTCGCCCGGGGTCACCGTGGTCGACGACGGCACGATGCCCGGGCGGCGCGGTTCGCTCAACATCGACGACGAGGGCAACACCACCCAGCGCAACGTGCTGATCGAGGACGGCATATTGCGCGGCTACATGCAGGACACGCTCAACGCGCGCCTGATGAAGACCGCCGCCACGGGCAACGGCCGGCGCGAATCCTTCGCCCACCTGCCCATGCCGCGCATGACCAACACCTATATGCTGGCCGGCGACAAGGCGCCGGAAGAGATCATCGCCTCGGTCGGGCGCGGCCTGTACGCGGTCAATTTCGGCGGCGGGCAGGTGGACATCACCAACGGCAAGTTCGTGTTCTCGGCCTCCGAGGCCTACATGATAGAGAACGGCCGGGTCACGTATCCGGTGCGCGGCGCCACCCTGATCGGCAACGGCCCGGACGCCATGAACCGCGTGAGCATGATAGGCGACGACCTGGCGCTCGACGGCGGCGTGGGCACCTGCGGCAAGGACGGGCAGAGCGTGCCGGTGGGGGTGGGCATGCCCACGGTGCGCATGGAAGGGCTGACGGTGGGCGGCACGGCTTGAGCGCGAGCGCCGCCGCCCGCCCCGTTGCGTTGCGGCCGCGCATCGCTGCAATCCCGCTGCAGCATGCGGCAAGAATTTCTGTGTTAGCATAGCCGGGCTATGAATACCGCGTCCGTCCGATTTTATTTTTACTTTTATGGTTTTCCGATGCCGCTGGCGGAGGAAGGGACGCGCCGTATCTGACAGATTCGATTCTGCCCCTTTGAAAAAGCCGCCAGCCGTCCTGGCGGCTTTTTTCATGGGCCGCGGGCCAGACAGCCGGCACAACCCAGGAGTTTTCCCGTGTCACACAATACCGACGACCTTCGCATCCGAGAAATCAAGGAACTGGTGCCGCCCGCGCACGTCATGCGCGAATTCGGCTGCACCCCGGAAGTGTCGGAAGTGGTCTACGCCGCGCGCCAGGGCCTGCACCGCATCCTGCACGGCATGGACGACCGCCTGGCGGTCGTCATCGGCCCGTGCTCCATCCACGATACCGAGGCGGCGCTGGAATACGCCCGCCGCCTGAAGGGCGAGCGCGACCGCCTGGCTGCCGACCTGGAAATCGTCATGCGCGTCTACTTCGAGAAGCCGCGCACCACCGTGGGCTGGAAAGGCCTGATCAACGACCCGGACCTGGACGGCAGCTTCAACATCAACAAGGGCGTGCGGGTGGCGCGCCAGCTGCTGCTGCAGATCAACGCCCTGGGCATGCCGGCGGGCTGCGAATACCTGGACATGATCACGCCGCAGTACATCGCCGACCTGGTGTCCTGGGGCGCGATCGGCGCGCGCACCACCGAAAGCCAGGTGCACCGCGAGCTGGCTTCCGGCCTGTCGTGTCCGGTCGGGTTCAAGAACGGCACCGACGGCAACGTCAGGATCGCGGTGGACGCCATCAAGGCCGCCTCGCAGCCGCACCACTTCCTGTCGGTGACCAAGGGCGGGCATTCGGCCATCGTGTCCACCACCGGCAACGAGGACTGCCACGTGATCCTGCGCGGCGGCAAGGCGCCCAACTACGACGCCGCCTCGGTGGACGCGGCCTGCCAGGACATGGCCAAGTCGGGCCTGGCCCAGCGCATCATGATCGACGCCAGCCACGCCAACAGCAGCAAGAACCCCGCCAACCAGCCCAAGGTCCTGGACGACGTGGGCGGCCAGGTCGCCGCGGGCGACCAGCGCATCGTCGGCGTGATGGTCGAAAGCCACCTGGTGGCCGGCCGCCAGGACCTGGTGCCCGGCCAGCCGCTGGTCTACGGCCAGAGCATCACCGACGGCTGCATAGACTGGGACGAGTCGGTGGCCGTGCTGGACCGCCTGGCCCAGGCGGTGCGCGACCGGCGCCAGGCGCTGGGCGCGGCGAAGTAGGGCGGGACGGACCGGCCGCCAGGCGCGCGGCGCCGCCCGGTGCCAGCCGTCCCGGCCTGCCCGGCGGCCGGCCTGGACGGTCGGGCCGGCTGATCATCGGCGTCGCGCGGCGCCGGCAGCCGGGCCGCCGCGGCGACCCCCGCAGTAGAATAAGCGGCGGATACCCAATAATTCCTACCGAGCGGAGACAAGCCATGAACGCCCCCTTGCCCGCCGGGACGCTGCGCCGTCCCATGCCCGAGGCCGTGCTGAGCACGCTGGCCGGGCGCTTCGGCGACCGGCTGTCGCTGGCCCAGGCGGTGCGCGAGCACCATGGCCGGGACGAATCCCCCTATGCGCCCATGCCGCCGGACGCCGTCGTGTTCGCGCAGAGCACCGAGGACGCCGCCTTCGTCGCCCGCCTGTGCAACGAGCACGGCGTGCCCATCATTCCCTACGGCGTGGGCTCGTCGCTGGAGGGCCACCTGCTGGCCATCCAGGGCGGGGTCAGCCTGGACCTGTCCGGCATGAACCAGGTCCTGTCGGTCAACGCCGAAGACCTGACCGCCACCGTGCAGGCCGGCGTCACGCGCAAGCAGCTCAACGAGCACATCCGCGACACCGGCCTGTTCTTCCCCATCGACCCGGGCGCCGACGCCAGCCTGGGCGGCATGGCCGCCACGCGGGCCTCGGGCACCAACGCCGTGCGCTACGGCACCATGCGCGAGAACGTCGTGGCGCTCACCGTGGTCACGGCCGACGGGCGGGTGGTGCGCACCGCCGGGCGGGCGCGCAAGTCCGCGGCGGGCTACGACCTGACCCGTGTCTTCGTGGGCAGCGAGGGCACGCTGGGCATCATCACCGAAGTCACCGTGCGCCTGTACCCGCAGCCCGAGGCCATCTCGGCCGCGGTGTGCAACTTCCCCACGGTCAAGGACGCCGTGCAGTGCGTGATCGAGACCATCCAGATGGGGGTGCCGGTCGCGCGCGTGGAATTCATGGACCGGCACGGCGTGCGCTCGGTCAACCTGCACAGCAAGCTGGGCCTGCGCGAGACGCCGCTGCTGCTGTTCGAGTTCCACGGCAGCCCGGCCGGCGTGCAGGAGCAGGCCGGGACCGTGCAGGAAATCGCCCGTTCGCACGGCGGCATGGATTTCGAATGGGCCGAGCGCCCGGAAGACCGCAGCCGGCTCTGGACGGCGCGCCACAACGCCTATTTCGCCGGCCTGCAGCTGCGCCCGGGCTGCCGCTCCAGCACCACCGACGTGTGCGTGCCCATCTCTCGGCTGGCCGACAGCATCGTCGACGCCTCCGAGCGGCTGGAGCGGGCGAGCTTCCCGTACACCATCGTCGGCCACGTGGGCGACGGCAACTACCACGTGCTGATGCTGCTCTCGCCCGAGGACGAGGCCGAGTGGCAGGAATCGGAAGCCATCAACCACCACCTGGTGCGCCAGGCCATCGCCAACGACGGCACCTGCACCGGCGAGCACGGGGTGGGCCTGCACAAGATGCAGTTCATGGCCGAGGAGCACGGCGAGGACGCCCTGGCGCTGATGCGCAGCCTCAAGCACGCCTTCGACCCCAACAACATCCTCAACCCGGGCAAGATCGTCAGTTGGTAGGGGCGGCGCGGTTGGGGTAAATCCCGGCCTGCGCAATCCCCTTGCCCGCGCTATCGTAGATTCATGAACGCGATAACCGATGGCGGCGTGGCGGCCGAGCCCGCCGCGCCGGACCAAGAACAAATCGTAGCCGCGTTGCGGGAAGCAGTGCCGGGGCATTGCATCCTGTACCGGGAGGAAGACACCAGGCCGTACGAATGCGACGGCCTGTCCCTGTACCGCATGCTGCCGCCCGTGGTGGTGCTGCCCGAGACCGAGGCCCAGGTCCAGGCCGTGCTGCGCACCTGCACGCGCCTGAACGTGCCGGTGGTCGCCCGCGGGGCGGGCACCGGGCTGTCGGGCGGCTCCATGCCGCACCCGCGCGGCGTGCTGCTGGGCCTGGCCAAGTTCAACCGCATCCTGTCCATCGACCCGGCCTCGGCCAGCGCGCGCGTGCAGCCGGGCGTGCGCAACCTGGCCATCTCCGAGGCCGCTGCCCCGCACGGGCTGTACTACGCGCCCGACCCGTCCAGCCAGATCGCCTGTTCCATCGGCGGCAACGTGGCCGAGAACTCCGGCGGCGTGCACTGCCTGAAGTACGGCCTGACCGTGCACAACGTGCTGCGCGTGCGCATGGTCGCCATGGACGGCGAGATCGTCGAGCTGGGCTCGGAAGCGCTCGACGTGCCGGGCCCGGACCTGCTGGCCGTCTTCGTCGGCTCCGAGGGCATGCTGGGCGTGGTCACCGAAGTCACCGTGCGGCTGGTGCCGCGCCCGGCGCTGGCGCGCGTGGTCATGGCCAGCTTCGACAGCGTCGAGGCGGCCGGCCAGGCGGTGGCGCGCACCATCGCCTCGGGCATCATCCCGGCCGGCCTGGAGATGATGGACCGGCGCGCCGTGCACATGGTCGAGCCCTTCGTGCGGGCCGGCTACGACATGGATACCGAAGCCATCCTGCTGTGCGAATCGGACGGCACGGCCGAAGAGGTCGCCGACGAGATCGAGCGCATGGAGGCGGTGTTCCGCGAGGCCGGCGCCACCCGCCTGCAGGTCTCGCAGAGCGAGGCCGAGCGCCTGCTGTTCTGGGCCGGGCGCAAGAACGCCTTCCCGGCGGCCGGTCGCGTCTCGCCCGACTACTACTGCATGGACGGCACCATCCCGCGCCGCCAGCTGGCGCGCGTGCTGTCGGCCATCCAGCAGATGGAGGACGAATACGGCCTGCGCTGCGCCAACGTATTCCACGCCGGCGACGGCAACCTGCACCCGCTCATCCTGTTCGATTCCAACAAGCCCGACGAGGTCGAGCGGGCCGAGAAATTCGGCGCTGCCATCCTGGAGCTGTGCGTGCAGGTGGGCGGCACCGTCACCGGCGAGCACGGCGTGGGCATCGAGAAGATCAACCAGATGTGCGTGCAGTTCTCGCGCGACGAGCTGGACATGTTCCTGGCCGTCAAGCGCGCCTTCGACCCCCTGTGCCTGCTCAACCCCGAGAAGGTCATCCCGACGCTGGCGCGCTGCGCCGAGTACGGCAAGATGCACGTGCATGCCGGCGAGCTGCGTTTCCCCGATCTGCCCCGTTTCTGATCCCGCCATGGAATTCGTCCTGTCCGAACTGTGCGAGCAGGTCATGACCGCGCATGCCGGCCGCAAGCCCCTGTTCATCTGCGGGGGCGGCAGCAAGGCCTTCTACGGCAACCGCCATCGCGGCGAGGGCGACGGCCACAACCGGCTCGACCTGACCGCCTACCGCGGCGTCATCGACTACCAGCCGTCCGAGCTGGTGGTGACCGTGCGCGCCGGCACGCCGCTGGCCGAAGTCGAGCAGTTGCTCGCTGGCCAGGGGCAGATGCTGGCCTTCGAGCCGCCGCACTACGGGCCGCAGGCCACGGTGGGCGGCTGCGTGGCCGCCGGCCTGTCCGGCCCGCGCCGCGCGGCCGCGGGCTCGGTGCGCGATTTCGTGCTGGGCACGCGCCTGCTGGACGCGCAGGGCCGCATGCTGGGCTTCGGCGGCGAGGTCATGAAGAACGTGGCCGGCTACGACGTGTCGCGCCTGCTGACCGGGTCGCTGGGCATATTCGGCGCCATCCTGGAGGTTTCGCTGAAGGTGGCGCCGCGGCCCCTCATGGAGCTGACCCTGCGCAGCGAAGCCACCGAGTCCCAGGCCATCGAGCGCTTCGGCCAGTGGCGCAGCCGGCCGCTGCCGGTGTCGGCCGGCGCCTGGGCCGCGGCCGGCACCGGCGGCGAAGCAGGCGAGCTGTGGGTGCGCCTGTCCGGCGCCGAGCCCGCGGTGCGCGCCGCCGCCCAGGCGATGGGCGGCGACGCGGTCGACGACGCCCAGGCCGCCGCTTTCTGGCAGGGCCTGCGCGAGCAAGCCCATCCCTTCTTCGCCGCCCGCCCGCTGTGGCGCGTGGCCGTGCCGCCGACGGCCGCGCCGCTGGGCCTGGGCCGCACCCTGCTGGAATGGGGCGGCGGCCAGCGCTGGGTCGCCGCCGACCTGCCGGCCCAGGCGGTGCGCGAGGCGGCCGCGCGCGCCGGCGGCCACGCCACCCTGTTCCGCCCGGCCGACGGCGCGGCCGCGCCCGCCGACGGCGTGTTCCATCCGCTGTCCGCGCCGGTCGCCGCCATTACCCGCCGCCTGAAGCAGGAATTCGACCCTGCCGGGCTGTTCAACCCCGACCGGATGGTTCCTGGGCTGTGAGGCCCGGCCTGCCGCCCGCCGTGCGCGCCTGCCCGCCGCCGACCGAATCCCCCGTTTCCGGCCGCCGGACTCCGGCCCGAGGCCGCTTCCACTGACAGACCACCGTCCATGCAAACCAATCTCGCCGAGTGGGCACGCGACACCGACCTGGGCAAGGAGGCCGACGCCATCCTGCGCCGCTGCGTGCACTGCGGATTCTGCACCGCCACCTGTCCCACCTACCAGGTGCTGGGCGACGAGCTGGACAGCCCGCGCGGGCGCATCTACCTGATCAAGCAGGTGCTCGAAGGCGCCGAGCCCACGCGCGCCACCCAGCAGCACCTGGACCGCTGCCTGACCTGCCGCAACTGCGAAACCACCTGTCCGTCCGGCGTGCAGTACGGCCATCTGGTCGATATCGGCCGCAAGGTGGTCGAGGAGCGCGTCGCCCGCCCCTGGGCCGAGCGCGCGCGGCGCGCGCTGTTGCGCGGCGGCCTGAACTCGCCGCTGTTCGCGCCCGCCTTCAAGGCGGGGCAGGCGGTGCGCGGCCTGCTGCCGGCGTCCCTGCGGCGCAAGGTCCAGCCGGCGCGGCCGGCCGGCGCCGTGCCCGCCACCGGCCACCATCCGCGCCAGGTGCTGATGCTGGCCGGCTGCGTGCAGCCGGCCATGATGCCGTCCATCGACGCCGCCACCGTGCGCGTGCTCGACGCCGTGGGCATAGGCACGCAAGTGACGGCGGGCTCGGGCTGCTGCGGCGCCGTCAAGTTCCACCTGGACGACCAGGACGCGGCGCTGGACCAGATGCGCGCCAACATCGACGCCTGGTGGCCCGCCATCGAATCGGGCGAAGTCGAGGCCGTGGTGATGAACGCCTCCGGCTGCGGCGCCATGGCCAGGGAGTACGCCCACCACCTGCGCCACGATGCGCGCTACGCCGAGCGCGCGCGCATCGTGGCCGGCAAGGTGATGGACGTGGCAGAACTGCTCGCGCCCCTGGCCGGGGAATTGCGCGAGCGCCTGGCCGGCGCGGGCCTGCCGGCGCGCGCCGCCTTCCACCCGCCCTGCACCCTGCAGCACTGGCAGGGCCTGCGGCCGCTGACCGAAAAGCTGCTGGCCGACCTGGGCTTCGCGCTGCAGCCTTTCGCGGATACGCACCTGTGCTGCGGCTCGGCGGGCGCCTACTCCGTGCTCAACCCGGAAATCGCCGGCGAGCTGCGCAACCGCAAGCTGGCGGCGATCGAACCGACCGGGGCGGAGGTGGTGCTGTCGTCCAACATCGGCTGCATCGGCCACCTGCAAAGCGGCACCGACACGCCGGTGCGGCACTGGATCGAGGCGGTGGACGCGGCGCTGCAGGGGCGGGCGGTATAGGCTGGACGATAGCGGGCGGACGATAGCGCCCGGGCGATGGCGGCCGGAACCCGGCCGCTGAACGGAACCTACCCGGCCGACGGCCCGCGAGCGGCCAGCATCAGGCGATCCAGCGCATTGGCGAACGCGCGCCTGTCGGCCTGGCTGAAAGCCGCGGGCCCGCCGACGTCGACACCGGCATTGCGCAGGTCTTCCATCATGTCCCGCAGCGACAGGCGCTCGCGTATGGTGTCGGCGGTATAGCGCTCGCCCCGCGGGGTGAGCGCCAGGGCGTTCTTGTCCAGTACCTGGGCGGCCAGCGGGATGTCCCCGGTAATGACCAGGTCGCCGGCGCATACGTGCTGCACGATGTAGTCGTCCGCCACGTCGAAGCCGCGCGGCACCTGGACCGCCCGGATCAGGGGCGACGGCGGCGTGCGCAGCATCTGGTTGGCCACCAGCGTCAGGGACCGCTGCCACCGCTGCGCCGCCCGGTACAGGATGTCCTTGACCACGACGGGGCAGGCGTCGGCATCGACCCAGATGTGCATGCCCTTGGCGTGCATGCCGCTAGCCCTTCAGCGCGTCGGCCAGCAGGGTATTGACCAGATCGTTGACGGCGACGCC
>Ga0182746_1000960_pt1 | contig 30692 bp, 25 predicted proteins | sample eDN3rd30CBELigOP_FD_128881 | JGI IMG/M metagenome (GOLD analysis project Ga0182746, IMG submission 128881) | Enriched Organic Plus compost microbial communities from Emeryville, California, USA - eDNA 3rd pass 30_C BE-Lig OP (version 2) (version 2) ...
ACATAAAAATATTGAATGAATTGGATTAGTTGGAACGCCGTATGCTGGGAAACTCGCCTGTACGGTGTGAAGTGGGGGAAAAGCTGGCGATAACTTCAAAAGCTTACCTATCACTATAATAAGGAATGTGCCTTTTTCAATTTTTAAGGGCAGATTGTTAAAAAAATGATTTGAATCTATTAAAAAAACAGTTTAATTTTATTCATTGCTTAACCGTTTCATAAGGAAGTGTGTTTTTAATATTGATGTTGGTCTAATAATGAATGATTACATCCTTTTCAAGAGAATTTTAGACATTTTTAAAGACTAGGTAATAATAGAGGAAATTTTTAACAAAGGATTATGATTCAAAAAATAGAATAATAATATGTAGAGTTAAATATAGGAAATGGGGAAGTTCAGATTGTCTATAACAAAATTCGAATCCGTATTTACACGTAAAACTAAGCATAATACAAAAAAACGAATTGAAGCTATTGAAAGCTACTTTTTAGAATAGCATGATTTAGAGGTTGATTTTGAAGGCAACCAGGATAATTGCTTAGCTTTTGTTATGCAATTTATTTAAGATGATGATGTTTCTGAGGAAGAAGTATTTAATGAAATACTTGCGATTTTAGAAGATAGGTATTCTATAGGGGAACCATTTTTTATTGCGAATTTAGAATTTAAAGAGGGATTAACTTTCGAAGAATTAGAACAAATTATTACTGAGAAGTTTAATCAAACTACCCTCTCACAAGATTCTTTTGAATTTACCGATATACACTGTAGGAAAGTGTATATCTATCACTTGTAGATATACAGAGTACTATTTAAATCCTTTAACTGATCAAATAGAGGGAGAAAGATCACTTCTTAGTGGTAATTTGAATGTGAAATTTGATTTCGATTGTAAATTACTAATTACAACTAAATCAAGTTACAACAAGGCTGTAAATTTACGAGCACATTTTTTGGACATAAACTTAACCTTCTTTTCTTGACAAAGCTATCAACATTCTGAACATGTAACTTATTTCCTCTTGTATATCTTAAACAAGGTATAGAGTTTAAATATGAACTTACTCAAATACATATTATTTCTGACGTCGTTTATCTAAAAGCTCTGCAGCTTTCCTAGCTTTCTCCCTAGAAGTATTAATATACAGGAGGGACGTATCGGACGATGTATGCCCTAATTGTGACATAATCAAGGGAATATCTCCTCCCGTCTGTTCTGCTAAATTCGTAGCATAAGTATGCCTCAATTTATGTGGTGACATTCTTTTATCAAATGACTTCGTGTACTTATAAACAATGTTTTCAACGGCACGATTAGTAAGGGGGAGAGATTCTCCTTTATAGAGTTTGATAAAAACAAATTCATTTTCATCGCCTTTCCCTGCATAACGTGCATGCCGAATCGATAAATACTCTTTAAGATCATGAAGGGATGAGGGGGTAACGCTAACCGTATCTTTTTTGTTTCCCTTTCTAATTACACTGATTTCCTTTGAACTGAAATCAATATCTTTGATCCTTAAATTAGATAACTCATTCACACGGATTCCACTTCCAAGAAAGAGAGAGAGGATCGCGTAATCTCGTTCTTTATCCCGCTTGAAGTAGTTTTTCTGAGTGTCAGAAAGAGAATGCTCATATTCGTCTTTCACGTACGCAAGGAAATCAATATCCTGATCATTAATAAAGATTTTTTCGGTTATATGTTTGGCCCGTTCATTAAACGTTTCTGATACCTTTTTCACCTGAATTTTTTGCATGACATTCCTATGGAAATAGGGTTTTCTATTATCTAATTCAGCTTCTGTCGTCAAGTATTTAAATAGGGAACGAAGGGAGGATTTATGGCGATTAACGGTTTTTGGATTAATCTTTTTCGTTTCATCGTTCTTTGAGACTTTATACTTTTTCCTGGCTATAAATTTAAAATAATTACTCGCTTCCTCCAAAGATAGGTTTTCAAGATATTCAGGTTTAATATCTCTAATCGATTTGCATGGGACAATCCCTTCAGCCATGAGCCAATTAAAAAACTCTTGATAATCCCGTACATAATTGAAAAGGGTGAGGGGAGACCGAACATCCTGTTTAGCATCTACATATTTAACCACATAGTCAGGCATCTCTTTTAACAATTCATTTAGTTTTCTTTCGTAATAATCATGCTGCTTAGATATAGACAAACGAAGCACCTCACAAATATAAATAGATACCACTTAGTTTAGTTCATGAATTTGAAGCCATCCCTGGTTATGGAGTAAAAACTATAGTCAATCAAAAAAGAAAGCCTAGTAGTCGGAAACTCATGAAGCAAAATATAGAAAGAAAATATTGAAATGTCAAACAAATAACAGTCGATAAGTAATTTACAATTTGGGTCTTTTTGTTGTATGTTCTTTATTATAGGAATGAAAAGCAATTAATCGTGTTTGTTGCCTTCTCTATATCTGTTAGCATATTAAGTTTTCAGGAGTAAGAGGTAGGTTTTAATTATATATAAAAGGATGGGAAAGCGGTATGGGAAAAGGATTAGCAGGGAAGCGAATTGCAATTGGCGGTTCGCGAAAAATAGAAGAAATTAGTACATTAATCGAAAAACAAGGGGGTATTCCTGTTGTACGTCCCCTTCAAGGAACTGTTTTTTTAGCAGAAAAGGAGGTAGAACCTGACTTACAGAATTTTGTCATGGAAGGGGCAGACTGGGTTATTTTCACAACGGGCATTGGAACAGAAACTCTATTAAATTTGGCCGAAACATTGGGTATCAAAGATCAGTTCTTAAATAGAATCCAACAAGCCAGTGTAGCTTCAAGAGGGTATAAAACACTTGCAACGTTAAAGAAAATTGGGATTAAACCGGTTGCGACTGATGAGGATGGGACTACTCGTGGATTAATCCGTTCTCTTGAAAGCTTTGATTTTTCGGGGAAAAGAGTAATGGTTCAGCTTCATGGGGAAACCGCTCCAACGTTAATAAAGTTTCTTGAAGATAGAGGAGCATCCGTGTTAACGATTCTTCCTTACCAGCATATTGCTCCTGATTCAGAGACAGTTGCAAAATTATGTGAAGAACTGCTAAACAATGAATTGGACGCGGTATGTTTTACGACCGCTATCCAAGTTCGGTCTCTTTTTAACTTTGCGAGGGAGAACGGCTGTTTAACAGAGGTTTTACAATCTTTTCAAGGGAGAGCGCTTGCCGCTGCTGTTGGGAAAGTTACCGCGGAAGCTTTAGTAGAAGAGGGAGTGGAACGCTTGCTTGCTCCCGAACTTGAGAGAATGGGAGCTATGATTATTGAGTTGTCTCGTTACTATGAGAAACTTTAAAGAATATATGAGTAGCGATAGCTAAATAAAAAAGTGATAGTCTTTAGAGTGCGAAAATTACCATTATCATCGCACTCTTTTGTTTGTTTACATAGTTAATTATAAATGATAATAACTACCTCACTTAAAACAACTATTTAGTACATGAAAATATTCTATAGCTCAAAACACCGTCATACTTTGCCATTATATTAAAATGTTCATACATTACCGAGTAAAGTTCAGGTTCAATATATTCTGAGCATTGGAATTCTGGATTTGGATTGTATTGGAGCATAGATAGTTCTTGCATACGAATATTTATATTTTTAAAACCGGCCTTTTCAAATAAAGTAATCCAATTCTTTTCCGTAAGGACGGAGCCTAATCCATAAAATTGTTTAATTTCTTCCTCTATAGTTAGGGAAAGCGGTTTATTGATGGTAAGCTCATTTGCAATAAAACGCCCGCCATTTTTTAATAATCGAAATATTTCTTTAAGAGCTTTTGGCTGATTTACAAAAGAAAGGACAGATTCGGAAATAATAAAATCAAATTCCCCATCCTTTAGCGGAAAATCCTCTATGGAACCTTGAATAATTTCCACTGGTAATTGGTATTTCCTCATTCTACTTTTTGCTTTTTCCACCATTATAGAGTTAATATCCATCCCTGTTACTTTTGCTTCGTATTGCTCAGCTAGATAGGCAGATGTTTGACCAGTACCACACCCTACATCTAAAATGCGAGAATTTTTATTAATTTCTTCAGTTTTAAGTATGTCCTTAGTTAGACCAATACCACCAGGATGTGCTCCCCCCACACCAAATTTGGACAAAAAATCTAAATAGATCGACCTGCCAATTAGAATCACCTTCTTCAATTCTTATTTTATAAAATATGAAAATGCAAATAAGATGTTCATTCTAGAATGGCAGATGTTACTTTCAATGGGAAATAGGCTCTTGAATCCGTAACAATCACCCAAATGAATCATAATTTGTTAAAGAGAGCACACGTAGTATTTGATAATTTCATATACACAAATTACCTTCTTTCAACTCTCAGGTATTTAACCTGATTATTAAATATAAAGGAGAGCAAAACATGCACAATTTTCAAAATGAACTACAAACGTTAGGGATGGATAATTATCAAGTTGGCCAGGTAACTCCTATAGATTATCAATATCAAAATCCAGTCGAGTTTGTCGATATGCGTCGTTGTGGGGGCTGTGGTTTTCGCTGTGGCGGTTGCGGCTTTCGTTGTGGGGGCTTTCGCTGCGGCGGCTGTTTCGGCATTGGCTTTGGCTTTGGTTGTTTTGGCTGTTTTGGTTTCTTTATTTAGTAATTGGGTAGCTGTTAGCTGTTCTTCAGAAAAAATTAAGTTAATTTATGAAAAGAAAGTGTCCCTGCATTGTCGTAGGGGCACTTCTTTTTAGGTTAATCATAATGGACAAATACAAGTACATAAAATGATAGGGAATAATGAGGAACGATTAGAATGAAGGAGGAACTGAATGACGAAACTGAACTCACACTCACGTCTCAAGGTGAAAAATGACACATTTTATCTACCTAATCCACAAGGTGGTGTGTATTTTAGAAATAACGTAAGCTCATTCCGTATGGAAGGCGATACAATCTATCAATGGATTGAAAAACTGATGCCGATGTTCAATGGGGAACACACATTAGAAGAGTTGACAGAGGGACTAACACCCCCGTATCGAAACAGGGTATATGAGATTGGGGAAGTTTTGTACACAAATGGCTTTATTCGAGATGTAAGCCAAGATTGTTCTCATCAATTAAAAGAAAATGTTCTCGAAAAGTATGCTTCACAAATTGAATTTATTGAGAACTTTGTTGATTCTGGTGCGTACCGTTTTCAAGAATACCGTCAAACTAAAGCCCTAGCTGTCGGATCAGGCTCTTTTATAGTTTCGTTGATTTCTGCCCTAATTGAATCTGGACTGCCAAAGTTCGATATCATGGTGACGGATTCAGTACCTACAAATCGATTACGGATTAATGAAATGGTGAAGAAGGCCAAAAGGGATGACTCCGAGGTGGAGGTAAACGAGATACCATTTGAAAAAGGGCAAGGAGAGAATTTTTGGCAAGCAGCTGTGCAGCCATATGATTGGATATTATATGTTTCTGAAAATGAAAATATAAAAGAACTTAGGAATTTAAATCAGATCTGTAAAGAGGAGAAGAAGGTATTTCTACCTGCCTTATGTTTAGACCGAGTAGGGCTCGCTGGTCCTTTGGTGCATCCAGAATCAGAGGAGTGCTGGGAATCTGCATGGCGTCGTCTTCATCAATCTGCATTGCAAGAAAATCGGCAGCTGCAGACATACTCTTCCACAGCGGAATCGATTCTGGCAAACATCGTTGCATTCGAATTTTTTAAGAAGACTACAGGAACTGCAGGTTCAAATCAAAGTAATCAAATTTACCTGCTTGATCTTGAAACATTGAACGGGGACTGGATGTCATTCATTCTACATCCATTGGTTAAGAATATAGATGTATCGTCTAGACTGGTTGAAGACCTTGATGTAATGCTCAAGCAAGAACGGAGTGAAAAGAAACCGCCGAATAACCTCTTGGAATATTTCAGTTTATTAACTTCAGAAGAAACAGGGATTTTCCATGCTTGGGAGGAACGAAACTTAAAACAGCTTCCTCTTTCGCAATGCTATATTCAAGCAGTAAATCCAGTGTCAGAGGGACCGGCAGACCTACTGCCAGAGGTTGTTTGTCCAGGTCTTACACATGAGGAGGCAAAAAAGGAAGCCGGACTGACTGGTATTGAAATGTATGTGTCACAAATGATTAAGGGATTCAGGAATCAGAAAGATCAAGAAGAAATAAATATATTGGAAGGATTTATCGGCATTGGTGCAGGAGAAACAGTTGAAGAAGCTGTTTGTCGCGGCTTGCAAGCCTATTTAGAGGAGGAAGTGAAAAATCGAAAAATTAATCGGCCGAACACGATGTTTCGCGTACAACTGGAAAAAATAGAAGATCCCCACTGCAGGTTTTATTTAAATTCCCTTACTACCTTAAATGGTACACCAACAATTGGTTTGGAAAATAAAATGTTAGGCTTTCCTGTAATATGGGTACAGTCGCAGGGCCGTCGGTACACGAGTATAGGTTTAAATACAACGTTAGCTTTACGGAGTGCCTTGCAGCAAGCGCTTTTGGATATTCAAAATAAGGAGAAATCAACAGATAAGGAAGCGGAATCAACTGTTTTTCTGAACGGAAAGGAAGGGAAACTCGAAATCCCTTCTTGTGAAGAACTAACAAAAGAGGAACTATTACAATCCTCTATTCGGATCCTGAACGGAAACAATAAAAGGCTCTTCGTGTATGATCTTTCGTTCGAACCTTTTTTAAAACAGGAACTGGCAGGGGTGTTTGGTGTGCAGATACGAGGGGAGGAACCCTAATGGCTGCTCGTATTCTAATTGACGGACATGGTTTGTTAGCGGATTTTGTCTATGATCAATTGTCCAGCAACTATCCTGTAACGCGACAAAGCTTATTAGATGAGGTTCCTGAAGAAACAGAATTAGCTCTGGTGCTGCAGGATGCCTGGCATCCATCAGTTCATCAAAAAGCGGAAGAGAGATTCAGGGGCATAGGTATCCCGTGGCTTCGAGGGTTTGTTTCATTTGGGGAGGGAATAATCGGTCCATTCGTACAGCCCGATAAACCAGGATGTTCTCGCTGTGCTGACATACGGCGCATGATAGCTGGATCTGATTCCCAGGAAATGTGGGAGCTTCACATGAGAATGGCATCAGGAGAAGGTGTATTGCGAGATGCCTGGGCATCGCGAGCGGGGCTATTGCAAATGGCAGCTTTGATATGTACAGAAGTGCAGAAGGTTCTTCAAGGAAAACCCAGCAGCTTAGAAGAAAGAGTGTTCATTACCAACCTTAGAACATTAACGACCTCTAGTCATCTTTTCTCGCCCGATCCATTGTGCCCGTTATGCAGTTCAATACCTGATGACACACCCGCACTAGCTCAAATTAGGTTAGAATCCAGTCCGAAAATAAATGAGGGCAGTTATCGCTGTCGTTCGATGGATGAATTAAAAACAGTACTTGTCAAAGATTATCTCGATTATCGTACTGGGATCATGAATAGGAAAATGCAGGATTTGGTGCTGCCATTTGCTGATGTTTTAGTGAACATGCCGCTGGTTGAAGCGGATGAGGGAGTAGCAGGAAGATCTAATTCTTATGAAATGAGTGAGTTAACTGCCATTTTGGAAGGATTGGAGCGCTATTGCGGAATCGAACCTCGGGGTAAAAGAAGGGTAGTTCGTGATAGTTATCATAATTTAGAAAATCAAGCACTAAACCCCATAACAGTTGGTTTACATGAAAAAGAGCAATATAAAAAGCCAAATTTTCCGTTTAAACCTTTCAATCCTGATGATCCAATGAATTGGGTCTGGGGGTATTCATTCTTACAAGAACGTCCTATTCTGGTTCCAGAGTTACTCGCCTATTACAGTTTGGGCTATGGAGGAGAGGGCTTTATTTATGAAACCTCCAATGGGTGTGCATTAGGAGGAAGTTTAGAAGAAGCTATTTTTCATGCCATTATGGAGGTAGTCGAGCGGGACTCATTCTTATTAACTTGGTATGCTAGGCTCTCTCTTCCTCGTCTTGATCTTAGTTCTGCTAACGATAAAGAATTACAGCTGATGGTCGACCGTATACGTGAGGTGGCGGGATATGACCTTCATTTCTACAATTCTACGATGGAACATGGGATTCCAAGCGTCTGGGCAGTGGCCAAAAACAGAAAATCCAAGGGTACAAACCTCATTTGTGCAGCTGGAGCTAACCCTGATCCGGTGCGGGCTGTAAAAAGTGCGATTTATGAGCTGGCAGGAATGATGTTTAGGCATGATGAAAAATTGGAGGAAAACCGCCAGAAATACGAAAGGATGCTACAAGATCCGTTTGCAGTACGTACCATGGAGGACCACGGCATGCTGTACGGTTTGAAAGAAGCAGAGAAACAACTAGACTTTTTATTGGGTGATCATCGCCCATTACGTACGTTTGCTGAGGAATTCAAGCAGCCGCCGGCACATACTGATTTAAAGGATGATCTTCAGGATATTCTTAATAAGTTCCGTCAGTTAAACCTTCAAGTTATTGTGGTTGACCAAACAACACCTATCATCAAACGAAACGGATTATTCTGTGTAAAGGTCTTGATTCCTGGAATGTTACCAATGACATTTGGACATCATCTTACTCGAGTACAAGGGCTAGATAGGGTACTTAAGGTACCGGTGCAATTAGGATTTAGGAAGACACCATTATCGTTTGAACAGCTTAATCCATATCCACATCCGTTCCCATAATTAAAGAGTAGGAGGACAAAAAAATTGGAGCTAGAAACATTTCTACACCATCTGCACTTTGACACAGAGAAAATCGTTCCGCCAGATTGGCAGGTCGATTGGGAAGACGCACCACTTCCTTATAAACTGTACCGTGGTTTACCAGAGATTCCTCTTACCGCTGATATACCTTTAGTACTCAATAGAAGAGAAGCTAATCTAAAACCCAGCCTGACAGAGCTTGGTCATTTTTTATGGTATGTATACGGTCTCACCCAATACTCTCAATTCGCAAAGGAAAAAGATGAGGGCTTCACTCAGTCATTAAGGAGATTTGTTCCCTCTGGAGGGGCGTTATATCCCAATGAATTATATGTATATATAAAACTTGAGGATACCCCAACAGGAATTTATCATTACGATGTTGCACATCACCGTCTCATTTTGGTGCGGGAAGGAAATTACGATTCCTACTTATCCAGAAGTCTTGGAAATAGTTATTCTATTACTGACTGTTTTTGCACCGTTTTTGTCTCGACAATTTTTTGGAAAAATTTCTATAAGTACAATAATTTCTCCTACAGGTTACAAGGGTTAGATGCAGGTGTGTTGATGGGGCAATCATTAGAAGTGGCTAATCAGATGGGTTTCTCTTCAAAGGTCTGTTACCAATTTCTTGATCGATCTATTAATCATTTGCTTGGATTATCTGAACAGGATGAAAGTGTATATGCGGTGATTCCATTATCTATTAATCCATCTATCCATGGTATTGACAATGATCAAAATAGAGAAGAAATTGTTTCTGCTGCAGAATTGTGTCGGGAAGTGCCATTGATAAAGCATGTTTCCTATAACCGTTCAAAGAGGATTGTTGATTATCCGATGCTGAGAAAACTTAACGAAGCATCCATGTTTGAAACAACGCAGTCATTTGTAAAGATAAAGAAAAATAATAGGGTGAAATTCCCCTTAGGTACGGAGATGATTTTGCTGCCAGTTATAGAAAACTTCTCATACGATTTCGCAACGATTTGCAGCAAGCGGTATTCTCCTGATAGCGATTTTATAATGGGAAAAGTGAGCCAAACAAAACTAGCCACATTGTTAAAAGAGACATGTTCCTTCTTATATCAGAATGACCTTGATGACACACATGGGAATGTTGAAGCTCGTGTTTCTTTGTATGGCAGTTTTTATAATGTAGAGGGAGTTCCAAGTGGTGCCTATTCCTATGATAATAGTGCTCATGCACTTCGGAGAATAACGAAGGGAGATTACCGGCAATTTTTACAATTAGGATTAGTAATGCCCAATGTGAATTTGTATCAAGTTCCGCTCTGTATGCATGTCGTTGGCGACAAGAATCACCTCATAAACAGATTAGGAATGAGAGGATATCGCATTCAACAGATGGAAGCGGGAATTCTCGTACAACGACTGCTCTTGGTGTCGTGCGCTTTAGGGATGGGAGGGCACCCGCTGCTAGGATTCGATGCGAACCAATGTGATAAACTTTACGAAATTGATTCGAAAGGAAAAACCAGCCTAATTCAAATTCCAGTGGGTCCATATCGTCCACGTGCCTGGTTAAAAGGAAGTTTGCTTAGCTAGGGAGACGAGAGTACGTTATATTTTGTTCTCAACTGTCGTTAAACCTTGACAGGCTGGGGGCTCAAATCCCTCGCAAGTCATCATTTAAACAAGGCTCAAATCCTTATGTATCAAGGGTTTGGGCTTTTTCTTTGTTTACTGACATATCCATTTTATCCCTGCGTTTTTATACATTGCACAAAGACTGCACAGAAATTACGCGACACAGTTGATATGTCTTACAGTCGCAAGGACTCTATTGTTTATTGTTGCGTGTTTTTTTGTCCATTATGTCCAGAAGCGGTGCTGAAACGGATGTTGCAGTGGAGAGTCCTACTATACAACGTTAGAACGTTGTCGTAAGCTAATTGGTCAGTATTTTGGGCATGTGTAGTAGTAATAAACAACGAAAAAAGTAGCCTGGGGGAAGCTACTCTTTTTCGTTATTTAAAGTATGGTGGTTGCCAGAAGCCTTCAAACTGTGGGTCTGTTTCAATCAGTTGCTGGAAATCCTCTGTTTGGTATGCGTCTGTTAAGTCTTTAACAAATGTTTTATCTTTGTCTTCGGTACGAACAGCGATTAAGTTTTGGTACTCAAATGGTGGGTTTTCAAGCAGTAAGCTGTCAGAAAGCTTACGGTCCGATGCTAAAATATAGTTACCGTTTACGACAGCATAATCAACGTCGCTAATTAAGCGTGCCAGCTGTGCTTGCTCTACTTCTACAAACTCAATTTCTACCTTGTATGACTCAATGTCATGTAAGCTCACTGTTAGCGGATCATAGTCAGATTTTAATGTTAAAAATCCACCTTCCTCTAAAATGCGTAGTGCACGAGCAATGTTTGGTGGGTCATTTGGAATTAACACTTTGTATTTTGTACTAGTATCTAGCTTAATTTCTGTAAGTTTATCAGAATAAATCCCCATCGGCGCTGTCGGTACTTTAATTGTTTCGACTAAATCTAATTTATTCTCTTTAATAAAACTTTCAAAATACGCTGTATGCTGAAAAATGTTAGCGTCTAGTGAGCCTTCTGCAAGGGCGAAATTGATTTCATTACCGCTCGTAAATTCGACGAACTCAATCGTGTAGCCTTTTTCTTTTAAGATAGGCTCGATTCCTTTACGTACTTGATCACTGTAAGGACCAGGCGAGAAACCGATTCGAATATGTTTCGTATCATCGGTACTAGCTGATTTACTGACATCAGATGATCCGCAAGCTGCTAACAATACGACGGTCAAAATAGATACGACAAATAATGCAAATTTTTTCATACAAAATTCCTCCTCAAATATGTTGTTGGACATAAGTCGACCTCATGTTCATCCATTACGTCTGCGTGTAGTCTCTCATTTTGCTAGAAACAAAAAAAGAGACACATATATTTGTTGAACAAATATATACGCCTCCGGTGATCCGGTCGGAAAAGTCTAGTAGACTAATTGGAATTAAGGATGATTTTACCAAGCAGTTTTTCATTTGGCAATACTATTTTTGAAATAAATAATAACAAAAATCGTAGAGAGATAGTTTTTTCATCTAATGGAGCACAGTAAAATTATTTTTGTTCAAAAAACATATAAAACTCACTTGACTAATCTGAATTATTTGTTTATTGTGTTTACATAACTTAACAAAAGCCACTGGACCACCAGAGCTCCTTTCATATCACATCGATATGCTTGGAGCTTTTTTTGTTTAAAAGGAGGATGTCGCATGGTGCAAATTAAAGGAGCTAGAAATATTTGGCTCGATGGAAATAAAGTAGAAAAGCCAGCAGAGCACGCTGCGTTTCGCGGGACGTTTGAAACAATCAAGCAGCTCATCAAGCTAATTGATGATGGGAAGGTTGGCTTTTATGATGAATCAGTACAACAAAATGTGCATAAAGCATTTTTAATTCCACAAACCTATGAGCAACTATTAGAAAAGAGAGAGGCGTATGAGACATGGGCCAGCAAGTCCTACGGAATGATGAGTCGCTTATCGGATTATGCGTATACGCTTATTACCGGCTACTACATCGACCGCGAGCAGCTAAGTGTATATGATGCAACATTCGCTGAAAAAATAACGAATTATTTTGAGTTAGTAAAGCGTGAACGTCGTTTAGTGACAACAGCGATTGCCGATCCGCAAATGGACCGTTCGAAGCCGATTACAGAGCGTGCAGATCATGCGTTACTTCGAGTTGTAGAACAGAGAGAGGACGGGGTTGTTGTTAGTGGAGCGAAAATGATTGCAACCGGTGCACCGTACGTCGACGACATTATTATTAATACGCCGTATAGTAAAGAAGACGGTCAGGAGCAATATGCGAATTTATTTATCGTCGCAACGGATTCGCCAGGGCTTGAAATTATTTGTCGTAAGAGCCATGCGGAGACGGATCGTGAACTATATCCGCTGGCGAGCCAGTTTGATGAGATGGATGCGGTTATCATTTTTGATAACGTCTTTATTCCGAATGAACGTATTTTTATTCGTGGTCATGCACAAGGGGCAACAGCAGCGCATCGTCATCAGCAGTTAAATATGTTAGCGCATTACCAAACGGTTGTGCGCCTGGCGACAAAGCTGAAGTTTGTTGCTGGACTTGCGACGGCCATTGCGAAAAGTATTGCGGTGGATACGTTTTTACATGTGCAGCAAAAGCTTGGTGAGCTGTATATGCAGGTCGATACAATTAACGGTTTGCTACAAGCGGCGGAAACGGAAGGTAGTGTAGAAGGTAGTGCGTATAAGCCGAGTGCGGTGCTGTTACAAGTAGCACGTCACTTAGGGACGCAGTATTATGCTCGGGCGATGAGCATTTTAAAGGAAATCGGCGCGGGTGGTTATACGCAGCTGCCATCAACAGTCATTCATCGTTTTGAGGATGAGCGAATAGAGGCGTTGTTGCATCGTTATTACGAGGGCGCGGCGACTTCTGCTCAGGATAAGACTGCACTATTTAGGGTTGGCTGGGAGCTAGTCGGCAGTGAAATCGGCAGCAGGCATGATTTATATGAGCGTTTTTATACAGGAGACCCGCTGCGCATCCAAGCTTTATTTTTTGAAAATTATGATAAAGGATGGCTGGATGAACGGTTGGAGACGTTTTTAAATAGCTTGACGACGACAGTAAGACAGGATGTGTTTGTATGACGAATTTGAAGGAACGAATGCAGGATGGACGTAGTGTTTGGTACGGTGGCAAGCTCGTGACAAATATTGCGGAGCATCATGCGTTTCGCGGGACAGTGCAGACGATTGAGCAGCTATTAGGGTTGCAGACAGGTGCGTTGGAGCAGGAGCTAACATGCGAGGGTGTGCATCTTTCGTTTTTAGTGCCTACAGCGCGTGAGGATTTACAGCGTAAGGAGAAGGCGTACAAAATTTGGGCGGATGCGACTTTTGGGATTATGAGTCGCTTGTCGGAGTATTCGCGTGAAATCGAGACGGGCTGGTATGCAAATCGTAAGTATTTAGCAACGATTATTCCACATTTTGATACGAAGATTGAGCGTATTTATCAAAATTCACGTGATCGCGATTTGCTATCGACCGCAGCGGCGCAAGATTTACAGCGTAATCGTAGTCGCGCAACGGTCGAGGCGGACAATGGTCAGCTACGCGTTGTCAAAAAGACGGAAGAAGGGGTTATTGTACGCGGAGCTAAAACCATTGCGACGGCTGCTCCTTATGTAGATGAATATATTATTTCGTCGTTCCATAAGCGGAGCGATACACAGCGTGCGTTAGCGAATACGTTTATTATTCCGGCTAATTTACAGGGCTTGCAAATTGTTTGTCGTGAATCGTTTGCGAGTAGTGATGCGGTTAATGCACCACTGAGTGCACGTTATGATGAAATGGACGCGGTGCTAATTTTTGAGGATGTACTCATTCCTTGGGAGTATGTGCTTGTGCTAGAGGATCCGGATGCAGCGTGGAAGTTGCAGGTAGACCCAGTGGCAGCTGCACTAAGCCAGCATCAAACGGTAGTCCGTTTAAAAAGTAAGCTGCAAAGCGTGGCGGGGATTGCGTACGGGCTTGCGAAAAGTGCAGATGTAACAGGCTTTTTAAACGTTCAAAATGATTTAGCAAATTTAATCATGCAGGTGGAGACGATTGAGGCGTTGCTGCGTACGGCACAGCATACAGGAGAGTTGCATAACGGGATTTTTATTCCGAATCGTCAATATTTAGGCACAGCGCGTAATTTAGGGACGCGTTATTATGCAACAGGTGTAGAGGCGATTCAGCAAATCGGGGCGTCGGGGCTGCTACAGACACCCGCGACGACAGAGGAGCTTGCGAGTCATCCAGAATGGCGCGAATATTTTTCCGCATCTGATGAGTTCGATAGTACGAAGCGTACGATGCTTAGCAAGCTGGCGTGGGATTTTATCGGTAGTCCGCTTGGTTCGCGTCATGCGTTGTATGAGCGCTTTTATTCAGGAGATCCGGTTCGCACGTATGCGAATTATTATAATAATCATCCACAGCAGCAGGCATTCACACAGTTTGCGACATCGATTTTATAGGAGGAAAATAATATGACAAAAGCACATTTTTATTGGTTTGCGCCGACAAATGGTGATGGCGAATTTTTAGGGCTGGCGAAGCCTCAGCGTGAGCCTTCGTTAGATTATTTAATTGAGGTGGCACAAGCAACAGAAGAAGCAGGCTTTGAAGGGATTTTAGTACCGACGGGCATTCCGTATTTAGATTCATGGATTGTCGGATCTGCTATCGTGCAAAATACGAAGCGGATTAAACCGCTAGTAGCGTTCCGTCCGGGCTTTATCGCACCGACTGTGGCGGCAAAGCTTTCTGCGACGCTCGATCAGTTTGCGAAAGGTCGCTTGCTTGTAAACGTTGTGACAGGTGGCTCGCAAAAGGAGCTTGGTCAGGACGGTGATTTTACGGGGCACGAGGAGCGTTATGAGCGTACAGGCGAGTTTTTAGATGTTATTAAGAAGTCTTGGACGGGCGAGACGTTTAGTCATAAAGGTCAGTTTTTCGAAACGAAGGATGCGCAGTTAGTACCTGGGCTGTATCAACAAGGACGTATTCCGGTATATTTCGGTGGTTCATCGGATAGCGCAAAGGAAATTGCGGCGCAGTATGCGGATGTGTTCTTGCAGTGGGGTGAGCCGGTTGCTCAGGTGAAGGAGCAGCTAGAGGACGTGAAGGCGCGTACTGCAAAATACAAGCGCACGTTAGAGTTTGGGGTTCGTTTACACGTTGTTGTACGTGATACGGAGCAGGAAGCTTGGAAGGCAGCGTACCATATTATTAGTCAAATTGATGAGGACGTTCGAGAGAAGATGAACAATGTATTTGAAGAGACGGATTCAGTGGCGCAAAAACGTATGACGGAAATTGCGCAGCAAGGCGAGCGTTTTGATAAATATAGCTGGACGGGTATCGGGAAAATTCGTAAAGGTGCAGGCACAGCGCTTGTCGGCACACCGGAGCAAATTGAAGAGGCGTTGCAGGACTATATTGATGCGGGTGTGACGCACTTTGTGCTATCGGGCTTCCCGCATGTAGAGGAAGCGTTACGTTTCGGAAAAGACGTGCTTCCAAGATTTGAAAAAATAACTGTATAAGTGGTGAGACGATGAAATTTTTAACATGGGGTGCTAATATCGGCGGCGGCTTTTTACGCGCCAACATTGAACAAGAATTGCGCGGTGATATTGCGTATAACATAGAGCTGGCACAGCTGGCAGATAAAATAGGCGTGCACGGTATCCTATTTCCGATTCGTTACGTAGGGCGTATCGGTGGCAATAATGGGACGGATGGGCAGCTGGATCCGTTAACAGTTGTCAGTGCAGTAGCAACGCAAACGTCACGTGTGAGTTTATTGGCGGCGGTATTGCCAAGCTTTATTCATCCGGTAACGTTAGCGAAAATTGGCTCGACGTTAGATGTCATTTCGAGCGGTCGCTTCCATATTAATTTAGTGAGTGGCTGGTTCAAGGCGGAGCAGGAGAAGTTTGGTATTGATTGGATTGATCACCGTGATCGTTATCGTCGTTCGGATGAATATTTACAAGTTGTGAAAGGCTTGTGGACGCAAGATGATTTCACATTTAACGGTGATTTTTACAACATCCAAGGCGGGACGTTAAATCCAAAGCCTGTGCAAAAGCCGTATCCAGCCATTTATCAAGGCGGAAACTCTGCACAGTCACAGCAAGTCGCAGCAAAAAATTCAGATGTGTATTTCATGAATGGTGCGCCAATAGAAGAGCTTCAGCCACAAATTGAGGCGGTTAAGACTTTAGCACATCAGGAAAATCGTACGCTGCAATACGCGGTCGCAGCATACGTTATTGCACGTGAAACAGAAGAGGAAGCATTGGCTGAATACGAGGCAATTTTAGCAAGAGCAGATGAGGAAGCAATCGCACAATTTAAGGCGAGCAAAGAAACGAAAGGGATGTGGAAAAACGCTAAAACAGTGAGTGACTTTGTCGCAAACAATGAAGGCTTCCGTACAGAATTAGTCGGCAGCTATGAGCAAGTAGCGAGCAAGCTGCGCGAACTGGAGGCGATCGGCATTGATCAGGTGTTACTAGCATTCCGCAATCCATTAACAGAACTACCGTTATTTTTCGAGCACGTAGAGTCGAAAGTGAATCCTTTCACACTAAATACCAAGTAAACAACTTTATTAAATGAGGAAAGGGTGAATCTAGATGATTACGTTAAAAAATATTAGTAAGGTTTACAAAACGAAGTCTACGCAGTTTGAGGCGGTGCAGCCGACATCGATTACGATTCAGCAAGGTGAAATTTTTGGCATTATCGGCTTTAGTGGTGCAGGGAAATCGACATTGCTGCGCATGATTAACTTAATCGAGCCGCCAACATCAGGTGAGGTATGGTTTGACGAAGTCGAGCTGACAGACCTAAAGCTGAAGCAATTACAGCAGAAGCGCCATGAGATTGGGATGATTTTTCAGCATTTTAACTTGCTATTAAATAAAACCGTATATGGCAATATCGAATTTGCGTTGAAGGCTGCGGGTGTGCCAAAGTCTGAGCGGGCAGAGCGCATTCATCATATTTTAAAGGTAGTAGAGCTGAGTGATAAGGTGCATCATTATCCGGCGCAGCTAAGTGGTGGGCAAAAGCAGCGTGTGGCGATTGCACGTGCGCTTGTGTTAAACCCGAAAGTGCTGTTATGTGATGAGCCAACGTCAGCACTTGATCCGCAAACGACGGAAAATATTTTGGAGTTTTTAAAATCGATTAATGAAAAGCTTGGTGTAACGCTTGTTATCGTGACGCATGAGATGGAGGTTGTCAACACGTTGTGCCACCGTGTTGCTGTCATGGAAAAAGGTGCGATTCAAGAAGAGCTGACGCTGGCACAATCACCGACAGCGACGACGAGCATAGGCAAATTACTCATTGAGTATCGTGAGAAGGAAAACAGGCATAAGCAGTATGATATTCGCTTAGGAGGCGTTATCCATGTTTGATAATATTATTATGCTTTTACCGGAAATTAAAGAAAGTATCGCTCAAACGTTTATGATGGTTGCGATTTCGCTATCGGCAGCTGTACTGTTTGGGACGTCACTAGGCGTGTACGTGTTCTTAACGGAAAAGGGCTCTATTCGGCCGAATGCGGTTGCTAATCGCTTCTTAAATTATACGATCAACTTAGTTCGTTCGTTTCCATTTATTATTTTACTCGTTGTGTTAATTCCGTTTACGCGTTTAGTTGCTGGAACAACGGTTGGACCACTAGCAGCATCGGTACCGCTATCTATCGCAGCGATTCCGTATTTTGCGCGTTTAGTAGAACAGGCGTTAAAGGAAGTGCCACATGGAACAATCGAGGCAGCAATTGCACTTGGTGCGCCGAAGCGTTACATCATTAAAGAGGTACTATTAAACGAAGCACGTTCAGGTATTATTTTAGCTTTAACCGTGACGACAATTAGCTTTATTTCATATTCCGCGATGGCTGGAATGGTTGGCGGCGGCGGTATTGGCGATTTAGCAATTCGCTACGGCTACTACCGTTTCCAAACAGATGTCATGATTTTCATGGTGCTGTTGTTAGTTATCATCGTACAGGTGGTGCAGTTTATCGGTAATTTATTAGCGAAGAAGCTAGATCGCCGTCATATTTAGGGGGAGATTTGTATGGTAAAAACAATAAAAGAAACAGTGCCGATTGATATTCATTCGGGCGCTTTTGAAGAGTTAGTAAAAGCAATCGAGGAAGATGCAGAGAAGCGTCGTCGTAAAGATGAGCGTCTGCTGCCGTATAAGGCATTTCAGCTTATTAAAGAGGCAAGGCTTGGAGCCATTCGTTTGCCGAAGAATCTTGGTGGTGCTGGTGTGACGAATGTTGAGCTATTTGAGGTTATAAGAAAATTAGCGAAGGCTGATCCGGATGTAGCTCATGCATTGCGCGCGCATTTTGTGTTTGTCGAGGATAATTTAGCAGCACCGTCAAGCGCAGAGCGTACGCGTCGTTTGCAAATTGTAGCGAAGGGAGATTTAGTCGGCAATGCGACGACGGAAGTCTCATCTAATCCACAAGGAGCAAAGCAGTATGAAACTGTGCTGAGCAAGGTGGGAGATGATTATGTGTTAAACGGTAAGAAGTTTTTTACAACAGGTACTTTATATGCGGATTGGGTATCGGTCGTATCGGCTGGTGAAGGAGATACGGTATTTGTGAGCTTTATCCCGACGAACCGTGAAGGCGTGGCTATTTATGACGACTGGGACGGTTTTGGACAGCAGCTAACAGCGAGTGGCACGACAACGTTTACAAATACGCCAGTGAAAAGTTATGAGGCGGTCGAGCTGAAGCGTGAAAAGCAAAGTTATGTGGCGATTCGTCAGCTATTTTTACAGGCGGTCGTAGCAGGAATTGTCGAGGCGATTGTAGAGGATGGTGTAAAGCTATTAAAGGGGCGTAAGCGAACATTTACGCACGGTTCGTCAGCTACAGCAAATGAAGATCCACTGCTTTTACTAACAATTGGTGAAATTCAAGCAACGGCGTTTACATTGAAGACGTTAATTCGTGAGGCTGCGCAGGCATTAGATGAGGCGTTGCTGCAAGGTACGCAGCAGTCTAAGCATGAGGCGGCATTGAAAACAGTGTATGTAAAAGTCATTGGTGAGCAGCTGGCGTTGCAGGTGGCCACGAAGCTATTTGATGTCGGTGGTGCATCTGCGACGAGACGTGACCAGCATTTAGATCGTCATTGGCGTAACATTCGCACGATCGCCTCGCACAACCCGAGCTCGTATAAGCTGAAGGATGTCGGCAATTATGTAGTGAACGGGCATGAATTACCGATTAACGGTTATTATTAAAGGAGAATTTTATGTCTGAATTTTTTTATTATCAAACGGTGCCGATTGAGTTCGGTGTGGGGAAATTACAAAACTTGCCGGACATTATTCGGGAGCGCGGCTATCACAAGGGGTTATTAATTACCACGAAGTCTATTGTTGCGAACGGCATAGCGGAGCGTGTTGTAGCGGAAAGTGGCGGGTTGATTACTGATTTCACATATGGTATTCAGCCAAATCCAACGGTGCAAAATACCGATAATTGTATCGAGGTGCTGCGTAGTGGTAAGTATGATTTTGCAGTCGCGTTAGGTGGCGGCAGTGTGCTTGATTGTGCAAAGGTGGCGACCGCTTTAGCACCTACTACTGCGACGACACAGCGCTTTTTTGATGGGGAGTTTGTGCTAACGGAGCCAGGGCTGCCGCTTATTGCGGTGCCAACGACGGCTGGTACGGCGAGTGAAATTACGCGTGTATCGGTATTAAGTGATCCGGTATCGGGTCGCAAGCGGCCGTTTAATAGTCCTTTTCTGTATCCAGTGTACGCATTGATTGACCCCCTTTTAACAATGAGCTGTAACAAAAAGGTGACGGCATCGAGTGGTATTGATGTGCTAGCACATTCGCTAGAGGCTTTATATAGTAAGCTTCATCAGCCGTTTACTGATTTGTTTGCGAAGCATGCGGCATCGCTCGTATTCCGCTATTTACAGACGGCATACGATGAGCCGGATAATGTTGAGGCGCGCACGAAAATGGCGGAAGCATCTGTGGCAGCGGGCATGGCGTTTAATATTACGCAAACGGCAGCTGCACATGCATGCTCGTATCCGCTAACAGAAATGTTAGACATTCCGCACGGTGAGGCGTGTGCGTTTACGTTGCCAAATTTTTGGGTGTTAAATGCGCAGGATGAGGTAGAGGGGGCGCGCTTGCAGGAAATTAGCCGTGAGCTAGGCTTCCGTGATGCGGCTCATTTAGCTGAGCGCGTAGAGGAATTGAAGCAGCATTTAGAACTTCGTATGAGTTTGCAGGAAATCGGTGTTGAAACCGAGGAGCAGCTGCAGCAAATTGTTGAGGCGAGCTTTGCACCGAATATTCATAATAATCCTGTAACTTTAACGAAGGAAAGCTTGTACGCGTTTTATAAAAGTATATAGAGGAAGGCTGCTCGAAAAGCAATATTTCTTGAGCAGCCTTTTTCTGTCATAATATTTCGATTTCTGTAATATATGATTCTTTTCCTTTAAGATAAGCTCCAACTGCATTTAATTTATCTTCAAATGTAAATTTACCCATAAAAAATACACCCCAATTGTTAGTTTTGTGTCTAACAATTGGGGTGCAGTCAAGCCGCTCAATGACGTTACGTAGTTCGCGAATATTGCCAGGCCAATCATATTGAACTTAAAATTAACTTATACTATAGCTATAATGTTTTCACAAAAAGGGAGATTCACGCATTTTAATGATTGAGTGCTTTGTTTTGAATAAATTTATTCATATATATAGTATTACAGACCACTTACTCACCATTTTGCTAACGTACTTATTTTTTTGAACTAAACGTATTTAACTAAACTAATTTTGAACTTTTAACAAGCGCCTTGATATATCAAAATTTTTAAGACTTATTTAGTTCAGTTAAACTAGTTTGATTTTGCTTAATAAGATTGACTAGGCGAAATTCGATAAAAACTATTTAAATATAATATTTCGTAAGTGATAACCCGTTATTTTTGGTATTTTATTCAAAATTATATATATTAATATAGTTTAAAAATGAGAGAATACGTCATGTTTAACCTAATATACACATCAAAATCATCTTAAAGTCCATTTATACGGGCTTTTTTTCTTGGGAAAAGTTTATAAAACTTCATACACCTTTGTTAATGTTTTATTCAGCAAACCTCGATCAATTATATAATGATTTTTTAGATAAACTTTGCAGTCATGAAAAAAAGTGAATTACAAAGTAAAAGAAGAAACAAACGCCAAAACGACTAAGGAAACTATTCTTAGTCGTTTTGGTGTTGAATGACAATAAAATATTTCAAACACCATCAGGATTTTTATGAAGAGAGCTTCTTGACGCTGTAATGCTAACAAAGATTATTTCACACAAAAGTAATATTTTGGTAAAGATATCGATAGAATATATATTAATGCTGTTATCCCTAAACATGCTTCAAAATTAATTTTATTTACTAAAGGGGCATTAATAAGTTTATCTAACATATATAGAAGACTGATTATAAAAAGTGTCGCTTGAAACTAACCACTTTTTCTTTATTGATGTGAATACAAAGGAAAGTGGGGTGAATATAATAGGAATATACATTTGATTGTAGTTTAAATAAGAAAGTGAGCGGGAAATTTTGAAGATATCTGAGGTATATAAAAGGTATTTAAATGGAGAGAAATTTAAAAGTATACGTGAAATCAATCTTGGGTATTTACCTATAAAACAACCAGTTGATTTAGTGGGGCGTTCACCCATTATGCAAGAACTGGCTAAAAAACATTCAAGACATGTAAATAATAAATAAAACCCCGCTTTATTGTACAAACGGGGAATAATAATGCTAGTTGATTTTTTTGTATTGCATCATTCTTTTTACTAATGGATCCGTTTTACTAACGTGAATAGGTTTAACCATGCTTCCAGTTATTTTGTTAGTTTGTTTAGCACTTTGGTTAGTGCTTGTTTCACCCAATTTTCTCGCGGCCCGATTTCTTATATCTTGTATTCTAATTGGAGTTTTAGCGTTGCTCATATATATCACTCCTTTATTCAATGATATGTAACAATCTTTCATTCGTCAAGAATAGATTCATGCTCCATTTCCGTCATCACTAGTGCTTGTTAAAGCCACCATGTACTCGATATTTTCAATATTTTTACTGATTGTATTATGTAATAGTTCAAAAAGGTATCTGTCTAAAATATCAAAGGGATAAGTATAGCTGCTAATAACAGTAACATACTCATCTACACCGTAACAAAAATAGAAAACAAGATAATTCTTTTTTAATATGCTATCCTGATTATGTTTGTTAAAAATTGCGGATTCCCCTGTTTCTTTAGTTTCTTCGACTAATTCATGTAACTCTTCGGGTATAGCTCCGGTATATACATTATATGAAAACGCGGCATGGAGCGGGTGATTTTTGTATCCCGCTTGAATCTCTGCTAAAAAATACTCTAATACCTCTTTATAATCGATGCTTGAATCATTTAAAAATTCAAGTGTTCTTCCGGTCGCATGATCACTAGTCAAATAGGCCATAAGCTTAGCTTTAGTTCCGCTGATTTCAACAGTTTCAATAGCCGCTTGCTCAATATTGTCTACTTCAAATTCCATATTGAAAAACTTAAATCTTTTTAAACGTTTAAAAGCAACAGGAAGTATCAAAAATAAAAGCATCCAAATTAAAAGTAAAAAGAGTCCTCGAAAGATAATTTTATTAAAATTGGATTCAACAATAGGTTTAACTAAAATAGTTAACCATGTTTCTTTCTCTTGGGAGCTACTGCTTGAAGGACTTTCTATTGTTTTTACATTCGATTTTGCCTCAGATGATCCATTCTTTTCTGATTGTAGAAAGAGTTCTTTTGGATTCTCTTTGAGAGTATGTTGAAAAAGTAGAAGTGAAGCAAGTATCATCCAAGTTAAAATCAGAATTATCCCCGAAGTGTATATGTATGGAATTAAAAAATTAATCCATTGAAAAAATGATCTTCTTTCCTCATTCTCCGTATTAATGCGAGGCACTATTTTCCCTCCTTTTTTTCATTCTATCGAAATGTTTTCTATCTAACAATAGAACAATAGATTGTAAACCATCTAATCTTAAAAGTTTATTAACAGCATCTTTTGAGAAATTTGGATATCTATATTAAAGTTTATAAGAGATTGTGAAGGTTTGTACGTAAAATACCATGTAAGAATGTATTTTCTGTGGTGAGACATAGCCTTATGGTTGGACTAACAGAAAAGGTTAGTTAAATGGCGATTGATTCGATTGAATAAAGAATACATGATAAAATGGGGACGATTGAAGAAAAATAGTATAGACTTCTAAAATATAGATGCCTTTCGACAAATAGAAAGGAAGGAGCGGGAGTACATGGATATAAAAGTAAATTACAAGATCATAAAAGAAATGTGCGGTACCGTCTCCTTCAAAAGAGGAGACTCTTTTTATCGAGCGAGTAAAGTAACATTTAATCAGTATAGCTCTGATTTCTGTGAAGCCACCGTTAATGGAACGGAAGACTTTCATGTCACAATTGAACAAGACGGGACAGGGAACATTCAGACGAAATGCAGCTGTCCTACGCTACCGAATTTTCAAAAGTGTTGCCAACACATTGCAGCAGTTTTATTAGCTATTTATGAACACCAACGTCAAGGAACGTTTCCTATCGATGTACAGGGTATGCAACCCAATCATGGAGAGCTGACAGAAGAATTCATAACGCTCTTCAATGACAGGCCAACTCGAACAAGTGGACATCAGCTTCATTTTGAAAAAAGGAAGGTACTTGATGCCATGTTTACCTGTAAACCGTTCTCCATCGGGAACGGTCAGTACTTGTTTGGAATAGAAGTAAAGATTGGTCATATGAAGCTACAAAATATTCGAGACTTTCTACAGAACGTAAAACATGGGGAACCTAGTACATTATCCTCTACATTTAAGTATGATCCAAGCCTTCATTGCTTTTCAAACGATTCAGATGCAGTTATTCATCAACTCATTCGGGTCGTCCAGGATGAAAAGTCCTTTTTGGAAGCATTACCGAACCTTTCTGACTGTACAGTTCGTAATCAAACATTACTTATTCCACCATCCACTTGGATGGGGCTCGTTCCTTTATTGACAAAGACTCCATTGGTAACGATTGAGCATAATGGTCATTCTTTTGAGAGCCTGCGAATTTTGGATGGACCACCTCCTTTACAGTTTACATTCGAAGAAATCGAAGGTGACGATTACCAATTGACGATTAAAGGATTTGATCGAATGGTCGTTTTGAATTCCTATAGTTCTGTGCTATGTGACGGAACAGTCTTTCAGTTAGAAGGAAAAGACTGTGAACGATTATCTAAACTAAAGCAAATGCTGGCAACTCCGGATACGAATCACATTCCAATTCCACATGAAAAAATGGATTTTTTTCTAAAAAAGATCGTACCAGGTATGGAAAAAATCGGCGATGTCCAACTGTCTAAAGCGTTATCTCAGGAGATGACGAAAACACCGCTTGTTGCCAAGCTTTACTTAGATCGTCTGAAAAATCGTCTGCTTGCAGGACTAGAATTTCAATACGAAAATGTTGTTATTCAACCATTGGAAAGCCGCGACATCCCAACAGGACCAATGATTATAAGGGATATGGAAAAGGAAGAGGAAATCCTTCAACTCATGGAGGGGAGCGGGTTTTCCAAAACAGAGGGCGGTTATTATATGCAAAATGAAGCACTGGAATATGAATTTTTATATCATGTTGTTCCAAAGCTTCATCCGCTCGTCCAAATTTATGCGACAACCGCTGTTCGAAATCGTATTGTGAGAAAGAATGCTCATCCAAAAATTAGAGTGAAGGTGAAAAAAGAACGCACCAATTGGCTGGAATTTAAATTTGAGATGGACGGAATTGCTGACAAGCAGATTCGGGAGATTTTAGCAGCACTAGAAGAAAAGCGAAAATATTACCGTCTTCCAAATGGATCATTTCTATCTCTCGAGACCAAGGAAATGAAAGAAATCCATCGTTTTCTGAATGAAGTTCCGGTTCAGGATGAAGATTTTGAAGCTAGTCTAAATATGCCTATTATTCAAAGTCTTAAACACCTGGATTTTATTGATGATAGTCAAGTTTTCACAGTAGAGGAATCGTTCAGTCAGTTTCTTGATCATATACGTAACCCAGGTAATTTGAATTTTGAGGTGCCACAAAGTTTAGACAACATATTAAGGGACTATCAAAAACATGGATATAAATGGATGAAAGCACTTGCTAGCTATGGATTTGGCGGTGTTCTAGCCGATGATATGGGGCTTGGTAAAACATTGCAAAGTATTACATTTATTGTTTCTGAGCTTTCAAGCATTCGTGATAGGAGGCTTCCAGTTCTCATTGTTTGCCCGTCATCCTTAACGTATAACTGGTTACATGAAATGATGAAATTTGCTCCTAATCTTCAAGCAATCGTCATAGATGGGAATAAAGCGGATCGAAAAGAGCTGCAAAAGGATATCAAAGATATAGATGTCATTATTACGTCCTACCCGTTACTACGTCAGGATATAAAGTGGTATGAGAACCAAACATTTCATACTGTTTTCTTTGATGAGGCACAGACATTTAAAAATCCATTGACCCAAACCGCTCGAGCTGTTAAAAGGATACGGGCAGATAATCGTTTTGGCCTCACAGGAACACCGGTGGAAAATTCACTTGAAGAGCTTTGGTCAATTTATCATATTGTCTTTCCGCAGCTATTCCAAGGATTAAAGGAATATAGCCATCTTTCAAGGAAAACAATTGCTCGAAGGGTTCGTCCGTTTTTATTTCGTAGAATGAAAGAGGACGTACTTATTGAGTTACCTGAAAAAACGGAGTCGCTAGAAGTATCAGAGCTGCTGCCTGAACAAAAGAAGCTTTATGCAGCATATTTGGCGAAGCTGCGACATGATACACTGAAACACCTGGACAAGGATACTATTCGAAAAAATCGTATTAGAATTTTAGCAGGATTGACAAGATTACGACAGATTTGTTGTCATCCAGCCTTGTTTGTAGAGGGCTATACGGGAAGCTCAGCAAAATACGATCAGTTGCTACAAATACTAGAAGAATCGAGACTTTCAGGGAGAAGGGTGTTAATATTTTCCCAATTCACAAAAATGCTTAAGCTGATAGGTAAAGAGATAACAATGCGAGGTCAAACGTATTTCTATCTTGATGGACAAACCCCTTCAGAGGAACGAGTGGAAATCTGCAATCGATTTAATGATGGTGAGCGGGATTTGTTTCTTATTTCTTTAAAAGCAGGAGGTACAGGACTAAACCTAACAGGTGCGGATACAGTTATCTTATATGACCTTTGGTGGAATCCTGCGGTCGAGGAGCAAGCGACAGACCGTGCTCATCGAATGGGCCAGAAAAATGTTGTACAGGTTATCAAGCTTGTTGCCCGTGGCACAATAGAAGAAAAAATGAATGAACTTCAGGAAAAAAAGAGAGAGCTTATTGCAGACATTATCGATTCAGAAGAAAAAGCATCAGTTATGTTAACCGAAGAGGATATTCGTGAAATTTTAATGATATAAAAAATTAAGAGAGGCACTACTTTCGTATGGAGTAGTGTTTTTTCTAACGTTTTAGGGTGGGATATTAACTTACTTACATTAGTTTATATAATTTAAGAAGAATATCTACATCTTTAAGCAAAATAATACCGAGACGAATGGAGGACAGCACTAACATGGAAAATGTATCAAATGCAGATAAATTGGAATCAATAAAATCCTTTCAATCGACAATTAGAAAACTTGAAAAAACCTTGGATACGATGACTCAGAAAGGCGCAAATACTACCTTAGTAAAGAAACGACTCAAAGCTAGTTGTATCGGCTTAGCTATGCTAGAAAACGTTTGGAATCAAAAATCCCATGATTACACCCTAGAAGATTTAGCGGAAGCCCGCAATGTTCTTACCGGTTTATTTCCATCAATTGAGAACAGTTATGCCAAGTTAAAGGTGGGGGTAAAAGTAAAAAACGATCTATTTCTTCGCTACAAGTAATATTTCTTGGAATTCCATAAGTAGATAACCGTTTTGTTTGAGCCTTAAAAAATTCTGGATTTTTAAACGTTGCCAACTGAATAAGTTTATGAATAAAGGATGAAGGCAGACCTTCTTTTTCAATATATAACCCATTCTTTTCAATTACTTTCAGTTTAGTTGGAAGTTTAATTTGAACCTTATTATTGGAGGAATTCTGATTGTTTTCTTTGACAAAAATAGATGACTCATCGCTTTGATGAAATGTTTTAATTATTTCTTTAACCTCTTCCATTTTCATTTTTTTACATTAGCTAAATAGCTCCATTGATTCGTGTATGGTACAAAATTTTCATCAGTGAAGCTACTATTACTATTCCTCCTTGGACCACGTTGCAAAGGAAGAGCAATTAAATTCCCAAAACCACCTTTTGGTAGTGTATCTTGATTTGGAAATAATCGGTCAAATGAATCCATTCCTACTTCATATCTTTTTTCAAGTGTACGTGATAATAACATATTGCCGAGTTTTCGAGCTAGGGAAGCGGAAATTGTTTCGTGGAAAAAGATCCAAACATGACATCCATTTCCTGACCGAGAACGCTCAATGTTAGCAGGGACATTCAGTTCTTTACATGTATCTATAAAAGCTAGAACATCTTTTTGCCAATTTTTCTTATCGAAATCAACCGCTAAAAACCAGCATGTTTCATCTTGTAAAAGGGGATAGAGACCTATCGTATGTTTACCTGTAAGATGATCATAAATGACTTGTTCTGTTAGAGGGAGTAGTGTTCGATGCTGGCATTCAGAACATTTAATAATTGGTTTTTGACATATAGGTGGTTGCCACTCATATTTACAAGCAGGGGAATAACCGGATTTTCCACTTTTAGATTCCCATCTTACTGCATATACATCTGTTCTACCTATGAAAAGATCTCTAAATATTTTAATTCTTTCATTTATCTTCTGTCTTTTAGATATAGGAAATTCAGTGTCTGTATTTGGTATAGAGTCACTTGGTTGGATATTATGGTATCTCAATAGAGCTTTTAATTTTCGATTTTCCTGTCTCAACTGTTCACATTCTTTTAATGCTTGCTGAAGTTGCTGTTCAAAATTTTGCATCGTATCCCTCGATTTATACTGTCATTTTATTAGTGAAAATGGTTTGGTATACTTTTATTATATATAGAAAAGTTAGAAGGCGGAAATGGTTACATGGCTGAACGAAAAAAGAAGAGATAAAGAAATAGTGGAGTTATATCATCAAAGAGTAACCGAAGAAGCATTAGATCCTTTATTTATATGAAAACTTTCAAAAATGGAAAAGTGGGAAATTACCTTACTATGAATTAACAGAGCATATTTATGGATTTCATAAATTAAAAATTAAATCAAAAGATTTAGTCTCGGTTTAATTTTGATGGAGAGAACGATGAATTTTTTATATTTCAAGCTAAAAAATATAATTATTATTAATGTAATTAATGAATGTATGTATGTATGAAAGGACTAACAACAGTATGGTTAAATTAAAATTAAATGAATTAAAAAGAGAGCTCAAAGAATTTAATCAGAAAGAACTAATTCAGTTAATTTCTGAGCTTTATAAATTAAATAAAGATGTTCAACATTATTTATCTAATAAGTTTATAGGTGAAGATGCGATTATAGATTTATATGAAAAAACAAAAAAGAAAATAAACGATGAATTTTTCCCCGAACGTGGTTTTGGGAAAATGCGTTTAGGAGAAGCAAAGAACGCAATTTCAAATTTTAAGAAAGTATCATGTGATGAAAGTAAAACATTAGATTTAATGCTTTTTTATGTTGAAATCGGCACAGAATTCACAAATACCTATGGTGGTATGGATGGCAAGTTTTATGATAGTATGGCGTCTATGTATAACAAAGTTGTGATTGAGTGCAACAAGAATGAGCAGTTTTTTATCGTTTTTAAAGATCGCCTCTATTCTGTTGTTCAAGCATCTGAAGGAATCGGATGGGGATATCATGATGAATTATGTGACATCTATTATTCAATCGACTGGGAAATAGAGGAGGATGAATAGAAGCGGGCAATTATTGAAATTAAGTATGATAACAGCGATATGAATGTTAATTGGAGATGTTTCAATGGGAAAGAAAAACAGGGGTCATTATTATCGTGCTAATGAAAAATTTAGTGGGAAAGGGCATCATCAACATATCTGTAAAAACTGCGAAAAGTCTATCTAAAAGAAAAAGATAATTTATCAAGGGAGTGGGACACAACTTTTGAATTAGACGAAAACTTTATGTTTATAACAGGTTACACTGAAGGTGGCGCACCTTTTGGGATTACTTATGATGAGTGAGATGAGGTAGAACAACCTTCAAACACTGTAGACATTTAACAGATTATCATTTTAATGAGTTTATTCATTTTTTACAAACAAATTGAGTTCCTTGGTGTATAGAAGAAGACGGTTATGAAGAATACAAGCAGCGTATTGAGGATTTACTGATGAAAATTGATAATCTAGTCGAGAGAGTTAGAGGATGACCCCTAAAATGTGTAATAAAATACAAATTCACTTTGAGTTATTTCGATATAATTAAATCGCACTCATAACCCGTGATTTTTATCATATTACTAAAATTTATATATATTAATATAATTAAAAAGTGGGGGAATACACCATATTTAACTTGATATACATATCAAAATCACCTTAAAGTCCATTTAGATGGGCTTTTTCTTTTTAAAAAAATTTATGAAATTATCTTATTTGTATTTGATTAAACGAACGTTAGTTTGTATAATAACAAAAAGGATAATTTAGGAAAATCATAATCAAGACGAATACTATATTCATTTTTAGCTGGAGTACTGTGTTTGTTTACATTCATGTATGTCCTTTAAAAATTATAGGACAAGTTATACGGATAAACAAAGGGGGAAAAAGCGTGCCAAGAAATCCAGGTGTTACAGACGAAATGATTATTGAAATGTATAAAGCAGGTATGCCTTATAAAGAGATGGAGCCGATAGTAGGACTGTCTAATCGAGCTATTCGTGATGTGATGTATAAACATGGAGTAGATATCAGAAAACCTCCACGTAAACATAAAGTAAATGAAGATTTCTTTAAAATATGGACACATGAAATGGCCTGGGTATTAGGATTATTTGTGACAGATGGACATGTTAATAAGAAACTTCAGAATATTTCATTTGCTCAGAAGGATGAAAGAATTCTTCGTTTAATAGCAAAA
>Ga0182746_1000961_pt1 | contig 30677 bp, 30 predicted proteins | sample eDN3rd30CBELigOP_FD_128881 | JGI IMG/M metagenome (GOLD analysis project Ga0182746, IMG submission 128881) | Enriched Organic Plus compost microbial communities from Emeryville, California, USA - eDNA 3rd pass 30_C BE-Lig OP (version 2) (version 2) ...
GACGACCGCTTCCTGGCGAACGGAATGCTGGACACGGCGGCAATGCGGCCGATCGCGCGCTGCGGCTATCACGACTACGCCGTCGCGGACCGGATGTTCTCCCTGATCCGGCCGGGCGCGTAAGCGGCAGACCAGTTCAGGCTGAGAGATCGTTCGGCTGAGGCTCTGCGTAGAACTCGACATACATCCGCATCGGGCCCAGCGGCTGGACCTCGTGCGGCTGGTCGGGATGAACGACGCCCGGTGTTTCCGGCGTCAATTCAGTTTCACTGACGGGTTCGAGGATGCGATAGCACAGCCGCCCCTCAAGGACATGAATGAGCGCCCAGACACCTGGCTTGGTGCGGTGCGCACGGCGAAGCCCTGCAGGCAATGTGTCCTGGTTGAACTCGGGCGTTCGCTTATATGCCTTGAGACCGGCAGGCAGGACATCGCTCATCGCCCGGACTGCTCCGCCTCGTCCAGTTCCGGACGCAGCAGGCGTTCTCCCTTCCGGAGCAGGACGCCGTTTGCACCGGCAATGCCGAGTTCAAGACTCTCGGCGATCCGCCGCGCACGCTCCACAAAATGATCTGCCGCCCTGGGAGGGCACAGGTCGCGGGCTGTCGCCTCGAACAGAGCGAGCCACCGGTCGAAATGCCGGGCATCGACCGGCAGCGGCAGATGCTTCGGCATCGGCTGGCCGTGATAGCGGCCGGTCATCAGCGCCACGGACGACCAGAACGCACACATGCGCTGAAGGTGCGGTTCCCAGTCGTGGATTCGCGCAGCGAACACCGGACCGATGAGCTGATCTTCGCGGACACGCGCATAAAAGCCGCGCACGAGCCGGTCGATCATCGCTTCGTCGATGCCGGTCTCGGCCTGGATTGCCGCCGTGATCTCCGCGCGACGCTGGAATGCTGACGTGACAGGAATGGTCATGCTCTCGCCTCCATCGCCGGGACGTCCGCCAGCAGCCGCCGCATGCGGCGCAGCGAGCCGGGATTGCGGATGAGATCGGCGAGCGAGTAGCGGTCGAGTACAGCCAGAAATGCCTGCAGCGCCTCCTCGAGCGGGCTGCGCAGGCCGCAGACCGGCGCGACAATGCAGGTATTGCGCGCGCGGTCGAAACACTCGACCAGCGCAAAACCGTCTTCGGTCGCGCGCACGACCGCGCCGAGGTTGACCGATGCGGCAGGCTGGCCGAGGCGAAGGCCGCCGCCCCGCCCGCGAAGACTATCGATGAGGCCCGCCTGCGCCAGGGTCTGGACCACTTTCATCAGATGATTGCGGGAAATCCCATAGCGGCGGGCCACCTCTTCGATGGTATGCAGCTTGTCCGGCTCCATCGCCAGCAGCATCAGCAGGCGCAACGCATAGTCGGTGTGAAGGGTCAGGCGCATGCGAGGTTGCGGCTTGTTAAATAAGTATCCTAGATACCTCTTATAGCGGACAGAAACGCATATGCCAATATGCCGCCACTGCCCGTCACTGTCTTTTCGCGACAAGACCCAGTGTAAACCGAACCTACAAAGGCAGAGAAAGCATTGCCGTCGCTCGCTTCCCACAGACAAGCCGCGAACGTTACATTCAAGGAATGTCGGCGGGTTCGAGCGTGCTCAGCATCGCCTTGACAATGTCGGCCGGCCTCTCAGCCCCCATGACACTGCCCATGACGGCGACGGCCGTCGCGCCGGCGGCGCGCATGGCGGCCGCGTTGTCGGTGGAGATGCCACCGAGCGCCACGACTGGAATGCCTATCCGAGCTGCGGCTGTAACGGCACTCACTCCCAGCGCCGGTCCATAGCCCGGCTTGCTCGCGGTTGGATAGATTGGGCTCAGCGTCACATAGTCTGCACCAGCCGCGTGCGCCTTTTCGACATCGGCGAGGCCGTGGGCCGACAGGCCGACAAGGACTGACGGCCCAAGCGCCTGTCTCGCCTCGGCAACGCTCGCGATGTCGCGCACATGTATCCCGCCACTTCCAACTTCCTCAGCAAGCTCGATATCGCCGCCAATCGACAGCAAGCCGCTCCTCTCGCGCACAATCTCAGTGAGCCGGAACGCCAGCCGTCGTCGCGCGGCATGCTCCAGATCGCGGTCCCGCAGCCAGATCCAACGCGCTCCGGCTGTGACCGTCTCGGTCACAATGGCCTCCAGCGACCGGCGCGCCTGATGCCGATCGGTCACCACCAGCAATCGCGATGGAAGCCGGATCACGAACCGACCAGCCCCAGTTGCGGGCTTGACGGCTCGGCGCGGCGGCGGCGCGCAATCCGGCCAGCGCGATACGCGAGCCGTCCGGCCTCGACCGCGTGCCGCATCGCGCTCGCCATCATCACCGGATGGTCCGATTTCGCGACAGCCGTATTCAGCAGCACCGCCGAAGCCCCCAGCTCCATCGCGATGGTGGCATCGGACGCGGTGCCAATACCGGCATCGACGATCACCGGCACCGCGGACCGGCGGCAGATCAGTTCGAGGTTGGCCGGGTTCGCTACGCCCATGCCGGAGCCTATGAGCGAGCCCATCGGCATGACGGCGGCCGCACCAAGGTCGGCCAGCCGCTGGCAGACCACGGGATCATCGTTGCAATAAGGCAGGACAACGAAACCGGCGTCCACCAATTGTCGTGTTGCTTCGAGGAGTTCTGCGACGTCGGGATAAAGCGTTTCGCGATCACCAATGACTTCGACTTTGATCCAGTTGGTGTCGAGAGCCTCGCGCGCGAGTTCGGCCGTCAGCACGGCATCACGAGCGGTCTCGCACCCCGCTGTATTTGGCAAGATACGATAGTCCTTGAGCAGGTTGATGGTGTCAGCACCGCGGCGATCGAGCGAAATCCGCCGGATCGATGCAGTGACGACTTCAGCACCGCTGGCCGCGACCCCCTCCACAAGAATGCGCTGGTTGGGGTAGCCGGCCGTACCAAGAAAGAGGCGCGAGCGTAGCGCCACGCCGGCAATCACAAACGGATCGGATGAGTTCATCTCAGCCTCCCTGCATGGCGCGGATGATCTCGACGCGATCACCCTCCGCGAGCGTCGTGCTCAGCCACCGGTCTCTGCGGACGACGGCGCCATTGAGCGCGATGGCATAGCCCCTGGGGCTTTCGAGATTCAGGTCTGCGGTTTCTTCGTGCCATAGTTCGGCAAGGCTTGCGGAGCCGGTCTCGCGCCGTGTGCCGTTGACGATCAGGATCATGGTTCCACTCCGACGATCGAGCTTGAGTTTGATGATTGCTTCTGAAAGCGGTCGAGCCCGAACGGCTGCGCCGCACCGGTCATGGTGCCGGAGATCACGAGTTGCTCGATCGCCGTGGCAGTCGCCGGGACGAGAAGGATGCCGTTGCGATGATGGCCCGTCGCAACCAGCAATCCCGGCACGGGGGTGACGCCGAGGATCGGGGCGTCATCCTCAGTGGTTGGACGGAAGCCGGACCAGATCGCCTCGATCTCCATCTCCTCGCTGGACGGCAACGCACGATGCACGCCCTCCAGAAGCATCAGCGCGCCGCCGGCGGTGATGGCCGGATTGAAGCCCGCCTCCTCCATCGTTGCTCCAACGATCAGCGTGCCGTTGCTCTTGGGCGCGAGATGGACCTGCTCGGTCCAGACCACGTGGGACAGCGATCCCGACTGAGGCGTCGTCCGCAACGCCAGCGCCTGGCCCTTCAACGGCCGCACCGGAATTTCGACGATCGACGACAGAGGCCCCTCAGCGCTCCAGGCTCCCGCGGCGATGATCGCTGTCTGCGCCTTGCAGGCTCCGGCTGAGGTCACCAGACCCGACAGTCTCCCGCCGGATGTTTCGAGCGACTCAACGATGCAGTTCTGAAAGATCCGCCCGCCGCGTGCGCGCAGCGCGCGAACGAGCGCGGGGATCAGATGTCGAGGATCGACTTGATGATCTTCTGCACAGAGGACGCCGGCCGCCACCGAAGAGCGCAACCCTGGTTCCCGCCTGCGTGCTTCTGTGCCGTTCAGCCATTGGATGCCAAGACCGGCGCGTCGCTGATGATCATAACGGAAGCGCAGCCGCTCGACTTCATCGCGGCCCAGCGCCACCACCAGTGTGCCCTCGTCGCGATAATCAATCGACAGATGCGATTCTGCCTCGATTGCAGACCGGAACCCGGGCCACAATCGCTGGCTCTCGATCGCCAGCGCCAGCAAGTTCTCGCCGCCGGGCTCATGCTCTGCTGCAGCCGCAAGCATGCCGGTCGCGGCAAAGGTCGTGCCGCTCCCCGGTGCGCCGCGGTCGAACACGGCCACGGACAGGCCACGGCTGGCAAGCCGCCAGGCGATCGCGAGTCCGATCACGCCAGCGCCGACAACCGCGACGTCCACCTCGGACGGCAGGATCGGCTTTTCCATAGGAGCCGCCACCTCTGGCGGAGGATTCAGCCGCTCGCCAACCAGGACGGTACCGTCAATGACACACATCACTCTCGCATCTCAGCCTCTGTTTCGGCGGAGAGATCGGAGTTCGATGGCCGGCGGCTCGAAAATCCAATTCCTACGCCGGTATGAACCGGATCAGGTTCGAAGGATTTCCGCGCTGACCGCAACGATGCTGCAGTCCCAGCGGTTTCTCAGCCCCTTGTCGGGGATCTCCCTGGATAGGCGAAGTTTGAAACAGCCGGACGCGCACGTCAACCCGGCAGGTCTCCGCTTGGCCAAGGGCGTCGGCGGCTTCCAGCGAGCCAAGCCTATGCCGGATGGTTCATACGCTCGGCAGAACGGCTCCCAGTGACAGGCGGCCGAACTAGTCCTCAGCTTCTGCCGAGCCTTGTCGCTTTTATTCTGGATGCTTCAACCATTTCAACAAGGCACATATCGTGTCCGATAACGCTCGGTACGATACGAACAACCCTGAGTGATCTGCCGGAAAACCGGATCGGAATTCGAAGACGCAGCGCTTCGCGATAGGGTTCAACCGCCGCACCTTCCGCAACAGATGTAACGACCAACTCACAATCCAATATCGCGCTCCATGGTTGATCTGCGCAACGCAGCATATCCCAGGATCGCGGCGATCAGAGATGGAAATATATTGCGTAATTGAAAGCCAATTTAGAATTGGAAGGTTGCACGCCACCATTATAATGAGAACCGCAACCTTACCCCGGGGGTTGCCATAGCGGGCGCCCTGCCACTTTTGACGCATGGCGGGGCGCCCGTCATATCTCCCGACACGAGGTTTATCGCCGAATTTTTTTCATGCTTCGAAATACAAGCAGAAATTTATTCCAGAACCGTGGGGCGGCCCCCACTGCCGACCACGCCTGGGCATGGTGATCCCCGCCATACTCGAAATCAACGCCGCCTGCGACGAGTGTCGCGGGCGGTTTTGTTTTGAAAAGCGGCTTTCATCGGCGCGAGAGCGAGAGCGAGAGCGAGACGGAAAGCCACACGCGAGGCTCTGCAAAAATAATATACTTCTTTAAAAGATTATTGGATAATGCCGGCGGGCGTCGTCTCCGACATCGCGTTGGCAGCCGACTGGGGTGGACTTCACTATCACCAGGACTTACTTGATGAATGCACGTCATTGTGTAGCGGCCTGCCTTGTCGCGAATATCGTTAGCGCGGGATCGGCCCAAATTGCCTTCTCTCAGCAGGCTCCGGCCTTTGTGCCGCCCTACGTTTGGGAAGGCGCATTCGTGATCAAGACGGCGAATGCGGCCTGCGCCGACGAGAGCTTCGTTGCGGGAGCAAAGGGCACGATCGCCTTCCGGCCACAGCTTGAGGATGGCGAAGCGGCGTCGGCAATGAGCTTCTTCACCACCCGCAGCAGCTTCATCGCCACGACCAACAATCCTCCATCCCAGATGCACGGGCAAAGCGCCTATGTCGGCTACACGACCAGCCGCCGCGTGCTACATGGCACAGCATTTCCCGGCAACTACACCCTCACGATCACGCCGGGAGACATCACGCCGACCACGCGCTTCGTCACCGTTCGTGGCAACTTCACAAATTTCTTTGGCCTGACCGGATGCAAGGTGACGTTTGATGCGGCGCTGTTTCCACACGTGAACTAGCATCCTTTCCCCACATCAATGCAGAAAACCCCGCTGTCCTCTTGGGCAGCGGGGCCGACTATACGTTGCGCATCGGCCCGGAACGCCTCAGGTCCACCCTCAATCCTGAGCGCGCCCCGGCGATCGGCATGCCCTGCAAACTCCACATCGCGGCCCATCACTGTCTCGCGATGCAGTCCGATTCCTGATCGCCGTCTGGCCTGCAACAGGGAGCATTGCCCTTCCCCGGACATCCGCCAAAACCGTTCAAAACCTTGGCAAACCAGTGCTCTACAAGCGGTTCACCCGGGTCGGTGAGCCGCGAATTGCCGATTGGAGGGTGGCGCGATAAGAGAAGGCCGGCGCAATACCACGGAACGCGCCAACATCGATGAAGCCGTCATCTGGCCATCAAGACGAGCCAGGAGGCGAGGACTTCACCGCTGAGTCAATACTCATCACAGAAAAGTAAGGGGTAGCGTTTGTCTCGTGATTTTCGCACGTTGCTCACAACGAGCAACGCTGGTCGGCCCTATGTTCTGCTCGAGGATCGCCTCAACGGATTATCCCCAGCCACGCTGTATATTGACCCGATTGAAATCGTTTGCTGCCGGACGCCCGACCGCGTGGCTGAAGCGCTCGCACAAATCGAAGCTGCCGTCGATCAAGGGCTTCATGCGGCCGGCTTCGCATCGTTTGATCTCGGCTACGCGCTTGAAGAACGGCTGATGCCCCTTCTGCCGCACGATCGTTCGTTGCCGCTCTTGTGGTTCGGCTTGTTCAAGAAGCCGATAGAGATCGAGCCGGAGGTGCTCGACTCCACCCTCCCCCTCATCGGGCCGCCACCGCCAATCACTGCACTGGAATACGCCCTTGATCGAGACGCCTATCAGGAGAAAATGACGCGAGTCCTTGAATACATAAGGGCGGGCGACGTCTACCAGGTTAATCTCACATTTCCCGTACGATTCAGATACGGCGGTCATCCGCTTGCGCTCTATGCAGCCCTTCGCGCCCGCCAGCCGGTCGCGCATGGCGGTGTCGTCTCCTTTGAAGGGACGACCATCGTCTCCGTTTCGCCGGAACTGTTCCTGCGTGTGGCCGATGGTCAAGCGACGACCCGGCCGATGAAAGGGACTCTTGCACGTGGTGCTGACCCGGAAGCCGATCGGGCTGCAATAGACCGCCTCATCGAGGATCCCAAGCAACGCGCCGAGAACCTAATGATTGTCGATCTGATGCGTAATGACCTGTCGCGGGTGAGTGCGGTCGGGTCGGTTGAGGTGCCGAAGCTATTCGAGGTGGAGACCTATCCAACCCTTCATACACTGACGTCGACGGTCACCGCGCGACTGCGGAAAGATGCGGGTCCGGCGGCCATTTTTCAGGCCATGTTTCCATGCGGATCGGTCACCGGCGCGCCCAAGCACCGTGCGATGGAGATCATCCGCGAGATCGAAGGACCAGCGCGTGATGTTTATACCGGCTCGATCGGCGCGATATCGCCTGATGGCACGCTGGCGTTCAATGTTGCAATACGGACCGCCACGCTGAACTCCGACGGCTCAGGTTGCTACGGGGCCGGAGGAGGAATCGTCGCAGATTCGAAACCGGACAGCGAATATGACGAATGCCTGCTGAAGGCGCGTATCTTGACGGATCTCGCCGCCGACTACGAGCTGATAGAAACCTTTGGCTGGTCGGCAAGAAGCGGGTTCGTCCGGCTCGACATGCACCTGGATCGGCTGACCTCGTCGGCCGAACACCTCGGCTTTCAGTTCAATCGCCCTGCTCTCGAAGCCGAACTTGCCGAGCTAGCCGATATGTTTCCGCGCGATGCGGTCCAGCGACGCGTACGGCTGAAGCTGAACCGGGCCGGCAAGGTCGAGATCACATCGGAAGCTCTGGTTGACGGACCACGCCGGCCATTGCTGGTCGGAATCGAACCGGTACGCGTGGATGGTGCCGATCCGTTTCTCCGCCACAAGACGACCTGCCGGCAACGCTATGAAGCCTGCTTCGCAAGAGCTGCTGCTGCGGGTCTTGACGAGGTCATCTTCCTGAACCGGAACGGACACGTCACCGAAGCCTCGCGCCACAACGTTTTCGTGGAGATCAATGGCCGTCTTGCAACGCCTCCTGTTACAAGCGGATTGCTTCCCGGGATCTTGCGTCAAGAACTTCTACAAAGCGGCGCGGCGGTCGAAAGGAATCTGACGCTCGACGATATCCATCAATCGGGTCGTTGGTTCGTCGGGAATAGCTTGCGCGGCCTGCAAACCGCGCTGCTCAAACAGACATGATGCGACGCCACCGCTGCTGAATCTTTCGAGCCACCTGAGTTGACAGATCCCGGCGACGGCAGCGCCGCCGGGGCAACGCTGTCCGGCTACTGCTTTTCGATCCGCGCCATCTCAACCAATCGCGCCCAGGTTTGGATATCTTCCAGAAGGTAGGAATTGGCCTCGTCTGGCGACATCACAAGAACGTCTGCGCCGTTCTTGATCAGGAACGCAATGGTCTCGGGATCGGCGAGGGCATCGGCGAACCAGCGATTGATCGCGCGGGCGATATGGTCCGGGGTCTTCGCCGGCACCATGGCCGCCCACCATCCGAGCAGGTCGATATTGATGCCCTGTTCCTTGAATGTCGGAATATCTCCGGTCGGCCGGAAACGGTCGCCGGACGAGACTGCGAGAAGGCGAAGTCTTCCTTCCCTTTGTTGGGCAAGAGCCATCGTTGGATCAAAAACGGCGAAGTCGAGCGAGCCGCTGGCCAGATCATTCAGCGAGTCGACGGCGCTCTTGTAGGAGACCTCGACAGTTTGCAGGTTCGCCACGGTCTTGTAGGATTCCCCGATCACCTTGGCGAAGGGGTTCGAAAAGGCGTAGCTTGCCTTGTTCCCCTTTTTGCGCAGCGCTTCCGTCAATTCCGAAAGCGACTTGTAAGGCGACCTCCCGTCGACCGCGATGACGAACGGTATCTTGTTGACCGTGGCAACGGCCCTGATGTCCTTGCCGACATCGATCGGCGGGGCCTTCAGAAGATTGGCATTGATTGCAGCGGCGGTTCCGCCGGAGACAAGGATCGTATGACCGTCGGGCGCGGCGCGCGCCGTCGTCGTCAGCGCGAGCATGCCGCCCGCGCCCGGCCGATTTTCCACGATGATGACGTTTCCGGTCTTTTTGCCGATTTTGTCGGCAAAGAAACGAACCATGATGTCGGCGCCGCTGCCCGGCGGAAAGGAACAGATGAAATGTATTTCTTTTGACGGATACTTTTCCTGTGCGACGGCGGACGCCGTCACAAAGGTGGCAGTCAATAGTGCGAGCGCACCGGAAATGGCCGATCTGAGCATGTCTTCCTCCTGAAAGGCGGCCGGGACTTCTGTATCGTTCCCCGCTGGATCGCTAGGCTCTAGGCTTACTAGCTCTACCCTACAAGGGTTGTGGTGAGGTAGAGAGAGTCGCGGCAATTTTGCGCCAGCCTTCGCCGCACGTCCGCGAGCGCGGGGGCAAAGCATGACCAAATGGGAGGGACCATGTCAGATCTGAATAGCCTGGAGCTGCGACTGAAGCGAGTAGAGGACCAGCTGGAGCTTCTGCGGCTGGAGGGTGCCTATGCCTACTTCTACGACCGCGGTGACGGGCAGGCGTGGGCAGCCCTGTTCACCGAGGACGGCGCCTATTCGGGCCGCCAGCGTGAAGGGATGGGTGAGGGAAACCTCGTTCAGGGACGCGCGAATCTGGCCAAGTTCTGCGAAGCGGACCCCGTGAGCTGCGTGCACATGTTGCACTTGCCTCACTTCGTTATCGACGGCGATACCGCAACCTCGCGCATCCTCGTTCAGCACCGTGGCCAGTTCATTGAGCACGGCCGGCCGACCCAGACCCAGGCGACCGGGTGCTACGATGTCTCCTACCGCCGCACCAGCGAGGGATGGCGCATCCTTCGGCGCGTCAACACCTTCTATGATCGGCAGGTGCAGATTGCCTTCGGCTTCGAGCCCTCCATCCCGGATCTCGACGTTCCGCCGCGCCCGGAGTCGGGCGAGTACCCGTACCGGGACAGAAGGCGCTGATCAGGCGGCCTCACCTCGCCGGCGTGGCGCGGGCCGTTCCGCGGAGCGATCCGCCCCTCGCCATATGCTGCACTATTTCCGTAATTGCCGGCGCAGTGCGGCATCCGATCTCCCGTTCATGAGAGAGGCCGGATCGTGGGAGGACGATGGGCAGCAGAGCAACCTGGGCCGCGCGTAGCCACACACCCTGCTGGCTCCAGCGCTTCCAACGATTGTAGATGGTGGCGTAAGGGCCATAGACCGGACTTACGCGATCGACCGCAGCAGCCCGCCCTCGACGCGGACGGAAGCGCCCGTCGTAGCCGAGGCCTGCGGCGAGCACAGATAGACCACCATGTTGGCGACCTCGTCCACGCTGGCGAGGCGGCCGATCACCGACGTCGGCCGATGCTGGGCAATGAATTGCTTCTCCATCTCCGCCTGCGTCATTCCCTGCTGCTCGGCCATTTTGCCGAAGAAATCGATGACACCTTCGGAACGTGTCGGCCCGGGCAATACGGAGTTCACGGTGACGCCGGTGCCGGTGACCGATTCGGCAAGCCCGCGCGCGACGGCAAGCTGCGCGGTCTTGGTCATGCCGTAGTGGATCATCTCCGGCGGGATATTCAGCGCCGACTCGCTGGAGATGAAGACGATGCGGCCCCAATCCCGCTTCACCATCTCCGGCAGATAGTGACGCGACATCCGGATGCCGCTCATCACATTGGTCTCGAAAAACCGGAACCACTCGTCGTCGCTGATCTCGCCGAACGGCTTCGGTTCGAAGATGCCGAGATTGTTGACCAGGATATCCGCGTCAGCAACCCGCGCGACGAAAGCCGTCACGCCGGGAGCGGTGGCGAGATCGGCGGGCACGCCTTCCACCTGCGCGCCGGGCAGTTCATCCTTCAGCCGTTTCACGGCGGCGGTCACCGTCACCGGATTGCGCCCGTTGAGGACGACCGCCGCGCCGGACTCCGCCAGCCCGCGGGCGATGGCAAAGCCGATGCCGGACGTCGATCCGGTCACGATGGCGCGCTTGCCTGTCAGGTCAATTTTCATCGGCTGGTCCTCCGCTCGACGGGTAAGGTATTGGAATAGTCTCCAGCTAGGCGCTGCATCGCAGCATTGCCAGTCCCGGACTGGCGCCCTTCAACCTCACGTGATCTGCTTCACTCCGTTAGAGCATTTTCCGGAAAAGTGGACACCGGTTTTCCGTAGAAAATGCGATAGAATAGGGAATCTGGAGCGCGTCCCGATTCAATCTAATCGGAACGCGCTCTGGCACATCTGGAAGAACCCCATGCAGCTTCGCCCCCTTGGCCGTTCCGGCCTTTCCATTTCCCCGATCTGCCTCGGCGGCAACGTGTTCGGCTGGACAGCGGATGAGAAAGCCTCCTTCGCCGTGCTCGATGCCTTTGTCGCCGGGGGCGGCAACTTCATCGACACGGCCGACACCTATTCGCGCTGGATTCCCGGCAACAAGGGCGGCGAGTCCGAAACGATCATCGGCAAGTGGCTGAAAAGCCGCGGCAACCGCGACAAGGTCATCATCGGCACCAAAGTCGGCATGGAGATGACGCCCGAGCGCAAGGGACTCTCCAAGGCGCATATCATTGCCAGCGTCGAGCAGCAGCTCAAGCGGCTGCAGACCGACGTGATCGATCTTTACCAGTCGCACAAGGATGATCCCGACGTCCCGCTGGAGGAGCCGCTCGAGGTTTATCAGGAGCTGATCAAGGCCGGAAAGGTGCGCGCCATCGGCGCGTCGAACTACAGCGCAACGCGGCTGCGCCAGGCCCTCGATGTCAGCGCCCGCATGGGCCTGCCGCGCTATGAGAGCCTGCAGCCGCACTATAATCTTTACGAACGGTCCGGATACGAAGCCGAGACTGAAGCTGTGTGTCGCACCAACGAGGTCGGCGTCACGCCCTATTACGGACTGGCCAGCGGCTTCCTCACCGGCAAATATCGCTCCGAAGCGGATTTCGGCAAAAGCCCGCGCGGGCGCGGCATGAGCCGTTTCCTCAACGAGCGTGGCTTGCGCATCCTCGCGGCGCTCGACGAGGTGGCGGCGAAGCACAAGGCCAATCCGGCGCAGGTGGCGCTGGCCTGGCTGGTCGCGCGGCCGGGCATCACCTCCGCCATCGCCAGCGCGACGTCCAGCACCCAGGTGGAAGACCTGCTCGCCGCCGGACGGCTGGCGCTGGATGCGGAGTCGATCGCGCTGCTGGATCAGGCGAGCGCGGGGTGAGGAATTTGCAGGGTGACCCCGGATTTCGCTGCGCCTCATCCGGGCTACAACACCACGACGTTTGGCTTATCAAATGATGCGGTCGGGCTGGGCTCCATCCCTCCCCGTTCCGGGGAGGGATGGAGCCAAATAACTACGGCCTGCAATTGAGTTGACGTTTGTAGCCCGGATGAATCGCAGCGAAATCCGGGGGTGATGTAACCTCACGCCGCCTTGCGTGCCACCGCCTTCTTGTTCAGCACGAAATCGTAGCTGACTGCAAAGAACGGCTCATCAGACACATCCCCCGCCGGCGTTGGTCCCGCCGGCATCTGGCGGAACGGCGTGATCAGTTCCGGCTTCACGCCGAACACCACGTCGCTGTCCAGATACTCCGTGTTCTCCTTGAACAGATGCGTCACCAGCCGGTCGTAGCCTGGCGCGTCGATCAGGAAATGAATGTGCGCGGGCCGGAAATAACTGATATCCGTTTTGTAAATGAGATCACCCACTGTTCCATCCATCGGGATCGCATAGCCGAGCGGCACGATGGTGCGCACGCAATAGCGCCCGTCCGGACCGGTGCGATACAGCGCGCGGAGATAGGCATCCTCCTGTCCGGCGATCTGCGCCTCGTAAAGCCCGTCGCCATCCGCCTGCCAGACATCCACCAGCGCGCCATCCACCGGCTTGCCATCCACGTCGCGGATCACACCGCTGACGTAACATGGCTCGCCCTTGGCGCCCGTACTCATATCCGCACCCATCTGCAATTCCGGCGAGTTCGGAATGAAGAACGGCCCTTGCACCGTGGACGGCGTGGTCCCTCCGGCGAAGCGGTGATTGATCGCATCCACCAGCATGCTGACGCCAAGCACGTCGGAGGTGAGGATGAACTCCTGCCGCTTGTCGGTGCAGAGCTGGCCGGTCCTGGTCAGCCACATGATCGCGGAGATCCACTCCTCCTCGGTCAGTTCGACCTCACGCACAAAGGCATGCAGATGCTTCACCAGCGCCATCATGATCTCGCGCAGGCGCGGATCATGGGTCTGTTCCCAGCGCTGCATCGCGATGTCGGTCAGCGTTTTCTCGGTGACATAAGCCATGGTGTCCTCCAAACCGTTGTTCTTGTCGGGCAGGCGCAGCTCCCTGTGAGGCGCCGTCGACCCGTCAAATGGTCTTTCACGACTCCAGCAGAAAATTCCCGGCATAGGTCCTCTCCGGTGGCGCCTGCGGATCGAACCGCACACCCAGCGGATCGCGCCCCTCCGCTACTGCGTCAGCCTGATTCATCAGCAGACGGCGCAGCATCACGACGCCGCGATCCGATGTCGCGAGATGTTCCTCTGAATGCAGCGTGATCGGGCCCTGGCCGATCTGTGCCTCATAGTCGTCCGGATAGGTCTGATGCTCGGCATCGGTCATCTCGACCCAGAGCTTGCCGCCCGGCCGCGTCTTGGTGCGGCTCCAGCCCGGCGTTTTCCGCAGCGCCGCGTACATGATGTAATGCGTGTCATCGACCGGCAGCAGCCAGCTCACCGACTCGCTCTTGCCGTAACGCGAGATGCCCGGATCAGGAATCACGCGGATGGTCGGCAGGATGCCCTCGTCGATGCGCATGAACATCTTGCCGTCGTCGAGGCGGCGGCGCGCCACCGTGTTGATGCCCTGCCCGGTCGTCTCCCAGGTGATCTCCGGCATCCGCGCCATCAGATCGGTGAACTGGGAGCCGCTGATCGAACCGTGCAGCACCGGCACATGATAATGATCGGGAATATTGTCGAGGTGATGGGTCCAGCTGCACGGGATCACCTTGTGGCCGCTCATCATGTTGTCGTCGGCCTCGATGAACTCGTCGGGCCCGAGATCTTCCAGGATGTCCCAGCGCGGCAGCACCGGCTTGCGCTGCGGCGGTCCCATATAGGCGAAGATCAGGCCGTAGCGTTCCTCCACCGGATACCAGGGCTGGCGCACGCGGTCGCGGTTACGGCCGAGGTCCGGCTCGCACGGCTGTTCGAGACAATGCCCCTCAGCATCAAACAGCCAGCCGTGATAGCAGCAGCGGATGCCGCGCTCCTCGACCTTGCCATAGAACAATGACGTGCCGCGATGGGCGCAGCGCGGATAGAGCAGCCCGGGCGTGCCGCTCCTGTCACGGAACAGGATCAAGTCCTCGCTGAGAACGCGGACCTGCCGCGGGGTGGTGGTTGCATCCGCGGCCACGCCGATCGGATGCCAGTAGCGGCGCAGCAACTCACCCATCCGGGTGCCGGGGCCGGTTTCGATCAGCGTCTGGTTGGGAACCCCAGGCTGCCGGCCATAGGCCGTGCCGGTATCGACGGTCTGCCCGCTCACGCTCATGAACCGCATCCTCCCGACTTTTGAATTGTTCGCAGGATAGAGCGGCGGCCGGTGCGGCGACAAGGGCTGCCACGCCGCAAGGATGCAGGCTGGACATTCCACAACGGACGCGATTGGCTACGCGCCCCACCCTGCCGGAGCCGTCCATGCCGAATGCCAGGAATACGAAACTTGTCTCCCACATCGACTGCGCCGGCGGCGGCCAGGTGTGGGTCGATGGCACGACCTTGTTCATCGGCCATATGCGCGCGCCGACCGGCACCACCATCGTCGATATCGCTGATCCCAGGAACCCGCGCGAGCTGGCGCGCATCGAGCTGCCGCAGGGCTGGCACTCCCACAAGGTGCGGGCCAAGGACGGCATCATGATCGTCAACCACGAGATGGACGGCAAAGGCGGACCGGACGGCTATCGCGGCGGGCTCGCGATCTACGATGTCTCACAGCCCAGCGCGCCGAAGATGATCACCAAATGGGAGACGGAAGGCGGCGGCGTGCACCGCTATGATTTCGACGGCCGCTACGCCTATGTCTCCGCGACCAAGAAAGGCTATATCGGCAACATCGTCGTCATCCTCGACCTGCAGGACCCTGCACACCCGCGGGAGGTGTCGCGCTGGTGGATTCCCGGCCAGTGGGAGGCCGGCGGCGAGGAATATCCCTGGCATGACTTCACCGAGCCGCGCTGTCATCACCCGCTCCGCGTCGGCGACCGGCTCTATGTGAGCTATTGGCACCACGGGCTGTTCATCCTCGACATCTCCGATCTCGCAAAGCCGAAGCTGATCTCCCAGCACCGGCGCAGCCCCGCCTTCCCGCATCCGACCCATACCTGCCTGGTGATCCCGGAGTTGCTGAAGGGCCGCAAGATCATGGTGGTGGCCGACGAGGATGTCGCCAAGCTGCGCCCCGCGCCGCCGGCCTTCTCCTGGGTGTTCGACATCACCGAGGAAACACTGCCGACGCCGATCGCGACGATCCAGGTGCCCGGCATCGACACCGAGAAGCCGCAGCCGAACATGACCGGATGCCATCAGCCATCGGAGCGCTTCAGCGGCACCATCATTCCGTTTGCCTGGTTTGCTCAAGGGTTACGGCTGTTCGATATCGCCGATCCTTATGCGCCGCGTGAGGTCGGCCATTTCCAGCCCGACCCGCCGAAGGGCGCCGAACGCGCGTCCTCCAACGACGTGACGATGGACGGCCAGGGATTGATCTATCTGATCGACCGCATCCGCGGCGTCGACGTGATTGAGGCCAGCGTCTAGTCGCGGCGTCGTCCCCGCGAAGGCGGGGACCCAGTAAACGCAGGCATCACGGTGGGAATGACGCAGTTCCTCATTCTATCAGCAACGACACGGGGTACTGGGTCCCCGCCTTCGCGGGGACGACAACGGAAAGGTTGGGAGCGCAATCAAACGCTCAAGCATCACGTCTCAACTTGAACAACAATCATCAGGGAGGTTCACGAATGTCGGAAAGGACCAAGCCGCCGTTCCGCGCCAATCATGTCGGCAGCCTGTTGCGGCCGGAAGCATTGCTGCAGGCGCGTGCAGACCGCGACGCAGGCCGGATCACCGCAGAGGAGCTGCGTGGGATAGAAGATAGGGCAATCCGCGACGTCGTGAGGATGCAGGAGGATATCGGCCTGCAGGGCATCACCGACGGCGAATACCGCCGTGTCGACTGGGTGATGGACTTCAAATACGGCATCGGCGGCGTCGAGAAGATCGGCAACATCATCACCGTGCCGTTCACCGGCAGCGACGGGCATCATTTCACCTTTGAGGAATATCGTATCGCGCAACGGCTGAGCTTCACCCATGCGATCTTCGGCGAGGACTTCGCCTTCCTGAAGTCGACGACCAGAGGGACGCCGAAGCTGAGCATTCCATCGCCGAGCATGATGCACTATCCCGCCGGACGCGGCATCGACCGCAATGTTTATCCGGACATCGATATATTCTTTGATGATCTCACCGCGTTCTACCGCAAGGAGATCGCAGCGCTCGGGGCGCTGGGCTGCACCTATCTGCAGATCGACGATACCAGTCTGGCCTTCCTCAATGACCCCGCGCGCCGCGCCACCCTTGGCCCCGACGCAGATGCACAGCATCTGCGCTACATCAAGGCGTTCAACGACTCGATCGCACGGCGGCCTGCGGACATGACGATCTGCACCCATCTGTGCCGTGGCAATTTCCGCTCCGGCTGGATGTCGGAGGGGAGCTACGAGCACGTCGCCGACGCGCTGTTCAACAAGTTGAACGTTGACGGCTTCTTCCTGGAATTCGACGACGAGCGTTCCGGCGGCTTCGAGCCGTTGCGGTTCCTGCCCAAGGGCAAGACGGTCGTGCTCGGCCTCGTCACCACCAAGACGGGCACGCTGGAAAACAAGGATGATCTCAAGCGCCGCATCGACCAGGCCGCGAAATTCGCGCCGCTGGAGCAGCTCTGCCTCAGCCCGCAATGCGGCTTCGCCTCGACCTGCGAGGGCAACCTGCTGACGATCGAGCAGCAGAATGCCAAACTGCGGCTGGTCGTGGAGACGGCCCGCGAGATCTGGGGATGAACATGGTTCAATCACGCAGCCGCGATCCGCACGGCGCAACGATGTATCCGCTGCGGGAGGACTGGCTCGCGCTGCACGACGAGGAGGTGCCGGAGCCCGGCCTGCCGATCATCGATCCGCACCATCACCTGTGGGACCGGCAGGGCAGCCGCTATCTGTTTGAGGAGCTGCTCGACGACACCGGCAGCGGCCACGACATCCGCTCCACCGTGTTCATCCAGTGCCGCTCGATGTATCGCGCCGCTGGCCCGGTCGCGTTCCAGCCGGTCGGCGAGACCGAGTTCGTCAACGGCATCGCCGCCCAGAGCGCCAGCGGCAACTACGGCCGGATGCGCGCCTGCGCCGGGATCATCGGCCATGCGGACCTGACCCGCGGCGCCGGGATACGCGACGTGCTGGAGGCTCACATCACAGCCGGTGGCGGCCGCTTCAAGGGCATCCGTTTCTCGACCGCGCTCGACGGCGACATCACCATCACACCGGTGCCGCCGATGAAGGACATCATGATGACCCCGGCGTGGCGGCAGGGCTTTGCCCAGCTCGCGCCGCTCGGCCTGACGTTTGACGCGCTGGTGTTCCACAGCCAGCTTGACCAGCTTACCGATCTCGCCCGCGCCTTTCCCGAGACCAGGATCATCCTCGACCATGTCGGCTGCCCGCTCGGTATCGGCCGCTATGCGGGCAGGCGCGACGAGGTGTTTGCCGGCTGGCGCACGGCCATCACCGAACTTGGCCGCTGCCGGAATGCCTATGTGAAGCTCGGCGGGCTCGGCATGACCATGTTCGGCTTCGACTTCGAAGGCCGCCCGAAGCCGCCGTCGTCCGCCGAACTCGCGGAGCTGTGGAAGCCTTATATCGAGACCTGCATCGACGCCTTCACGCCGCAGCGCGCGATGTTCGAGAGCAATTTTCCGGTCGACAAGATCGCCGGCGCCTACAAGACCTACTGGAACGCCTTCAAGCGGCTGGCTAGGGACTATTCCGCCGCGGACAAGGCCGCCCTATTTCACGGCGCCGCCGCCCGTGCTTATGATCTTCCGGACGTATAGAGGAGCATTGCTTTGCAGGATTATGCTGGAAAGGTCGCCGTCATCACCGGCGCGGCGTCGGGCGTGGGATTGGGTCTGGCGCGGACATTCGTGCGGGCCGGCATGTCGGTCGCCATGTGCGATATCCGCGACGAGCCGCTGCAGGCCGCCGTGAAGGAGACCACCACACTCGGCCAGGGCCGGGTGATCGGCATCGTTGCCGACGTCTCGCAAGCGGATTCGGTCGAGCGCGCTGCCGATCAGGTCGAAAAGGAATTCGGCAAGATCCACGTGGTGATGAACAATGCCGGCGTGGTGATCCGCGGGCTGAAGATGGAAGAGATCACTGACAACGCCTGGGACTGGCTGCTCGGCGTCAACCTCTATGGCGTGATCCACGGCATCCGCAGCTTCGTGCCGCGCATTCGCGCCCATGGCGAAGGCGGGCACATCGTCAACACCGCGTCCGTCGCGGGCTTCCAGGTCGGCAATCGCGGCACCGGCGCCTATGCGACGTCGAAATTCGCGGTCGTCGCGCTGTCCGAGGTGCTGGCCAAGGATCTTGCCGGAACCAACATCAAGGTTTCCGTGCTGGCGCCAGCCGCCGTCGATACCGACCTCTATACCAGTTCGGCGGAGCACCGCGGCACGCATTCGATCGATCTTCCGAACCCGTATGCCGAGAAGCCCGCCGACATCGCCGCCGGCATCCATCCCGACGAGGCCGGCCGCCGCGTGCTGGCGGGGATGCGCGCCGGGCAGTTCTACCTGTTCACCCATCCCGAAGCGCGCGCCTGGGTGCAGGAGCGGTTCAGGCAGATCATGGATGGCTTCGATTTCGCCGAGGAGTGGCAGCGGGAGAACGTCAAGCGCTGACTTTGCGACAGGAGGATTCATCCGTAGCGCAGCTTCAGCGTCGTGATGAAAGTCATCAGCGCCAGCTCCATGGCGCTGGCGACGATCAGCGGCCCGTCGGCAAGCGCGATCCCATAAACCAGCCACAGCGCAACGCCGAGCGCAAACACCAGCGTCATGCCGAGCGAGATCGCCCGCGTCTCACGGTCGCGGATGATTTTCGCCGCCTGCGGCAGCCAGCACAGCGTGGTGAGGGTCGCGCCGACCGCGCCCAGGAAATCGATCCACGACGACATCGGCGGCTAGTGTCCCGATTCCGAGGTTCGCGCCACCTTGCAGCACCTTCTTATGCGAACTTCGGAATCAAAGGGGCACTAGAGCGCTTCCCGATTAAGATTGAATCGGAAAGCGCTCCAGATTCCTTATTTGATCGCATTTTCTGCGGAAAACCGGTGTCCACTTTTCCGGAAAATGCTCTAGAAAACCTATGAATCCCGTGTGGTTCAGGTTCAGAAGTTCGCTTGACGGACTCGCGGATAGAATGAAGCGAACTTCTGAACCGTCACACTGGATGCCGCGATTCCCCGGCAGGCCGATGACGCCTCCGTGACGAACAGATGAAAGAGATCAGAGCGCTTCCTGATGAGACTGTATCGGGAAGCGCTCTGGATTCCTTGTTTGATCGCATTTTCTACGGAAAACCGGTGCCCACTTTTCCGGAAAATGCTCTAGCCGAGGCGGACCTTCATCACCAGAATGTAAAGGACCAGCGTCAAGGTCACGATATTGGCGGCGATCAGCGGCCAGTCCCCAAGCGCGAGACCATAGGCCAGCCAGAACGCGATGCCGAGCGCGAAGCCGCACTGGGTGATCAGCGAGATCGCCTTGGTGTCCTTGTCGCGGATGATCTTGATCGCCTGCGGCAGCCAGCACAGCGTGGTCAGAGTGGCGGCGGTGGCGCCGATGGCATCAACCAGAGTGACCATATGATTCGAGCGCTGACCTGACTGCTGCCTTATGAAACGGTTTCGTGACAGTTGTTACATGACACTCAACTGGCGCCGGCTAGATGGGCGTCGCATTGATGCGGCCGGTCGCGTCGACATACCAGCGCTCATTGGCCATCGCCTCGTCTCTCACCCGCGCCGCGAGCCAGTCCGCCATCAGCACCGGGACCGCCGGCCCAAGCGTCGCCGAGGGGACGTAGCCGATGCCATGGCGGGCATCCTGATAGACCACATACCGCTTCGGCCCCTGCAGTGTCGCCAGCATCCGTTCCGTATGCTCCAGCGGCGACAGTTCATCAGCCTCACCGGCGATGCAGAGATAGGGCATCGCGATCCTGTCGCTGCGGCCTTCCCAGGTCATCGATTGGCGGAACGTATCGAACTGCGCCTCGTCGGTGATGTTCGACATATACATGAAGCGCTGTTTGAAGGTCGGCGAAGCCTCCTGAAAAATCGTGTGGAACCCCGGCTCATGGCACACCTGGCTCACCGCGCAGGCCTTGAGCCGTGGCTCGCCGGACGCCGCCAGGGTCGCGAAGAACGAGCCAAAGCTGCGGCCGAGGATGAACATGTTTGACGGGTCGATCTCCGGCCGGTCGACCAGCCAGTCCGCGCAGGCCCGGCCCGTCGCCTCCCAGGCTTCCATGCTGAAATAGACGCCGACCACCGGGCTCTCATATTGTCCCGGTCCATCCAGCGCGAGCATGGCAAAGCCGCGGTTCAGCAGCGCATCGCCGTAGAGCGCCACGCTGCCTTCCTTGAAGCTGTCCATGCCCGGAATCGAGATGACGACCGGCAGGCGTCCGCCCGCATAGCCCGGCGGCAGATGCAACCAGGCCGGCAGCTTCCGGCCACCGAGTGGAATCCACACCTCCTCGACATGCCGGTCGGAAAGCCGCGCATATTTGCCGTAGCATTCGCGCTTGCGCGTGTTGAGAAACACGTTGCGCTTGTTGTTCTCGTCGATCGGCCACTGGGCCGCGCCCCAGTGGATCGAGGCCATGAAATAATTGTCCCGCGCCGTGACCTGCTGGCCGGCCTGTTCGGCCACCTGCGCCTTCGCCTCGCGCCGGCGGGCCGCCCATTCGAAGGCCGGGGAGCAGTCGGCGAATTTCTTCACCCGCATGCGGATGGCGTTGAAATCCGCGCCCGCTTCCGGCCCCATCGGCGCGCTGAGATAAAGCGAGCGCGGCTGGTCCCAGTCGATCCCGTTGGCCTGGATGATATTGTCGATCAGCCAGCGCTGCTCGATCCAGCGCCTGGTGCGCGGCCCGCCATGAGTCGCCGGCTGCGCACCGCGCAACGGATGTGCCGGACCGGATTTGCTTTCCATCCCGAATCTCTTTCCCGAATGTCACTGGATCGTCACCCGACTCTCACGCCCTTGCAATGCGAATCGTCGAGTAAGGAACGAAGGGTCGTGCGCGGTCCGTATCGGGCCAGCGGCTGAGCCTTAACACCAACTGGTGCGATGTCGCTGCAAGCAGATCAATCCGTCTGGCAGCCGCCAGCGCCTTACGACATTCTTCGCTGGCCGCTTCCGTTCCAGGGCCTTGGCAACCGCTGCCTCGTGCGCGGCATCGCCCTGCTGGCGCGGCAGCAGGTGCTCTCGATGCACGGCCTCGCGAACATCCAGACGGTGCGCGACCCCTTCATCATCGCGATCAATCACAGCGCGCGGACCGAAGCGATCGTGGTGCCGGCCTTGCTGTTCATGCATCGCGGCGGCCGGCTGGTGCACTTCATGGCGGACTGGAACTACCGCCTGATCCCCGGCATCGGCCTGATGTACCGCCAGGCCAAGACCATCACGGTCACGCGCAAGTCGGCGCGGCCGCGCATCCTCAACGTCTTCAAGCCGCTCTATCAGCAGCCGCCATCCGCTTTCGAGCGGGCGCAGATGTATCTGCAGGCCGGGCACTCGGTCGGAATCTTTCCGGAAGGCGTCATCAACCGCAATCCAGGCCGCCTGATGATCGGCCGGCATGGGGTCGCCCGCCTGTCGATCGAAACCGGCGTGCCGGTGGTGCCAGCCGGCATCCGGTTTCCCAAGCTGAAAGCCGGCAAAGCCATCGAAGACTTCGACGTGATGGAAGTCCATATCGGCGCACCGCTGCATCCGCCCAGCGAGCTGGACAGCGTCCAGGTCTCCGACGTGCGGGCCTGGCATGGCGTCGTCATGAGCGAAATCGCCCGCCTGTCCGGCAAGTCATGGACGCCACCCTCATGGGAGAACGGCAATGCGCAGCAATAGCGTGGTGACGACGGAGCGTGTGAACGACGAGACCGCGCGGCGCAAGGTCGTCGAGGTGCTGCGCGCGACCTATCACAGCGAAAAGCAATGGATCGTCGATCCGGAGGCGCATGCGCCGGCGAGCGACCTCACGCGGACCGACATCTCCTGGTTCGTCGCCAGCGTGAGGGGGCGCCCGGCCGGTGCGCTGCGTGTTTACTACGACCCGCCGCTGGTCGAATACGCCAAGTATCAGTTCAAGATGCTCGATCCGAATCTCGACGTCGAGGATTTCATCCGCCGCCATCGCGTCGCGGAGATCGGCCGTTTCGCGGTGATCCCGCGCTACCGCTCGCGCTTCACGCTGGCCGCGGCGCTGATGAGCGCAGCGACGGAAGAGACCCTGTCGCGCGGCTACACCCACTTCGTCACCGACGTATTCGAGGACGATCCGCACAGTCCCTATGGCTTCCATACCCGGGTGATGGGCTTCCTGCCGGTCGCCACCCACGATGTCGGCGAGTTGCACTGCCGCAGCCGCCGCATCACCCTGGTGCTCGATCTCAAGGCCGCCTATCAGCGGCTTCGGCGGCAGGGCAACTGGGTGTTCCGCCATCTCACCGGCAGCTGGAGCGACAGCCTGCACCAGCGCCTCGCGACCTGATACGGGACGGCCCTGGCAAGCCCTGAACCTTGCCGGTCAATGACGCAGACGACCCAACGCGACAGGTTGCCGCAGCCAGTGACTGCGGCATAATGCCGGCTCAATGGGGATTCTGCCGATGTCTGGGGCCACCAGAAGTCTTCTGCGCACACGCAAATCGCACGAGCACAGCCGTGTGACGTTTGTCGAATTGTTCTTCGACCTGGTGTTCGTCTTCGCCGTGACCCAGCTCTCGCATTCCATGCTGGAACACCTCACGATCGCTGGCGCGTTGCAGACCCTGCTGTTGTTCATGGCGGTCTGGTGGGTATGGATTTTCACATCCTGGGCCACCAACTGGCTCGATCCCGACCGCATCCCGGTCCGGCTGATGTTGTTCGTGCTGATGCTGGCCGGGCTTATCCTCTCGACGTCGATCCCAAAAGCCTTCGAGGATCGCGGGCTGGCCTTCGTCGGCGCCTATGTCGCCATGCAGGTCGGCCGCAGCCTGTTCACCATGTGGTGCATGCGCTCACACCCGCAGGATGGCTATCGCAACTTCCTGCGTATCAGCATTTGGTTTGTCTTCTCCGGACTGTTCTGGCTCGCCGGCGCCTTCACCGAAGGACAGGCGCGTTTCGCGCTGTGGGTGGTCGCACTGGCGGTCGAATATACCGGCCCTTCCGCCGCATTCTGGTGTCCGGGGTTGGGCCGTTCCAAGGTGTCGGAATGGGATGTCGAAGGCGGTCATCTGGCCGAGCGCTGCGGCCTGTTCATCATCATCGCGCTGGGTGAATCGATCCTGGTCACCGGCGCGACCTTCGCCAATCTGGCATGGAACGCGTCAACCATCGCGGCCTTCCTCGTGGCCTTCGTCGCCAGCGTCGCGATGTGGTGGATCTACTTCAACGTCGGCGCCGAACGCGCCAGCGACACCATCGCCGGTTCCGACGATCCCGGCCGTTTCGCGCGGCTGTCCTACACGTATCTCCACCTGCCGCTGGTCGCCGGCATCATCGTCACCGCAGTGGGCGACGAACTCGTGCTGGTGCATCCGGCCGACCATACCGACCTCAAGACGATGCTGGTCGTGATCGGCGGACCGGCGCTCTACCTGCTTGGGAATCTGCTGTTCAAACGATCGATCGGCGGCAGCTTCGCGCTCTCGCATACGATCGGACTGATCCTGCTCATCGTATTTGCGCCGGCTTATCTGGTCCTGTCGCCGCTGGCTCTCAGCGCCGGAACAACGCTGATCCTGATCCTGGTCGCGGCCTGGGAAACCCTGTCGCTGCGCCCGTCAGTGCCGATACCAGACGAGTCGATCGTCGTCGCCGACTCTGGCAGTCACTGAAGGAGACGCCGCTCACAACGAGACCCGGCTTACAGCGTCGACTTCAGCTTGAGATTTTGCAGGCGGTCGACCGATTGCACACTGATATGCTGCACGGCGCCATTGCGCGTGACATCCAGCGGCACCGTGACGCCGGCCGTGCCCTGCGCCCAGACCTTCCGGTAGAAATCCGGCAGTGTCTTGGTCGGCTGGCCGGCGACGCCGGTGATGACGTCGCCCCGCTGCAGGCCGGCCTTGGCGGCCGGACTGCCCGGCGTGACCCGGCCGATCGTCAGGAGTCCTTCGGTATCATTGGTGGTGACCCCCAGCCACGGACGCGCGGGACGCGACGAGCGGCCATCCGAAATCAGGTCGGCGAGGATCGGCGTCAGCAGGTCGGTGGGGACATACATATTCCCCGGCACACCATCGCCCTTGCCGCTGGCATCGCCGACCACCAGGGAGCCGACACCAACCAGCTTGCCCTCGCGATTGATCAGCGCCGCACCACTCCAGAGGTTGTGGGCCGGCATGGTGAAGAAGGTCTCGTCGAGCAGATATTCCCAATTGCCGGCAAACGGGCGCTTCGACGCGATGAAGGCGGGAGCCACGCCGCCGACGCCACCGAAACTCGCTGCCAGCACCTGATCGCGCACCTTCACGTCGGACGATTTGCCGAACGGCATCGGCTTGATCTTCAACGGCTCGGCCGCACGCATCAGCCCGAAGCCGGTGTCCGGATCATAGCCCACCGTATTCACCGCCACCTTGCGGCCGCTGTTGGTGACGATCTCCGCGGAATAGGCCTCCGCCATCAGGTAGCCGATTGTCAGGATCAGGCCACTGTCGTCGATGATGATGCCCGACCCGGTCCGCTCATGGCCGAGGCTGCTGGCCGACTGCGCGTCCGGATTGACGTAGGTCTTGAGCAGAACGACGGAATCCAGCAGTTCGTTGAGCGACGAACCCGGCGGGGATTGCGACTGGGCATTGGCGGGGCCGGCGAAGAACACAGTGGCCGTCAGCGCCGCAATTCCGGCGAGCCGCCACATTTGCCGGTTCAAACACGTTTGCAGGTTCAAATGCATTGGAGCGAAACGCGGTCGCGTCATGCCAGTTCCTCCAGACCTTGCCGGCTGTGTTGGAAGCTGGAGCAACGCCCCGATGGCGCCTGCCGTGTTCATATCGGCGATCATGTCCGATCAGAAACCGGCCGGGCCATCGACTCCCGCCTGAATCACACCCATCGATCATTCGATACTTCGGGATCGAGCCTTGCAATGGCAATGCCAGCCCGATCCACGAAGCCGTGATGATCCGGCACTGGCGGACAGCCCTGTGCCGGGGGCATGACTGATGACAGGGCCTTTCTCGCGTTGGGACCCGTCAGGTCGCGAGCGCAGTCGGCTTTAAGGGCTGAAACGGCGGCCGAAGATACCCTTGCCCGAGCCATCCTGCCTGGCCGACGACCACACAACCGTGAAACCGCCATCGGCCAGCCGCACGATATCGGCATCCTCCTGGATGTCGGCCTGCCGGGGAATAGCGCTGGCCACGGATCCCGGTGCCTGACTTGTCGACAGTTTCCGCGCTCAGCCCGGTCGCTGTTGTCGCAGGGATGCGGCCGGCCCGCCCTCAGCGGCAGGTCGGAAACAGCGCGGCCAGCGCCCGGCCCCGGAGGTAGATCGGCCGCTCGGTCAGCCCGCCGCGCTGCCTGATCCAGCTCTGGAGCCGGCGCGGATAGAGGCTCAGCATCGCCTGGGTTGTTTCGGGAAGCCGGATTTCCTCGCCATCGTCCTCGCGGATGAACGGCGCATGGAAGCCGAGGACCGCCCGCCGCGTGACGCACACCTGCCGGCGCGGCAGCAGGCCGAGCGCCAGGGTGCAGGCCGAGAAACACGGACCATCGATCACCACCCGGTCACCGGTGGCGCGCACCAGCGCAAACAACCGCATATACGACACGACCTGCCCTCCGGGGCTGGACAGGATGCGGAGGTCGGCCAAAGCCGGACCGGCGGAGCCCAGAAGCAGCAGCGCAAGCAACACGAACACGCGTGTCTTCATGCCTCGCCTCGCAGCCTTGACGCGGGAACGCAATTCAATGCTGACACGTCCGGGGAGTTCCCGCGATAGTCTTGTGCCCTTTCACGATCCGGCGACTCCGCCCATATTCGAGCCATGGCGAAATCCCCCGACAAGCCCACCGGCACACGCGATCCCGCGCGGTCCTCGAAGAAGGACCCGGCAAAGCCGACGCGGGCCAAGGCCTCACGCGAACAGCTCGAGCCGATCGGCCCGGCGCTCGCCGAACTGCTGAATCCCGGCCTGAACAAGGGCACGGCGGGCGTGGGCGCGCAGACCGGGCTGAAGCCGCCCCCGGATAACTCCCGCGATCGGCGCGCCGACAACGCCAACGCGCATCTGGCGCGCACGTCCACGCGCGAGGGTTTTGGCGAAGCCCCGCAGGGTGACTACGTCGCGAAAAGCCCGTTCGAGGCCGCTCCGCATCCGGACGTCACGCCCGACTTCGCCGAAGCCTTCGGGCTTGACCGCGATCTCGAGCCGCTGCCGGCGATCCGCCAGATCTCCGACGCCGACGGCCAGGGCGGCCGCCGCGCGGCCGAGCCGCCGTCGCTGTCGCCAATCGCCGCCACCGCCGACGCACTGGACCAGTTGCTGCGGCAGGGCCGCGCGGAATTCGCCGAGGCCGGCGCGGTGTGGACGCCGCATCGCCCGCCACGTCCCGAGAAGTCCGAGGGCGGCAAGGCGCTGGTGATCAAATCCGACTTCGAACCGCGGGGCGACCAGCCGGTCGCCATCGACGAACTGGTCGAGGGCGTGAAACGCCACGACCGCATGCAGGTGCTGCTCGGCGTCACCGGCTCCGGCAAGACCTACACCATGGCCAAGGTGATCGAGCGCACCCAGCGCCCGGCGCTGATCCTCGCCCCCAACAAGACACTGGCCGCCCAGCTCTATGGCGAGTTCAAGAGCTTCTTTCCCGACAACGCGGTCGAGTATTTCGTCAGCTATTACGATTACTACCAGCCCGAAGCCTACGTCCCGCGCACCGACACCTATATCGAGAAGGAATCCTCGATCAACGAGCAGATCGACCGCATGCGCCATGCGGCGACGCGGTCGCTGCTGGAGCGCGACGATGTCGTCATCGTCGCCTCGGTGTCCTGCATCTACGGTATCGGCTCGGTCGAAACCTATTCGGCGATGACGTTTGCCTTGAAGCAGGGCGAGCGCATCGACCAGCGCCAGCTCATCGCCGATCTGGTCGCCCTGCAATACAAGCGCACCCTCGGCGATTTCTCACGCGGCTCGTTCCGCGTGCGCGGCGACACCATCGACATCTTCCCGGCACACTATGAGGACCGCGCCTGGCGGGTGAACCTGTTTGGTGACGAGGTCGAGTCGATCGAGGAGTTCGATCCGCTCACCGGCCACAAGACCGATGGCCTCGAATTCATCAAGATCTACGCCAACTCCCATTATGTGACGCCGCGGCCGACGCTGATCCAGGCCATCGCCGGCATCAAGGCCGAGCTGAAATGGCGGCTGGGCGAGCTCAATGCCCAGGGCCGTCTGTTAGAGGCGCAGCGGCTGGAGCAGCGCGTGACCTTCGACCTTGAGATGATCGAGGCGACCGGAAGCTGCGCCGGCATCGAGAACTATTCGCGCTATCTCACCGGCCGCAAGCCGGGCGAGCCGCCGCCGACATTGTTTGAATACGTGCCGGACAACGCGCTGGTGTTCTGCGACGAGAGCCACGTCACCATTCCGCAGATCGGCGGCATGTATCGCGGCGACTTCCGCCGCAAGGCAACGCTCGCCGAATACGGCTTCCGCCTGCCCTCCTGCATGGACAACCGGCCGCTGCGTTTCGAGGAATGGGACGCGATGCGCCCGCAATCCGTCGCGGTGTCGGCGACGCCGGCGGCCTGGGAGATCGAGCAGTCCGGCGGCGTGTTCGTCGAACAGGTGATCCGCCCGACCGGCCTGATCGATCCGCCGGTGGACATCCGTCCCGCCCGCACCCAGGTGGACGATCTCGTCGGCGAGGTGCGCCAGGTCGCGCAGCGCGGCTACCGCAGCCTGATCACCGTGCTGACAAAACGCATGGCCGAAGACCTCACCGAATATCTGCACGAGCAGGGCATCCGCGTACGCTACATGCATTCGGACATCGACACGCTGGAGCGCATCGAGATCATCCGCGACCTGCGGCTCGGCGCCTTCGATGCGCTGGTCGGCATCAACCTGCTGCGCGAGGGCCTCGACATTCCCGAATGCGCGCTGGTGGCGATCCTGGATGCCGACAAGGAAGGCTTCCTGCGCAGCGAGACCTCGCTGATCCAGACCATCGGCCGCGCGGCGCGCAACGTCGATGGCCGGGTGATCCTCTATGCCGACGCGATGACCGGTTCGATGGAGCGCGCCATCGCCGAGACCAACCGCCGGCGCGAGAAGCAGGAGGCGTATAACGCCGAGCACGGCATCACGCCGGAGAGCGTGAAGAAACAGATCGGCGACATCCTCAACAGCGTCTATGAGCGCGACCATGTGCTGATCGCGACCGGCGCCGGCGACGCCGGCGAGTTCGCAGACGCGGTGACCATCGGCCATAACTTCGAGGCGGTGCTCGCCGATCTTGAGACCCGCATGCGCGAGGCGGCTGCCGATCTCGACTTCGAGGAAGCGGCACGGATGCGCGACGAGATCAAGCGCCTGCGCGCGACCGAGCTTGCCGTGGTGGACGATCCGACCGCGAAGGTGGTGCGCCTGCCCGCACGCGACAGCCGTCGCGGCCCGCGCAAGCCGAATCTCGACGAGATGGGTCCCGGCGTTGAATCAATCCCCGCCGCCAAGGGCGGCGGCGGACGCTCGACCTTGGGCCGGCCAGGTATGAGAGGTGGGTTTAAGAGAAGGGGGCGGTAGGTGAGCACTCGGACATTCAAGAAGATCAGGGCAGGTCTTAATGACGCCAAAGCATATCTCGATGGCACACTCCGCTCGGATCCTCCCCAAGACTGTGGAGAAAAAGCCAGCAATAGTGATTTAGTGCACTCGGACTCTGGTGAAACCTATTCCGCCGCTATCAGGCCTGCGCGCGAATGATGCGCGTATGTCTTCCACGTTGGCCGATAATCATCGGCTGCTTGGTTACCCCATGTCGTCCAGCCTTTTCGCGTGCCGCGCGCAAACAGCTCTAGAAATGGACCAGGACTGCACGACTCGATAATCTCATATTGCTCGTCCGGCTTGCGAGAGTGCTCCCGCTTTTGACTCGCCAAAAAATTAATCTGCTTTCGCGCTGGAGGTAGGGTTCGAGCACCTTTACCCTTAGTGCCGAATAGAAGAACTTCAGTGACATTGCGGAAATAAAAGCCAACACCACGTCCGTCCGGACCACCATCTCGCCGAATTTTATGCCAGATGATGTTCGACTTATAAATAAAACCCCATTCTCGCATCACTCGCAATCCCTCTGGAAGCAAGGCATTTGGAACCCACAAATAGAGGTGAGCGCTGTCAGCTACCACTCTTTGGACAGGGAGATTAGCGATCACATCAATGGACAGCGTCGGATAGCGCGCCAGCCTTTTATGCTCAGGCGCAATTTTGCCAGTGCTATTTTGGAATCGCCACGGCGGGTCCGCCAGAATTGCCCCTACACGCACCCCACCAGTCGCATCAAGAAGCATTTCGTCTGACCACATTTTAGTGCCTTTATGCGACATCAAATCCAGCTTTCATGAAGCGCTCAAAGAGTTGAGCTTTGATAAATGAGACAAATTCAAGATCCTCATCACTATATTGGCGATATGGACTCTTATGAGCACTAACTCGACGAATCTCATTTAACCTCTCAAGCCAAGCCAAATAATATTTCTTCCCCCTTTCATCTGGCATTTGGATACTGAAGATTGGCTCAAAATGCGGCCAGTTTGTTGCCTGGCGAATGATTTTATCGAAATCAATCAAATCAAGATAAGCCTCTTTTGGGGCCCGCTTGGTAGCTGGCGCCTGCTGCTGCTTCCTGTATGCATTCTGTTTGATATCTTGATTGTCGATCCCTAAATCCCAGTAGGACTTCTCACCAGAGGCAAGTTCATGAGTACCATGTACCCTTTTCAAGGTCTCAATAACGATCTTAGATATATAGTTTTGAAGATCACCTATATCTTCGTCTGCCTGCTGAACCCTCGCATTGGCCTGCACCCGGTTTCCTTGACACCGGCCTAAGCTAATCCGGCCTTCTGTTCGAACTCCATCGGGCTCAGATATCCGATCGTAGAATGCCTGCGCTTCGGATTGTAGAAGCGCTCAATA
>Ga0182746_1000963_pt1 | contig 30659 bp, 43 predicted proteins | sample eDN3rd30CBELigOP_FD_128881 | JGI IMG/M metagenome (GOLD analysis project Ga0182746, IMG submission 128881) | Enriched Organic Plus compost microbial communities from Emeryville, California, USA - eDNA 3rd pass 30_C BE-Lig OP (version 2) (version 2) ...
CACCGAGATGGTCATGCCCGGCGACAACACCGAGATGACGGTCGAGCTCATCCAGCCGATCGCCATGGAGGAGGGCCTCGGCTTCGCCATCCGTGAGGGTGGCCGCACCGTGGGCTCGGGCCGTGTCACCAAGATCCTCAAGTGATCTGACCTGACCTGCCCGCGCGGGGCTCGCCCCGCGCACCCGGTGGTTCTCACGAGGGCCCCGGCACCGTCGAGGTGCCGGGGCCCTCGTGCGCCGACGGAGGTCACACGACCCGGATTGGCGTCGGTGGCGGTCCGTATGGCAGACTAGTCAAGTTGCCTGTTACAGGTGCGCTCCTTCATGTATCGAACAGTGTGTTGAACCGCGGTGCCAGGCCCTTCCGGGCCGGCCGGGCGTCGACTCTGCTGGACGATGCAGATCGAGCCCCGTGGAACACATGTTTCGAGCAGGCGAGCGCACGTTGAGGGACGTCGTCGCAGCCCTGGGCCCAGAGCCCGGGGGAGCGTGGCTCCCGCAAACCACGGCCCCGGTACCCGGGTGGTATGCGCCGCGGCGCGTCGCACCAAGCGACACGCCCGAGCGCGGGGGTCGGACAGACATAGCGGTTCGAGAGAGAGAGTCAGACGACGCCATGGCGGGACAGAAGATCCGCATCCGGCTCAAGTCCTACGACCACGAGGTCATCGACAGTTCGGCGCGCAAGATCGTCGACACGGTGACCCGCGCTGGTGCGACGGTCGTGGGTCCGGTGCCGCTGCCGACCGAGAAGAACGTGTTCGTCGTGATCCGGTCGCCTCACAAGTACAAGGACAGCCGCGAGCACTTCGAGATGCGCACGCACAAGCGGCTCATCGACATCATCGACCCCACGCCGAAGGCCGTCGACTCGCTCATGCGACTCGACCTGCCTGCGGACGTGAACATCGAGATCAAGCTCTGAGGCTGGGGAGGAGACGACAATGACTACCCGGCAGAACGAGCGTGCCGTCAAGGCCGTCCTCGGCACCAAGCTCGGCATGACCCAGACCTGGGACGAGAACGGGCGCCTCGTGCCCGTGACCGTCGTCCAGGTCGGTGCGAACGTCGTGACGCAGGTCCGCACGCAGGACGCTGACGGCTACGCGGCCGTCCAGCTCGCCTTCGGCCAGATCGACCCGCGCAAGGTGACGCAGCCCCTCAAGGGCCACTTCGAGAAGGCCGGCGTCACGCCGCGCCGTCACGTCGCCGAGGTCCGCACGCCGGACGCCGCCGAGTACCAGCTCGGCCAGGAGCTCACCGCCGAGGTGTTCGACGCCGGCCAGCTGGTCGACGTCGTGGGCACCACGAAGGGCAAGGGCACCGCCGGCGTCATGAAGCGTCACGGCTTCAAGGGCGTCAGCGCCTCGCACGGTTCGCACCGTAACCACCGCAAGCCCGGCTCGATCGGCGGGGCGTCCACCCCGTCGCGCGTCTTCAAGGGCCTGCGCATGGCTGGTCGCATGGGCCACGCCCGCCAGACCACCCAGAACCTGACCGTCTACAAGGTCGACGCCGAGAAGGGCCTGCTGCTCGTCAAGGGTGCCATGCCCGGCCCCAAGGGCGGCGTCGTCCTCGTCCGCACCGCGGCCAAGAGCGCCGTGAAGGAGGCCTGACCGTCATGGCCACGCTCACCGTCGACGTCCTGGACCCGCAGGGCAAGAAGGCCGGCACCGCCGACCTGCCCGCCGAGGTGTTCGACGTCCAGACCAACGTCCCGCTGATCCACCAGGTCGTCGTCGCGCAGCTCGCTGCGGCCCGCCAGGGCACCCACGACACGAAGACCCGCGGTGAGGTCTCGGGTGGCGGCAAGAAGCCGTACAAGCAGAAGGGCACCGGCCGCGCCCGTCAGGGCTCGACCCGCGCGCCGCAGTTCGCCGGTGGTGGCACGGTCCACGGACCGACCCCGCGCGACTACAGCCAGCGCACGCCCAAGAAGATGAAGGCGGCCGCGCTGCGCGGCGCGCTCTCGGACCGTGCCCGTGCGGGTCGCGTCCACGTCGTGACGGGTCTCGTCACCGGCGAGACGCCCTCGACGAAGGCCGCCGTCGCGGCTCTCGCGAACGTCGCGACGCGCAAGCACGTGCTCGTCGTGCACGAGCGCGGCGACGAGGTCGCGGTCAAGTCGCTGCGGAACGCGGAGCGGGTCCACCTGCTCCCGGCCGACCAGCTCAACACGTACGACGTCCTGATCTCGGACGACGTGGTGTTCACCCAGGGTGCGCTCGAGGCGTTCCTCGCCGGCCCGGCCACGGGTCGCTCGGTGAAGGCCGTCGCGTCGGGCTCCGAGGCCGCGGACAACGCTGAGGAGACCGAGAAGTGACCACCGTGCAGAAGGACCCGCGCGACATCCTGATCGCGCCGGTCGTCTCCGAGAAGAGCTACGGGCTCCTGGACGAGGGCAAGTACACGTTCCTCGTGGACCCCCGCGCCAACAAGACCGAGATCAAGATCGCCATCGAGAAGGTCTTCTCGGTCAAGGTCGCGTCGGTCAACACCATCAACCGCAAGGGCAAGACCCGTCGCACGCGGTTCGGCATCGGCAAGCGCAAGGACACGAAGCGCGCGATCGTCACCCTCCGCGAGGGCACGATCGACATCTTCGGCTGAGCCGGACGAGAGGCAAGTGAGGACAGACCCCGATGGGAATCCGTAAGTACAAGCCGACAACGCCGGGCCGTCGTGGCTCGAGCGTCGCCGACTTCGCCGAGATCACGCGTTCGACGCCCGAGAAGTCGCTCGTCCGCCCGCTCTCCAAGAGCGGCGGCCGCAACAGCTCGGGTCGTATCACGACGCGCCACAAGGGCGGTGGCCACAAGCGCCAGTACCGCGTCATCGACTTCCGTCGCCATGACAAGGACGGCGTGCCGGCCACGGTCGCGCACATCGAGTACGACCCCAACCGCACCGCGCGCATCGCGCTCCTGCACTACGCGGACGGCGAGAAGCGCTACATCATCGCGCCGAACAAGCTGCGTCAGGGCGACCGCATCGAGAACGGTGCGGGCGCGGACATCAAGCCCGGCAACAACCTGCCGCTGCGCAACATCCCGACCGGTACGGTCATCCACGCGATCGAGCTCCGGCCCGGTGGCGGTGCGAAGATCGCGCGCTCGGCCGGGACCAGCGTCCAGCTCGTCGCGAAGGACGGCCCCTACGCCCAGCTGCGTATGCCGTCCGGCGAGATCCGCAACGTCGACCTGCGCTGCCGCGCCACGGTCGGCGAGGTCGGCAACGCCGAGCAGTCGAACATCAACTGGGGCAAGGCCGGCCGCATGCGGTGGAAGGGCAAGCGCCCGACCGTCCGTGGTGTCGCCATGAACCCGGTCGACCACCCGCACGGTGGTGGTGAGGGCAAGACGTCCGGTGGACGTCACCCGGTGAGCCCCTGGGGCCAGCCGGAGGGCCGCACCCGCCGTCCGAACAAGCCGAGCGACAAGCTGATCGTCCGCCGTCGCCGCACCGGCAAGAAGCGCTGATAGGAGCCTGACAGATGCCTCGTAGCCTGAAGAAGGGCCCCTTCGTCGACGACCACCTTCAGAAGAAGGTGGACGTGCAGAACGAGAAGGGGACCAAGAACGTCATCAAGACGTGGTCCCGTCGGTCGGTCATCACGCCCGACTTCCTCGGCCACACGTTTGCCGTGCACGACGGTCGCAAGCACACCCCGGTGTTCGTCACCGAGGCGATGGTCGGCCACAAGCTCGGCGAGTTCGCGCCCACGCGCACGTTCCGCGGCCACGTGAAGGACGACAAGAAGGGTCGTCGCCGCTGAGCGCAGCTCGCCGGGCCCAGCCCGACGACGCAGCGACAGCGCAGCGACGGACCTGACGGTCGTCGAGAGACAAGAAGGTAGGACAGCAATGGAAGCCAAGGCGCAGGCGCGGTTCGTCCGTGTCACGCCCCAGAAGGCCCGGCGCGTCGTGGACCTCATCCGTGGCAAGCAGGCCGCCGAGGCCGTGGCGGTGCTCAAGTTCGCGCCGCAGGCCGCGAGCGAGCCGGTCCGCAAGGTCGTGGAGTCCGCGATCGCGAACGCCCGGGTGAAGGCCGACCGCGCGAGCCAGGCGTTCGACGAGCAGCAGCTCGTCGTGACCGCCGCGTTCGTCGACGAGGGGCCGACGCTCAAGCGGTTCCGTCCGCGGGCGCAGGGTCGTGCGAGCCAGATCCTCAAGCGGACCAGCCACATCACCGTGGTCGTGGCTCCGCGTGACGACGAGAAGGGAAGGGCCCGATAGTGGGACAGAAGGTTCACCCGCTGGGGTACCGACTCGGCATCACCACCGACCACCGGTCGCGCTGGTTCGCCGACAGCACGAAGCCCGGCCAGCGGTACCGCGACTACGTCCAGGAGGACGTGAAGATCCGCAAGCTCATGAGCACGGGTCTCGAGCGCGCGGGCATCGCCAAGGTCGAGATCGAGCGTACGCGTGACCGCGTCCGCGTCGACATCCACACGGCGCGTCCGGGCATCGTCATCGGCCGCCGCGGCGCCGAGGCGGACCGCCTGCGCGGCGAGCTCGAGAAGCTCACCGGCAAGCAGGTCCAGCTCAACATCCTCGAGGTCAAGAACCCCGAGATCGACGCCCAGCTCGTCGCGCAGGGCATCGCCGAGCAGCTCGCGAGCCGTGTCTCCTTCCGTCGTGCGATGCGCAAGGGCATGCAGTCCGCGCAGCGCGCCGGCGCGAAGGGCATCCGCGTGCAGTGCTCGGGTCGTCTGGGCGGCGCCGAGATGAGCCGGTCGGAGTTCTACCGCGAGGGTCGTGTGCCGCTGCACACGCTCCGCGCGAACATCGACTACGGCTTCTTCGAGGCCCGCACGACCTTCGGCCGCATCGGCGTGAAGGTCTGGATCTACAAGGGCGACATGACCGAGAAGGAGTTCGCCGCGCAGCAGGCGTCCTCCGCTGGTCGCCCGGCCCGTGGTGGCCGTGGCGAGCGTGGCGACCGTCCGCGCGGCGGCCGTCGTAACGACCGTCCCGCAGCCGGCGCTCCGGCTGCGGCCGAGGCCCCGGCCCCCACCTCGGCTCCCGCCGAGGCGACGGAGTCGGCCCCCGAGTCCGGAACGGAGGCCTGAGTCATGCTGATCCCCCGCAGGCTCAAGCACCGCAAGCAGCACCACCCGAAGCGCTCCGGCGCTGCCAAGGGTGGCACCACGATCTCGTTCGGCGACTACGGCATCCAGGCTCTCGAGCCCGCCTACGTCACCAACCGCCAGATCGAGGCTGCTCGTATCGCCATGACCCGCCACATCAAGCGTGGTGGCAAGGTCTGGATCAACATCTACCCCGACCGTCCGCTGACCAAGAAGCCGGCGGAGACCCGCATGGGTTCCGGTAAGGGTTCCCCCGAGTGGTGGGTCGCGAACGTCAAGCCCGGACGCATCGTGTTCGAGCTGGCCGGCGTTCCCGAGGACCTCGCCCGCGAGGCGATGCGTCGCGCGATCCACAAGCTCCCGATGAAGTGCCGTTTCGTGGTGCGCGAGGGTGGTGCTAGCTGATGGCTATCGGTACCAAGGAGCTCGCGACGAGCGAGCTCGACACGTTCGACGACGAGAAGCTCGTCGCCGAGCTGAAGAAGGCCAAGGAAGAGCTGTTCAACCTTCGCTTCCAGTCGGCGACCGGGCAGCTCGACTCGACGGGTCGGCTCAAGGCGGTCCGCCGCGACATCGCACGGATCTACACGATCCTGCGTGAGCGCGAGCTCGGCATCCGCACGGCCCCGAGCGCGAGCGAGTGAGTGAGGCTGAGATGAGCGAGAACACCAAGACCGACGAGACCGTGGCCGAGGAGCACCGCGCCTACCGCAAGACGCGTCGTGGCTACGTCGTCAGCGACAAGATGGACAAGACCGTCGTGATCGCCGTCGAGGACCGGGTCAAGCACCCCCTCTACGGCAAGGTCATGCGCCGCACGAGCAAGGTCAAGGCCCACGACGAGCAGAACTCTGCCGGCGTCGGTGACCTCGTCCTGATCATGGAGACCCGGCCGCTGTCCGCCACCAAGCGGTGGCGCGTGGTCGAGATCCTCGAGAAGGCCAAGTAGTCGCTGACCCGCCTCTCGCAGGCGGGACGCCGCCGGCGTCGGCCGGCCGTGCGCGAGCACGGCCGGCCCGCCGGCACCACAGACAACTATCCGTTCGGCAAGGCTCGCCGCGAGGCGAGAACCGGCTCGACAACAGGAGTTCACTGACATGATCCAGCAGGAGTCGCGACTTCGGGTCGCCGACAACACGGGTGCCAAGGAGATCCTCTGCATCCGTGTTCTCGGCGGTTCCGGCCGTCGCTACGCCGGAATCGGCGACGTCATCGTCGCCACCGTCAAGGACGCGATCCCGGGCGGCAACGTCAAGAAGGGCGACGTGGTCAAGGCCGTCGTCGTCCGCACCGTCAAGGAGCGCCGTCGTCCCGACGGGTCCTACATCAAGTTCGACGAGAACGCCGCCGTGATCCTCAAGAACGACGGCGAGCCCCGCGGTACGCGCATCTTCGGCCCCGTCGGCCGTGAGCTCCGTGACAAGCGGTTCATGAAGATCATCTCGCTGGCGCCGGAGGTGCTCTGACATGGCGAAGATCAAGAAGGGCGACCAGGTCCTCGTGATCGCTGGTCGCGACAAGGGCAAGACGGGCCGCGTCCTGGAGGTCCTCAAGGACTCCGACCGCGTCATCGTCGAGGGTGTCCAGCGTGTCACCAAGCACACCAAGGTCGGCCAGAACGACCGCGGTACGCGCACCGGTGGCCTGGAGACCGTCGAGGCGCCGATCCACGTGTCCAACGTGATGGTCGTCGACCCGGAGACGAAGAAGGGCACCCGCGTCGGGTACCGCACCGAAGAGGTCGAGCGTGACGGCCGCAAGCGCACGGTTCGCGTGCGCGTCGCCAAGCGCTCCGGTAAGGACATCTGATGACGACTGAGACCACCGAGGCCCCGGTGACGACCGTCCCGCGCCTCAAGGAGCGCTACCGCAGCGAGATCATCGCCGGCCTGCGCGAGGAGTTCGACCACGAGAACGTCAACCAGGTCGCCCGCGTGACCAAGGTCGTCGTGAACATGGGCGTCGGCGACGCCGCGAAGGACTCCAAGCTCATCGAGGGCGCGATCCGCGACCTGGCCCTGATCACGGGCCAGAAGCCGCAGGTCACGCGTGCTCGCAAGTCCATCGCGCAGTTCAAGCTGCGCGAGGGCATGCCGATCGGCGCGCACACCACGCTGCGCGGCGACCGGATGTGGGAGTTCCTCGACCGCCTGCTGTCGCTCGCGCTGCCGCGCATCCGCGACTTCCGCGGCCTGTCGGACAAGCAGTTCGACGGCCACGGGAACTACACGTTCGGCCTCACGGAGCAGTCCATGTTCCACGAGATCGACCAGGACAAGATCGACCGCGTCCGCGGCATGGACATCACGATCGTGACGACCGCGACGACGGATGCCGAGGGTCGTTCCCTGCTGCGCCGTCTCGGCTTCCCGTTCAAGGAGAACTGACATGGCGAAGAAGGCCCTGATCAACAAGGCCGCCGCGAAGCCCAAGTTCGCGGTCCGTGCCTACACCCGGTGCCAGCGGTGCGGTCGTCCGCACTCGGTGTACCGCAAGTTCGGCCTCTGCCGTGTGTGCCTCCGCGAGATGGCGCACCGCGGCGAGCTCCCCGGCGTCACCAAGAGCAGCTGGTAACGACTACGTCGCAGGTCCGTACGGAACCGGCGGGACGCACGTCCCGCACGACCGTGGCGGATACCCCGACGAGGAAGGGCTGAAGCCCAATGACCATGACCGACCCGATCGCAGACATGCTCACGCGTCTGCGGAACGCGAACTCGGCACACCACGACACGGTGACCATGCCGTTCTCGAAGCTGAAGTCTCACATCGCTGAGATCCTCCAGGCCGAGGGCTACATCACCGGCTGGAGCGTCGAGGACGCTCCCGTGGGCAAGAACCTCACCATCACGCTCAAGTACGGCCCGAGCCGCGAGCGCGCCCTGTCGGGCGTTCGCCGCGTCTCGAAGCCCGGCCTGCGCGTGTACGCGAAGTCCACCAACCTGCCCAAGGTCCTCGGTGGCCTCGGCGTGGCGATCCTGTCCACGTCGTCCGGCCTCCTGACGGACCGTCAGGCCCAGTCGAAGGGCGTGGGCGGGGAAGTCCTCGCCTTCGTCTGGTAACGGAAAGGAGATACGCCAATGTCTCGTATCGGCAAGATCCCCGTTCCGGTCCCGGCCGGCGTGGACGTCACCATCAGCGGCGCGCTCGTGACCGTGAAGGGCCCCAAGGGCTCTCTCGAGCACACGATCCCCGCCCCCATCTCGGTCGAGCAGTCGGACGGCGCCCTCGTGGTCAGCCGTCCGGACGACGAGCGCAGCTCGCGCTCGCTGCACGGCCTGACCCGCACCCTGCTCGCGAACCTCGTGACCGGCGTCACCGAGGGCTACGAGAAGAAGCTCGAGATCGTCGGTACCGGTTACCGCGTGACGGCCAAGGGCTCGGACCTCGAGTTCGCGCTCGGGTTCTCGCACCCCGTGCTCGTCAAGGCCCCGGCCGGCATCACGTTCGCGGTCGAGAGCCCCACCAAGTTCTCGGTGAGCGGCATCTCGAAGCAGCAGGTCGGCGAGGTCGCTGCGAACATCCGCAAGATCCGCAAGCCCGAGCCGTACAAGGGCAAGGGCGTGCGCTACGCCGGCGAGGTCGTCCGCCGCAAGGTCGGAAAGGCTGGTAAGTGATCATGGCTGTCACTGTCAAGGGCAAGGGCAAGCAGATCGCGCGCACGCGCCGTCACCTGCGCCTGCGCAAGAAGATCTCCGGCACCCCCGTCCGTCCGCGCCTCGTGGTGACGCGCTCGTCGCGTCACATCACGGCCCAGGTCGTCGACGACACCGTGGGGCGGACCGTCGCGTCGGCCTCGTCGCTCGAGGCGGACCTGCGTGCGCTCGACGGCGACAAGACCGCCAAGGCGCGCAAGGTCGGCGAGCTCGTCGCCCAGCGCGCGAAGGCGGCCGGTGTCGAGTCCGTCGTGTTCGACCGCGGCGGCAACAAGTACCACGGCCGGGTCGCGGCGGTGGCGGACGGTGCCCGCGAGGGCGGTCTGTCGCTGTGACCACGTACGCACGGAAGCAGAGGATTTTCTGATGGCTGCAGGGCAGCGCAACACCGGCGCCCCGGGCGCCGCTACCGAGGAGCGCTCGAACGAGCGCTCGAACGACCGGGGTGGCCGCCGCGGCGGCGACCGCCGGGACAACCGTCGTCAGGACGCCGAGAAGAACGCCTTCGTCGAGCGCGTCGTGACCATCAACCGCGTCGCCAAGGTCGTCAAGGGTGGCCGCCGCTTCAGCTTCACCGCGCTCGTCGTGGTGGGTGACGGCGACGGCACCGTGGGCGTCGGCTACGGGAAGGCCAAGGAGGTGCCCGCGGCGATCGCCAAGGGTGTCGAGGAGGCGAAGAAGAACTTCTTCCGCGTCCCCCGCATCCAGGGCACCATCCCGCACCCCGTCCAGGGTGAGGCCGCCGCCGGCGTCGTGTTCCTCCGTCCGGCCGCTCCGGGTACCGGTGTCATCGCCGGTGGTCCGGTGCGCGCCGTGCTGGAGTGCGCGGGCATCCACGACGTCCTGAGCAAGTCGCTCGGCTCGTCGAACTCGATCAACATCGTGCACGCGACGGTCGCGGCGCTGCGTGGGCTCGAGGAGCCCGCCGCGGTCGCCGCCCGCCGTGGCCTCGCGCTCGAGGACGTGGCCCCGGCCGCGCTCCTGCGGTCGCAGGCCGCGGGTCGCGCCGACGCTGCCGCGAAGGTGGGTGCGTGATGGCTCGTCTCAAGGTGACCCAGACCAAGTCCGCCATCGGCGGCAAGCAGAACCAGCGTGACACGCTGCGGACCCTGGGCCTCAAGCGGATCGGCGACACCGCCGTGAAGGAGGACCGCCCGGAGATCCGCGGCATGGTCAAGACGGTGGCGCACCTCGTCGCCGTCGAGGAGGTCGAGTGATCATGGCCGAGAACAAGAACGACGACGTGACGCCGGAGACGGCCGAGGCGCCCAAGAAGCCGGCCCGCAAGGCCCCGGCGAAGAAGGCGACCGAGGCTGCGGCCGAGGCGGCTCCCGCGAAGAAGGCGCCGGCTCGCAAGCCGGCCGCCAAGAAGGCGGAGACGGCTGCCGAGGCGGAGGCGCCCAAGAAGCCCGCCGCCAAGCCGACGACCAAGGCCGCGGCGAAGCCCGAGGCCGAGGTCGGCGCGGGCGGCACGCTCAAGGTCCACCACCTGCGTCCGGCCCCCGGCGCCAAGACCGCGAAGACCCGTGTGGGTCGCGGTGAGGCGTCGAAGGGTAAGACGGCGGGTCGCGGTACCAAGGGTACGAAGGCCCGCTACCAGGTTCCGGAGCGCTTCGAGGGTGGGCAGATGCCCCTCCACATGCGGCTCCCGAAGCTGCGCGGCTTCAAGAACCCGTTCCGCGTCGAGTACCAGGTCGTGAACCTGGACAAGCTCGCGTCGCTGTACCCCGAGGGTGGCTCCGTCACCGTCGAGGACCTCGTCGCGAAGGGCGCGGTCCGCAAGGGCCAGCTCGTCAAGGTGCTCGGCACCGGCGAGCTCTCGGTGAAGCTCGACGTCGCGGTCGACGCGCTGTCGGGCTCGGCGAAGGACAAGATCCTCGCCGCCGGCGGTTCGGTCTCCGAGGACTGAGAAGTGACGGCCAGGGCCGGCGGTGCGCATGCGCCGTCGGCCCTGACGTCTCTCCGACCGGCACCGATCGGTGCCGGTCGGGCGCACCGGCCCTGGGCTTCCGAGACGGATTGCGGGATCCTGGGGCAGAGCGGCTAAGGTGCCGACGGTGCGACGCACGCCACATGCGTGCCGCGTGACGGCCGACGACCTCGTCGGTCGCTGATGAACCCGCCCACGGCGGACCAGGAGGATAGGTGCTCAGCGCATTCGGCCGGGCTTTCCGGACGCCCGATCTGCGGCGCAAGCTGCTGTTCACGATCGCGATCATGGCGATCTTCCGGCTGGGCTCGTTCATCCCGACCCCGGGGGTGAGCTACCCGAACGTCCAGCAGTGCATCGACGAGACGGCGAGCAACAACGACCTGCTCGGACTCGTCAACCTGTTCAGCGGCGGTGCCCTGCTCAAGCTGTCGGTGTTCGCGCTCGGGATCATGCCGTACATCACGGCGAGCATCATCGTCCAGCTCCTGCGGGTCGTGATCCCACGCTTCGAGGCCCTCCACAAGGAGGGCCAGTCCGGGACGGCGAAGCTCACGCAGTACACCCGGTACCTCACGATCGCGCTCGCGATCCTGCAGTCGACGACGATCATCACGACCGCGCGCACCGGCGTCCTTTTCCAGGGCTGCTCGCAGTCCGTCATCCCCGACGACTCCGTGGTCAACCTGGCGATCATGGTCATCACGATGACGGCGGGCACCGGCCTCATCATGTGGCTCGGCGAGCTCATCACCGAGCGCGGCGTCGGCAACGGCATGTCCCTCCTGATCTTCACGTCCATCGCGGCGAGCTTCCCGAGCGCCCTCTGGTCGATCGCGGGCGGCAACGGCGGTGCCGGCAAGTTCACGCTCGTGCTCGTGCTCTGCGTGGTGGTCGTCGGGCTCGTGGTCTTCGTCGAGCAGTCGCAGCGGCGGATTCCGGTCCAGTACGCGAAGCGCATGGTCGGTCGGCGGATGTACGGGGGCTCGTCCACCTACATCCCGATCAAGATCAACATGGCGAACGTCATCCCGATCATCTTCGCGTCGTCGCTGCTCGCGATCCCGGGCCTCATCGCCCAGTTCGCGGACCAGTCGGCCGGGTGGGTCCAGTGGGTGACGCAGAACCTCGCGCAGCAGGACGCACCGCTGCACCTGGTCCTCTACACGGTCCTGATCATCTTCTTCTGCTTCTTCTACACGGCGATCACGTTCAACCCGGACGAGGTCGCGGACAACATGAAGACGTACGGCGGCTTCATCCCCGGCATCCGCGCGGGGCGCCCGACGGCCGAGTACCTCGACTACGTCATCACGCGCATCACGTCGGCCGGCTCGCTCTACCTGGCGATCGTGGCGCTCATCCCGACGATCGCGTTCATCCTGCTGGGCGTCTCGACGAACATCCCGTTCGGCGGCAGCTCGATCATCATCATCGTCGGCGTGGGTCTCGAGACGGTCAAGCAGATCGACAGCCAGCTGCAGCAGCGGCACTACGAAGGGTTCCTCCGTTGAGCACACGTCTCGTCATCATGGGTCCGCAGGGCGCCGGCAAGGGCACGCAGGCGGCACGCCTGGCCGAGCGCTTCGGCATCCCCGCCATCTCGACGGGCGACATCTTCCGCGCCAACATCAAGGGCGGCACCGAGCTCGGCGTGCTCGCCCAGTCGTACACCGCGAAGGGCGAGCTCGTCCCGGACTCGGTCACGAACGACATGGTGCGCGACCGGCTGGCGCAGGACGATGCCGCCGCGGGCTTCATCCTCGACGGCTACCCGCGCAACGCGGCCCAGGTCGTCGAGCTCGACGCGATCCTCGCCGACGCCGGCGTCGCGCTCGACGGCGTGATCGAGCTGACCGCCGACCGCGACGAGCTGCTCGCCCGCCTGCGCAAGCGCGCGGAGATCGAGGGCCGCGAGGACGACACCGAGGACGCGATCGCGCGTCGTCTCGACATCTACGCGGAGCAGACCGCCCCGCTCACCGGCGCGTACGCGCAGCGGGACCTGCTCGTGCAGGTCGACGGCATCGGCGAGATCGACGAGGTCACGCAGCGTCTCGTCACGGCCCTGGACGGCCGGGTCTCCTGACCTCCCTGCCGCGCCGGCGACGTCGGCGCGGGGGAGGCGGGACGGGGGAGCGAGCATGTTCGGACGCGACCACATCGAGTACAAGTCCCCGGACCAGGTGCGGCTCATGCGCCGCGCCGGCCTGGTGGTCGCCGAGATCCACACGGCGGTGCGTGCCGCCGTCGCCGTGGGCGTGACGACCGCCGAGCTGGACGCCGTCGCCGCCCAGGTGCTCCGCGCGGCGGGCGCGACGTCGTCGTTCCTGGGCTACGAGGGCTACCCGGCGACGATCTGCGTCTCGGTCAACGACGAGGTCATCCACGGCATCCCCGGGGACCGGGTGCTGCGTCCGGGGGACGTCGTCTCCGTGGACGCGGGCGCGATCGTCGAGGGCTGGCACGGCGACGCCGCGTTCAGCGTGGTGCTCCCCGGGCCCGACGGCGAGGAGCCGGACCCGGCGGACGTCGCGCTCGTCGAGACGACCGAGCGCGCGACGTGGGCGGGGATCGCCGCGCTCGCCAGCGCCGCCCGGCTCGACGCCGTCGGCGCGGCCGTCGAGGACGTCGCCGAGAGCGGCCCGTACGGCATCGTCGAGGAGTACGTCGGCCACGGCATCGGGACGCAGATGCACCAGGACCCCGACGTCCCCAACTACCGCACGCGCGGTCGGGGCCCCCGGGTGCGCCCAGGGCTGTGCGTGGCGATCGAGCCCATGCTGACCCGCGGCGACGCGTCGACCCAGCTGTGCGAGGACGAGTGGACCGTGGTGACGGACGACGGCTCCCGAGCCGCCCACTGGGAGCACACCGTGGCGGTCCTCGAGGACGGCCTGTGGGTGCTCACGGCGCCCGACGGCGGGGCTGCGGGGCTCGCGCCGTTCGGTGTGACCGTCGCGCCGCTCGACTGACGCTCCGGCCGTGCAGCGGACGTGACGGGACCCACCCGGGCCGCGTTTCCCTCGTGCACCGCGATGCCGTAAGATAGACGGCTGGGTGTGGAGACGGTGCGTCCGGTCGACCGTGAGGTCGGGAGGCGTCGTGCCACGGCCTCGGACGTCCGGCTCGCCGCCGTCCGTGGTCCGGCGGGATGCTCCACGCGCAGTCCACTGGGTCGACGTCCGGCGCGCGTGCCGTGCCACGACCCGCGTGGGTCAAGAGTCACACGAGAGTTAGCGGAGGACATGGCGAAGAAGGACGGCGTCATCGAGATCGAGGGCAGCGTGGTCGAAGCCCTGCCGAACGCGATGTTCCGCGTGGAGCTGGCCAACGGGCACAAGGTCCTCGCACACATCTCGGGCAAGATGCGACAGCACTACATCCGGATCCTCCCCGAGGACCGGGTCGTGGTCGAGCTGAGCCCGTACGACCTGTCCCGCGGTCGCATCGTCTACCGCTACAAGTAACCCGTCCGATCGAGACGCCGTCGTGGCAGGCCTGGGCGCGCCCAGGTCGCGATGCGTACGGCGGCGGAGGAACACGATGAAGGTCAACCCGAGCGTCAAGAAGATCTGTGACAAGTGCAAGGTGATCCGCCGGCACGGAAACGTCATGGTCATCTGCGAGAACCCGCGTCACAAGCAGCGCCAGGGCTGAGCGCCGCGCCTCGGTGACGAGGCGCGCTCGACCCACCCGGTGAGCGACCCGCTCACGACGTACCACCACGAACCCGTCCGGTCCGCCGGAACGGGGGAACCCCCGGTCGGAGGCCGGGGCCCGCAGCAGTGACGGCAGCGGGAGGGCGGTGCGGCAGACCTCCGAAGAAGTACAAGGAGCCGTCAGGCACATGGCACGTCTCGTCGGCGTCGACCTCCCGCGCGACAAGCGCCTCGAGGTTGCGCTCACCTACATCTACGGCGTCGGCCGTACCCGCGCCCAGCAGACGCTGGCCGCGACCGGGATCAACCCGGATCTTCGCGTGAAGGACCTCGGCGACGCCGAGCTCGTCGCGCTCCGTGACTACCTCGAGGGCAACTACAAGCTCGAGGGTGACCTCCGCCGTGAGGTGGCGGCCGACATCCGCCGCAAGGTGGAGATCGGCACCTACCAGGGGCTGCGCCACCGTCGTGGCCTTCCCGTCCGCGGTCAGCGCACCAAGACCAACGCGCGTACCCGCAAGGGTCCGAAGCGCACCGTGGCCGGTAAGAAGAAGGCCCGCTAACCAGCAGTCCGTGCCGGACCCGTCCGTTCGCGCCGACCCCGTCGGCCGCGCACGTCGACGGTCCGCCGGTCCGAACACCTCACCCCAGGAGAATCCCAGGACATGCCTCCCAAGACTCGCGCCGCCGCCGGCCGCAAGCCGCGCCGCAAGGACAAGAAGAACGTCCCGCTCGGCCAGGCGCACATCAAGAGCACCTTCAACAACACGATCGTCTCGATCACGGACCCGTCGGGCGCCGTGATCTCGTGGGCCTCCGGCGGCGACGTCGGCTTCAAGGGCTCGCGCAAGTCGACCCCGTACGCGGCCGGCATGGCCGCCGAGGCCGCGGCCCGCAAGGCCGCCGAGCACGGCGTCAAGAAGGTCGACGTCTTCGTCAAGGGCCCGGGCTCGGGTCGTGAGACGGCGATCCGCTCGCTGCAGTCGGCCGGCCTCGAGGTCGGCTCGATCCAGGACGTGACCCCGCAGGCGCACAACGGGTGCCGCCCGCCGAAGCGCCGCCGCGTCTGACCTCGCTCGTCGCCGCGGGGCGCTCACGCGCCCCGCGGCACCGTGCGTCCGGACGCGACCGGGCCGGAGCCCTCGGGCTCCGGCCCCTCGCGCCGGGCGCGCACCTGCACCCTCACCGTGATGCGTCATATGGCGGACGCACACCGAAAGGAACCCACCAGTGCTCATCGCACAGCGCCCCACCCTGACCGAAGAGGTCATCTCGGAGCACCGTTCCCGCTTCTCGATCGAGCCGCTCGAGCCCGGCTTCGGCTACACGCTCGGCAACTCGCTGCGTCGCACGCTGCTCTCCTCGATCCCCGGCGCGGCCGTCACCTCGATCCGTATCGAGGGCGTGCTGCACGAGTTCTCGACGATCCCCGGGGTCAAGGAGGACGTCACCGAGATCATCCTCAACATCAAGGGCCTGGTCGTGTCCTCGGACAACGACGAGCCGGTCGTCATGTACCTGCGCAAGCAGGGTGGCGGCCAGGTCACGGCGGCCGACATCGTCCCGCCGGCGGGCATCGAGGTGCACAACCCCGAGCTCCACATCGCGACGCTGAACGACTCCGCGAAGCTCGAGATCGAGCTCACGGTCGAGCGTGGCCGTGGCTACGTGTCCGCCGCGCAGAACAAGGCGTACGACTCGGAGATCGGCCGCATCCCGGTCGACTCGATCTACTCGCCGGTCCTCAAGGTCACGTACAAGGTCGAGGCGACCCGTGTCGAGCAGCGCACGGACTTCGACAAGCTCGTCGTCGACGTCGAGACGAAGCCGGCGATCTCGCCGCGCGACGCGCTCGCCTCGGCCGGCCGGACGCTCACCGAGCTCTTCGGCCTCGCCCGCGAGCTCAACGTCGAGGCCGAGGGCATCGAGATCGGCCCGTCGCCGACGGACGCGGCCCTGGCCGCCGACCTGGCGCTGCCGATCGAGGAGCTCAACCTCTCGATCCGCTCGTACAACTGCCTCAAGCGCGAGGGCATCCACACCGTGGGTGAGCTCGTGGCGCGCAGCGAGGCCGACCTCCTCGACATCCGGAACTTCGGCGCCAAGTCGATCACCGAGGTCACCGAGAAGCTCGGGAAGCTCGGCCTGTCGCTCAAGGACTCGCCCCTGGACTTCGACCCGACCGCCGCGCAGTACTACGGCGACGACGAGTACACGGACGACGAGCAGACCTTCTGACACGTCCACCGAGCAGTCGATGAGTCTGGCCTGCGGCGCCCCGGCGCCGCGGGTCACCATCCCGCACTGAGGACTGGCCCGCCAGGCCTCAGCCCACGAAGGAGCACAACCCATGCCTACCCCCACCAAGGGCCCGCGGCTCGGCGGTGGCCCGGCTCACGAGCGCCTCATCCTCGCGAACCTCGCGACGAGCCTCTTCGAGCACGGCCGCATCACCACGACGGAGACGAAGGCCAAGCGCCTGCGCCCCCTCGCCGAGCGCCTCATCACGTTCGCGAAGCGTGGCGACCTGGCCGCGCGTCGTCGCGTCCTGACCGTCGTCCGTGACAAGAGCGTCGTCCACACGCTCTTCACGGAGATCGCGCCCACGATGGCGGAGCGCCAGGGCGGCTACACGCGCATCACGAAGGTCGGCAACCGCAAGGGCGACAACGCGCCCATGGCGGTCATCGAGCTCGTGCTCGAGCCCGTGAGCCCCAAGCAGGCCGTCGTCAAGGAGGCCGAGAAGGCCACCTCGAAGTCCGCCAAGAAGCCTGCGGCGAAGAAGTCCGCCCCGGCCGCCGAGGAGACCCCGGCCGCCGAGGAGACTCCTGCCGCCGAGGCGACCGAGGAGACCCCGGCCGCCGAGGCGACCGAGGAGACCCCGGCCGCTGAGGCGACCGAGGAGAAGTCCGAGGCCTGAGCCTCGCACCGCGTCCCGAAGGGGCCCGTTCCGCTACGGCGGGGCGGGCCCCTTCGCCGTCCCTCGCCGGTTCGCGGCCGTCCGGGCCGCGCGACGCCCGCGCGGAGCGCCGGAGCTCCGCGTCCCCGGACGACCCGAAGGCCCCGGGGGACGGCGAGCGGCCCCCCCGGGGCTCAGGCGAGGTGGTGGGCGATCAGGTGCTCGGCGATCGCCAGCGACGACGTCGCGGCGGGCGACGGCGCGTTCCGCAGCAGGGTGACCGGGCCGACCTGGTCGACCGCGAAGTCGTCGACGAGCGACCCGTCGCGCGCCCAGGCCTGCGCCCGGACGCCCGGGGCGGCCCGCTCCGCCAGGTCCGACGGCCGCAGCTCGGGGACGAAGCGGCGGGCCCGGCGGTAGTACAACGGCTTGAGCAGGGAGCCGCCGACCTCGTCCAGGCCCATGCGCCAGTGCCGTCGGGCGAGCGGCCACGCGCCGGGCCAGGTCAGCGAGGCCCACGTGTCGCGCACCGAGACCTGCGACCACGCGTAGCCCTCGCGGCGCAGGGCGGGGACCGCATTCGGCCCCACGTGGACGGCGTCGTACACGCCGCGCGTGAAGTGCACGCCGAGGAACGGGAAGCGCGGGTCGGGGACGGGGTAGACCATCCCGCGCACCAGCGACGCGCGCTCGGGCGCGAGCGTCCAGTACTCGCCCCGGAAGGGGAGGATCCGTGGCGACGGGTCGGCCCCGACGAGCCGCGCGACGACGTCCGACTGCAGGCCCGCGCAGACCACGACGCGGTCGTACGTCCCCTCGAGCGTGCCGGCGACGAGCCGCGCCCGCCCGTCGTCGGTCACGCCGAGCGCCGTGACCTCGTGCCCGAGGAGCACCTGTCCGCCCGCGGCGCGCACGTCCTGGGCCATCGCCTCCGTGACCGCCGCGTAGTCGACCACGGCCGTGCGGGGCGAGTGGACGGCGGCGACGCCGGCCACGTGCGGCTCGAGCTCGTGGAGCGCGGCGAGGTCGTCGAGGCGGCGCAGGTCGGGCACGCCGTTCGCGCGCGCCCGGCGCTCGATCTCGGCCAGCGCCGGGAGCTCGCTGTCGTCGACCGCGACGACGAGCTTGCCGAGCTCGCGGTAGGGCAGGTCCTTCTCGCGGCAGTAGTCACGGAGCGCCTCGCGCCCCGCGGTGCACAGCGTCGCCTTGAGGGAACCCGGCGTGTAGTAGAGCCCCGCGTGGACGACGCCCGAGTTGTGGCCGGTCTGGTGGAGAGCGAGCCGCGCCTCCTTCTCGACGACCGTCACGTCGGCGCCGCGCAGCGCGAGCGCCCGGGCGACCGCGACGCCCACGATCCCGCCGCCCACGACGGCGATGCTGCTGGTCATCGCCCCAGCATCGCGGCAGCGCCCGCACGGCTCAACCCCGCCGCGTCGTCCCCCGGCGCGCGACCCTGACGCCCGACCCCCCGCCGTCGAGCGCGAGCGGCGTCGGCGCGGCGATGACGGATGTCATGCGCCTCCCGTGACGCGCGGCCCTGCCGCCACGCGCGGCGCCCGACGAGGGTGGAGCCATGATCAGCTCCTCCGACCTGAGCGTCGTCGGCAACGTCGTCCTGGGAGTCCTCGTCCTCGGCTGGATCCTGTCCCGCCAGGTGCAGAAGCGGCCGGTCACGATGTCGTCCCTGCGGGTCCCGGTGATCCTCGCCGCGGTCGGCCTCTACGAGACGACGTCGTTCGTCCGGGACGCCGCACCGTCGTCGGCGGTGCCCGTCGGCGCGGTCGCGCTCCTCGTGCTCGGCGTCGTCGTCGGGGGAGCGCTCGCCGCGCTGCGCGGCTACCAGGTGCGGGTGTGGCGCGACGCGGACGGGACCGTCGTCCGGCAGGGGAGCGGCCTGACCGTGCTGCTGTGGCTGGTCGCGATCGCGGCGCACCTGGGCGTCGACGTCCTGATCGACCACGTCTCGCACCCGCTGGCCGGGCTCGGGTCGGCGTCGCTCGTGCTGTACCTGGGCGTCGTCCTCGGCATCCAGAGCCTCGTGGTGCAGCACCGGGCGCGGCTCGTCGCGGCCTGACGGCCGGCCGGACGACGCGTCAGTGCGGGAGCGACCAGGCCCGTGCGCCGCCCACGAGCGCGGCGGAGTTCGGGACCACGACGACGTCGTCGCCGAGGCGGTCGAGCACGCCGCGGGTGATCTGGCGCGCGTTCCCGCCGCCGAGGTAGAGCCGGTCCCACCAGAACACGGGCCGCAGGCCCTCGACGACCCGCAGCACGCGCCTCGACCACAGCGCGTTGCCGAGGCGGCGGCGCTCGGGCTCGCCGACGTACTCGTCGTACGTCGTGCGCGGCCGCACGGGAGCGTGGGACCACTCGAGATGGGGCGAGAGCGCGCCGCCCAGGAACAGCGCCGAGCCCAGTCCGGTGCCGAGCGTGAGGACGAGCTCGAGCCCGGACGCGGCGATCACGCCCGCGCCGTGCACCTCGGCGTCGTTGAGGACGAGCGCCGGCAGGCCGAGCCGCTCGCCCACCGCGGCCTGGACGTCCATGCTGCGCCAGGCGTCGGCGAGCTCGGGGGAGACGGGCGTGCGCGGGCCGCGCGGCCGCACGTAGTGGGGCGTGTGCACGACGACGCCACGCCGGATCATCCCCGGCAGCCCGACCGTGACCCGCTGGGCGGGCGGCAGCGACGCGGCGATCTCGGCGATCGTCTCGACCAGCCGCTCCGGGGGCAGCGGGTACGGGGTCGGGACCCGCACGGGTTCCGCGTGGGCGGTGCCCGCGGCGTCCAGCACGGCGGCCTTGATCCCGCTGCCGCCGCAGTCGACGGACAGCGTGATCGTCGCGGCGTCGTCGGGGGCGGGTGCGCGGCGTGGCGCGGCTCCCTGCTCGGGCGTGCGGGGCTCGGACATGCGAGCACGGTAGGCCCCCACGGCCGCGTTGTCAGAACCTGGTGCCGCTCGAGGCCGCACCGAGTTCTGACAGCGCGCGGGTCTCGCCGACAATGAGGGGGTGAGCGACCTGCCTGCCCCGACGGCCACCGAGCAGCCCGGACCCCGGGTCCGGCTCGACCTCGCCTACGACGGCGCCGGGTTCGCGGGGTGGGCGCGCCAGCCGGGCCTGCGCACGGTCCAGGGCCTCCTCGAGGACGGTCTCGCCACGGTCCTGCGCGCGGAGGCGAACGGCGAGGCGCCGCCGCGCGTCCAGGTCGCGGGGCGGACCGACGCCGGGGTCCACGCCCGTGGCCAGGTCGCGCACGTCGACCTCACCGCGCGGCAGTGGGCCGCCCTCCCCGGACGATCGGACCGGGAGCCCGGGGACGCGCTCGTGACCCGGCTGGGCGGCGTGCTGCCGCACGACCTCGTGGTGCGGGCCGCCGCGCCCGCGCCGGACGGCTTCGACGCTCGCTTCTCGGCGCTGCACCGCAGCTACACCTACCGGGTCGCGGACCGGCCCGACCTGCGCGACCCGCTGCGGCGCGGCTGGGTCCTGTGGACGCGCCGGCCGCTCGACGTCGCCGCGATGGACGCCGCCGCGCGCCCGCTGCTCGGGGTCCGGGACTTCGCGGCGTTCTGCAAGCCGCGTCCCGGCGCGACGACGATCCGGGAGCTGCAGGAGCTGCGCTGGGAGCGGCCGGACGACGGCCCGGACGCGGGTCTCGTCGTCGCGCACGTCCGCGCCGACGCGTTCTGCCACAACATGGTGCGCGCGCTCGTGGGCGCGAGCCTCGCCGTGGGGGAGGGCCGCCGGCCCGTCACCTGGCTCGCGGACGTCCTCGCCGCGCGCCGCCGGGACGCCGCGGGCGGCGTCGTGCCGCCGCACGGCCTGGTCCTCGACGCCGTCGCCTACCCGCCCGACGACGAGCTCGCGACACGCGCCGAGAGCATCCGTGCCAGGCGCATGGACGAGGACGTCTGGGACGCGCCCGCGCCGAGCTGAGGTCTCCGGCACGGCCGGAGCCGCGGCCGACGGGTCCGTGCGGTCAGAGCTCGTCGTCCGCCACGTAGTGGACGGCGGCCTCCTCGGCGCTCGCGCCCGCGCCCGAGATGCCCTCGTCGACGCCGTAGACGTCGTTGTCGCGGCCGCCGGCCGCGTCGTCGTCCTCGGCCAGGCGCCCTGCCCGGTCCTCGTCGAGGACGCGCTCCTCGTCCCACTCCTCGGGCTCCTCCTCGGCGAGCCGCTGGTCGAGGGTCTCGCCCTCCCGCTCCTCCTCCTCGGTCTCGCCGAAGTGGTTGGCCCGCGGGCGGTCGAGCGGGTCGTAGCCCTCGTCGAGCGGGTCCTCGAGCCCTCGGTCGATCAGGGTCTCCTCGGGGTCGAGCTGCTCCGTCTCGCTCTCGGACCAGTCGTCGCGGTCGTCCATGCCCTCGGGCAGGCCGTCGGGGTAGTTCTGGCTCATGGGTCCCAGCCTGGCACCCCCGCGCGGTCCCCGCAGCCCTCGATCGTCGATCGGGCCCGCGGCGGGTCCGGCGGTATCCTCGGAGGGCTGATCGGCGGGAGGCGGCGCTCCCGCACCGGTCCGTGGCTCCCGACCGGCCGCTTTGACCGGGCTGCGGGGCTCACGGTACCCTTGACAGTCGTTGTGCTTCCTTGCCCGACCCCCTGTCCGGACCGCTGACGGAAACCGTGCGCCCACTCGCTGGCCCGTCACGTCCGGCTCATGGTCGGAGGCAGGCTTCTGGAGCGCTCAGACGAACACTCGTCGGTCGCAGTTCGCTGCGCCGAAGAAGACCGAACCGAAACGAAGGCTACGACCGTGCGTACGTACACCCCGAAGCCCGGCGACGTCCAGCGCGACTGGTACGTCATCGACGCGACCGACGTCGTCCTGGGCCGTCTGGCCAGCCACGTGGCGACCCTCCTGCGAGGCAAGCACAAGGCCACCTTCGCGCCCCACGTCGACGGCGGTGACTTCGTCATCGTCATCAACGCGGAGAAGGTCGCCCTGACCGGCAACAAGCGCGAGCAGAAGCTGGCGTACCGCCACTCCGGCTACCCGGGCGGCCTGCGCGCCACCCGTTACGCGGACCTGCTCGAGAAGCACCCCGAGCGGGCCGTCGAGAAGGCCGTCAAGGGCATGCTCCCCAAGACCAGCCTCGGCAGCGCGCAGTTCGGCAAGCTCAAGGTGTACGCGGGTTCTGAGCACCCGCACGCCGCGCAGCAGCCGAAGCCGTTCGAGATCACTCAGGTCGCCCAGTGAGCTCGGCTCGCTGACAGACAAGCACAAGGACGCGAGGACACCCACAGTGGCCGAGACCACCGTCGACACCGACACGCTGGACGAGAACGCTCCCAGCACCTACACCACCGAGACTGCCGCCGCCTCCACCGGCCGTGGCCAGTCCCTCACGGCGCCCGGGCAGGCCCTGGGTCGTCGCAAGGAGGCGATCGCCCGCGTTCGCCTCGTCCCCGGCTCCGGCCAGTGGAAGATCAACGGCCGCACCCTCGAGGACTACTTCCCGAACAAGGTGCACCAGCAGCTCGTGAGCTCGCCGTTCACGATCCTCGACATCGAGGGCCGCTTCGACGTCGTCGCCCGCATCAGCGGCGGCGGCATCTCGGGCCAGGCCGGTGCCCTGCGCCTCGGCATCGCGCGCGCCCTGAACGCGATCGACGAGGACAGCAACCGCGCCACCCTCAAGAAGGCCGGCTTCCTGACCCGCGACGCTCGCGTCGTGGAGCGCAAGAAGGCCGGTCTCAAGAAGGCCCGCAAGGCTCCGCAGTACTCCAAGCGCTGATCCCAGCGCCGGCCGACGGCCCCGACGGACTCGTTCCGTCGGGGCCGTCGGTGTTTCCGGGGGTTTGTCAGGACCGCTGCGCGTGAGCGCCAGCACCACGAGGGAGCAGGATCTACCACATGGGTCGGTTGTTCGGCACGGACGGGGTGCGAGGCCTCGCCAACAAGGACGTCACGGCGGAGCTCGCGCTCGACCTCGGGGTCGCGGCCGCGCACGTGCTCGGTACCGCCGGGGAGTTCGAGGGGCACCGGCCGCGCGCCGTCGTCGGGCGGGACCCGCGCGCGTCGGGCGAGTTCCTGTCCTCCGCGGTGGCGGCCGGCCTGGCGAGCGCCGGGGTCGACGTCCTCGACGTCGGCGTCCTGCCCACCCCGGCCCTGGCGTTCCTGACGGACGCCCTCGGTGCCGACCTCGGCTGCATGCTCTCGGCGTCGCACAACCCCATGCCGGACAACGGCATCAAGTTCTTCGCGCGCGGCGGCCTCAAGCTCGACGACAGCGTCGAAGACGCGATCGAGCAGCGGCTCGAGGAGTCGTGGGACCGTCCGACGGGCGCCGACGTGGGGCGGATCCACCGCGACACCGGCCAGGCCGGGAGCCTGTACGTCGAGCACCTCACCAAGTCGATCGGCGTGTCCCTCGAGGGCCTGCGGATCGCCGTGGACTGCGCCAACGGGGCCGCGAGCGAGCTCGGCCCGGGCGCGCTGCGGGCGGCCGGCGCCGACGTCGTCGTGGTCAACGCGAGCCCCGACGGGCGCAACATCAACGAGAAGTGCGGCTCGACCCACCCCGAGCAGCTCCAGGCCGTCACGGTCGCGTCGGAGGCCGACTTCGGGGTCGCGTTCGACGGGGACGCCGACCGCTGCCTCGCGGTCGACCACACCGGGGCTCTCGTCGACGGCGACAAGATCATGGGCATCCTCGCGCTCGCGCGCGCGGCGGAGGGGCGCCTCGCAGGCGACACGCTCGTGGTGACCGTGATGAGCAACCTCGGCCTGCTGCTGGCGATGGAGCGCGCCGGGATCAAGACCGTGCAGACGGGCGTGGGGGACCGGTACGTCCTCGAGGCCATGCGCGAGGGTGGGTACTCGCTCGGCGGCGAGCAGTCGGGGCACATCATCGTGTCGGAGTTCGCGACCACCGGCGACGGGATCCTCACCGCGTTCCAGCTCGCCGCGCACGTCACGCAGAGCGGGCGGCGTCTGGCCGACCTCGCGGGCGAGATCGAGAAGCTGCCCCAGGCCCTCGTGAACGTCTCGGGCGTCGACAAGGCCCGCGCCGACCACGACGAGGAGCTCCTCGCCGAGATCGCACGCGCCGAGGCCGCGCTGGGCGTGACGGGCCGCGTGGTCCTGCGCCCGTCGGGCACCGAGCCGCTCGTGCGCGTCATGGTCGAGGCGGCCACGCAGACCGAGGCGGACGACGTCGCGGCGCTGCTCGCGGGGACCGTCAAGGAGCGCCTCGCGCTCTGAGCGCCCGGTGCCGCACCTCCCGCGCGTGGCTACGCTGGCCCGGTGAGCTCTCCCGACCCCCGCACCGCAGACCGTACCGAGGCGCACGCCGGACCGTGGCCGGGGGGCGTCGACCACCGGTTGCGGGAGGACGTCCTGCAGCTCCTCGACACCGCGGAGGAGGGCGTCCTGCCGATCGTGCAGCTCGGTCACCCGGTGCTGCGCCGCCCCGCCGTCCCGTACACGGGCCAGCTCGGCGACGCGCTCCCGCTGCTGCTCGAGGTGATGCGCGCGACCATGGTCGCCGCGCCCGGGGTGGGGCTCGCCGCGCCGCAGATCGGGCTCCCGCTCCGCATCGCCGTGCTCCACGACCCCGGGTTCCCCGAGGGCTACGAGGCGGCCGCCGCCGAGCGTGAGCGCGCGCCGCTGCCGCACCGCACGATCGTCAACCCGCGCTACGAGGGCGTGCCCACGCCGGGCGCGGTGCGGGACGACGGCGGCCGGCCCGGGGTCGAGCGGCGGTCGTTCGCGGAGGGCTGCCTGTCGTTCTCGGGCTACCAGGGCGTCGTCGCGCGCTTCCGGTCGGTCCGGCTGCTCGCGCAGGACGAGCACGCGGGCGTCGTCGACGAGGTGCTGACCGGGTGGTCCGCGCGGATCGTCCAGCACGAGACGGACCACCTCGACGGCGTCGTGTACGTCGACCGGGTCGAGACCCGCTCGCTCATGACCAACGACAACGCCGCCCGGCTGTGGGGCGGCGTGCCCACCGCGCAGGTGGGCGAGCTGCTCGGCTTCCACGTCGAGTAGCACCGTGGGTCGACCGGGCACCACCGCCTGGTCCGACCCTGGTCGGATCAGGGTCCACCCCCGGGGTGATTCGGGGGCTTTCCCCATGCCGAGGCACCCTCCGCCTCCCTACGCTGGAGTGGACGGGTCGCGATCATCGCCCCGCCGGACCGCGACCGAGGGGGAACCGATGGGCGAGCTGCTCCAGCACCTGCAGGACGTGGTCCTCGCGGCGTCGGGCGCCTGGTGGATCTACCCGGCCGTGGTGCTGTTCTGCCTCGTCGACGGGTTCTTCCCGCCGGTCCCGTCCGAGTCGGTCGTGATCGCGCTCGCCGTCGCCGCCGCGACCGGGGACGACCCGAACCTCTGGCTCCTGCTCGGTGCCGCCGTCGTGGGGGCGTGGAGCGGCGACCAGATCGCCTACCAGCTCGGCCGCTGGGTCGGGACGGAACGGATCCGGCTGCTGCGCGGCCCCCGCGGACGACGCGCGGTCGCCTGGGCGCGCTACGCCCTCGAGCGCCGTGGCGCCACCTTCATCCTCGCCGCCCGGTACGTGCCCGTCGGGCGCGTGGCCGTGAACATGAGCGCCGGCGCGCTGCGGTACCCGCGCCGCCGGTTCATGGCGGTCTCCGGGTTCGCCGCCGTGTTCTGGGGGATCTGCTCGGTCGTCGTCGGGCTCGCCTCCGCGGCCTGGCTCGGCGAGCAGCCGCTGCTCGCGATGGGGGTGGGCGTCGTCGCCGGGCTGCTGCTCGGGCTCGCGATCGACCGCGTCGTGACCGCCGTGTGGGCGCGGCGTGCGGCGCACGCCGCCGTGGTCGAGGCGACCGCCGACGCCGCGGACGGTCCGGTCGTCGCCACGGCGGCCGGTGGCACACTCGTCCGGTGACCTTCGAACGCACCGGTTCCCGCCATGACCTGGTCGCCCGCCGCGCACGCGTGGCCCGCACCCTGAGGCTCGCCCCGACCGTCGTCCGCGTGACCTTCACGGGCGACGAGCTCGCGGGCCTGCAGGCCGACGGCCCCGAGGACCACGTCAAGGTGTTCTTCCCCGACCCGGCCACGGGTGAGCTCCACGCGCCCCGCATGGTGGACGGCGCCCTCCAGCGCCCCACGTCGGGCGTCAGCGTCTCGCGTGACTACACGCCCCGCGCCGTCCGGCAGACGGCCGACGGCACCGAGCTCGACCTCGAGCTCGTCCTCCACGGCGTCGACGACGGCGCGCCCGCGGGGCCGGCGTCGTCGTGGGCCGCGGCGGCCACGGAGGGCGACGAGCTCGTCGTCGCCGGGCCACGCGGCTCGCGCGGTGTCCCCGCCGGGATCGAGCGGCTCGTGCTCGTCGCGGACGAGACCGCGATGCCCGCCGCGGCGCGGTGGGTCGAGCGCGCTCCCGGGGTCGAGCTGACCGTGATCCTCGACCTCGCGGACGAGGACGCCGACGCGTACGTCGACGCCCCGGCGCCGGGCGGCGGGCCGAGCCCGTTCGCCCGGGCGTCCGTCGAGCGGCTGTACCGCGTGGACGGCCTCGGCCAGGTCGAGGAGGCCGTGCGCTCGCTCGACCTCCAGGACGCCGCGACCACCTACGTGTGGGCGGCGGGCGAGGCCGGCACCCTCGTCCCGGTGCGCCGGTACCTGCGCCACGAGCTCGGCCTGAGCCCCGAGCAGGTCAAGGTCGACGGGTACTGGAAGCGCGGCGTGACCAACCGCGACCACCACGAGCCGCTGGACCCGTCCGACCCGGACTGACGCCGGCGCCCCGCGAGGTGTGCGGGCGGCCGTCCTACCTCGCGGAGTATGCGGGCGGCCGTACTACCTCGCGGAGTATGCGTGCGGCCGTACTACCTCGTGGAGTATGCGGGCGGCCGTACTACCTCGTGGAGTATGCGGGCGGCCGTACTACCTCGCGGAGTATGCGGGCGGCCGTACTACCTCGCGGGGCGTGCGGGCGGCCGGTCTCCCTCGCGCGTCAGAGCTTGCGCAGGCGGACGCGCTGCACCGCGTGGTCCTGGCCCTTGGTGAGGACCAGGGTCGCGCGGCCGCGCGTCGGCAGGATGTTCTGCTCGAGGTTCGGGGCGTTGATCGAGTCCCAGATCTGGCGCGCCCGCTCGACCGCCTGCTCGTCCGACAGCGACGCGTAGCGGTGGAAGAACGACTCGGGCTTGGCGAACGCCGTCCGGCGCAGGGCGAGGAAGCGGTCCACGTACCACTGGCGGATGTTCCGCGTCCGGGCGTCGACGTAGATCGTGAAGTCGAAGAAGTCGCTCACGGCGGTCGCGGAGTCGTCCGCCATGCCCGACGGGATCGGACGCGCGGGCTGCAGCACGTTGAGGCCCTCGACGATGAGGACGTCGGGGCGGCGCACGGTCTTCTCCTGCCCGCGCACGATGTCGTACGTGAGGTGGTCGTAGACGGGCACCGTGACCTCGTCCCAGCCCGCCTTCACGCGGGACAGGAAGCGGAGCAGCCGGCGCCGGTCGTACGACTCGGGGAAGCCCTTGCGCTCCATGAGCCCCCGGCGCTGCAGCTCGGCGTTCGGGTAGAGGAAGCCGTCCGTCGTGACGAGCTCCACGTGCGGGGTCTCGGGCCAGCGGGCGAGCATCTCGCGGAGCACGCGCGCCGTCGTCGACTTGCCGACGGCGACCGACCCGGCGATGCCGATCACGAACGGCGTCCCGCCCGAGTCCTCCCGCAGGAACGTGCTCGTCGCCTCGTGGAGCTGCGCCGTCGCCGCGATGTGGAGGTTGAGCAGCCGCGAGAGCGGCCGGTAGACGGCGTCCACCTCGGCCAGGTCGATCGGGTCGCCCAGGCCGCGCAGCCGCTCGACGTCGGCGTCGGTCAGCGGGAGGGGCGTGGACTCGGACAGGCGCGCCCACGCGGCGCGGTCCAGGTCGACGTACGGCGAGGCGCTCCGCAGCGGGTCGGCCGCCACGGCCGTGGCCCGCAGGCCGGGGGAGTCGAGCGTGTCGTCGAGGGGGTCGGTCACCCGCACGATTCTGCCAGTGCCGCGCGCACGGTCACGGTCAGCACCGGGTCACCAAGGCGCGCCATTGCAGGGGCCATAACGAATCTTGCCCTTGTTACCCTGGCCGCCATGTGCGGAATCGTGGGCTACGTCGGTGCTGCCGACGCGCCGTCTCAGCGTCCCCTGGAGGTCGTCCTCGAGGGCCTGCGCCGGCTCGAGTACCGGGGCTACGACTCGGCGGGCGTCGCCCTCGTGGCGCCCGGCGCCGAGCGCGTCGCCAGCCGGAAGAAGGCGGGCAAGCTCGCGAACCTGGTCGAGGCGATCAGCCTCGAGCCGCTCGCCGACGCGACCGCGGCGATCGGCCACACCCGCTGGGCCACGCACGGCGGCCCGACCGACGTCAACGCCCACCCCCACCTCGCGGACGACGGGCGCCTCGCCGTCATCCACAACGGCATCGTCGAGAACTTCGCCACGCTGCGCGACGAGCTCCTCGCCGACGGCGTCCAGTTCCTCTCCGAGACCGACACCGAGGTCGCGGGCCACCTCCTCGCCAAGGCCTACCGCGAGACCGGCGACCTCGCCGCCGCGATCCGCGCCACCGCACGGCGCCTCGAGGGCACCTTCACGCTCCTCGCCGTCCACGCCGACCAGCCGTCCACCGTCGTCGGCGCGCGGCACGACTCCCCGCTCGTCGTCGGCCTCGGCGACGGCGAGAACTTCCTCGGCTCCGACGTCGCGGCGTTCGTCTCCCACACGCGCGAGGCGCTCGAGCTCGGCCAGGACGAGGTCGTGACCATCACGCCCGACGCGGTCGTCGTCACCGACTTCGCGGGCCGCGTCGTCGAGCCGAAGCGCTACACGGTCGACTGGGACGCGTCGTCGGCCGAGAAGGGCGGCTTCCGCACCTACATGGACAAGGAGATCCACGACCAGCCCCAGGCCGTCGCGGAGACCCTCCTCGGCCGGACCGACGCCGCCGGCCGCCTGCAGCTCGACGAGCTCCGCATCGACGAGTCCGTCCTGCGCGCGGTCGACAAGATCGTCGTCGTCGCGTGCGGCACCGCCGCCTACGCCGGGCACGTCGCCAAGTACGCCATCGAGCACTGGTGCCGGATCCCCGTCGAGGTCGAGCTCGCCCACGAGTTCCGCTACCGCGACCCGGTCGTCAACGAGAAGACGCTCGTCGTCGCCATCACGCAGTCCGGCGAGACCATGGACACGCTCATGGCCGTCCGGCACGCGCAGGAGCAGGGCGCCAAGGTCCTCTCGATCGTCAACACGCACGGCTCGACCATCCCGCGCGAGTCGGACGCGGTCCTCTACACGCACGCGGGGCCCGAGATCGCCGTCGCGTCCACCAAGGCGTTCCTCGCACAGATCACCGCGACGTACCTGCTGGGCCTGTACCTCGCCCAGGTCCGCGGCAACAAGTTCCCCGACGAGATCGCCGAGGAGCTCGCCGACCTGCGCGCCATGCCCGGCAAGATCCAGACGGTCCTCGACCGCGGCGACCACGTGCGTGTCATCGCCCGGTGGATGAACTCCGACTCCGTGCTGTTCCTCGGCCGGCACGTCGGGTACCCCGTCGCGCTCGAGGGCGCCCTCAAGCTCAAGGAGCTCGCGTACATCCACGCCGAGGGCTTCGCGGCCGGCGAGCTCAAGCACGGCCCGATCGCGCTCGTCGAGCCCGGGCAGCCCGTCTTCGTCATCGTGCCCTCGCCCCGCGGACGCGACTCGCTGCACTCGAAGGTCATCTCCAACATCCAGGAGATCCGCGCCCGCGGCGCTCGCACCCTCGTGATCGCCGAGGACGGCGACGACGCGGTCAAGCCGTACGCCGACGAGGTGTTCTGGGTCCCCGAGGCACCGACCCTGCTGTCGCCGCTGCTGAGCGTCGTGCCGCTGCAGATCTTCGCGTGCGAGCTCGCGACGGCGCGGGGGCTGGACGTCGACCAGCCGCGCAACCTCGCGAAGTCGGTCACCGTCGAGTAGGGGTTTTCGCGCAGGGTCGGGGCGCCGAGCGTCGGGTCCGCCTCGGGGTCGGGGGGCATGCGCCCGATCTTCCATCCGGCCGCTCGTGCCTCGCGGCCTCCCGCCCACCCAGCCACGATCGGGCGCATGCCCCCCGACCCCGAGTCTCTGCCGTCGGGTCACCTTTCCCGTCGCCTGCTGGGCGGTGATACTCACGGGATGGGGCTGCGGGAGCTGAGCGAGGAGCTCGAGGTCATCTCACGCGTGTACGCGCGACGGTTCGGGGTCGACCGGACCGACGACTGGCTCGTGCTCAAGCTGCACGAGGAGGTGGGCGAGCTCACGCAGGCCTACCTCGAGCGCAGCGGCCGCTCGCGGGACCGCGGCGCCGCGCCCGACGACGTCGACGCAGCGTTCCGCGCGGAGCTCGCCGACGTGCTCGCGCAGCTCCTGCTCGTGGCGCGGCGCTTCGACGTCGACCTCGACGCCGAGCTCGAGCGCAAGTGGTTCCGCTGGCGGC
>Ga0182746_1000966_pt1 | contig 30601 bp, 26 predicted proteins | sample eDN3rd30CBELigOP_FD_128881 | JGI IMG/M metagenome (GOLD analysis project Ga0182746, IMG submission 128881) | Enriched Organic Plus compost microbial communities from Emeryville, California, USA - eDNA 3rd pass 30_C BE-Lig OP (version 2) (version 2) ...
CCTGGGCCGCATAAAGCAGGTGCCGATCCGGCAGGTAGTACGCGCCTCGCATGCCGCCGGCCGCCTCCATCCCGTGGATCATGCCATCCACAGCCGCGACTTGAGCCGCGAGTTTCCCGAGCGTATCCATCACAGCTGGGAACTTCGTCGTCCCGATGGTTCTCGTCACGCCATGGGCCAGACCGAGCAGGAACCGCAGCTTGACGGACAGCCGTATCTGAGCCTGATAGTTCTGGTAGATATGGCCAGGCGTATCGTGAAACTGCGCACGGCACATATCCGTATTGCGATGGACAAAAACCCGGTCCCAGGGCACTTTCACGTCATCAAAGAAGACCAGCGCGTCATTCTCGTCAAACCGGGAGGACAGCGGATTGTCGAATTCGCTGACGGCGTGCTCCTCGTAGGACTTGCGCGACAGCAGCTTGAGCCCCTTGACATCCATGGGCAGCGCGCAGGCGAATGCAAGGTGCTCCTCGCCCGGCTTCAAGGGCTGGCCCGACCCCACAAATATCTCGTTGGCCATGATCGCGCTGGTCGCGAACAGCTTGGCGCCGCGAATGGTGATTCCCGATGCGTCCTCGTCAACAATGCGGGCAACGAGGTCTTCCGCGCCGACCCCCTGGTCGCCGAAAGCCTTCGATCTATCGCCCTGAACATTGTTGATCACATAGGTCAGGAAGAGATCATTGCGCGCCGCGTATTGCATATAGGCTTCGAATGCATCCGCTCTCGCAGCATCATATGAGCGGAAGACTTCAATACCCATCAATTGCCCGGAGAGAGCCGAAGCGACATGATCCGGCGAGCGGCCCATAAAGCCGAAGGTCAATTCGGCCCACTCGATGAGCGCGCGCCGGCGTTCCACGAGGTCGGTATATGATTTCGGCAGCATCCAGCAGCGATTGACCCGCCTGCCATCCCCGAGATCGAAGGTCATGCGCGCGATGTTTTCCGGCGCCGCCTGATGATCGTATAGCCGGGCGGCCGAGGCGACGGCATTCTTATAGGCCGGGTGGACCGTCACATCGCCGACCAGCTTCCCATCAAGGTAGACCGTCCGGCCATCTCTGAGCTGCGACAGGTGATCGGCGCCAGACTTTACCGGGAAGACAGGCTCGGCCATTGATACCCCATATCGTCGAGTGAACTGCGGCCAACATATCGGAAAATAGCTAATTAAGAAAGCTATTTTAAGATGCATATTGGGGGATGGCTCCCCGGTCGGCCATTTTGCGAGAAACCTTCGCTATGCACGACACGTGCCGCAAACCCGCGGGCCGCCGGTCAGAGCGTCAAGCAGTTCTGCGAAGCTGATGCGGCATGGCCACCGGCGCCCCTGCTCGCCCGGTGCCGGCACCCGGCGCCAACTAGGCCCGCCGGCTGGCTTTTCCTGCGCGGGGCCGGCGTGTCTTGGCATCCTCGCGCGCCTGTCCTTTACCCGCATGGGATGCGGGGGCCCTTCCCTGCCGGGGACGCTCCTTAAGGAGAAAGGCCTGGAACTGTACGGCGCGTTCAGACGAGACAATCAATTGCTCAACGATGCCGACAAGACGCAGGAAATCATCCCGTGAGAGGGATTCAAATTGAATATCGTTGACCTGCCGCTGCGTCGGCGCAAGCTTGGCAAGCAACGATCCTCCCTCAGCCGAGACCCGAAGCCGAACACGCCGGCGATCCACGTCGTCCTGCTCTTTATGGACAAGCCCCAACCGGACCAGCTTGTTGGTGATCGTGGTCACAAATGCCCCGCTCACGTGCAGATGGTCGGCCACACGGTTAATGCTGACCAAGCCTTCTTCGGCATTCAGATGACCGATCGATATGAGAACCGTGTATTCAACGCCCGCCAATCCGATGGTCGCGCCGTGGCCACTCCGGATCGCCTCGTGCCTTGCAAGAAAGGCAAACAGCCCATGGACAAGCCGCCTGAACTCCTGGTCTCGACCGTCGATCAGGAGTTCCGGGCGCGAGATGGTCAGGGCGGCTGTGCCGGCATCTGCGCGCTTTTGTTCAGCGCGGCCGGAAGCTCTTTCAGCGGCCTTCGCTCCTGATCCTACCTGTTTTGCCATCGTCTCACCGGTCGTCGGGTCATCGAACCTTGTCGCAGGGTCTCACCCGACTCGCGCGTCAGCCAAGACGTCGCGTATTCAGGTACTGACTAACCCGATCGACTTCAAGCTTCATTGCGGCCGGTCGCGCATGGCCAATCATATGGTTGCTCGAGCGCCGGTTCGGCTTTGAGCTAGGCCGGCAGCGACGGCACATTCGGCTTATCTGTCCCGCGCGTGCGACGATTGTCGTGTCCGACCGGATGCCTTGATTGTCATTCCGAAAGGCCAGGCACTGAGCGGCCTCGTTGATGCTGCGCGCGAGAGATTTGACCGCGCCCCCTGGAGACCTGGGACGTGCGCTACGTCGACGAGCTGCTACGGCTCATGCGGAAGTTTACCGATACTATGAAGGATAGACCCAAAAGCCATCCGAAATAACGGCGCAGCATCACCCGCATATGGCGGAGCGGCACAGATGCGCAGGGACGAAGCATCCCGAGAGGCGGGACAGATGTGGGCAGACAGGCGATACCCTGCTATTTCTGCAAGTGCCTGATCTGAAGCTTTGTCTTTCCCGTCGTCTGGAATTCTGCGCGGCACGCGGGATCAAGCTTGCTCTCGTTCTTGATCAGGCATGCTTCGATCTTGGAGACGTCGGGAATGTCCCAGGTGCAGAACCGGAAAGCATCGCCGGTGCAGGCCGATCGCTCTTCGGCAGTGCCCTGCGCCAAAGCCAGCGAAGGCGCGATGCCGAGCAAAAGTCCAAGAAACATTCCGGATAGGATTTTCATCTTAGTCCCCCAACTTGTGCTTTTAGCCGACGTTTCGGTTCAAGTTTACACGCATCTTGCTGAAAGTACCGCAGGTGATGACGGACGCGGAGACTCTTTGCACCGCTCAACGTGTTCCAGTATTGTTTGAGTGGAAGTTTCCGCTCATCGCGCGTCATTTGCAAAGCAACCCGCCGAAAACAAACCCGGCGCTCGACCTTCAGGCCAATCCAGACAGGCCCAGAGCAATCTCATACAGTTTCCGTGGATCGTCGCACAACCAGCGTTGCAGCCGGACCGATGATCGAACTCCGGGCCTTGCCTTGGGATATGTGTTCGAACAGAAGCTCCACGCCCAAGGTGGCCAATTCATCAAGATGAAGGTTGAGCGACGTCAGCGGTGGATCACATTCACGGGCGAGGACGCCATCATAGCGGGTCGCAAGCTTCAACTTGCCTGGAACATCGATCCCGAGATCAGCCGCCGCACGCGTTGCCCCGACCGCGAACGCATCGACCGAAACGAACAGCGCGTCAATGGTGCGATGCCGGGTCAATAGCTCGCGGGCCGCCGCGTAGGCCGCCTGCTCACCGCCAGCTTCATCGACACACCTCACAATGCCCTTGCCCCCATGCCTGCGCATGAAGTCATTGTAGGCCTGTTCGGTCTGCCGATGGGTGTAGCGAGGCTGCGCTCCAACAATCAGTGCGATGTTGATCGAAGACTGCCGATACAGATGTTCGATCAGCATCATCGCAGAGTCATACTGACGGATGTCGACATAGGGGACGCCTTTATCGAGCTGTCGTCCGATCGATACCACCGGAATGCCGCGGCGCTTCAGAACCGCGATATCAGGGTCGTCCTCCTGAGGCTCGACAACCAGCGCGCCATCGATGTGCAGATCATGAAATGGCGAATGCCCGCTGTTCATCGGCGGAACGAGAATCAGCGCCATGCCCTTTTCCAACGACCGGACCGCGGCTGTCGCCGCAATCTCCATCGTGAATCCCAGGCGCGCGCGGCCGCCTGACACGGCAAAAGACATCGATGAGAAAATCGCGATCGTATCCGCACGTCCGGTCCGCAGGCGCCGCGCACGCAGGTTGGGGGTATATCCAAGCTCCTGAACCGCAGCCTGCACCTTTCGCCGTGTGACCTCCTCGACATTCGGCCGCTCATTCAATGCATTGGACACCGTCGCTGGCGAAACTCCGGCGAGACGGGCGACATCGATAATCGTCGGACGAGCTGTCACCTCCGGTGCGCCTGGACGTTTGCTCATGACTGTCTTTCGTCTTCCCCTGCTCAATTCTTGACCTGAAGCGCCAACTTTTTCCTCAGCAAAGCCAGTTGACTCCTGCCAGCCGATCAACAAGATACCTCGCATTAAAACGTTTTAATGGCCAGCAAGAACCCTTTCTAACATAACGGCGGCAATCAGGAAAAGACATGCTGCAAAGCCAGAACAAAGGAGAAAAACCATCCGGGGCCGTTGATCAGGTCACCCTGAGACGGCGCGGTGTCGGCGTCATCGCGCACGATCCTTCCAGGTCCGGCGGCGGCTACACCCTGATCGCGCCACAGACAGATGATGGAAATGTCTATCTCGTCGACATGGACGGAGAGGTCGCGCACCAATGGAAAATGCCCTGCCGGCCGGGCCGCCACGCCGTTCTGCTTGAGAACGGCAATCTTGGATACAACGGCAACCAACCCAATTCCCCCGATATCTATCCGGCCTGGATGCTCTGGCATGGCGGCGCTTTCTATGAAGCCACGCCGAAGGGCGAGATTGTCTGGGAATATTCCGATCCGATGCATCATCACGATGCGCAATGGCTTCCGAACGGCAACCTCCTCTACGGCGCCATGGAGCCGATGCCGAAGGAGATGGCCGCACGCATCGTCGGCGGGAGCAGCCAGCATGATCTGCCGGACGGTACTGTCTTTGGCGATGTCATCAAGGAAGTGAATCGCAAGGGCGAGATTGTCTGGATCTGGCGATCCTGGGAGCATCTTCGTATCGAGGATTTTCCAGTTCATCCGATCTTCGATCGTTATCATTGGCCGCTGGTCAACGGACTCTGGCACACCCGCGGCGGTCTCGTTCTGATGAGCCTGCGTACGACATCCGGCGTCATCGGCGTCGACAAGCGCACCGGCGGCGTTGCCTTCCACATTCCCCATGACATCGTTTCACAACAACACACGCCGGTCGAACTCGACAACGGCAACATTCTCATTTTCGACAACGGCAACCTGCGCCCCGGCGTCACATCCCCCTCCTCCCGCATCATCGAGGTCGATCCCGCAACCCATGCGGTGACATGGCAGTATTTCGATGTCATGCGCTCGGCGTTCTTTTCGCCCTATATGGGCGGAGCCCAGCGCCTGCCGAATGGCAATACCCACATCACGGAATCCGCCACCGGCCGGCTGTTCGACGTCACGCCCGAAGGCGACGTCGTGTGGGAATATGTGATCCCGTACTTCGCTGAATATCCCGAGCCAGAGGCCAAGAAGTACGTTCCGGGCTTTCACAACAGCGTCTTCCGCTCCTACCGCTACCAGCGCTCGCAAATTCCATGGCTGTAACCATGGCTGCACCATCTCCATTCAACGCAAACCGAGGATGAGACAATGTCGACCTCGCGGATCATCACACGACTTGCCCTCTGTGGGCTGACTTTCGCAGGACTGTCTCAGGCGGCGACTGTCCATGCCCAGCAGCCGAAAGAAGTCCGCTTGCTGATGGGCTGGTTCGCTCAGGCGGACCAAAGCGGCTTCTGGCAGGCTCAGATGGACGGCGCCGGCAAGGACAAGGGGATCAAGATCACGACCTTGCAGGGCGGCCCCAAGATCCAGACGATCCCACAGGTTGCATCGGGACAGGCCGAGTTCGGAGTAGGCAATGCCGACGACATTCTGCTGGCGAGGCTGCGCGGCGCCCCCGTCAAGGCGGTGTTCGTATCGCTGGACTATGTTCCATATACGCTCGTCTATCACCCGGACGCCGCGGTGAAATCAATTGCCGATCTCAAGAGCAAGACCTTCGCCGTCAATATCGGCTTCGCTTACTGGGAATGGCTCAAGAAGCAGAACGGCATCAAGCCCCGCGAAATTCCGGTATCGGGGGATCTCACCTTGTTCAAGACCGACCCGAACATGGTGCAGCAGGGCTATTCGCTTTTTCTGCCGGCCCGGATGACCGAAGCCGGTATCCCAAACTCCCAGTTCAAGGTCTCGCAACTGGGGTACCGGCCCTATGCGGTATTGTTCACGACCGACGAACTGATCGAGAAGAACCCGCAGCTCGTCCGCGACACCGTCGCCGCGGTGAAGACGTCATGGGCCAACTTCCTGGCCGACCCTTCCAAGACCAAGCCGTCGATCCTGGAGATGAACAAGCAGATCACGCCGATGGTCCATGATGCTGCCGTGAAGGAGATGGCCGCCGAACTGCTTCCGCAAGACCGCTCCAAGATCGGCTGCATGACGGACGAGCGCTGGGCGGAAATCGGCAAGCAGCTTCAGGACGTCAGCTTTCTCCCAGCCGACTTTGACGTGAAGAAAGGCTACGATAAATCCTTCGTCCCGGGATGCTGACCGATGCTCAACCCGGCGCCGGCGTTCACAATGGTTCAGGCAGCTGACAGCCCGGCTAACGCGGATCTTCCCCGCCGGGCCGGCGCAGTGTCGATCACGTTGCGTGGCGTGGAGAAACAGTTCGACTCCGGCGTGGTGGCGTTGCAGCCCATCGATCTCTCCATCGCCGGAGGCGAGTTCATCTCGATTGTCGGGCCGTCCGGCTGCGGCAAGTCCACGCTCCTGAGGATTGTCGCCGGCCTGATCCAGCCAACGGGCGGGACATGTGAACGCGCGCAGAACGCGACGGCTGCGTTTGTATTCCAGGACGCCGCCCTGCTGCCGTGGCGCAACGTGGCCCGCAACGCCGAGCTGCTGATGGAGCTGGAAGGCTATCCGCTGTCCGAGCGGAAGGCCCGGGCCCAGGAGGCCTTGCAGGTGGTGGGCCTTGCCGGATTTGACGCATCCTATCCGCACCAGTTGTCGGGCGGCATGCGGATGCGCCTGTCGCTCGCCCGCGCCATTGCGCTGCGGCCGAATGTCATGCTGCTGGACGAGCCGCTCGCAGCCGTCGACGAACTGACGCGGGACGTCCTGCAGGAAGAGCTGTCCCAGCTCTGGCTGTCCACCGGCTTCACGGCACTGCTCGTCACTCACAATGTCCATGAGGCCGTCTATCTCTCGGACCGCGTGGTGGTGATGTCCGCCCGTCCCGGACGGATCCTGAAAATCGTCGATGTTCCATTCGCATTTCCGCGTTCGCCGGAGTTGCGGGCGACCCCGGAATTCGCCCGCCTGACCGGCGAGGTCTCAGCGGCGCTCCGTCACCGCGAATAAGGGGAGATGCAAGCCATGGCCGCCATAGCCCGCCGTGCCAGTCCTCGCTCCATGCTTCTGCGAATAGTCAGCATCGGGCTGCCGCCTGCTCTGGTCGCGGCCTGCGCCATCGCGCTCTGGTACGTCCTCACGATCACGATCTACAAAGGAAAAGGCTTCCTGCTTCCGGGCCCACAGGACGTCGCCGCGGCTTTTGTGGAGAATGGCGCGCTCGTCTTTGAGGCAACGCTGACCACGCTCAAGGAAGCCACGCTTGGCTATTGCGCGGCGATCGTGCTGGGCATTTCATTCGCGGCTGTCCTCAGCCAGTCTCGCGTGCTCGAACGCAGTTTCTATCCCTACGCTGTCCTGCTTCAGACGGTGCCGGTTGTCGCCATCGCACCCCTGATTGTTCTCTGGTTCGGCTACAATGACTTTTCCGTCGTCATCATCAGCCTGATCATTTCCCTCTTTCCGATCATCAACAATACATTGCTGGGCCTGCGCTCGACATCGCGCACCCTGGTCGAGCTGTTCGCCATGCATCACACCAGCAGGGCCGTCAGTTTCTGGAAATTGCGGCTTCCCGGAGCACTGCCCAGCATCATGGCCGGCCTGCGCATCTCCGCCGGGCTCTCGGTCATTGGCGCGATCATCGGCGAATTCATCATCGGCTCCGGCAACTCCCAGGGCGGCCTCGGCGTGCAGATCATCTTTGCCCAGGGCCGCATGTATACGGCGCTGCTGTTCGCCGAGGTGATTGCGGCCACTGCGCTCGGCTTCCTGTTCTTCAGCGCCGTCAGCATCGTCAGCAATCTTCTCCTCCGTCACTGGCACGAATCCGCATCCGCCGACTGATCAAATCAGCGGATCTTTTCGCGCATAGGCGTCAGCCATTGGCCGGCAGCGGGCCGAGCGGCAAAGCAGCGTCATTGCGCCGCCGTGTTTCCGGCATCAACGCATACGCCCATGCAAGGCTGGCGGTCGCAATCGCCGCGAGCGCAAGGAAGGCTGCACTGGTCCCGAGAAGATCGCTGATGTAGCCCGCCAGCACCGGACTGATCGCGGCCCCGATGCCCGTCGCGGTTCCGACCATCCCCTGCGCAAGGCTGAAGTGTCCTGTTCCAAATGTGGCATCAGCGATGATCAACGGCACCAGGACAGCAAATACAGCGGCCGTGATGCCATCCAGCACCTGGATGACAACCACCAGATGCGGATCGCTGACGGTCGCAAAGAGCACGCCGCGGATCGGCAGGGCCGCAAGGCCCAACAGCAGCAACGGCCGGCGGCCCCATTGCGTCGTCTTGCGACCGACCCACGGCGAAATCGCCGCGACAATGACTTGCGGTACAATGATGCATGCCGCGATCAGCACGGTTGCCCAGTTGCTGGAGCGCGTCGTGAGCGCGCTCGCCATCACCGGCAGCATGGCCGCGTTCGCAAGCTGGAACAGCATGACGCAGCCTGCAAAGACCATCAGAGGACGCGTACGCACGAGGCCGGCAAGGCCCGCGCCCCAATGGTCAGGGGTTCGCCGCGGCAACGCGCCGTGCGCCCGCTCGGGATCAAGTTCGTCAGCGCGTATGCGGGACAGTGCAACGAGAGTTGGAAAGACCAGCGCGACCGTGACGAGAAAAACTGACTGGCTCGATAAAAAATAGCCGCATGCGCCCATCACGGCAGCGGCCACGCCACTGCCGATAGACGCGAAACGGGCATTGCGTCCAAATCGCTCGCCGACCGCCGCCTTGCCGACGAGACCGAGGCTGATCGCTGCGATCGCCGGGCCGAGTACGCAACTGGCTCCGGCATGCAAAATCGCGGCGGCCAGGACAACGGGAAAAATCGGCCATCCCGCATAGGCCAGCGCGCTGAAGCCGATCGCCGTCACCGCGAGACCTGCAACAAGCCGTACCGACCGGGCCGCATCCACCAGCGCGCCTCCGGGCATCTGCCCTGCAAGGGCAACAAGACCGCTCACCGACAGGACAAGCCCGATCTCAACCTGTGTCCACTTCTGCGTCGTCAGATAGACGGCCACGAACGGGCCAAATCCGGTCTGCACATCGGCGAGGAAGAAGATGAACCAGTCGAGACCACGCAAGCTGCGGCGAGACGGAGACGGTGGTTCTCCAACAGCATCGGGTTCGACCGGCGGGACCGACGGGCCGTCATCCCGGTCGGGATCAGCGCGGTCGGCTCTGGATGGCTTCATGGACAGCTTACTTCTCCGGGACCGTCGGAGGCATGAAGCGCAACGGCTCAAGGGTGCCCGCCACGCCGAGCACCACGATCGGATTTCCCTCCTTATATTCCGGAGCTGCCTTCACCTGCTCTCGCGAGAGCTCAAGTGTGATGCTGTCGCCCTTGTTGGCGACACGGGCAAAATGCAATGCATTCCAGTCGACCACGATCTTGCGGCTGCCGACACCCAGGAAGCCGCCGAAATCGATGACAGAGGCTCGCACCTGTCCGGTGCGGTCAACGATGACATCGACGATCCGGCCCATATTCTCGCCGGCGGCTGTGCGCACGTCGCGGCCGAGAATCCCTCGCGCCTCCGCAGCATCGATGACGGTCACTGACGGCGGCGCCTTTCCGTCCTCAGTTGGGCCCTTGTCCGGAGGGCTGACTGGCTGCTCCGCTTGTGCGAATCTCGGCGGTCCCTCGCCGATGGTGACCGGCACAGACTGTGACGCGGCACAGGGCGCCGACAGAAAGATGATCACTGCAACTGCAGGGTAACCGCCGCGCATACAACCTCCGGCCGGTCTCCAAGGATTGGAAAGCCCCCCGCACAGATCATCACGATCCCCGCTGCGGGCCCCTCCATGTGCTGCTACGCGACGCGCGTGACGAGGCGTCTCATCTCCCGCTGCACCAGTTCGCGATAAGGACCCCCGCTCCGCATCAGGTGGTCCGGCGGGCCATCCTCAATGATCTGGCCGGCCTGAAGCATGATCACGCGGTCGAAGTTGCGCAATGTCGACAGACGGTGCGCGATGGCTATCACTGTGCGCTCCTGCATCAACCGGCCCAGGGCTTCACGGATTGCCTCCTCGGATTCGCTGTCGAGTGAAGCCGTGGCTTCGTCAAGCAGCAGGATCGGAGCATCCTTCAAAAAGGCCCGCGCAATGGCGATACGCTGCCGCTGACCGCCCGACAGCTTGACGCCCCGGTCACCAACCATCGTCGCGATACCATCCGGCAATTTTTCGATGAAATCGCATCTTGCATCGATCGCCGCCTGCAATACTTCGTCATCCGATGCCGTTGGCCGGCTGTACCGGATATTCTCCATCATCGACCGATTGAAGAGTGAAATATCCTGCGGGACGATTGCGATGGCCTCACGGAGGCTTTCCTGGGTGACTCGCGTGATATCCTGACCGTCGATCAGGATCCGGCCATGCTGGACGTCGTAAAACCTCTGCAGCAAGCCGAACAGGGTCGATTTCCCGCCACCTGATTGCCCAACCAGCCCGACCCGTTGGCCTGCTTCAAGGCGGAGGTTGAAATTGCCGAATATGGTGTGTCCATCGAAGTAGCTGAACGACACGTTCTTGAACTCGATACTGACGCCATGCTGAACCAGGGGTTCCGCCTCCGGATGGTCACGCAGTTCGTGCGGAACCAGAAGAGTCGCAAGGGCTTCCGAGAGCCGGGCGATATGCTGGGTGATATCGACGAGCGCCACCGCCAGATCCCGCGTGGCATGCAGAATCGACAGCCCCAATGTACAGACCAGAATGACGTCACCGGTCGTGGCGGCGCCGCGCTGCCAGAGAACGATAGCCCATGCCAACAAGCCGACCGTCAGAATAACGGTCACGACCGCATGGGCGAGCCGCAGCTTTTCAAGATACAGCAGGCTTCGCCGCCGTGCGGTCATTTCACGATCAACCGTTGCATCGAAGCGGCCATGCTCGCGGCCCATGCCGCAGAACGCCCTCACCAGCGGCATATTGCTGATGACATCGATCATCTCGCCATCGACTGTTGCAGCTTTGTCGGCGAAATCATGGTGAAGCGCTTTGCCGGCGGCCGCCAGATAGAACATCGCAACGACGACAATGCCAGCCACGACGATCAGCCCAAAGCTCATTGGAACACTGACCGTCGTGACCAGCGCAATCGCCGCCACAGTCGCGATGCAAGGCGGCAACACATTGCATATGAACATGTTCTCGACAGTGTATACGGCATTGGAGGTCGAGGTGATCCGGCTTGTCAGCATGCCGGGCAGGCGATCCGAAAAATAGCTTGGCGCATGACCTGTCAGGTAGCGGAACAGATCGCGCCGGACGTCGCCGGTCACTCTGACAAAGGTTGTGCTCGCCTTCCAGCACGCGACACGCCACAACAGATTATCGATGGCGATCAGCGAAACCAGAAAGAGAAAGGTCAGCCAGACACCACCACCAAGCTGCGCGCCTGCAGCTAAACTATCCACGAGGAACTTGACGCCGTACTGCGTGCCCACGGAACAAGCAACAGCCGCGACGACGGCTCCGAGAATGATGGCATGCGCCGCCTTTCGCTGACGAAGATAGCGCATCACAAAAGCAAAGGGACGATCGGCATATCGGCAAAGATCGACCATGCGGGCCTTTATTATACGGATGACGACGATTGCTATTTTTGAATGATGTGTCGCGACAACTGGAAGACAAAGTTTGTCTTCAAACATTCTGCCCGATGCAACGAACCTCTGAACCTCGTCAAAATTTTGGTCATGCCGCGGTTTGAGGGATTGCAGTCCCAACATGACAGCGATGCGGATTATCTAGGAACCAGTTTCGCACTCAGGCGTTCCACCGCCTGTGCCAAAAGTCACCCGTTCAGGGCGGGGACGTCCGGCAACCGTCAAATGGCAAGCTTTTCATCAATTGACAAAAGAGGTGGCAAATCGATGCGCATCGCGCAGATAGCACCGCTCACCGAAGCAGTTCCACCCAAGCTGTATGGCGGCACCGAACGCGTTGTCCATTGGCTCACCGAGGAACTGGTGGCGCTCGGCCATGACGTCACGCTGTTCGCCAGCGGGGATTCACGGACGTCGGCAAAACTCGAGGTGACATGGCCAAGAGCGCTCCGCCTTGACGGGTCGGTTCGCGATGCCAACGCGTTACATCTCGTGATGCTGGAGCGCGTAAGACAGAAGTGCAACGAGTTCGATATTCTGCACTTCCATCTGGATTACTACCCGTTTTCGCTGTTCTCGCGGGGATCAATCCCCTTCGTCACCACCTTGCACGGCCGGCTTGATCTGCCGGAACATCAGCCGGTTTTCTCCACCTTCTCGTCCGTTCCCGTGATCTCGATCTCCAACTCGCAGCGCCGGCCTGTACCGCAGGCAAACTGGGTCCAGACGATTTATCACGGCCTGCCGGAAAAGCTGCTCGCCCCGGAACCTGCCAGGCCGAAATACCTGGCGGTGCTCGGCCGCATCGCGCCGGAGAAGGCCACCGATCGCGCGATCCGGATTGCCAAGCGGTGCGGCATCCCGCTGAAAATCGCCGCGAAGGTCGACCGGGTCGACCAGGAGTATTTTGATGAAAGTATTCGTCCGCTGCTGGATTCACCGGATATCGAATATATCGGCGAGATCAACGACCGTGAGAAGTCGGAGTTCCTCAGCGGGGCCATCGCCCTGCTCGTCACCATCGATTGGCCGGAACCGTTCGGGCTGGTCATGATCGAAGCCATGGCATGCGGTACGCCGGTCATTGCCTTCAACCGCGGTTCCGTACCGGAGATCGTGGAAGACGGGCTCACCGGTTTTATTGTCGAGGACGAAACGAGCGCCGTTGGCGCGGTCAAGCGACTCTCCGAGCTCGATCGCCGGAAAGTCCGCGCACGCTTCGAAGAGCGCTTCACCGCCCGCCGCATGGCGATGGACTATCTGGCGGCGTATCGCGACCTGATGAAAAGCGGAACCCAGGGCCTCAAGCTCATCAGCGCCGCGCAATAAGGGTTTCGCGCCAGACGGGATGAAACTCTCAGTTGGTGGTCAGGACCCGGACCGGCCCGCGCCGTTCAATGACGTCAACAACGACTTGCGTTCCGGACCGCCGCAACGCGATATCGGCTGCGCCGCCGTTAAGGGCCAGATTGCGAAGCACGACGCCGTCGATGAATCCCGGCAGTGTCGGTTCATCGAACGTGATATGAAGCTGGTTCGCGTCAAATCCCAGGCCGAGACACGCCTGCAGCATGGACAGCGGCGCCGCCGCCGCCCAGGCTTGGGGCGTGCACGCGACCGGGTAGAATGTCGGTCCCTGCGCCCGCTGACGTGAAAACCCACAGAACAGTTCCGGCAAGCGGTGCAGATCGATATACGTCGCTGCAGCGAACAGGCCCTCGAAGATCCGTGCTGCTTCCCGGCGGAAGCCGTAGCGGGAGAAGCCTGCCGCAATCAACGCATTATCGTGCGGCCAGACCGAGCCATTGTGATAACTCATCGGATTGTAGCGCATCTCCGTTGCGGCCACGGTCCGGATCCCCCACCCGCAGAAAGACGGTGTTGCCATCAGGCTGCGGACAACAGCCGCGGCGCGCTCGGGAAAGGCCAGCCCCGTCAGCAGCGCGTGGCCAGCATTGGAGACGCGCACGCGGCAAGGCCGTTTGTCGCCATCGAGCGCCAGCACATAGGTGCCGAGTTCCTCGTCGAAGAAGCACGCATCAAAGCTTCTGCGGAGGTCATCCGCCCGCCGCTCCCAGGCGACAGCCCGTTCGTCATGTCCCAGCCGCCGCGCAATGTCTGCCGCTGCCCGCCAGGCGCCATAGACATAGGCTTGCACCTCCACAAGCGCGATAGGCCCCTTCGCCAGCGTCCCGTCGGCATGGAAGATGGAATCGTGGCTGTCCTTCCAGCCCTGATTGACAAGTCCTTCCGATGTCAGCCGGCCATACTCGACAAAGCCATCACCGTCGCAATCGCCATACTTGTCGATCCAGTCGAGCGCCGCACGGATGTTCGGCCAAACCCGTTGCAACGTTGCGACATCGCCGGTGCGATGCAGATAGGCGCCCGCAAGCATGACAAACAGCGGGGTCGAATCGACGCTGCCGTAATAGCGGCGGAATGGAACTTCACCGAGCTCGGCCATTTCGCCGTGGCGCATCTCATGCAGGATCTTGCCCGGCTGGGCATCCGCAGCCGCATTCCATTCCGTCGCCTGGTTTGCCGCGAGATGGCTCAGCACGCCCCGGGCGATCGCGGGATCAAGCCACAACGTCTCCAGCGCCGTGATCAGCGCATCGCGGCCGAACACCGTGCTGAACCACGGAATGCCGGCATAGGGATAAGGACCGTCCGGCGTGTCCGTGACCAGCATATAGAGGTCGGACATGCTCCGGCGCACGCTTTCATTGAAGATGTCGTTTGAGGTGGTGATGGACGTGGCTCTTGCGGCCGACGCGCGGAGCGCCCGGCGCGCATCGCGCAGCGAACTGAAAAAAGCGCGACGGACCGGATGGTTCACGCCCTCCGTGCCGCAGTTCACCTCAAGGAACAGCGACTGCGTCTCCCTGGGCTGCAGTTCGAGGATAAAGACCGCGCTTTGTCCGGTCAGGCGGGCGGGTTCCGGGTCGAAAGCCAGCGTGTCGTCCGCCGCTGCCGGTCCAGGCCCGTATAGCTGAGGACGACACGATTGGATGTCATCTCGGGGGGATGATGCTCACCACGCCGCTCGCGCCGCGTGCCGCGGACCTCGAACAGGTCGGCAAAGTCGGCCTCGAATGTGATCTCCACCGAAAAGCGCCGCGGCTGCTCATCGAAATTGCGAAACACGAGCCGCTCGAAACAGCTCGCATTCCACAGGAACCGCGACCGCCTGAGATGAATGAGATCATGCTCAAGCGTCAGGCGGCCTTTGTCGTCGAGCAGGTCGGGATTGGTCAGATCACACGTCAGCGTCGCATTGTCATCGCGCAACGTTGATGAGAGCAGCATCGGGCGTGCACTCGCTATCGTGAGGTACAGATGCGAGAGGTGGCGCGTATCCCGGTGAAACAGCCCCTCCGGGCTGCCGGGGCCCGACAGTGCGTCACCGTTATGATCGAACACGGCGAACGTGTCCCCGTGTTTCAGAGTGCGCGGCCGCCGCTCCTGCAACGAGGCTGCCGCCGGGATGAAGAACTGGGCTATTTGCGCCGTACCGGGGCTCGCCGGTATCGGCGCATGCGGCACGTCTTCGGCACCGGTTGGCTGCATTGTGATACCACCGCTTCTGAGCTCTGATTCCAAATCAGACCGGTCGATTGGCGGTGAGTCTAGCGCAATCAAGTGGCCAGACAATGGAGCCGTGAACCTGATGCCGGTCGCGATGGCTGCTCCGGCAGATTGACAGCCTGCCTCCTGCTCTCACTCGTCAAGCTGGATCGCAACGCCCGCTGAACGGAGCTACGCCAAGCACCTGGCGTTGCCCAGGGGTCGCTCACTTGGCCCGCCCCATCCTGGGCACGAGGATCAGCAGGCCGGCAAGCGAGAACACAAGCAAGATGGTCGAGAGCGCCGCAACGCCGGGATCGGCGTAAGACTGCATCTGCTGCATCATCCGCAGCGGCAGCGTGTCGTTCTTGGAGAGGAACAGCGACAGGGAGATATTGTCGAAGGACAGGAGGAAGGTCGCCAGCGCACCTGCCAGGATGCCGCCGCGGATGAGCGGAAGCGTGACGCTGAAGAATGTCCGCACCGGCCCGGCGCCGAGATTGAGCGAGGCACGTTCCAGCGTCGGGTCGTAGTTGCTCAAGGCTGCCAGAACCATCGACAGCACGTAAGGCAACCCCAGCAGTGCATGGCCGAGCATTGTCGCCAGCATTCCCGTCCGCAAGCCGTAGAGGGGCAGGACAAACAGAAGTCCAAGACCCAGCACGATTGCCGGCAGGGAGAGCGGCAGCATGACAACGGCTTGAATCAGGACGCGGCCGCGGAACTGATAGCGGCCAATCGCCATCGCGGCGCAGACCCCTGCGACCGTCGCGATCGCCGTACTTCCGGCCGCGATCAGGAGGCTGAGGCGCAACCCGGTCATGAACTGCCGATTGTCCAGCGCCGCTGCGAACCACCGCAGGCTCAATCCCTGCGGCGGAAATGCAAGGCTATCCCCATTCGTGAAAGCCACGGCCACCGGAAACAGCATCGGCAAGGTGATGAATGCGGTCAGAACAAAGCCGTAGCCGTTCAGCGCAAGACCGGGCAGGCGGGCTGAAAAACGGCTCATGATCGCAGCGTCCAGGGTGCGGCCCGCGCAATCAGCGCGTTGGCCACGACGTTGATGGCAAGCACCAGGGCCAGCAGGACAACGCCCAGGGCACCGGCTGTCGCCCAACTGGCGTTTGTCGAGGCTTCCTGGAAAATGGTTGGCGCGATGATCGGAAACCGCGTGCTGCCCATCAGCATCGGGATCACGTAGTCGCTCAGTACGCCGGCAAAGACGAGCTGGATGCCGGCCACCGCGCCGGGAATGCTGAGCGGAAGCACGACCCAGAGCCATGTCCGCACCCGCCCTGCCCCCAGATTTGTCGAGCTGCGCAGCACGGACGGATCAATCTTCTGCAGGCTCGACAGCAGCGGCAGCACCATCAAGGGGAAATAGCGATGGAGCATGCCGATGACCATGCCCTCGAACTCGAACATGATGTGGAGGGGCGTCTTCACCAGGCCGAGCTTGAGGAGAAGCTGATTCAGGACGCCGGCATCGCCGATAATCACAATCCAGCCAAAGACGCGCATGATGATGCTGACATAGAGCGGCAGGCACACCATCCACAACAGCAGCAGGCGCATGCGCTCGGAGGCGCGCGTGATCAGTTGGGCGTAGGGGTAGGCGAGGACCAGCGCCAGCACCGACACCAGCGCGGCGAGACCCAGCGAGTTCGAGAACACCTTGAGATAGTAGGCATCCGTCAGCACGGTGATGTAGTTTGCGAATGTGAAGTCGGGCACCAGGAAGCGCATGGGATCGTCCCGGTACACGCTGTTGCGCAGCAGGAACGCGACAGGGAGGAAGAACAGCGGAACCACCAGCGCGCCCGCCGGCAAGAGCCACAGCCATGGCCTGACCGCGCGCATGTCAGTGGCTCTCACGCTTGTCGATGATGCAGGCGCGCGGATCGAATTCCACGTAGACTTCGGAATCGATGCGCAGGCAGTCCCAATTCTGAATCGACGACGACGGCATCTCGAGCACGATCTGAATATCATCCAGGCGCAGCACGATACGTTGCTGGGAGCCGAGCGACGTCGCCAGGACGACCCTGGCGGGCATCTCTTGATGGACGGCTGTCGGGACCGAACTCAGCGTGATGTCCTCGGTGCGCAGGTGGACCCAGACCGCACCGTCGGGCGAAGGTGCGACCGCCGGATCCGGCGGGAATGAAATGCCACCGCCAATGCGTACGATCCGGCCGCCGCCATGCGGGTCGACGGCGCCCGGAAGGCTGTTCGCGCGCCCCAGGAAACGCAGGACATAACTGTCGCTCGGTTCCCGGTAGACCTCCTGCGGCCGGCCGATCTGCGCAATCCGGCCATCCCTCATGACGGCAATACGATCCGCGAGTGCGAAAGCCTCCTGCTGGTCGTGCGTGACGATCACGGTGGTGATCGACAGCCGCCGCAGAAGCAACGACAACTCCAGTTGGGTCTGATCCCGCAGGTTGCGATCGAGCGCGCTGAACGCTTCATCCAGCAGCAGGATATCCGGATCGATCACGATGGCGCGCGCCACCGCAACCCGTTGCCGCTGCCCGCCGCTCAGCTGCGCAGGATAGCGCGCCTCGAGCCCGGTGAGCTTGAGCAGGCCGATGGTCCTGGCCACCCGGTCGCGCCATTCCGCCTTCGGCATCCGGCGCGCTTTCAGGCCATAAGCGATATTGTCCGCTACAGTCATGTGCGGAAACAGCGCGTAGTTCTGAAACACCATCGCAACGTTCCGCCGGTGGGGCGGAACGCCGTCGATCACCTGTCCGCGCAGGACCACATTGCCGAAGTCCGGCTGCTCGAACCCCGCGATCAGATTGAGCAGCGTGGACTTGCCGCAGCCACTCGGGCCCAGCAGCGCGACCACCTCGCCCTTGCTCAGGTTGAGACTGCACCGATCGAGCGCCAGGTACCCGTTGTACGCTTTCCGTACATCACGAAGCTCGAGCTCCGCCGCCGGATTTTCCGCCGTCAACTCTGAACCTCGCGCATATAGCGATCGAGCCATTCCTTCTGCTTGGCCGCGATGAGCTCCTCATCGGCGAACCAGATCTTGCTGAACTCGGTGGTCACCAGCGATTTGATCTCCGGCGCAACCTCGACGTCGGAGCGGACCGGCGTCGCGAGCAGGCTATCGACGAGCGCCGCCTGCACGTCTTTGCGCATCGTGAAGTTGATATAGGTCCGCGCCAGTTCCTGTTTGGTGGAGTTGACGGGGACGCAGAGATCGTAGGGAATTGCAACGACGCCTTCCTTTGGCGTCACCTTCACGATGTTCGGCACCTTCTTGCTCTGATTGGCGATGCGGATGCCGAACTGCGGCGCCGCCGCGATCTCGCCCCGCTCGATCAGCTGCGTCGGCTGCAGCGCATCGGAATAATAACTCCTCACCGACTTCTTGAGCGCCTTGAGGCGGGCGAAGGCCTCATCGATCGCTTTCGGCGACTTTTCGTCCCCGGCGGCGGCCTTCGCAACACACGCGATGAAAAACACCGTCGCCGGGTTGGAGGCGGCCGGCAGCATCAGCTTTCCCGCGAACTCGGGCTTCCAGAGATCGAGCCAGGACTCCACGGGCATCTTGATCTGATTTTTGTCGATCATGAAGTCGAAGGTGTCCATGATCATTGCTGCGCCCCAACCGGCTGCTGGCAGCGCGTCCGGCACGAGATTGCCGGCTTCCGCAATACTCGCCTTTTCGATCTTGCTCACGAGCCCGGCATTCTGGGCACGAATCGCGAAGGAGCGTGACAACAGCGCGACATCGAATGGCGGGCTGTCCTTCTGTGTCTGCATCTTGCCAATGGCTGCGCCGGAGAACTCGACGTCATATGCAACATCACCGAGGCCCGCTTTCTTGAACGGCGCGGCGACGATGTCGCGGAGAACCTGATAAGGCCCGCCAAAGTGGGTGGCCGTGAGCGTCTTGTCTTCTGCACGGGCCCATGATGATCCGAGCATGGGAGCGAAGAGTCCGCCAACCCCGGAAGCCAGAGCGCTCCTGATCAGTTTCCGTCGCGTCAAGGTTGCCATTGCGGAGTCGCTCCTCATTCACCGGAGTGAGTTCAATTCGATGTCAGCGTGCCGCCGACAGACGGTTGCCACACGAGATGAGGCCAAACTAGGCAATTCCTATGCCATGCCTGGGGGAGCTTTTGTTTGCCGCAAGGTCAAGCTCGTCGGACCAAAGCTGGGCCGAGCGCGCCTCACTTGAACACCACGCAAATCGACAAGGCCCTTGGAGCGCAGCACAAATCGCGCCGAGCCGGCTGACAGCGGATGTCGTGGAACAGAAATTCGATCGGCATGCTGCTGTTTCGGCAGCGCGCAACGACCGGGCTTCATGCTTCCTGATGCGTCACGTTGCTTCGCAACGCGTCACGCCTCGCGTGAGATGGCCATGACGCGATGCGCTGCCGGTCCGGCAGCGCGCCGTGCGAAAAAACATTCTTCGTCATGAACGTTATTGCACGTAGCTTCGGGCCAACCCGCATCCTGTGGTGTACGTACTTCACAAAGGAATTCACGATGAGCCTTCCAATCATCGACATCACACAGCCGGAAGCATCGACAGCGCCGCTTCTGGCACGGACATGCGAGGAAACGGGATTCTTTCTGGTGCGCGGCCACGGCGTTGCGACATCGCTGCTGCGTCAGATGTCGGAGACATCGCGCCGCTTTTTTGATTTGCCGTTCGAGCAGAAAGCAGCGGCAGCAGCGAAACCGGGCGTCGATCGGGGTTATCGTGGTCTCGGTGCGGGGCGACTGGCCAAAAGTGCCGGGCAGGCTGTCGCGCCGGATCTGCGCGAGAACTATTTCATCGGGCCACCGGACCTGCCGCCGGGCAAACAGGCCACCGGCTTTTTCTCACCGAATGTGTGGCCGGATGCCCTGCCTGAAATGGCGGAGGTCTGCACCGCATATTATCGCGCGATGAAAGATCTTGCAGACCGTCTCCTGATGCTTTCGGCCCGAGCCTTGTCTCTGCCGGAAGACTATTTCAAGCCCTACAACAACGCGCCGATTTCGCAGCTGACGATCGTCAACTATCCGCAGCAGATCGAAACGCCAGGCCAATCCCAGTTCCGGGCCAGCGAGCACACGGATTTTGGCGCCCTGACCCTGCTGCTCACGGAAGACAAGCCGGGCGGATTGCAGGTCCTGCAGCGTGACGGCACCTGGCTGAATGTCGCTCCGCCCGAGCCCGACTGCTATATCGTCAACATCGGCGATCTCATGGCGCGCTGGACCAACGATCACTGGAAGTCGACGGTGCACCGCGTCGTGAACCCGCCGCGCGACGCAGCGACGATCAGCCGCCGGCAGTCGATCGTCTTCTTCCATCACCCGAATGAAGACGCGAATATCGAATGCCTGCCGACCTGCCTGAACGGCAAGGTGCTTTACGAGCCCACCACGCCAGGCCGGCACCTGCGCGAGAAGCTCATCGCGGTCTACGGCGCCAAGCAGGCGAGCTGACATCCCGGCCTTGATCACGCGACACTTGGGCGATCAGGGCGGCTCGATCGCAGGCTCCTCCACCTCACGGCGGGCAATGATCTCTGCGAGATACTGCGCCATCGCCTCGGCCGCCACCGGCAGAGCCACGGACTTGCGCGCATAGAGTCCGAGCTCGGTGAGGATCGGCTTGCCTTTGTACAACAACGGAACATGCGCCAGACGTCCCGACTTCAGTTCGGACGTCAGGGCGAAGCGGGTGAGGAACGTCACGCCGACGTCCTGCAGCGCCAGATGCTTCATCAGTTCGATGGAGCCGGATTCAACAAGCGGCCGCCGGCTGCCGATAGCTTCCAATAGCAGCGGCCAGATCTGTCCTCGCGCGGCGAAATTCTCCGCGGGAAGGAGAAGATTGACGTCGGCCAGATGATGGACGGGAATTTTCTTTAACCCGGCAAAGCTCGACTGGGCGCTGACCACCGCGCCAAGCGTGAAGCGCCCCACCGCGATCTGCCGCAATTCGGGCCGGCGCTCGATATGGAATCCCAGGCCGAGATGGGCGTCACCGTTCAGCACGGCTTCCGGGATCTCGCTGGTCTTCAGGATCGATATCCGCACCGTGACGCGCGGATGGCGGGCCCGCATCAGGTCAAGCGCTTCCGGGACGAGATCGTGACACAGCCCCTCAATCGTCGCGATCTCCACATGCCCCGCATGCAGGCCCCTCAGCGCATCGAGCTCGGACTGCATACGCTCGGTATCGGTGAGTACGGCATTGACGTGCCGGGCGAAGATTTCGCCGGCCGAGGTCAGCTTGAGACCTGAGGGAGCACGCTCGAAAAGCTGCATACCGAGACCGGCCTCGAGGTTGAGGATCTGCCGGTTCACGGCGGACGAGGCGACATTGAGGATCGCGGCGGCGCCACGGATCGAACGGGCGTGCCTGACTGTATTGAAATAATGAATTGCTGCGGCGTGGAACCGATAGTTGGTGGTCATGGCGGCGCGGTCTCAGACTTCGATGCCAAATCGGCAGCGGCCCGTTTCAAAATCTGTTCCAGCTTGTTCCATCATAGCCATTGCGCGCCGAGTCGCCTTTTTGAATAGTTTAAGGGAAGCCTTTGCGGTCTGCCATCGGCGGCATTGTATTTTTGATGGAGACGGCCTTGACGCCACCTCTTGAGACAAACGCCACGCCTCGTCCTCCCGTTGCCGACACCCTGCTGCGGGGCGGCCGCGTCCTGGATCCGGCCAACAACGTTGACCGGGTGATGGATGTCGCGATCCTGGCGGGACGTATCATCGCTCTTGGAGCCGATGCCACACGGATGACCGCCCGCCGGATTGTCGATGCGGGCGGCGCGATCGTCACGCCCGGCTTCATCGACATGCACGTGCACTGCTACGAATGGGTCACGAATTTCGGCGCTCCACCGGACGCGGCTGGCATCAATTCGGGCGTCACCACAATCGTCGATCAGGGGTCGTCGGGCGCCTGGACCTTCGGTGGCTTCAAGGCTTTCATCGCCGACCCGTCCAAGACCGATGTCCGCGCTTTTGTATCGATCAACCTGGCCGGCGCCCTTCAGGGCGGGATGGAAGGCACGACGCTGCACAACCCGGGCATGGTGCGGATCGAAAGCCTCTGCGCCATTGCTGCGGAACATCCGAGCCTTGTGCGGGGCATCAAGTGCCACTGGGAGAGCGGCAGCTATTCCCATTGGGGACCGAAGGTCTTCGCAATGGCGGCGGAGGCCGGGCGTCTCGCCAATCTTCCGCTCTACGTTCACACTGGCGAACTGTTCCCCGTCGACGAGGACAACCGGCCGGATCCCACCCGGTTCGCCGGCGGCGTGATGGCGTATCTCAAGGCGGGCGACGTGCTGGCGCACATCTATTCGTGCATGCCCGACGGGATCATGAGTCTCGGCGAGGCCGTTCCCGACTGGATCCTCGAAGCCAAGCAGGAAGGCGTGTTGTTTGACCTCGGCCACGGCGTGAACTTCAGCTTCGACATCGCCCGCCGGATGATGGATCGCGGCATCCTGCCTGACACAATCGGCTCGGATGTCCATGCCGACTTCAATTCGTATCATGACCTGTCGATTCTCGATTATTCGATGATGGGGGGCCTCAACAAGCTCGTGGCCCTCGGCATGCCGCTTTACGATGCCGTGCGGGCCGCGACCGCAACGCCGGCGACCGTGCTAGCGGACCCCTCGATTGGCCACCTTGGTGTCGGCGCGCGAGCCAATGTCACCGTGCTCCGAAAGGTCGAGGGGCGCTGGACTTTCGTCGATGCGCGCGGCGAACGCCTCACGGTGGACGAACGGCTGTTGCCCGATCTCGTCCTCATCGACGGCGAAGTCCACACGCCCAACTGCAACCTCCTGGCCGACGTCATGGCGCCGCACGAACGCTCCCGGGGGATCACACGCTCAGCGGCCCTCGTGACGCCCGTGGCGCTCGCAGCGGAATGAGTCCCTCGAACAAGACCTCTGACGGCAGGCCCGGGACGGAGAGCCATCCCCGGCCGGCACACCTGGCTTCCGGGTGGGAGACCCTCGACCAGGCAGCACGGGACGCCGCCTACAACAATCAGGCCGCCGTCTCCGACAGCGCCGCGCTGGTCGACATCCGCAACCGTCTGTCAGCGACCTTCCGGGACCGCCACGCGGACCACCTCGATCTGCCCTACGCCGCGGGAGACCGCTGCCGCTGGGACCTGTTTCCGGGGGCGGAGGCGAGTGCCCCCTGTCTCGTCCTGATCCACGGCGGATGGTGGCACTATAACAGCCGCGAGAACTTCGCCTGCTGCGTGGCCGGGGCGCTGGAATGCGGCTGGAGCGCCGCCCTGCCGGGATACACGCTGGCGCCCGACGCCTCACTCACACAGATCGTCACGGAAATCGGTCAGGCGCTCGATTGGCTGGCCGACAACGGCCCCCGCCACGGCATCGCGGGGCCCATTCTGCTGTCAGGCTGGTCGGCCGGCGGCCATCTGGCGGCAATGTGGATCGACCATCCGCTGGTCTGCGCCGGGCTTGCCATTTCCGGGGTCTTCGATCTCGCGCCGATCCGGGACACCTACATCAACCGCGCCCTGCAGTTGACCGATACCGAGCTGGCAACGCTGTCACCTGCCCGTTTGCAGCCGAGCCGCAAGCCACTCACGGTGGCCTATGGCGACCGCGAGCTGCCGGAAATGCGCCGGCAGTCCGCCGACTTCGCCGCCTGGCGCCAGGCACACGGCTGCCCCGGAGGCTCCGTTGCCATCGCCGGAGCCGATCATTTCCGCATTCTCGATGCACTCAGTCGCCGGGACGGCGAACTGATGCAGGTGGTCGCCCGCCTCGTTGACCGAGCCGAGCTGCCATCATCGGGATCGTAAGTATCTGACGGAGACGAAACGCGATGGCTTCCTCTGAAAGCGACATCAAACTGACGCGGGTCGGCCCGGGGACACCGATGGGCAACCTGATGCGGCAATACTGGGTCCCGGCCTGCCTGTCCTCCGAACTGGTCGCCGATGGCGACCCCATGCGGCTGATGCTGCTGTGCGAACGGTTGATCGCATTCCGCGACAGTGATGGCCGCGTCGGCGTGATGGACCATCGCTGCCCGCATCGCGGCGCCTCGCTGTTCTTCGGACGCAACGAACAGAGCGGAATCCGCTGCGTCTATCACGGCTGGAAGTTCGCCACCGACGGCACCTGCATCGATCGGCCAAACCTGCCGGCTCATCTGCCGCCGCGGGTGCGCGCCATGGCTTATCCCACCGCCGAGCGCGGCGGCATCGTTTACGTCTATATGGGAACCGCCAAGGAGCCCCCGCCGCTGCCGGCCATCGAGTCCCTGATGCTGCCGGCGGACCGGCTCGGCACTTGGTGCACCCAGCGCGAATGCAACTGGCTGCAGGCGCTCGAGGGAGACATCGACACGTCGCATCTGGGCTTCCTGCATCTGGGCAGCGTTGATCCCGATGACGTGTCTCCCGACAGCATGCACCGCTTCGCCGTGCTCAACCGGGCGCCCGAGTATTATTTCAAGGATACCGACTGGGGCACGATGTACTGCGCCTATCGGCCTGCAGAGCCGGGAAACATCTATTACCGCTTCTCGCATTTCGTCTTTCCGTTCTGGACCATGTTCCCCGACGGCGACTTCAACGACAACATCGTCGCCTCGGCCTGGGTCCCCATGGACGACACCCACACGATGCAGATCGGCACCTATCTGAAAGGGCGCACGCTGGCGCTGCGCACCCTGAAGGACGGCAGCCCGATTCCAGGCCTTGAGGCCGACGCCAATTTCTCGCGCACCGAATACCTGCCGAACACCGCGGACTGGTTCGGCCGCCATCGCTACGCCCGCAACAAGTCCAACGACTACATGATCGACCGCGAAGCCCAGCGACATCACAGCTTCACCGGCATCGACAGCATCCCGATCCAGGATATGGCCATGTCGGAAAGCATGGGCGACATCGCCGATCGCAGCATCGAGCATCTGGTGCCGAGCGACATCATGGTGGCGCGCACCCGGCGGCGCATGCTGGCCGCGATGCAGGCACTGGAGACGGACGGTACGGCCCCGCCGCTGATCGATGATCCGCGCGCCAGTCTCCGTGCCCGCAGCGGCTCCCTGATCGCAGCCGATGGCCTCGACTGGAACGACGTCTACGAGCGCGCGCTGCAATCCGCCTTCAGCCCGATGGGCGACCTGCAGCCTGCCGAATGAGCCCAACCATGAGCCGTCTGCGATGGACACGCCGATGAAGCTGCTGGAACTTCGCAACGTCCACAAGGCGTATGGCACCCTTGCGCCCGGCGAGTTCGCAACGCTCGACAACGTGACGCTGACAGTCGAGGAGCACGAGTTTGTTAGTATCATCGGCCCCTCGGGCTGCGGCAAATCCACGTTGCTGCAGATCCTGGCCGGCCTGATGCCGCCGACCTCCGGGGACGTCCAGCTTGGCGGCGTGGCCTATTCAGAGCCGCCGCCCGGCGTCATCTGCCTGTTCCAGCAATACGCCAAGTCGTTGTTTCCCTGGCTCACGGTGGAAGCGAATGTCGCATTCGTCATGGAGACCATGCCCGGCATGAGCCGGGCCGCAGCCCGACAGGAAAGTCTGCGCTATCTCGACATGGTCGGCCTCGCCGGCGCGGCAAAGAAATATCCCTGGCAGCTTTCGGGCGGCATGCAGCAACGGGTCGCCATCGCCCGCGCTCTGGCCGCGCGACCCAGGGTCCTGCTGCTGGATGAGCCGTTCAGCGCCGTTGACGCGCTGACGCGTTTCGACCTGCAGAGCCTGATCCTCAAGCTGTGGCACGAACAGAATCTGACGATCATTCTGGTGACCCACGACGTGGACGAGGCGGTGTTCCTCTCTGACAGGATCGCCCTGCTGTCGGGCAAGCCGACCCGCGTCGCTGAACTCGTCGAGACCGGGCTGGCGCGGCCACGCAACCAGATCACGACGCGGGAGCAGCCGCGCTTCCTGGAATTGCGGCATCACTTGATGGAGCATCTGCTCTCGCCGTCGCTTGTGGATGCGCAACATGCTTGAACGGCTCGGCGACCGGCTCGTCGGGATCGTCTGGCTGCCCCTGGCGGTCGGCATCTGGCAGCTCGCCATCAGCGTCGGCAAGGTCAACCCGGCGCTGCTGCCGCCGCCGGGCTCGGTTTTCCTGACGCTGCATGAGCTTGTCGTGTCCGGTGATGTCGTTGCACCCGTCACTGAAACCCTGGGCATGCTGCTGGCCAGCTACGCCACGGCCTGCATCGCCGCCATCGCCCTGGGGCTGTGCATGGGATGCAATCAGGCCATCTATCGCCTGTTCGAGCCGCTGGTGGAACTGATGCGCCCGGTGCCGAAATCGGCGCTGCTGCCGCCGCTGTTCCTGTTTCTCGGCGTCGGCTGGCCCGCCATGTTCACCGTGGTCACGCTCGGCGCGTTCTTTCCCGTGCTGATCAACACCATCCAGGGCGTGCGGGGCATCGATACCACGCTGATCGATACCGCACGGACCTTCCGCTGCTCGGCCCGGCGCACCGTGCTGCGCGTCATCCTGCCGGCCACTCTGCCGGCCATCTTCACCGGCATGCGGGTGAGCCTCGGACTGGGCATGGTGCTCATCGTGCTGGCCGAGATGCTCGGCGGCGAAGGCGGCCTCGGTTTCGTCCTGCTCGACATGCAGCGCAGCTTCCGCGTCGTCGACATGTATGCCTGGCTGGTGGTCCTCGCCGCGGTGGGACTTGGTCTCAGCGCCGGCTTCACATGTCTTGAAAAACTCCTGCTGCCCTGGCGTTCGCACACCTAAACCCGATCCGGAATCCGTGAGGAGAGCAAACAGATGACCACCATGACCCGCCGTCAGTTCCAGCTGGCTCTGGGCTTGAGTCTTGCCGCACCGGCCGTGCGGGCCCAGGGACTGCGCAAGCTGCGGGTCAACATCATCCCGCTCGCTGATCTGGCGCCATTCTATGCCGCCATGAAGAACGGGTATTTCACTGAAGAAGGACTGGACATCGAGACCACGCCGAGTACCGGCGGCGCGGTCGGCATTCCGGGGCTGATCGGCGGCGCCTTCGACATCGCCTACAGCAACATTGTCAGCAACCTGCTGGCGGCGGAACAAAACCTCGACATTTCGATCATCGCTCCGGCAACCAGCGGCTATTCCCTCGCCTCCGGCCTGATGGCCCGCACGGCCGACCGGATCCGCACCGGCAAGGATCTGGAAGGCAAGTCGCTCGCCACCAACACACGCAACAACAATATCTGGCTGTTCGCCCGCGCCTGGGCGCGATTGACCGGTGGCGACCCCAACAAGATCACCATCCGCGAGGTTCCCTTCCCGCAGATGGGCGATGCCTTGAAGCGCGGACAGATCGATGCCGCCTTCAACATCGACCCCTTCCTGTCCGCCGCGACGGCCGATCCGGCCATCGAGCTGGTTGCCAATCCCTATGGCGAGGTTCAGCCCAAGGTGCAGATCGGCCAGTACACCTCGACCCGCGCCTTCGTGGCAAAGAATCCGGATCTGGTGAAAGCCTTCCTGCGGGGCCTGAACAAGGGCAATGCCTGGTATGACGCGCGGCTGCAGAGCCCCGAACTCGCCGACCTGATCTCCGGCTACACCCGTGTCGCACCGGAGACGACCATCAAGCTGAAGAAGGGACCCGCCTATCAGAACATCGAGATCGACGAGATGCGAAAGACCATGGTGCTGATGCGCGAACAGGGCATGCTGAAATCCGACCTCGACGTCGGGAAACTGGTTTACCAGGCTGCGTAAGGCCGACGCGACCATGAGAGTCCTCCCAACACGATCCACCATACAATGGTTCTGCCGGTGACCGTCGACGCACAGCCAGCGATCATCGCGCCGGTTCATCGGCGCCGACGGCTGCCCTCGCTGCTGTCGTCCCGCGCCAGCGGCTGGATCCTGGTCGGGCTGCTCCTGCTGTTGTGGGAACTGTCGGTTCGCCTGGGCTGGGTGCAGAGCGAGACGTGGCCTGCCTTCAGCGCCGTTCTGGTGGCCGGAGCCCATGGCCTCGCGTCAGGCGAGTTGCCACAGCTCGTGCTGTCCAGCCTCGGCCGCATGGCGAAGGGTTATGCGCTCGGCTGCGCGGCAGGTGTTTCCCTCGCCCTGGTGCTGCGCAGCTCGCGCCTGCTGCTGCGCATTTTCAATCCCATGATCGAGGCCCTGCGGCCGATCCCGACGCCGGCCATCATTCCACCCCTGATCCTGTTCCTCGGGGTGGCCGACGCCCTGAAGATCTTCGTGGTCATGCTGGCGACGTTCTTCCCGGTTTTCGTCAACACGCTGGGCGGCATGAACAGCATCAACCAGGTCATCCTCGATACGGCGCGCACGTTCCGCATCGGCCGCGTTCGGACGGCGCTCTCGATCATCCTGCCTGCAGCGCTGCCCGCGGTCCTTGCCGGCATGCGGGTCAGCCTCAGCCTGGCATTGGTGGTGGTTGTCCTGGCGGAGATGATCTCCGGGTCCGACGGCATCGGCTACTATTTGGTCATGACGCAATACGCATTGCGGCCGGAGGAAATGTACGCCGGCGTCTTCCTGCTTGCCTTCTCGGGCTATGTCCTCAATCTCGCCTTCCAGCTCGTCGAACACCGCCTGCTGTTCTGGCATGGAGCGGCCCAGGCCGCGAGCAGAGAAACGTAAAGGCCGCCTGGACTATACGCGGCCGGCGTGCGCCTACTCTCGCACACGCCGTCCGGACAACATGTTTCCGTTGAAATGACGGGTCTGATCCGAACCTCTTGAACAAGCCATGCAGATTGCAGGCCCGAGCACGGCCCGTTCCCATGGAATCGGGCCATGCTCTGGATTCCTTTGCGTGATCGCGTTTGTAGGATCGCGTTTTCTGCGGCGGACCGGTTTCCGGACCGTCGTCAGCGCGCCCGTCAGCCTTCGTTCACGCCTGCAGCTTGTCCAGCGTGATCGGCAGATCGCGGACACGTTTACCGGTCGCATGGTAGACCGCGTTGGCGATCGCACCGGCAACGCCGACGATGCCGATCTCGCCCAGGCCCTTGAGGCCGAGCGGATTGGTGGTGTCCTGCTCATCGACAAAGATGACCTTGACGTCATAAACGTCCGCGTTCACCGGAACATGATATTCGGCGATATTGGCATTCATGATGCGGCCGAATTTGTGATCGATCAGCGTTTCCTCGTGCAGCGCCATGCCGATACCCCACACGACGCCGCCCAGGATCTGGCTGCTGGCGGTCTTCGTGTTCAGAATGCGCCCGGCCGCAACAGCACTGACGACGCGCGTGACGCGGACCACGCCGATCTGCTCGTCCACTTTCACTTCGGCGAAGGTCGCAATGTGTGTGTTGCTCGCGCGCGTATGGTCATAGACGGGGTTGGTGGTCTTCTCCTGCTCAATACGGTCTACGGCGCCGTGCCGCATCACATCAGGGATCGACACGGCGCGCGAGGCATCGGCCTTGCTCACCAGCTTGCCGTCCGCAAGCACGACCTGCTCCGGCGTGGCGTTCGCAAGCGGCGAATTCGGCATCTGGCTGGCCAGGCGCAGCAATTCGCTGCGAACCGCATCGGCCGTTGTCACGATGCCATTGGCGACCGAGGTCGCGATCCACGACCCGCCTTCGACGGGTGACTGCGGAAGGCTGGAATCGCCGAGCTTGACGCTGATATTCTCGAGCGGGAGCCCCAGCATGTCGGCTGCAACCTGCGCCATGATCGTATAGGTGCCGGTGCCGATGTCGGAGGTTGCACATGCCACTTCGGCATGGCCATTGGCCGAAAGCACGATGCGCACGGTGATCGGTATCTGCAACGCTTCCCAGATGCCCGTCGCCATGCCCCAGCCGACGAGATCGCTGCCGTCACGCATGGACCGCGGCTCCGGATTGCGCTTGTCCCAGCCAAAAGCCTCCGCGCCCTGCTGGTAGCACGCGCGCAGCGCCTTGCTGCTGAAGGGCCGATTTTCATGCTGGTCGCGTTCCGAGTAACACCGCAGGCGAAGCTCAAGCGGGTCCAGCTTGAGGGCGACCGCAAGCTCATCCATCGCGGCCTCAAGCGCGTAGACGGCACTCGCGGCGCTCGGCGCGCGCATGTCGCATGACGTCGCAAGGTCAAGCCGCGCCAGCCTGTGCGCGTATTTCGCATTGGCGCATGTATAGAGCAGGCCGGACCAGCCGGTC
>Ga0182746_1000969_pt1 | contig 30557 bp, 32 predicted proteins | sample eDN3rd30CBELigOP_FD_128881 | JGI IMG/M metagenome (GOLD analysis project Ga0182746, IMG submission 128881) | Enriched Organic Plus compost microbial communities from Emeryville, California, USA - eDNA 3rd pass 30_C BE-Lig OP (version 2) (version 2) ...
CGTGCCGCGCCTCATCGCTGAACGTTTCGGCAAGATCGGCAAGGCCGAGGCCGTAAAGCCCGGGCTTGGGGCCAAAGACGCGCGGGATGCGGTGACGATAGGGGTTGTCATCCGGGCTTTCGTCACGAGTCGCCAGCGCCGCGGCCCCGGTCTCGAACAATTGCGCCAGACCGGGGAAAACGTCCCTAAACAACCCCGAGACCCGCAGCGTCACGTCAATTCGCGGCCGGCCCAGTTCGGCCAGCGTAAGGATATCGACCCCCGATACCCGGCCCGAGGCGGCGTCCCAGCGCGGGCGCAGCCCGGCCAGATGCAGCGCCATGGCAAATTCCTCGCCTGCCGTGCGCATGGTTGCGCTGCCCCACAGGTCCACGACCAACCCACGCGGCCAGTCGCCATGATCCTGAAGATGGCGGCGCAGCAGCTCTTCGGCCAGCCTTACCCCCTGTGCATAGGCATTGCGCGAAGGCACGGCGCGGGGATCGACGGTAAAAAGATTGCGCCCCGTCGGCAGCACATCCTGCCGCCCGCGCGCCGGAGAGCCCGAGGGGCCGGACGCGACCCTTTGCCCCGAAAGGGCGCGGGCCAGCCCCTCACGCTCGGCCTTGCCACAGGCGCCAGAGCCATAGACATGCAGCCCGTCGCCAAAGCGGCTGTCCTTGAGATCGCAAAGGAAACGGTCGATCAGCGGGATCGCCTCGGCCGGGGCGGCGTCGGGGGGCAGGCCCAGATCCGCCTCGACCCCGGCGGCACGTGCCTCGTCTCGGATGGCAAGGATCAGCCGGTCGCGGCGGCGTGGGTCCAGCCCGTCGGCGGTGGAATATTCGTCAAGCAGCCGCTCAAGATGCGTCAGGCGCTCCGGCAGGGCGGCATCGACAAGGGGCGGCGGCAGATGGCCCAGCGTTACGGCTGAAAGCCGCCGTTTCGCCTGCGCCGCCTCGCCCGGATCGTTGGCGATGAAGGGATAGACGACGGGCAGATCGCCAAGCAGTGCCTCGGGCCAGCATTCATCTGACAGTGCCACCGATTTGCCCGGCAGCCACTCAAGCGTGCCATGTGCGCCCATGTGGATCAGCGCGTCCGCCTGTGTCCTGAGCCACAGGTAAAAGGCAACATATTCGTGGCATGGGGTGCGGGTCAGGTCGTGATAATCCTCGGCCCTTGTCGCGACCTCTCCGCGTTCGGGTTGCAGCGCGATCAGGTCGGCGCCATGGCGCAGGGCGGCAAAGTGAAAGCCATCAGCGGGAGGCGCGCCCCATGCGGCGGCAAGGTCGTCACGCAGACGCGCCGGCAGGCGGGCCAGCGTGGCAAGGTAATCCGCCTGCGGCCAGTGCAGACGGCCGGCCTTAAGCCTGCGGCCCAGATCGTCATGTGGAATGCCAAGCATCGCCCCGGCTGATGCAAGGGCGTCAAGCCCAACCGCATGGGCCAGCTGATAGGTCTTGCCGGGATAGGTCGACAGCACCACTGCGCGGCGTTTTGCGGGCAGGTTCAGCCAAGCCCGCACCCGTGCCGCCGCCGCATTGATGCGCTGATCATCCGGGACGTGGATCATGCGAGAAAATTGCAGATCCGGGTCGCGCTCTTGCGCCTGTTTGAAGCTGATCGCGCCCAGAAAAATGCGGCCATCAACCTCGGGCAGGACCACGTGCATCGCCAGATCTGCGGCGGAAAGGCCGCGTTCTTCTGCGGCCCATAGCTCGCGCGGGGCAGTGGAAAGCGCCACCTGAAAGACCGGGCCGTCGGCCCCGTCAAAGGGCGTCGCGCCAGCATCGTCACGGGCAGAAAAGGCGGTCAGGTTTACCACCGCCGCAACCCCCGGCAGATGTGGCGCCAGCCATTCTGCAAAGCCCGGTGCCTTGAGCGAGGGCGCGAATACTCCGGTTGCGTCCAGTCCCGCGGCGCGCAGGGCGCGGATCATCGCATCGACTGGCGCCAGATCGGCAGAGGTCAGATAGCTGCGGTAAAAGCTGACGAGCAGCCCGGGCTTTGGCCGCTGAATAACACCGTGATCGGGGTCGTAAAATCCGAACTCGGGGATCGCAGCCTCGCCCTGAACCGGCGCGGCTTGCAGGCCCGCAGCATGCGCCAGCTCTGCCAAGGCCATCTGCGCGGCGACCGCGCCGCCCTGATCGCATAGCGTGGTCAGCCGGCGCAGCACCGGCAACGGCAGCGTCGAATAACGGTCAAGCGTCGGGTCAGGCCGCCCGTCGGCGGGCAGAAAGGCCAGCGCGATACCCCGTCTGCGCGCCAGATCCTGAAGGCTGGCGACTCCATAGGACCAATAGGGTTCACCCCCGATCAGCCGCACCAGAATCGCCCGCGCCCCGGCAAGCGTCGTCTCGCAGTACTGATCGACCGAAACCGGGTGCCGCAGCGCCGAAAGATTGCACAGCCGCAGCGAGGGCAGCCCCCCTGACGCACGGTGCCAGCCTGCCGCGAAAGCGCCGAGATCGCTGTCCGAATAGGACAGTGCGATCAGCTCGGCGGGGCTTTGGCCGGGGTCGGTCGGAACCTCGGTTTCTTCCAGCCCACGGCTTTCGCGAAAGACGACATGCATGGCTTATTCGGCGCTTATGCGGCCAGAACCGCCCTGATCGCGGCCTCGTCGATATCGTCATGCTCGGCAATGACGACGAGGCGCGAGTTGCGGGGGGCATCGCCCCAGGGCCGGTCGTATTGGTGGCGCACCCTTTCACCCACCGCCTGCACCAGCAACCGCATGGGCTTGCCCAGGACGGCGACATGGCCCTTGACCCGCAGGATGTTCTGTTCCCGCGCCAGCCGTTCGATGCGGGTGGCCAGATCAGCCGGGTCCGCGATCTCGGCCAGTTCGATCACCACCGAGTCGAAATCGTCATGCTCATGATCCTCGGCCCCGTCATGATGGCTGGGGCGGGCGGCAAGGTCATCCTCGGCCGCGGCATTGAGGCCCAGGATGACGCGTGGGTCGATCACCCCGTCAACCAGCGGCAGGATCGGCAGCTTGCGCGGGGCCTCGGCCTCGATGACCGCGCGGGCGGCGGCCAGCCCCTGTTCGCCCGCCAGATCAGCCTTGGAGAGCAGGACGATATCGGCACAGGCGATCTGGTCCTCGAACACCTCGGAAAGCGGCGTTTCGTGGTCAAGGCTGTCATCAGCGGCGCGCTGGGCCTCGACTGCCGCCACGTCGGGGGCAAAACGGCCTGCCGCAACCGCCTCGGCATCGGCCAGTGCAATCACCCCGTCCACGGTGATGCGCGAACGGATCGCCGGCCAGTCGAACGCCTTAAGCAGCGGTTTCGGCAGGGCAAGGCCCGAGGTCTCGATCAGGATGTGGTCGGGCCTGACCGGCATTGCCATCAGCCGTTCAAGCGTCGGGATGAAGTCATCGGCGACGGTGCAACAGATGCAGCCGTTCGACAGCTCCATGATGTTTTCGGCCGGGCAGTTTTCGTCTGCGCAGGATTTCAGGATCTCTCCGTCCACGCCCATTGTGCCGAATTCGTTGACCAGAACTGCCAGCCGCTTGCCCTGCGGGTTCTGCATCAGGTGGCGGATCAGCGTGGTCTTGCCGGCGCCCAGAAAGCCGGTGATGACAGTCACTGGGGTCTTGGTCAGGTCGGTCATGTGCTACCCAATCGGAGGAATGCGCGCGAGGCTGCGCTTGCGGAAAATCGTGACGCGTTCGCGCCAGGGGACGATGCCGTCAGATGCGTCGGCATAGGCGGCGGCGCCCTGCATGATCTCGGGGGCGTCATCAGCCGACATGCTGCCATAGACATAGGTCCACCGGCCCGGGCCCGACAGCGCGATCGCCGCGCCATTGGCGCAGGCCGACAGGCATTCGACGGGAACGATACGCACGCCTTGGGGCAGGGTCTCGGCGGTCAGCGCCTGCAGCAGACGCAGGCCGGGCACGGGCTCGCCGTCGGGGACGGGCAGGCCGGCGCGGCATGTGATGCAGACATGCAAGGTGACTGTCATGCGCCCTTCATCCGTTATGGCGGCAGGGCGCGGGGGCGCGACATATGCCCCAAGCCCCAGCAGGAACACCCCGTCCGCCGGTCAATCCTTTGCGCGGGCAGGTCTCCCGGCTTGCGGATTCGGGCCTGTGGAGCCCACGGTCGTCCCGCCTTCCCGGCTTTTGGCCAGTGGCTTATGGGCGACCTTTCCGGTCACGGTCGCGGGGGCGGCTGCTTCCAGGCGGTTGCCTGTCGCATTCCCTCTTAGCCTGTCGTAGGACAGGAACCAGCGCCCCTTGTCTGTGCGCGCCCGGTCCCGACTTGTCAAGCAAAGGAGTGCCCGATGCCGACCGAAGACAACCTTCGCCATGCCGAGAAGATGGCCAGGATCAAAGCTGCGCGTGACCGGATGATGGCTGGAAAGCAGGGCGAAAAGGGACTGATCATCGTCCATACCGGCAAGGGCAAGGGCAAGTCCTCGTCCGGGTTTGGCATGATCCTGCGCTGCATCGCCCATGAGATGCCCTGCGCCGTGGTGCAGTTCATCAAGGGCTCATGGGACACGGGCGAGCGTCGGCTTTTGACCGGACATTTCGGCGATCTGTGCCAGTTTTATGCCATGGGCGAGGGGTTTACCTGGGAAACGCAGGACCGTGAGCGTGACATCGCCGCCGCCCGCGCCGGCTGGGAAAAGGCCAAAGAGCTGATCCGCGATCCCCGCATCCGTATGGTACTGCTTGATGAGATCAACATCGCCCTGCGCTATGATTATCTGGATCTGGACGAGGTGCTGGTCTTTCTGCGCAGCGAAAAGCAGCCGATGACCCATGTCGTGCTGACCGGGCGCAACGCCAGGCCGGAACTGATCGAGCTTGCCGATCTTGTAACAGAGATGGAACAGGTCAAGCATCCGTTCCGCGACGGTATCAAGGCCCAGCCGGGGGTAGAGTTCTAGGACGATGACCGAACCGCAGGACAAGCCAAAACTGCTTTCGGGCGGCAATCCGCAGATCCCAAAGGGATATGGCGAAGCCCCCGTTCGCGCCTATATCGACGCGCTGCCGGGATGGAAGCATCAGGTTGGCGAAAAGCTGGATCAGATCGTCACCCGCACCGTGCCGGGTGTGAAAAAGGCGGTAAAGTGGAATTCGCCTTTTTACGGGGTCGAGGAAGGGGTCTGGTTCCTCAGCTTTCACTGCATGACTAAATATATCAAAGTCGGCTTTTTTCGCGGCGCAGAGCTGGATCCGCTGCCGCCTGTCGCCTCGAAACAGCCCGACGTGCGCTATGTCCATATTCCCGAAGGTCCGTTCGACGAAAAGCAATTCGCCGATTGGGTGCTGCAGGCCAGCCATCTGCCGGGGCTGAAGATGTAAGGCCCTAGCGCCGCTGCCATTCGGGGGCGGTATTTTCCTGCCAGCCCCTGCGATGCAGCAATGGCGTGTCATCCTCAAACTCAGGCCAGCCGAGGCAGAGAAGGGCCGAGAACTCCCATTCAGGCGACACCTGCAAAAGCGCGGTGATCCGCTGGGGGTCGATGATCGAGACCATCCCCATCCCCAGATTGCGCGCCCGTGCCGCCAGCCATAGCGCCATGATTGCCATGGCGGTCGATTGTTGCAGCGTTTGCGGCATGGTTGCCCGGCCAAGGCCGTGCCCCTCAGAGGGGTCGAGACGGGTAAAGACGGCCAGCCACACCGGTGCGCGATCAAGACCTGCCAGTTTCAATGCATCATATTCCTGTCGCTGCTGGCCCCGATAGTGGCTGGCGGCCTCGGTATTGCAGCGTTGGAACTCGGCCCGGATCTGGTCGCGCAGAGCCGGGGTTTCGACGCGAACCACCCGCCAGGGACGAGAGTTGCCGACGGATGGCGCAAGCTCCATCGCGGCACGCAGTTCATCCAGCAGGGGTTCGGGCACAGGATCGGGGCGGAAATGGCGTATATCGCGGCGCCAGCGCAGGATGCGGTCCAGCGTGGCGCGATCTTCGGGGCCGAACTCCATCACGGTGTAGCGCAGATTGCGTTGTCGGGCAGGCCCTCGGCCCCGGCGCGGATGGCGACCGGGCGTTCGGGGACTGTCAGTTCGATAGCAAGCGGCTGGCCGCCGACGGTCAGGGGGCTGTGATCGTTGGCATTCAGTTCGACCCGCAGCTGATCGCCGGGCGCCAGCGACCCAAGGTGATGGGCGGGGCCATAAAGACGGGCGATCTTGGTGCCGTTCAGGTAAAGATGGGCGTGACCTTCACCCGCGCGGTGGGCCAGACCTGCATGTTCGGGTGCAAAGCAAAAGCCCTGCGCCTGCACGAACAGGTTCCAGCCGTTGACGCTGTCGGGTTCAAGCCGTGCCGAGGCAGTTGCGCTGCCAGCGGGCAGGTCGATGGCCGTGCCGTGGTGATGCGTCCCGGTCTGTGCGCCATGGCCATTGGCACCGTGGTCGTGGCCGTCCAGCGTGACACCATTCGCGGCGGCGATGACAAAGCCCATGCCGCCGCCGAAGATCAGACCGATCAGCAGCATCGGGATCGAGCGATCCATGTCACTATCCTTGTTCATAGGAACAGCCGGACGATGGCCGCCCGGCTGCGAATGCTTCATTCCCGATCAGGCCGCCTGTGGCACTGGGGCGCCCTGCGCCTCGCGCTGCCAGAGCCAGCCCGAAAGCAGCCCAAGCAGGGTCCATGCCATGGCGCCTACGCCTAGCGAGCGGCCGGCGAATTCGGCTGCCAGTTCGGGCGGGACGGGGCCGGCGTAACTGTCGGGCTGCGGTGCTCCGATCAGATGCGGCGCGATGATCAGGATGATTGCCGCGCCCCATGCCGCCCAGCCTTTGCCAAAGACGATCAGCCACAGGGCAAGCCCGGTCGCAACCGCCGTGCCAAGCCACCAGATCGCGCGAAGCTGCACATCAGCGGCGGCAACGCCCGGCACCTCGGGTGCAAGGCCAAAGGCCGGGGCAAGCTGCATGGTGACAAAACCTGCAAGCCCCCACAGCAGCCCCTGCCGGGCTGATACCGTATTTCCCTGCACCTCGGTCACCGCCATCAGTGCCACCAGCATCAGCCCGTAGCCCGCATAGACCATCATGGTGAACAGAACCGACAGCATGTTGCGGCTCCATTCAAACGGACCGAGGTCCTGATGGGCGCTGACGGTCTCGGCCCCGAAATGGGTCAGTTGGCCCGATTCATACAGTTCGGCATGCAGCAGCACCGGCTGCACGAACCAAAGCTGCAACAGGGCGGCAATCAGCCCTGCTGCAGCGCCAGCGATCAATCCGCTGGTCACTATGCGCGAAAACATCTCAGTGGCAGGGGAAGCCGACTGCGTGACGCGTGTCATGCGCGGCATCATGCAGGGTTTCGGCCTGCACCAGCCCCGACACAAAGATCAGCCCAAAGCCGATGGCAAACGCTGCAATGGCGGGAAGCAGGACCGAGCGCGCGCCTGCGGCGCTGCTGGTCGTCATGGTCTTTGCGGTCATTCTTGACCCTTTCCTGTAGTCGTCCAACCCGACGACGTTACGGTTTCATGCACCGGCAGGTCTCCTGGCTTGCGGGTCACAGCTGACGCCCGCCTTCCCGGCCATGACGGGCCAGTGGCGTGATGGGCGTCCGCTCTCCGCTCACAGTCGCGGGGGCGGCTGCGGATTTGGCACCGGATGTTCCGGGCCGCACCGCATTCCCTTTTGGGCCCCGATCAAGGGGCACCGATACGTGGGCATGTTAGCTGCGAGATCGCGCCGGCGGCAAGCGGAATCGGGTGCCGTCTCGTCGCAGGCCGGTCAGGGCGCGGGTGGCCAATCCACATCGACCCAGACCAGCCGATGCGCCGAGGCTTTCAGCGCGGCCTCGGCCAGTGGCCCCTCGGCAGGCCAGAAGACGCCAGAGCCCAGCACCTCTAACCCCTTGGCGGGCAGGACGTAATCGACGCGCAGGTTGCCCGGCGGACGGTCGTCGCGCCAGTCGCCGGTATCCAGCGCGGGGTCGCCCTTATGGTTGTCGTTCACGCCCCCCCTGGCCGCCGTCCCTCCGGTGCTGCGGGGCAGGGGGTCGGTGACATGGGCCATGATCCGGGCCAAAGCCTCGGGTCGGCCGTCGCCGTCCATCGGATCAAGGTTCAGATTTCCGGCAAGCACGAAGGGACCTTTGGGCAGATGGTGCAGCCAGAAGGCCAGTTCGTCGTGATTGCGCCGCCCGTTCAAATCTTCGGGGCCGTCAAAGACCGGAGGGGTTGCTGACATAGCCAGCAGGTGCAGCGGCTGATCCGCAATGGTGATTTCAGCATCCCAATGCGCGGTCGAGGACAGGCGCCGCGCCGCCTCGACCTCGGGCGGCAGGGGCGGCATCAGGTTGCCGGGCAGATCGCGCCACAGGAAACCACTGTAATCCCGGACTGAGCCTATCGGGTGGCGCGACAGGATCGCCATACCGCCCTGACCGGTGAAATTGCCAAACCCCTGCGCATCATCTGCTGTGCCAAGCCGTCCGTCGGCGTTCAGATCCAGCCCGGTCGCCATGCCGGAATTTGGGCGTGCTGCAAGACGGTGGGGATAATCCAGCCCCGCCTTGGCCAGCCTTGCGGCAAATGCATCCAACGCCCTGCTGTCGTAGTCCCAGTCGAAATCGGTCAGCAAAAGGATATCGGGCCGTGTCTCGGCGATGACGCGGATTACGGCGTCAATCTGGCTGTCCTTGCGGGTCAGATCGCGCAGCAATAACCCCGGCCCGTCGCGTGACAGGCCGGGGCTATAGGTGGCGATCCGCAAAGGCTCTGCCAGCGTGCCCTGGGCCAGCGCGAGGATCAGCGCCAGCCCGGCGAAAGCATTCAGACCCAAGGCCGGCTCTGTTGCATCTGCGCCTCGAACGTGTCGATCGACGCGGACTTTTCCATGGTCAGGCCGATATCGTCCAGCCCGTTCAGCAGGCAATGTTTGCGGAAGGGGTCGATGTCGAAGCCAAAGCTTTGCCCGTCCGAAGTGGTGACGGTCTGGTTTTCAAGGTCGATGGTCATGCGGGCGTTGGCGCCTTTGCGGGCGTCCTCCATCAGCACGTCCACCGCCTCTTGCGGCATGACGATGGGCAGGATGCCGTTCTTGAAGCAGTTATTGTAAAAGATGTCGGCAAAGCTGGTCGAGATGACCGCGCGGATGCCAAAGTCCAGCAGTGCCCAGGGCGCATGCTCGCGCGACGAGCCGCAGCCAAAGTTATCCCCGGCGACGATGATTTCCGCGCTGCGATAGGCGGGCTGGTTCAGCACGAAATCGGCGATCTCGGTGCCGTCGGGATTGTAGCGCATCTCGTCAAACAGGTTCTTGCCCAGACCCGAACGATGGATCGTCTTGAGGAACTGTTTGGGGATGATCATGTCGGTGTCGATATTGACCAGCGGCATGGGGGCCGCGATGCCGGTCAGGGTGGTGAACTTGTCCATGTGTTGATCCTCGCGAATTGACTGGGGGAGTGCGTCCCCGTTAACCCAAGCCGGCTGGGCGCATAGCACCACGACGAAACGGGTCCTTCAGATGTTTTTTGGATTTTCGAGCTTTCACGACCTGCGTGCCTGCATCGCCCGCGACTGGACCCCAAAGATCGGGGACCCCGGGTTCACCGGTTGGCTGACGGTTCTGTCCTATCTTGTCTGCCTGTGGCTGGCGGTGCTGGTACTGCGCCGTCGTCCGGCGGGTGCCGCACGCAAATTGTGGCTGGTCATTGCCGGGTTGATGGCCTTTCTGGCCCTGAACAAACAGCTGGATCTGCAAACTGCGCTGACCGCTGCGGGGCGGTGCGTGGCGCGGGCGCAGGGCTGGTATGACAGCCGCTATATCGTGCAGCTGGCCTTTATCGCCGGGCTGGTTCTGGGGGCCGTTCTGGCGCTGATCTGGGCGACGAAAGCCTTGCGCGGACACATGAGCCACAACCGCCTGGCCCTGCTGGGTCTGGCGGTGCTGTGCTGCTTTGTGCTGGTGCGCGCGGCTGGCTTTCATCATGTGGACAGGCTGATCAGTGCCGATTTTGCGGACATGAAGTTCAATTTCTGGCTCGAGAACGCGGGGCTTGTGCTGATTGCCCTTAACGCGCTGATGCTGTTGCGGCGGGGCCGCTAAGGACCCCGCCCAAGCGATCAGACCGTCTCGGTCAGAAACTCGCGCACATCGGTCAGATGACCGCGAATGCCCGCCGCTGCCGCCATGACCGGCGACATCAGGTGGGTGCGGCCACCACGGCCCATGCGGCCCTCAAAGTTGCGGTTCGAGGTCGCGGCGCAGCGTTCGCCGGGGGCAAGCTGGTCGGGGTTCATGCCCAGACACATCGAACAGCCGGCCAGACGCCATTCAAAGCCGGCGTCGATAAAAATCTTGTCCAGCCCCTCTTCCTCAGCCTGCATCCGCACCAGACCCGAGCCGGGCACGACCATGCCGCGCACACCCGGCGCCAGTTTCTGTCCCCTGAGGATCGAGGCCGCGGCGCGCAGATCCTCGATCCGGCCATTGGTGCAGGACCCGATAAAGACCGCGTCGATCTTGATTTCGTTCAGCGGGGTGCCCGGTTTCAGACCCATGTAGTCAAGGCTGCGGCGCACGGCCTCGACCTTGCCGCCTTCGAAATCCTCGGGCGCGGGGACGTTGGCGGAGATCGGCAGAACGTCCTCGGGCGAGGTGCCCCAGGTCACGACCGGGGCGATGTCCTCGGCGCGGATGGTGATGACTTTGTCCCAATGCGCGCCTTCGTCGGAATACAGGGTTTTCCACCAGGCCAGCGCGGCCTCCCACGCGGCGCCTTTCGGCGCGTGCGGGCGGCCCTTGACGTATTCAAAGGTCTTTTCGTCAGGGGCGATCAGGCCGGCGCGGGCGCCACCTTCGATCGCCATGTTGCAGACGGTCATCCGGCCTTCCATCGACAGGTCGCGGATCGCTTCGCCGCAATATTCGATGACATAGCCGGTGCCACCAGCCGTGCCGGTGTGGCCGATGATCGACAGCGTAATGTCCTTGGCGGTCACACCGGGGCGCAGCTTGCCGGTGATCTCGACCTTCATGTTCCTGGACTTTTTCTGGATCAGCGTCTGGGTGGCCAGAACATGCTCGACCTCAGAGGTCCCGATGCCGTGGGCAAGCGCACCAAAAGCGCCATGGGTCGCGGTATGGCTGTCGCCGCAAACCACGGTCATGCCGGGCAGGGTCCAGCCCTGTTCGGGGCCGACGATGTGAACGATGCCCTGACGGATGTCGTTCATCGGGTAGTAGTTCAGCCCGAATTCGCGGGCGTTCTTGTCCAGTTCAGCGACCTGGATACGGCCCTCGGGGTTTTCGATGCCGTTCACGCGGTCGGCGGTGGTCGGGACGTTGTGGTCCGGCACGGCGATGGTCTGGTCGGGGCGGCGCACCTTGCGCCCGGCCATGCGCAGGCCCTCGAATGCCTGGGGCGAGGTCACCTCATGCACGAGGTGGCGGTCAATATAGAGGATGCAGGTCCCGTCATCAGAACGCTCGACCACATGGGCGTCAAAGATTTTGTCGTACAGGGTGCGGGGCGCGCCCGCGTTGGTGTTGCCGGTCATGGCTGTCTCTTTTCTGGAAGACTAGCTGGGAAAAGGCGAAATTCGGGCCGCAGCAGGCGGCAGGGCGCGCGCAGGCGCCCGCGCCCGTCAAAGTCGGGCGGTGACGGACAGGGTTTCCCCGTAGAACCGACCCGGCAGGCGGGCACGGTCATGGATGTCGAAATAGACGAATCCTCGCATGCGCCCAGTAATAGGTTCATTTGCCCGTGTGTTCAATCATGTTCAACCGCTCTACACGGGGCTGTTAATTCCATCTCAGCAGTTTGGCCCTATCTTCCACGGCAAATGAGTCGGGAAGGGACCGGTCATGCTGATTCGCTTTGTCCTGCGGGCGATCCCGCTGATCTGCGTGGCGATTTTCGCGCTGGCGGTGCATGTCACCCACACACCGGCGGAACGTGCGCGGGAAATGGCACATCTGGCAAACAGGCCGCTGACCTGGGCGGCGGGGCAGGTGCGCTGCGCCGATCCCTGGGGCAATCTGCCAGTTTCTGCCTGTCCCGGCGGTATTGAGGCCCAGAAAACCGACGTCCCCTCATTGAGCGGACGGAATTCCGTGCTAAATTAATAAGACCCCGGCGCCGGGGGAGATCGGCGTGATGACCGGAGGATGAACCCCTGTCCAATACCGTCTCGCCGGCTACCACGCCGGCTGCGACCACCGCGGATTCCCAGCTGACGAGCGATCAGCTACTAAGCCGCATTCTTGCTTCGCTTGACGACGACAAGGCCGAGGATGTCGTGACCATCGACCTGCGCGGTCGCTCGGCCATGGCTGATCACATGGTGATCGCTTCGGGCCGGAACGCGCGCCAGGTAGCCTCGATCGCTGAAAAGCTGGTCGATCGGCTAAAGCAGCAATCCGGCCGCTCTGCCCGAATCGAGGGGAAAGAGACCGGCGATTGGGTGCTGATCGACACCGATGACGTGATCGTGCACGTATTCCGCCCCGAGGTCCGGGAATTCTATCAGCTGGAAAAGATGTGGATGCCGGCTGATGCGCTGCGTTCGGCCACGCTGGACCGGATGCGTGCCGAACACGCCGCCGGACAGACAGGCAAGCCCGAGAACTGACATATGCGCATGGTCATTGCCGCGGTCGGGCGGCTGCGGCAGGGCCCCGAGGCGAAGCTTGTCGCCGATTATCTTGAACGTCACGCCAAGGCGGGCCGCGCCTTGGGTTTGCCGCCCGTCACCCTGGCCGAGGTCGAGGACAAGCGCGGCGGCGGCATGGCCGCCGAGGCGGCGCTGCTTTCCAAAGTCATCCCCGAAGGTGCCGCGCTGGTGGTGCTGGATGAGCGCGGGCAGATGCTCAGCTCTCCTGAGTTAGCCAGCCGAATCGCCGGCTGGCGCGATCAGGCGCGGGATGTGGCCTTTGTGATCGGCGGGGCAGATGGCATCGACCCCATGTTGCGCGACCGTGCTGATCTGGCGATCAGCTTTGGCCGGATGGTCTGGCCGCATATGCTGGTCCGGGTGATGCTGACCGAACAGATCTATCGCGCCACCACCATCCTTGCAGGCAGTCCCTATCACCGGGAATGATCTGTCCCCCCACCTGATGGGGACAACCGCCCGGCCCGTCAGGAGCAGGGCTCGACCCAGTTGTCGATGATCTCGACCGCCTCGTCGGCGCTTTCGACAAAGCTGATCAACTCCAGATCCTCGGGGCTGATGGTACCCGCCTTGGCCAGCGCCTCCCAGTTGATGACCTCGTTCCAGAACTCGGACCCGAACAGGATGAAGGGCACGCGTTTCATGCGCCCGGTCTGGATCAGGGTCAGCGCCTCGAACATCTCGTCCATGGTGCCAAAGCCGCCGGGGAAGATCGTCACCGCCTTGGCCCGCATCAGAAAGTGCATCTTGCGGATCGCGAAATAATGGAAGTTGAAGCACAGATCCGGCGTCACATAAGCGTTCGGAGCCTGCTCATGCGGCAGCACGATTGACAGGCCGATCGAGGTGCCACCGGCCTCATGTGCGCCAAGGTTGCCGGCCTCCATCACCCCAGGACCGCCACCGGTGCAGATCACATTCTCGGCGCCATAGCTTTTCAGGCTGCGCTCGGTCATCAGCCGGGCAAAGCGCCGCGCCTCGTCATAGTAATGCGACAGGGCGGCCAGCGTCGGCGTGCGGGCCGTCTCGCGCTGATCGGGTGCCGGGATCCGGGCACCGCCGAACATCACCACGGTCGAGCGGATGCCGCGCGCATCCATGATCATCTGCGGTTTCAGCAGCTCAAGCTGCAGCCGGACCGGACGCAGCTCTTCGCGCAGCAGGAACTCGGTATCAGTAAAGGCCAGCCGATAAGCCGGTGCGCGCGTCTGCGGCGTATCGGGGGTGGTCCTGGTTACCTGGACATCCTGATGGCTGTCACGGAACGGATTGCTGCGCTCTTCAAACTCTGTCATCCAAACCTCTGGCACGGACTGCCGCACATTGCGCGGCCGCAGCCCTCGGCTTATAGCCCTTGGTCAGGAGTTTCCACCGTTGAGAGGCCAGACCATGTCGAATGACGCCCTTGAAGCCGCCATCGAAGCCGCCTGGGAGAACCGTGACCAGATCACCCCGGCCACCAGGGGCGAGGTCCGCGACGCCATCGAGGCGACGCTGGAGGCACTGGACAAGGGCGTGCTGCGCGTCGCCGAAAAACGTGACAATAACGACTGGCATGTCAATCAATGGGCGAAAAAGGCGGTGCTGCTGGGCTTTCGCCTGAAGGATATGGAGATCCACAGCGGCGGCCCGCAGGGCGGTACCTGGTGGGACAAGGTAGACAGCAAATTCGCCAGCTGGGGCGAAGCCCAGTGGAAAGAGGCGGGCTTTCGCGCCGTGCCGAACTGTGTCGTCCGCCGCTCGGCCTATATTGCCAGGGGCGCGGTGCTGATGCCCAGCTTTGTGAACCTGGGCGCCTATGTCGATGAAGGTACCATGGTTGATACCTGGGTCACCGTCGGCTCTTGCGCGCAGATCGGCAAGAACGTGCACCTGTCGGGCGGCGTTGGCATTGGCGGCGTGCTGGAGCCCATGCAGGCCGGTCCGACCATCATCGAGGACAACTGCTTTATCGGCGCCCGCTCCGAGGTGGTCGAAGGCGTGATCGTGCGCGAAGGTTCTGTCCTCGGCATGGGCGTGTTTATCGGCAAATCGACCAAGATCGTGGACCGCGAAACCGGCGAGGTCACCTATGGCGAGGTTCCGGCGGGTTCAGTCGTCGTCTCGGGTTCGCTGCCGTCCAGGAATGGCGTGAACCTGTATTGCGCGGTGATCGTCAAGCGCGTCGATGCGCAGACCCGTTCAAAAACCTCGATCAACGAGCTTTTGCGCGATTGATCCGCCAATCCGGCCGCGTCGCATACACCAAGTTGCGAGGCGGCCGTGAACCGAAGCCGGGTTTGTGCGTTCTGTCCGCATGACATCTTGAAAGCGGAGGTATCACATGCAGGGTTTGGGTTGGCTGGCGGCGATCATCGTCGGTGGTCTGGCGGGCTGGATCGCCAGCAGCATCATGAAGGCCGATACGGGGATCATCCTCAACGTCATCCTTGGCATCGTCGGCGCGGTGGTCGGCAATGCGCTTCTGGGCCTTGTCGGGCTGAATGCGCAGGCGGGCAGCTGGCTTGCCCAGGGCGTGGCGGGACTGGTCGGCGCGGTGCTGCTGATCTGGCTTTATCGCGCGGTCGCGGGTTAGGGCGCCCGCACGAAAACAGGAAAGGGGGGTGGATTTTCCGCCCCCTTTTCTTTGGGGTCAGGCGGTGAAATCCGCCGTCTGTGCGCCGGTCACGCGGATCAGGTCCTGTGGCGTAATGGAGAACACATGGCGTGGTGTGCCAGCCGCCGCCCATACGGTCGAAAACTCCAGCAGGCGCGGGTCTATCCATGCCTCAAGCGGGCGCAGATGCCCGACCGGCGCCACACCGCCGATGGCAAAGCCGGTCTCGGCGCGGATCAGTTCGGCATCGGCCTTGCCCAGCTTTTGTCCCGCGACCGCAGTTGCCTTGGCCGGATCGACCCGGTTGCCGCCTGCAGTCAGGAACAGCACGACATGGCCGCTGTCCTCGCCCCGGAAAATGATGGATTTGGCAATCTGATCGACCTCGCAGCCGATTGCTGCAGCCGCGCCTTCGGCGGTGCGGGCGCTGTCGTCGGTCTCGCGGATCTCGGCGGTCAGGTCCGCCTCTTGCAGTGCGGTGCGCACCCGCCGCAAGCTCTTGCTCATTGCCTCCTCCATCTGTTTCGGGCGATATGACCGCAAGTTGGCGCAAAGGAAAAGCCATGCAACAGGTTTATACGCTTCTGGTCGAGGTCGGGCGCGCTGCAGAGGACGGGCTGCCCGAAGGTGCGACCGGCGCGGCGCTGGTCTGCTACGCATCGGGCAAGGACGAAGATGAGGCGGTGCGCGAGACCGTCGCCATCCTGAAACAGGCCGGCCTTGCACCGCTGGAGGTCACCGGCCACGGCACGATCGAAGAGCGTCTGGCCGAGGGGCATGAGATCTCCGACGAAGAACGCGCCCTGATGGAGCGTGCCCGCCAAGAGAATGCCGTCATCGTCGCGCAGATGGAGACGCTCTATGACCACGAGGACTGATCCGCCCCTATCCAGCCGGCCCATGCTGGGTTAGACTGACCGAAACCAGAACAAAAGCACGGAACGGACAGGCAGAATGACCAGACGCATCATGCGCATTGCGACCGCCGCCCTGCTGATCGGCACGCTGGCCGGTTGTGGCGTTTCGCTGAACAGGACCCCCGGCGCGGTTGGCGGCAATTTCAGCGGGTTGCCCACAGCGGGAGGGCAGGGTTCTGAGGCAGGTTTCCAGAACTGGGTGCAAAGCTTCCGCCCGCGCGCGCTGGCTGCCGGGATCTCGCCCACGGTCTTTGACAGCGCCATGGCGGATGCCCATTATCAGCCCAGCCTTGTCGCTCTTGATCGCAAGCAGAGCGAATTTACCAAGCCGATCTGGGAATATCTCGACGGTGCCATCGGGACGCGCGGCGCGACCGGTCGCAGCAAGGCCGCGCAATATGCAAGCACACTGTCGGCAATTGAATCCCGCTATGGCGTCCCACGTGAAATCGTGCTGGCGGTCTGGGGGATGGAATCGAACTTTGGCGTCAATCGTGGCAATACCCGCATCGTGCCGGCACTGGCAACGCTGGCCTATGACGGCCGCCGGGGTGAGTTCTTTGCGGGTGAGCTGGTCGCCGCGCTGCGCATCATCCAGTCCGGCGATGTCGACAGCGCCCATATGGTCGGCAGCTGGGCGGGGGCCATGGGCCATACGCAGTTCATGCCGTCATCCTTCCTTGCCCATGCGGTAGACTTTAACGGGGACGGCCGCCGCGACATCTGGTCGAACGATCCGACCGACGCGCTGGCCTCGACCGCAAGCTATCTGCGCCAGAACGGCTGGCGTTCGGGTCAAAGCTGGGGCGCTGAGGTGATCCTGCCTCCGGGCTTTGACTTCAACCAGACCGGTAAATCGGTGCAGCATTCCGGCAGCCAATGGGCGTCTATGGGTGTGCGCACGGTCAGCGGCGCGCCGGTGCCTTCGGGTTCGATCCTGGCCCCGGCGGGTGCGCGCGGTCCGGCCTTCCTGATCACCGGGAATTTCCGCGCCATCCTGAAATACAATGCCTCGGACAGCTATGCGCTGGCCGTTGCCTATCTGGGTGAGGCCATCGCCGGCCGTCCCGGCATTCAGGGCAACTGGCCGCGCGGAGACCGCACCCTGTCAAACACCGAAAAGGCCGAGATCCAGCGCCTGCTGATGGCCAAGGGCTTTGACACCGGCGGGGTGGACGGCAAACTGGGGAGCCAGTCGACCGAGGCCATCAAGGCCTTCCAACGCTCGCGCGGTGTGACGCCTGACGGCTATGCCGATACCCGCTTGCTGGCGATGCTGCGAGGCTGAGAGCGCGGAACCAGCGGTCATTACCTGCGGTGTGGCCTTGGTGCGGGGGCGGCAGGACCGCCCCTTGGCGAATCAGGGGCTAAGCAATCCGCAGGTGGCGTTTCTCCATACCAGAACATCCGAAAGAATCGGGCGCCTGTGACCCTGGCCTGACATGATGGCGCCGGGATGACGGCAAGGTCATGTATATGCGCGGCATATCCGGTGTGTGCGCTATCGCAGCGAACGCGGCTTATCCCCATTGACACAGGGAATACGGCGATCACTTCGCCGACGATCCCGAACCGGCCCGCTTATCCCGGCGTATGCCGGGAACACTATGAAAACGGGCAGGCCGGTCCCGGGCTGGCGGATTATCCCCGCACATCGGGGACGCGCTTTCTTGATGCGGGTCTGAAGGTTGTGACCAGTCCATCCCCGTGCAGGCGGGAAAACCCTTTCCGATCCGACCCAAAGCAAGCCCGCCCGTCCCCGGACGGACTGCCTTCAAGCCAGAATTTCGCGGAAATCGGCGAGGACGCGGGCATAGACCTCGCGCTTGAAGGGTACGATGTTCACGATCAGGTCCGAGGCCCGCATCCACTGCCACCGGTCGAACTCCGGGTGTTCGGTCTCAATACGGATGGCGTCGTCGGCACCGTGAAAGCGCATGGCAAACCATTTCTGCTTTTGCCCGCCGTATTTGCCCTTCCAGACCTTGCCCAAAAGCTCGGGCGGCAGGTCATAGGTCACCCAGTCCGGGGTTTCGGACACCACCTCGACCAGATCGGGGGTGACGCCGGTTTCCTCGACCAGCTCGCGCAACGCGGCCTCGCGCGGGGTTTCGCCCTTGTCGATGCCGCCCTGAGGCATCTGCCAGGCGGGGCCGGGATTGTCGATGCGCTGCCCGGCAAAAATCAGCCCGGCGGGGTTGATCAGCACCACCCCCGCACAGGGACGATAGGGCAGGCCCGACGGGCCGAGCAGCTCTGTGCTCATTCGGCCTTCGCCCCCTCCTGACCCGAATCCTCGCCGGTATTGGCGGGTTTCGCGGCCTCGGGCACGGCCTGGGCGTGGTAATCCACGGCAGCGAGCCCCTTGAGGATGTCGACGGCATAGGCCAGCTGGTAGTCCTCTTCCCGCAGTTTTGCGGTGGCGGCGACCTGCTTGGCCTCTTCCTCGATCTGCTTGCGCTCTTCGTCGCTGATCGAATCGTTGTTCAGCGCCCCGCGCAGATCGGCTTCCGAGCTGAGGAATTTCGACTCGGTCAGCGGCTTGTTGGCCTCATCCTCGTCCTTGGGCTTGGGTGCCGGCTGCTCGACGATGATGTCGGGCTGGATGCCAAGGGCCTGAATCGAACGGCCCGAGGGCGTATAATAGCGTGCCGTCGTCAGCCGGATGGCGCTGTCCGAAGTGACCGGCATCACCGTCTGGACCGAGCCTTTGCCAAAGCTCTTGGTGCCCACGACGATGGCACGGCGGTGATCCTGCAGCGCGCCGGTGACAATTTCCGAGGCCGAGGCCGAGCCGCCGTTGATCAGCACGACCATCGGTTTGCCCTGCGCCAGGTCGCCGGTTTTGGCATTCCATCGCTCGCTGTCCTCGGTTTTGCGGCCGCGGGTCGAGACGATCTCGCCGCGGTCAAGGAATGCGTCCGAAACCTCGATCGCCTGGTTCAGCAGACCGCCGGGGTTGTTGCGCAGGTCCAGCACAAAGCCCGTGACCTTCTCGATGCCGCCCGCATCCTCGATAGCCTTTGCCATCTCAGTCTTGAGCGTCGAGAAGGTTTCGTCGTTGAAGGTGGTGACGCGCAGGACGACGGCATGGCCCTCGATGCGGGTTTTGACCACCGTCAGCTTGATGACGTCGCGGGTGATGGTCAGATCAAAGGGCTCTTTTTCGCCCTCGCGCAGAATGGTGATCTTGATTTCCGAACCAACCGGGCCGCGCATCTTTTCGACCGCCTCGTCCAGGTTCAGGCCCATCAGCGATTCGCCGTTCACATGGGTGATGTAATCACCGGCCTTGACGCCGGCCTCGGCTGCCGGGGTGTCGTCGATGGGCGAGATGACCTTGACCAGCCCGTCCTCTTGCCCGACCTCGATCCCAAGGCCGCCAAAGCTGCCACGGGTCTGGGTCTGCATGTCGTCGTAATCCTTGGCCGACAGGAACGAGCTGTGCGGATCAAGCGAGGTCAGCATACCGTTGATCGCTGCCTCGATCAGCTTCTTGTCGTCCACCTGTTCGACGTAATCGGCACGGACGCGCTCGAACACATTGCCGAACAGGTCAAGCTGTTCATAGACCGAGGCGTTCTTGCCGGATTCCTGCGCGACCAGGGGACCCGCGAATTGGGTGGCGACGGTGATGCCCGCAAGCGTGCCGATCGCCCCTGCCAGAAGATAATGTCTCATTCGGTTCCGTCCTGCCCGGTTGCGTTGCTGCGGTCCATGCCGTTCGTGGCTTCTCCGACGATTGGATTCATCATGAACCACTCGGCCGGGTCCAGTGTTTCCTTGCCGTTGCGAAGTTCAACATAGAGTGTCTCGCTCTGTCCAGCGCCACCTCCGGCTGCGGCATTGGCGACAAACTCGGCGCCGAACTCTTGCGCGGGGGGTTCCTGTCCGCCCATCAGACCAACCGGTTCGCCCGCCGCCAGCACGTCGCCCGTCTCGCCAAAGACCTGCGCCAGACCGGCAAATATCATCAGATACCCGCGTGCGGGCTCAACGATCATCACATTGCCGTAATCAAGCAAAGGTCCGCGATAGCGGATGGTGGCGGGCCAGGGGGTCGTGACAAGCGCGGCGGGGGCGGTCGCGATGACCAGTCCCGGCCTGCGTACACCGGCGGCATCGGGTTCATCATAGCGATGCAGTACCCTGCCCAGCACCGGCAGGGGCAGGCTGCCCTGTGCACCCTCGAAATCGGCCATGGGCGCGCCGACGTCCTGTTCCATGCCGACGATGCCCGAGGCAAAGGCCTCCAGCGTGTCGGCCGATTGCACCAGTGCCGTCAGCTCCTTGGGGTCCTCGCCAAAGCGCACCGGCAGGTTTGAACGGTCGGTAACCGCCGAGGCAAGCAGCCGCCGCGCCTCTTGCACCTGCCCAAGCCCCTGCGCCAGCGTGTTCGCGGCGCTAAGCTGGATGGCGCGCACGGTGCGGATTTCCTCAAGCTTTTGCTGCATGCTGCGGGCCTCGGCCTCAAGTCCCGGTGCAACCGAGGACAGGATCATTCCTGCCCGGGCCGAGGATTCCGGTCCGGCGGGATGCAAAAGCAGCATGGTTTCGGGTGATTTCTGCATCGACGTCATCACGCCCAGCACCCGGCCCAGCCGTTCGCGGCGCGAATCGAATTCGGTGCGGATCTCTTGTTCGCGGATACCGGCACGACGCAGCCCCTCGCGCAGCGCCGAGAGGCCCTGCTCATAGGCGCGGATCATGCGGGTCAAAGAGGCAACCTGATCGTCCTCGGTCAGGGCCTCGTCCAGCTGGCTGACCGCCTCGCGCAGCATGTTGGCTGCCTCGGCGGCCTGCTCTGCCGCATCATTCAGTTGCGAATCGCCCTGTCCCGGAGTTGCCGGCTGAGCCGGGGCGATCGAGCCGATGGCCAAAGCCATCAGCACCGGCAGGAACAGCCATGGTTTCATGCGCGCTCGATCAGTGATGTGCCGGTCATTTCGGGCGGCAGGTCCAGACCCATCAGGTCAAGCACCGTGGGCGCGACTTCGGCCAGCCGGCCATTGCGCAGCCTTGCCCCCTTTGGGCCGCCAAAGACGATCACCGGTACCGGGTTGGTGGTATGGGCGGTGTGCGGGCCGCCGGTTTCGGGGTCGATCATCGTTTCGCAATTGCCGTGATCGGCGATGACCACCGCCGCGCCGCCAGCTTTCTCCAGCGCCGCCAGCATCATGCCCAGCCCCTGGTCCACCGCCTCGCAGGCGCGGATTGCGGCGGGCAGGCTGCCGGTATGGCCGACCATGTCAGGGTTGGCATAGTTCACGACGATCAGATCATAGCCCGCGCCAATCGCCTCGACCAGTTTGGCGCTGACCTCGGGTGCGGCCATCTCGGGGGCAAGATCATAGGTCGCGACCTTGGGGCTGTTCGGCATAAAGCGGTCCTCGCCCGGTTCGGGCGTTTCCTTGCCGCCGTTCAGAAAGAAGGTGACATGGGGGTATTTCTCGGTCTCGGCCAGACGGAACTGCCGCAGACCCTTTTGCGCCACCCAGGCGCCCAGCGTGTTCACAACCGGCCGCTTGGGATAGGCGGCAGTCATATATTCGTCATGTCTGGCCGAATAATCGACCATGCCAAGCAACGCCGCCCATTCTGGCCGCCGTCCGGTGTCAAAGGCCGAGAAATCCGGCTGGCCGATGGCGGCAAGGATTTCTCGCGCGCGGTCAGCGCGGAAGTTGAGGCAGAAGAACCCGTCATTGTCCCGCGCCCCGGCGTAATCCCCGATCACGGTCGGTTCGATGAATTCGTCGGTTTCGCCGCGGGCATAAGCCTCGGCCACGGCGTCGGCCGCATTTGCGGCGTGCAGCCCCTCGCCGCGGATAATGGCGGCATAGGCGCGCGAGACGCGTTCCCACCGATTATCGCGGTCCATGGCGTAATAACGACCGATGACAGTGCCGATACGCGCTGCCTGGGGCATCCGGCCCAGCAGGTCAGCCATAAAGCCCGAGGCCGATTCAGGCGCCACGTCGCGGCCATCTGTCACCGCGTGGATGACGACCGGCACCCCTTTGTCAGCGATGGCCCGCGCTGCGGCAAGCACATGCTCAAGATGGCCATGCACCCCGCCGTCCGAGATGACACCCATCAGATGGGCAGTGCCACCCGAGGCCTTGAGCTTGCGGATGAACTCGCCAATCGCCGGGTTTTCGTAAAAGCTGCCATCCTCGATTGCGAGGTCGATCTGACCCAGATCCATGGCTACGACCCGGCCCGCGCCGATATTGGTATGCCCGACCTCAGAGTTACCCATCTGGCCTTTCGGCAGACCGACATCCGGGCCAAAGGTCACCAGCCGCGCATGCGGGCAGTCGTGCATCAGCCGGTCGAAATTCGGCGTCCTCGCCTGATCGGGTGCGCTCTGCTCGGGCCGGTCGGAAATGCCCCAGCCATCGAGGATGCACAGGACGACGGGTTTCGGACGGTTCGGCTGGGTCATGCGGCACCTCTTACGCGGGTCGTCACGCTTCTACGACCGCAGGCGGCGGGGGGCAAGCTTGGGCTGGGTCGTGGTGGAATCGTGATGAGAGCCAAGCCCGGTGCGAGTCATTGCCGCAACGGTTCTGCGGGATGAAAAGGCACGGACCGGACAGTTTCAGGCCCCGGCCCCGGCTTCGGCAGCGATCTGGGCGGCAGATTTCCGGCCCCGTTCAGTTGCGGATTTCAGCTGGCCGCAGGCGGCCATGATATCCTCGCCTCTGGGCGTGCGGATGGGCGAGGCATAGCCTGCCTTGTGCACAATATCGGCAAACGCCTCGATCCGGTCCCAACTGGAACGACGATAGGGCGAACCGGGCCATTCGTTGAACGGGATCAGGTTCACCTTGGCCGGGATGCCGCGGATCAGCTTGACCAGCCGGCGTGCGTCGTCGTCGCTGTCGTTCACGCCGTCCAGCATCACATATTCAAAGGTGATGCGTTCCGAATTCGACAGGCGGGGGTATTCGCGCAACGCGTTCAACAGCACCTCGATGTTCCACTTGCGGTTCACCGGGACCAGCCGGTTGCGCACATCGTCCGTGGTGGCGTGGAAACTGACGGCCAGAAGGCAGCCGATCTCTTCTGCGGTGCGGGCAATCTCGGGCACGATGCCGCTGGTCGACAGGGTGATGCGGCGGCGCGACAGGCTGATGCCTTCGCCGTCCATCACCACCTTCATCGCGTCGCGCACGTTTTCAAAGTTATACAGCGGCTCGCCCATGCCCATCAGCACGACGTTCGACACCAGCCGCGTTTCATCCTTGGGGGCGCCGGGCTGGGGCCATTCGTCCAGATCGTCGCGGGCGACCATGACCTGACCGACGATTTCGCCCGCCGTCAGGTTGCGCACCAGTTTCTGCGTGCCGGTGTGGCAGAAAGAACATGTCAGCGTGCAGCCTACCTGGCTTGAGATGCACAGCGTGCCGCGCCCTTCCTCGGGGATATAGACCGTTTCGACCTCATGCCCGCCAGCGATGCGCAGCAGGTATTTGCGCGTGCCATCAGCGCTGACCTGGCGGGTGACGATCTCGGGCACCGCGATTTCGAATTTCCCGGCAAGCAGGGCGCGATAATCCTTGGCCAGATTGGTCATCAAGGCAAAGTCACGCACGCCCCAGTGATAGACCCATTGCCAGATCTGGCCAACGCGCATGCGGGCCTGACGCTCGGGCGTGCCAGCCTCGATCAGGGCATCGTGCAGCTGGTCGCGGGTCAGCCCGATGATATTGACACGACCCGTCTCGGGCAGCTTGCGCGGGATGGTCAGCAGGTCCTGAGTTATCGGGGCGGCAGTCGGGGCGTTCATAGGCTGGAGTGTCCGGGCGGGGAAAGGCGATAGGCCTATATAGTGCAAGGCGGCCCAAAAGAAAACAGGGGCCCGGGCCCCTGTCTTGTCTTTGTCCGCTACTGTGGCCGCTGCTTACTTGCAGGCGGCCTGCGCCTTGTTCGTCGCAGCGGTGATGCCCGACAGGCTGAACGTGTCCTTGGTGACCGTCCCGCGCGAGGAACGTCCGGTCACGACCGCCGAAGAACCGGCGCGCAGGGCGCTGATCAGTTTGCTGTCATCAGCGGGAGAGCCGGTCCACGCGCTTTCCCCTTCGGTGAACAGCTTGAAGACCTGACCACCGATATTCACCTCGACCGCCGAATCCGGAGCGAAGGGATAGCCGCCCGAAAAGGACACTTCGCCCGACTGGCCGGGACGATAGGCGACGTAAAGGCGGATATCGCCGCGTGTCACCTCTTTGGGATTGCCGCTTGAGTCGAGGTTCTGGGTCGATTTCGGTGCCGACACGGCCCAGCATTCCTTGGGGCTGCTCGCCGAAAAGACGGTCCAGTCGCCCTCGGTCCCGATCACATTCGTCGAGTCCTGGGCCAGGACCGGCGAAGACGCGGCGATTGCGAGTGCGGCGGCTGCCGCTGCGGCGCGCGGCGCGAATTTCAACATGCTCTGGCCTCCTGCCATGGTCCGGTTCAATCCGGCTTGTTGCCGATGATGGTGGCGTTTTCAACCATCTGGGGGCAAGATAATGCGAAAAGGAAGCCGTGAAAAACCCCCGTTTGCGGAAAATCGCGCGATTGTCAGAGGAAAATGCACCCATGACCGCAGCCAGACTGATCGAATTGTGGCGAGGCGGCATGTGCGAAAGCAGCCATATGGGCCATGTGGTGATCGCTGATGGCGATGGTATCGTCGAAGCCTGGGGCAATCCCGGCACCGTGATCTACCCCCGTTCTTCCTGCAAAATGATCCAGGCGCTGCCCCTTGTCGAAAGCGGTGCAGCCGATGCGGCATGGCTGAACTCTGAACAACTTGCGCTGGCCTGCGCCAGTCATAATGGCGCGCGTCAGCATGTCGAGCGGGTCGAAAGCTGGCTTGCCGCGCTGGGGCTTGAGGACAGCGATCTGCGCTGTGGCGCGCATTTGCCCCGCGACCCGGATGAGCGTAAGCGGCTGATCTGTGCCGATGACAGCCCCTGCCAGATCCATAACAACTGCTCGGGCAAACATGCGGGCTTTCTGACGCTGTCCCGGCACGTGAACGCCGGCCCGGAATATGTCGAGATTGATCACCCCGTGCAGCGTGCTGTCCGCCGCGCCTTTGAAGAAGTGACGGGCGAGACCGTGGCGCGCTGGGGGATCGACGGCTGTTCTGCCCCGAACTTTGCCTGCACGATCGAGGGGCTTGCCCATGCCATGGCCGGGTTTGCGCGTCCCAAGGGCGGTGCACGCGGGCAGGCTCAGACGCGGCTGGTCGAGGCGATGCGTTTGCATCCCGAACTGGTCGCGGGCGAGGGGCGCGCCTGCACTGAGCTGATGCGTGCGACCAAAGGCCGTGCCGTCGTCAAGACCGGGGCCGAGGCGGTGTTCACCGGCATTATTCCCGAACGGGGTCTTGGCATCGCGATCAAGATACTGGACGGAGGCACCCGCGCGGCCGAGGCGGCGATAACCGCGCTGCTTGTGCATCTGGGCCTGCTCGAAGAAGGGGACCCGGTGGTGCAGAAATACCTGAGCGGCCCCCACCGCAACTGGCGTGGCCTTGCGACGGGCGAGCTGCGCCGGGCACGGGGTTTTCCGGTCTGACCAGCCCCTAGAGCAACTGCCAGATCAGCCGCAGTGCCAGCAAGGTCGAGGTGACGACCAGCAGCGGCTTGATGACCTTGGCGCCGATTCGCATGGCCAGCCGCGCGCCAAGCATCGCGCCGGCGATCTGCGCCACAGCCATGATGGCGCCAAGCAGCCACAGTGGTTTGCCCACCACGGCAAAGGCGATCAGCCCGCCAAGGTTCGAGGCAAAGTTCAACAGTTTGGTATGTGCCGTTGCTTTGAGGATGCCGTAACCCGCCAGCATGACAAAGCCGAGCATGAAGAACGATCCGGTCCCCGGTCCAAGCAGCCCGTCATAAAAGGCGATGACCGGCACCACCGTTGCCGTGAACAGCGCCGGAGAGATGCGGCGAACGCGATCTGTATCATCCAGCCCCGGCTTTAGCGCGAAAAAGGCAGCAATGCCGATCAGCACCACCGGAAGGCCATAGCGCAGCGCCTGCGTCGGAATCCAGGTCACCAAAAGCGCGCCGATCAGACCGCCCAGAAAGGCGACCGCCGCCGCTCTGATCTGATGGCGCAGATCGACAAGTCCACGCCGCGCATAAGAGATCGCCGCCGTTGCTGCCCCGAACACGCCCTGCACCTTGTTCGTGGCCAGCGCCTGCGCAGGAGGCAGGCCCGCAAGCAGCAGCGCAGGCACGGTGATCAGCCCGCCCCCGCCAGCGATGGCATCGACGAAACCAGCCGCAAAGGCGGCTCCGGCCAAAAGCAGAACGAGGTCAAGGGAAAGGTCCAGCAGCATTCCGCCGCTTTGGGCTTAACCGCGGGAAATGTAAAGCGGGCGCGATCAGGGGCGGCAGGGCTCAGGCGCGGGGATGGGCGGCGCGATAGACGGCCAGCATATGGGCATCATCCACACCGGTATAAACCTGCGTGGTGGACAGGCTTGCATGGCCCAAAAGCTCTTGGATCGTGCGCAGATCGCCGCCGGCTGCCAGCAGATGTGTGGCGAATGAATGGCGCAGCGCATGGGGTGTGGCCGTCGGCGGCAGGCCAAGCACCTGACGCGCCTGACGCATCACTCCGGCGACCAGTGTCTGGCTAAGCCGTCCGCCGCGCGCACCGCGAAACAGCGGGCCGTCGGCCTCCAGCGGGTAGGGGCAGAGGCGCAGATAATCGGCAATCGCGTCGCGTGCGGTGGGCAGGACCGGCACCTGCCGCTCTTTGCCGCCCTTGCCGCGTATGGTCAGGGCTTCGCGCAGCGGCCAATCGTTGCCGTTCAGCCCCAGCGCCTCGGATATCCGCAGCCCGCAGCCCCACAGCAGCGTCAGCACCGCGACGTCGCGGGCCGAGATCCATGCCTCGGGGTGGGTGTCGGCGGTGATGTCCAACAGCGCCTCGGCCTGTTCGGGGGCAAGGGGGCGGGGCAGGGACCGAGTGTACTTTGGTCCGCGTGACGCCAGCGCCTTTGACGCATCGAAACCGTGGCGGTCCGACATCCAGCGGATAAAGCTGCGCGTCGCCGACAGCCGCCGGGCCAGCGACCGCGCCGAAAGCCCGCGCCCACGTTCGGCGGCGGCAAAGGCGCGCATATCGGTCTGGGTCAGCCCCGCCAGGGTTGCGGGCAAGGCGGGCGCGCCGTGATAGCTGCCCAGAAAGGCCAGGAACGCCAAAAGGTCGCCCTGATAGGCGCGGATCGTGTGGTCCGAGCGGCCCCGGGTCGCGCGCTCGCTATCCAGCCAGCGCGCAAGCGCATCGGCCATGACCGGGGCCAGAGCAAGGGGCTCCGGCGCGCCGTTCATTTCCTCAACCACGAAATCAGGACCAGCCGGAATACCTGCCCGAAAAAGCGCAGCAGATCGGTGCCCTGAGCAGGCGTGAACCGTCCCGCCTCGGCCGAGCCCATCAGCAAAAGCGCCGGGAACCGCCCGATACCAAGGTCGATCGGCAACAGCGCCTCGGACCGGATCGGCGCGCGGGCAGGGCCGTGAAAGGGCAGGGTCGCATCAGCGACGCTGCGCAGCACGATATCATCCCCGCGTGGCATCCGCCGCCCGCCCGAGATCAGCTGCGCCACCGTGCCCGCAGGGGCGATCAACAGGGGGCCGCTGCCCTCGGGTTCGGGAATGGTACCGCCCGATTCCATGATCAGGCGCAGCGTCTCGACCCGCAGGATCGGTGCGACCGCCATGTCGAGATTTTCCAGAAACTCCTGAAAATCCGTCGGCTCAAGCAATGACAGCACAGCGCGGTGAACGGTGTTCATCCCCGACTGGTTGTCATAGGCGGCAGAGATCACCGATTCATGCGCCGCCTCCAGCCGGTCCAGCCGCGACTCAAGCGCCTGCATGGCCCGGCCCCTGATGTCGACGACATTATCGCCCAGCTCGGCCTCGCGCGCGCCGATCAGCGCGCGCATCAGGTCACGATCGGACAGGATCAGCTCGGGCTGGGCAAGCAGCCGGGCGCGTGTCTCTTCGGTCAGTCCGGTCGCAGAGGCCCCGATGGTCATCAGACGATCTTTTGTCCGGTCTTGGCCCAGTCGGCGTTGAACTGTTCCAGCCCCTTGTCGGTCAGGATGTGATTCGCCATCGCCTTGATGACGGCGGGCGGGGCGGTGATCACGTCGGCGCCGATACGGGCGGCATCGGTGATGTGGTTCACGGTGCGGATCGACGCGGCAAGGATCTCGGTCTGGAAGTCGTAATTGTCATAGATCTCGCGGATCTGGGCGATCAGGTCCAGGCCGTCAAAGTTGTTGTCGTCCAGACGGCCGATGAAGGGGCTGATGAAGGTCGCGCCGGCCTTGGCGGCCAGAATCGCCTGCGCGGGCGAGAAGCACAGCGTCACGTTGACCTTGTGACCGGCCGAGGACAGCGCCTTGCAAGCCTTGAGCCCGTCCCAGGTCAGCGGCACCTTGACGGTGATATTCGGCGCGATCTTGGCCAGATGCTCGCCCTCGCGGATCATGTCTTCGGCTTTTTGGGCGACGACTTCGGCGCTGACGGGGCCTTCGACGATGTCGCAGATCTCCTTGGTGACTTCCAGGATGTTGCGGCCCGACTTCAGGATCAGCGACGGGTTGGTGGTGACGCCATCCACCATGCCCAGATCGTTCAGTTCGCGGATGGCGGCGACATCGGCGGTATCGACAAAGAATTTCATGTGGAGGAGCCCTTCTTGCGGTTTTACCGTGGGTTTAGCGCATAACAGTCCGCGCGTGAAGTCCGGCGCGCGACTTGCGGGCCGGGGCGCTGCCGTGTCACTAGTGACGCGCATCCGGCCGCATGGTCTGGGTCAGATTCCGTCCGCCATCGCTGCAGGAGAACACCCGTGGAAGTCTTTCAGCCCAATCTTGCCGATCTGTTGCCGTTCCTGCCCGCCGGGCCGCTGCTGCTGGCGAACTGGCCGGTTCTTCTGATGTTTGTCTGACCGTCGATCTCGGTGTGATGTCTCAGCCGCTTTTCTACCCTCATGGCGCGCGGATCGCGGTGCTGACGCAAGAGGTGGTCGGCGTGCTCGACTATCTTGCGCCCGAGGGGGGCGTGCGGCTGGGACAGCTGGTCATCGTGCCGTTGGGGCCGCGCCGGGTGATGGGCGCCGTCTGGGGGCCGGGTGTCGGCGATTTCGACGCAGCACGGCTGCGACCTGTCGCGCGGCTGATCGACGCCCCGCCGCTGGGGCCGGGGATGATCGAGTTCCTGACGCGCATGGCGGAATACACGCTGACGCCGTTGCCCCTTGCGCTGCGGATGGCGACGCGGGCACCCGATCTGGACCAGCCGCCGTCGGCGCGGCGCATCATCCATCGTGCCGGACCCGAGCCTGAGCGTATGACAGACGCCCGCGCCGCCGTCCTGCGGGTGATCGAGGATCACGGCGGGGCAGGCTTTGCCCCCTCTGAGCTGGCGCAGCTTGCCGGGGTCAGCTCTTCGGTCGTCCAGGGGCTGGTCAAAGCCGGGACGCTGGCCGAGGTGCTGGCCCCGCGCGACACCCCCTATCCCCGACTTGACCCTGATTTGCCGGGCAAGCCTCTGGCCCCCGATCAGGCCGAGGCTGCCGAAAGCCTGCGCGCGACGCTGAAGGCGCGCGGCTATGGCACAACGCTTTTGCGCGGCGTTACCGGTTCGGGCAAAACCGAGGTCTATCTTGAGGCGGTGGCCGAATGTCTGCGTCAGGGCCGGCAGGCGCTGGTGCTGCTGCCCGAGATCGCGCTTTCGGCCGAATTTCTTGACCGTGTCGAGGCACGTTTCGGTGCCCGGCCCGGGGAATGGCATTCCGGCATCACCCGGGGTGAACGGCGTCGGCTATGGACCATGGCCGCGACGCATCATGTCGGGCTGGTGGTCGGCGCCCGCTCGGCCCTGTTCCTGCCCTTTGCCGATCTGGGCCTGATCGTCGTCGATGAAGAGCACGACCCGAGCTATAAGCAAGAGGATACGGTCTATTACAGCGCCCGCGACATGGCCGTGCTGCGCGCCAGCATCGAGGCGGCGCAGGTGGTGCTGGCCTCGGCCACGCCCTCGGTCGAAAGCTGGGTGAACGCGGGGCTGGGGAAATACCGCCGCCTTGATCTGCGCGCCCGCTACGGCAGCGCCGAACTGCCCGAGATGGCCGCAATCGACCTGCGCCAGCAGGAGATGGACAAGGGCCGCTGGATCAGCCCGCGCCTTGCGGCCGAGATCCGCGCCCGGCACGAACGGGGTGAGCAATCGCTGCTGTTTCTGAACCGGCGCGGTTACGCCCCTATCACCGCCTGCCGTGCCTGCGGCCAGCAGATTGGCTGCGACCATTGCGATGCGCGCATGGTCGAGCATCGCTTTCAGAACCGGCTTGTCTGTCACCAATGCGGAGCCACCAAACCCATTCCGACCGCCTGTCCCAG